>CEUZ01283231.1_pt1 | contig 29323 bp, 18 predicted proteins | sample 361511 | NCBI WGS metagenome assembly CEUZ01 (sample SAMEA2622822, study PRJEB7988) | marine metagenome | biome: marine biome (ENVO:00000447); feature: surface water layer (ENVO:00002042); material: "saline water (ENVO:00002010), including plankton (ENVO:xxxxxxxx)" | depth 5 m | reverse complement strand
TGTAGCTCTAGTAAAGGTTTCCCTGGAATTGCTGCCGCAGGCCGGGCCGCAATGGCAGGAGCCGCCCCAACCATGAGACGTGCTAGTTCGTCTTGGGCCGTTGTTGCCATGTCTAATGATCCCGCAACGGTTTCGCCCTGCCTTAATACGGTGGCTTCGTCACAGATTCCGGAGACTTCATGCAATTTGTGGCTAATAAAAATAATGGAACGCCCATCATCAGCCATCCGTCGCAAGATCTCACCTAATTCGTCTACTTCACTGGGTGTCAAGACAGTGGTTGGTTCGTCAAGGATTAGCACCTGCGCATCACGCCACAACACTTTCAATATCTCCACTTTTTGGCGCTCACCCATAGATAGCTGCCACAGCGGTTGGGCCGGATCAACCTTTAATCCGTACTTGCGCGCCATATCTGCAACATCGTTCTCGACCTGGCGATTATTGATGATGGATGGGGCTGAACCGAGGACAATATTTTCAGCTACCGAAAAAGAAGGAATCAGCCGGAATTCTTGATGGACCATGCCAACTCCAGCAGACAAAGCATCAGCCGGATTTCGAAATTGGTGGGAGAGACCATGGATTTTCACTTCGCCGCTGTCGGGATGGTAGACCCCCGCGAGGATGTTCATCAGCGTTGACTTGCCGGCCCCGTTTTCTCCTAGAAGAGCATGAATTGACCGGCGCCGCACGGCGAGTCCCACTCCAGCATTCGCGACAACCCCTGGAAATGTTTTCCATATATCTGTCAATTCGACGGAGAGTTGGCCGCTATCGGCAGGAGATGAGGGTTGCGTCATCGAGAGGAGAACCTACTTTGCTTAAACGCGTTAGCGGCGCCGACGTGGGTAGTCCTCGCCGGCGCCGCTAAATGCTGTTAACAGCTAACTAACTCAGCCAGTGGATCCAATGACGCCTTCAACGAAGAACATCATCCCGAGCATTGCTCCGTCGTCCATGACTTCACCAGCACCAAGGACTTGGTTGCCGTCCTGATCCATGATTGGACCGGTGAACGGATGCATATCACCGGCAATAATGGCAGCCTTTGCGTCCATTACCTGATCAACTACGGACTGGTCGACGTCACTTGCTATTGGTGCAAGGTCAACGATTCCGTCAGCCATTGACCCCCAATAGGAGGTTGGCGCGTAATTGCCCGCTTTCGCATCCTCGATAATTTCAACATACCGAGGTCCCCAGTTCCAGACAGGGGCAGTTAGGAAAGCGTTCGGGGCGAACGCACTCATATCGGAGTTATAGGAAACCCACCGTGCGCCGGCCGCTTCAGCCTTTTCGCCTGCCGCTGTTGAATCCTGGTGCATAGCGATCACGTCGGCACCTTTATCAAGCAACGCTTGAGCAGAGTCACCTTCGACTACTGGGTCGAACCACGTGCTGGTCCAGATTACTTCTACTTGAGCGCTTGGGTTTATGGCTTGGACACCAAGGGTGAAGGCGTTAATTCCTCTTATAACTTCTGGGATTGGGAAAGCAGCGACATAGCCGATCAAACCTGAACTTGTGGCTGAACCAGCAACCATTCCGGAAAGATAACGAGGCTCATACATTCGGCCAAAGGTGTTGCCGAAGTTGCTGTCATTCATCTTGTACCCAGAGACATGTTCAAAAACAACGTCAGGGTATTCATCTGCCAACGCGAGCATGTCGTCCATATACCCAAACGAGGTACCAATAATTACGTTGTACCCCTGGTCAATGAAATCGCGAACGTAGTTAGCAAAATCAGCTGTTCCCTCAGGAACTGCCTCCACGTAAGCCGTTTCAACACCAGTTTCACTTTCCGCATACTGCCGACCTTCGTCGTGTGCATAAGTCCAACCGGCGTCGCCGACTGGGCCTACGTATACGAACGCAGCCTTTGTATCGGCACCATCGTCTCCACCGCAGCTAGTGAGTACAAAGCCCAGCCCGATACAGACCGCTAGCAGTGCTGCAATCTTCCTCCGCATTTCTACCGCCCTATCTCTATGTTTTTTCGACATCGAACCTTCGCATTCTGTCACATTCTGAGCGAGCGATGAGACCTTCTAGAGAATGATCAAAGAAGAAATTAAAGGGCTTTGGAAGCTTCCATAATTAGTTCTAACCCGAGCCGTCCCAGTCAGCGAAAGCATCAATAGTGGCGTAAACGTCGCCCAACGGATACAACACGGGTGAAGTGCAGCCATTCGACATGTAACCGGCTACCGCTTCGCGTGCTTCCGCTGCCGTGCCTGAAGCGGTCAACATCTGCACAATCTCATCCGGTATCAACTTCGATGCAGCTTCTACTTGTTCGTGTGTGGCCGGCCAGGTCAGCACTTCCCCCACCGCTTCAAGCAACGACTTCGGCACACCTGAAGCTTCCATTATGTGAGGTTGTTGGCCGAGATATTGAGTGACCATATTTCTGGCCATATCCAGTGCGGTGGAACGGTCTTCGTGGACTGAACACACCACAAGTTGAGGGCGATCAAGATCATCGACTGAGCGCCCGCTTTTTTCAGCGCCTCGTTCTAAAGCATCCATAGCGCGAGCGTTGTAATCAGGTGAAACTAGATAGTTAAGGACGACACCGTCTGCGATTTCGCCAGTTAACTCCATCATTTTCATTCCAGTAGCGCCGATGTATATCGGAACCTCTTTGGGTTTGCGATCTTGGTAGACGTAGTCCAACTCGACACCATCGAGTTTCACGAAATACCCATCAACAGTCACGGTTTCATTAGCGAGAAGAGCGCGGACTGCGGCAACTACTTCGCGCATAACTGTCAAAGGTCGATCTCGTGAAACTCCAACCTTGGTCGCTAAAGGATCCCACCAGGCACCTAACCCGCACAAAATCCTCCCGGGCGCCAGATCATCGAGCGTCGCGAACATGGAAGCGAGCCGAGCCGGATTGCGAGTCCAGACATCTACTACCCCTGAACCAATCTTGATTCGTTCAGTGGTCGCCGCAAACGCAGCCATTGGCACAGAAGCTTCGCGAACCAAGCGTGAATCAGCCTGCCAAACTGCATCAAATCCGCTGTGTTCTGCGTATCTGGCGAATTCAATTCCCTCAGTAATTGCGTGAGCATCTTGGAGGTACAGAGCCGGTCGAATCACGAGATCTCCGATGAAGTAGTAGTCAGTGAACACTAACGAAATATGAGGACAACGGGAATCACTAGCTATTTTGTAGATGAATCGGGTTCAATGAAGATATGGCTTTGCCAAATGGCCCATCGGTGTCAATCAACGGGGAACGGCTTCTTGAGCGGATAGCCGAGCTTGCCCAAATCGGAAAAATCGAAGGCACTAAAGGATGTTCTCGTCTGGCGTTCACCGACGCTGATCGCGAAGGCCGCGATCTGGTTGTCACATGGATGCGAGATTTGGGTTTGACGGTAACGATCGATGCTGTGGGAAACGTAGTAGCTTCCACGAACTCTGATGGTGCATCAGGTGCTGTTATGGCCGGATCCCATATCGATACGGTAGGAACCGGAGGACGTTACGACGGCAACCTCGGCGTCCTAGCGGGGCTAGAAGTTATCGAAGCAACACTTGCTGCAGGTATTGAACTTACGCGTCCATTAGCTGTCGCCTTCTTTTCTAATGAAGAAGGTTCCCGTTATCCACCGGACATGATGGGAAGCCTCGCCTATGTGGGGGGTATGAGCGTCGAAGCTGTGCTGGAAGTTGAGGGCTCCGACGGCACCGTAGTTGGAGAAGAGTTAGACCGCATTGGTTATCGAGGTTCAGCTCCATGCCCAGGTGCAGCGCCCCACGCTTTTGTAGAGCTGCATATTGAGCAGGGGCCTGTCCTAGATAAAGAGGACATCCAGATTGGTCTGGTTGAAGGGGTGCAGGGTATTTCATGGACAGAATTGGCTTTGAGCGGACAGTCAAACCATGCAGGCACAACCCCAATGTCACTTCGTCGGGATCCCATGCGCGTAGCAGCTGAAATTGTGGTAGCTGCGCGGTCCATAGCATCCGAAATAGGAGGCAGCCAAGTAGCAACCGTTGGATCTTTAACGCTGCACCCCAACTTGGTGAATGTCATTCCCGCCAACGCAACGATGACCGTTGATCTGCGTAACATGGACGAGTCTTCGCTTCAGCTTGCTGAAGAGCAGCTTCAACTCCGTGTGGCAGCAATCGCCGAAGACGAGGATGTAGACGTTAAAAGTAGGTCACTCGCCCGCTTTGAACCTGTGGAATTCGATGGCAGGGTTGTGACACAAATTGAACAGCTAGCGAAACAGCGGGGACTGTCGACAAAACGGATGCCGTCGGGCGCTGGACATGATGCTCAGATGATGGCCCGAGTTTGCCCGACTGGCATGATTTTCGTTCCCAGTCTTGACGGGGTAAGTCATAACCCTTCAGAACATACTGACCCGCAGGATCTGGTGGTAGGTGCTCAATTGTTGGCGGACACAATGCTCGCGTTGACGGAGGTGACATGGTGAGGTCCATAAGAGTTGGTGCAGCACAACTAGGCCCCATATCTAGAGACGCTGAAAGAAGTGAAGTTGTCGATCGTTTAGTGGTTTTGATGCGACAAGCAAGCGACGAAGGTTGCCAATTAGTCGTCTTCCCCGAATTAGCGTTGACGACCTTTTTCCCGCGTTGGTATTTAGATGATGTGCCTGAGGAACTTGATTCGTACTACGAGACCGAAATGCCGGGTCCTGAAACCCAACCCTTGTTCGACGAGGCAAAGTCTCTTGGTATCGGGTTCTATCTCGGGTACGCGGAACTAACTCCCGAAAAAACGCGGTACAACAGTGCGATCCTCGTTGATGCTGATGGGTCAATCGTGGGTCGGTATCGCAAGGTACATATGCCCGGACACGAAGAGCACGAGCCCGACCGCCCGTTCCAACATTTGGAGCGTAGATACTTTAAAGAAGGGCCCGACGGCTTCGATGTATGGGAAGCCTTCAACGGAATTATTGGGATGGGGTTGTGCAATGATCGACGCTGGCCAGAGACATATAGGGTCATGGGGTTGCAGGGCGTGGAGCTGATCCTCATCGGCTATAACACCCCCTTGCATTACGCCCCAGACCCATCACAAAATCCCCTGCAGTCGTTCCATAATCAGTTAGTTATGCAAGCAGGCGCCTATCAAAACGGAACGTGGGTCATCGGTGTAGCCAAGGGAGGGGTCGAAGAGGGAGTTGACTCGTTGGCTGAATCAATGATCATTGCGCCGTCAGGCCAAATTGTGGCTCAAGCAGAGACCACCGATGACGAACTGATTGTTGCTGATTGCGATCTTGACTGGTGCAAACACTACAAAGAGACGCTGTTTGACTTTGACCGATACCGCCGACCCGAAATGTACAAATTAATTACCGAATCAAAGACCGCGCAATGACTGCCTTCCAACTCAACGGAGAAGGTGTAGTTGTCTCTGACGAACACGAGCATCTATTAGGAGCACTTCGAGACGAACTAGGTGTTATCTCCGCTAAAGATGGGTGTGCTCCTTCCGGTCAATGCGGTGCATGCACCGTGTTGGTAGGAGAAAAGGCGCGGGTAGCGTGCCAAACCTCCTTGGAACGAACCAACGGCGAGAATGTCACCACCCTCGAAGGGTTTGACGACGCAGAGCTCCAACGTTATTGCGATAGCTTTGCTGCCCACGGAGCCTTGCAGTGCGGCTTTTGTATCCCTGGAATCTTGGTACGCGCCAAGGCGCTCATAGAAAAGAAGGGCGAAGCACTGACGCGTGACGAAAGCGCACGTCACTTAGGAGCCCACCTCTGCAGATGCACCGGTTACATCAAGATCCTTGACGCGATTCAAGATTTAGCCTCCGGAGTTGTTCCTGAACCTCAATCTCCCAAAGGCGTGGGATCTATCGGAACGAAATATGAAGCGGAGGCTTTAGCAGCCGGCGAGAGACCTTTCATAGACGACATGCAAGTCGATGGCTTGCTGCACGGGGCCTTGAAACTCAGTGACCATGCGAGAGCAGACATACTCAAAATCAAAACCGAAGCGGCACTGGCCATAGAAGGCGTAGTTGCTGTTTTCACGGCGGCGGACATTCCCGGTGAGTTGAGAGTCGGTCTCATCCATAAAGACTGGCCGGTGATGATTCCAGAAGGTGGCCGCACCTCCTATCTTGGGGATGTTCTGGCAGTTGTTATCGCTAACGACAGAGCAACCGCTGTCGAAGCAACAACTTTGATAGATATCGAATATCAAGTTCACCCACCGATGACCGACCCAATTCGAGTCGTTGAAAGTGATGAAGATGCTGTATGGGGTCTCGACGGCAACACGCTATCGACATCTTCGTATCAGCGAGGAGACGTCGACTCTCTCCTGGAAAGCTCAGCCCACGTAGTCCGCGAGACATTTCAAACCCAAAGAGTTGAACACGCATTTTTGGAACCCGAGTCGACACTCGCCATACCTACCGAAGACGGCCTTTACGTCTATACCGGTGGCCAAGGAATCTGGGACGACCGCAATGACATAGCCCGCGTCTTGGGTGTTGACCCATTTCTTATAACTACGGAACTTGTAAGCAATGGTGGAGCTTTCGGCGGTAAAGAAGACATGTCGAATCAAGCACACACGGCGTTAGCTGCATGGCTTCTAAACGAACCAGTCCAGATCACGCTTTCCAGAGAGCAATCTCTGCTGATGCACCCGAAGCGTCACCCAATTCGAATGACATATGAAGCTGGATGCGACGTCAACGGAAAGCTGACCGCCCTTCGAGCAAGAATGCTTGGCGACTCCGGGCCTTATGCCTCAGTTGGCATGAAAGTCTTAGAACGATCAGCCGGTCACGCAACAGGACCATACGTGCTTCAAGCTGTAGACGTTGAGGCGGTTGCAGCGCGAACAAATAACTCTGTATGTGGTGCTTTCAGAGGGTTTGGTGCAAACCAAGCCCAGTTCGCGATGGAAGGGATTATGGATAGGTTGGCTGAAAAAGTCGGCATCAGTGGCTGGGAAATCCGATCACGAAATGTTGTAAACCCCGGCGATGTTTGGGGTCCCGGCCAAATCATGGACGATGGATGCCTCGGAGCTCGAGCGTGTCTTGATGCAGTAAAGCCGGCATACGACCAAGCCGTTCGAGCAGGGCTACCCGTTGGCGTTGGTCTTGGGTTAAAGAATTCTGGTCTCGGGAACGGTTTTGATGAGATAGCTAAAGCGGTGGTGAGATTTGAAAAAGATGGCACCATCGAAGTTCGACATTGTTGGACTGAAATGGGTCAAGGTGTCCACAACGTGGCACTTCAAGTAGCAGTTGAAGAACTTGGTGTCTCTGCCGAACAAATAAAGGTCATCGTCGACTCAACTCGGGAACTGGGAGCAGGACAAACCACTGGCAGTCGCGGCACGCTCATGGGCGCAGGGGCAGTTCAAGATGCCTGTCAAAGCGCACTACTCGACGGTTGCCAGGTTGGTGTCGATTACGAAGGTACTTATCGAATTAATTGGACCAACTCGCTTAACGAAGGGCTGGAGAATCCTGTGATTCATTCCACCTTTGGCTACGCGTCACAACTGGTCATCCTTAACCCAGATGACGGTGAAGTCCAGAATGTCGTTGCCGCTCACGATGTCGGCCGTGCTGTCAACCCGCAGCTGTGCGAGGGACAAATCGAAGGGGCTGTGCACATGGGGCTGGGGTATTCACTGACTGAAGGCTTCCCAACGGACCCATCTGGTCGGCCGACGAATACCACCCTTCGCAGCCTCGACATCATCCGACCCAAAGATATGCCCCCTGTCGAAGTCATTATTGTCGAATCACCTCAACCAGGGGCGCCATACGGCATCAAAGGAGTAGGCGAAATTGGGCTAGTGCCAACTGCCGGTGCTGTAGCAGCGGCAATTCGCTCGCAAGGTGATCCCTGGCCCACTGAGTTACCAATCCGCAACGTAGCCAACCGCGAACGGGCCGGCGCGTGGACTTGACCAGTCTGCGACTAAACGAGACCACCGGACTCGTCTGCGCTCACCATCACTTATACAGCGCATTGGCGCGTGGGATGCCGGCCCCCCCGCGAACCCCGCGGTCTTTCCGTGAAATTCTAGAACTTGTTTGGTGGCGGCTAGACCAAGCGCTGGATCTTGAGATGTTGGAATGGTCCGCAAAATTAGGGGCGCTCGAAGCAATTGAATCAGGTACAACTGCAATCATTGACCACCATGAATCACCGAACGCCATTGAGGGATCATTAGATGTAATAGCGGATGCTTGTGCGGAAATAGGAGTCCGTGTGATCTGCTCCTATGGGGTGACCGACCGTCACGGACCAGAAGGAGCAGCTAAAGGTCTAGAAGAAAATTCACGGTTCTTAGCTAGCGGCGGATATGGCATGGTCGGCGTACATGCCACTTTTACTTGTGAGAACGACACGCTGGTCGCCGCAACCGAATTGGCAAACCGCTATGGGGTTGGAGTTCATATACACGTCGCCGAAGGAGCCGACGATGTCGACGCGGTATCACGGCTGCGAGATTTAAGCGAAGATAATTGGCTCTTAGTCCACGGCGTTCATCTCCCCGACAATCATGAGCTACGTGGAACCATCATTCATAACCCAAGATCCAACATGAATAATTCCGTCGGCTATGCAGCGCCCCAGCGGCTTGGTCTGCCAGTTGCATTAGGGACTGATGGTATTGGTGCCGCCATGTTCGACGAGTTTCGAGTCGCTTACGTACGGATGAGAGAACATGACATCTCCGCAACCCCAGAAGTGGCATGGGGATGGCTACAAGGCGGCTACCAGCTAGTCCCCGAAGCCCTGCAAGACCGGGTGACTTGGTCCGACGAACCAATTGACCCATGGCGACTCGCATTTCACACCAATATCCGCCCTAGGTCGGTGGAAATTAGTGGAGAAATTGTTTTGGACGAGGGGCTTGCGACTCGCGTAGATGCACAGGAAGTACGAGCAAAAGCGTCTGAACAAGCAAAGCGCCTATTTGCAAGACTTGAAGCTATGCCCTAACTGCTCGCGGTGTTTAAGTGTTCAAGAACCACCGATGGGGTTAGAGGAAAAGTGTTCATCCACACACCGGTTGCATCATGAAGAGCCGCCGTAACTGCTGGTGCGTAGGTGATGTACGGCATTTCAGAAACACCACGCGCACCCCAAGGGCCAAGTGGGTCAGCTGCTTCCAAAATCACGCAGTCCACCTTGACGGGTACGTCCCCAATCCCTGGGATCAGATATTGGGAAAGTCGAGGGTTTTGGATCCGCCCCTCTTCAAGAACCAGCTGTTCGCTCAGGGTGTATCCATGAGCCTGCGCGATAGCACCTTCGATTTGGCCCCTCAACATGTGAGGATGAATCACCTTGCCTACATCATGGATTGAAAGAACACGGTCGACACGTATATGGCCGGTACCAATGTCAACAGTCAAATCCACGGCTTGGGCCATATAGCCATAACAAAAGTTGGGCTGGCCTACTCCTGTTTCCGGATCAAGTGCTTCGGTGGCTGGCGGTTTGTACCGGAAATGTCCTACAGCAGGCCTGGCACCGTCAGCCCACGCCTTTTCTGCTTCTTCGACGGCACCCAAGACCGAATTCCCGGCCATGAACGTGAGACGGGAAGCTGATGCCGACCCAGAATCACCGCCAGTAGCAGTGTCGCTATAAATAGCGTCAACGTTGCTGATGCTGATGTCGGCTGCGTCGGCCACCATTTGTATAAGAGCAGTGTGCACACCTTGGCCAACTTCAGCAGCGCTGTGGAATAGTTCAACTCGGGTAGGGCGATCAGCTTCTGGGTCGCCATGGAAGACAACGTCTGCTTCGCAGGCTTCTGGGAACCCGAAACTAAAACCGACGTTCTTCATGCCAACCGCGTATCCGCGACCCTGTTTTAACTGGTCTGTTTCAGCTGGGAGTGAAGCAATAGAACGAAACGGCGGTGTCTGCGGTAATACCGCACTAGCTGGCGCTTTTTCAACACACGCTTCGATGACTCGATTGACGCCGACACCTTCTGGAAGACCTGACTGGGTAATTCCGTCAGACAGATCATCAAGGGCATTGCGGCTGCGAAGCTCTAATGGATCTAACCCCAATGCATGCGCCATCTTGTTCATCTGCGATTCGGCGACAAAAGCGCCCTGCGGGCCACCGAACCCTCGAAAAGCACCACCGGGGACACTGTGGGTGTAAATAGCTTTGCTGTCTATATGAGCATTCGGCACGTCATATGCGCCGGCGACTGATAGGTGGAGGTTCCCAAGTACTTTGTTGGAGGTGTAGTTGTATGCGCCTGCGTCAAGGAGTACTTCTGCTTCGACAGCGGTGATAATCCCGTCCGCTGTAGCGCCCAACCGAGCGTGAACAGTGGCTCGATGACGTTTGTGGTGACCAACGATGGACTCCTCACGAGTCCAACAGCAATGCACAGGGCGCATAACGCCGAGATCATTAAGCTTTTTAGCTGTCACGGCCATAACGATTTGCAAGCTCATGTCTTCCTTACCGCCGAAAGCGCCACCAATGGAGGCGTAACGAACACGAACCTCCTCGGGGTCAACGTCAAGTGCATGAGCTATTTGTTCTCTGTCTTCATGAACCCACTGCCCGCTTGTTTCAACGGTGACGCGCTTGTCGTCGTCAAACCATGCAGTAGCGGCCTCCACCTGTAAATAGGCGTGTTCTTGGTGGGGGAGTTCGTACGTGTCCTCTATGACCACGTCGGCCGACTCCATCCCCAGAACGGAATCTCCCTTCCGAATTCGAAGCTCGTGGTAAGTGTTGCTCGTTGAGTTGGGGTGGACAAGAACTTCATCAGACCGTGCAGTACTGACATCAGAAACGAGAGGCAGAATCTCCCATTGCGCTTTGATCAAAGCGGAGGCTTTACGAGCCTGAACCAGATTTTCGGCGACAACGACTGCGAGATGGTCTGCTTCCCATCGACTGACATCACATGGGACTGAACTGCGTCCGGTGTCATCTAGTCCAATGAAAACCGGTTGATCAAATAACGTCAGCCCATATTCGTTCACCGGAACGTCGGCGGCAGTTACAACCGTTACGACGCCGGCCGCACTGAGAGTTTCTGTTAAATCAAGATCAACAAGACGAGCATGAGGCTGATTTGTGAACACGACAACAGCATGCAGAGCGTTATCTGGAACACGATCCGCAGGATATGTGGCCGCACCAGTGACCTTGTCGACGGCATCAATACGTTGAGGAGTTGTCCCTACGGCCATCAGGATGAGTCCCTGCTCGTGGATGAGCCACTCAGAGCTTCGATTATGGAGTAATACCCGGTGCAGCGGCAGAGATTGCCCGAAAGTCCTACCCGTATTTCATCAGCTGAAGGCGAGTTGTTTTCGTCGCATAGCGCGGCAGCCGCGACAAGAAAACCAGGTGTGCAGAATCCGCACTGGACAGCAAATTCGTCGAGGAATCTCTGTTGAACCGGATGCAAGCCCGATGCGTCAGCAAGCCCTTCAACCGTTACGACAGAAGATCCGTCGGCCTGCGCTGTTGGAACCAGGCAGCTTGTGACAGCAGCACCATTGAGCAGCACAGTGCATGCCCCACATTCGCCTTCAGCACAACCTTCCTTAGTTCCGGTAGAAGCATTGGCGCGCAACCATTCAAGAAGTGTTGCGTTATTAGCAATTTGGGCGGCCACGCCAGATCCGTTGACTGTGCAAGCCACCTCTGTTGTTGTTACCAGGTTCGGCTGAGGAGGGGTTGGACGGTTAGCAACCCAACCCAATAACGGAGCAACTTCAGACTGTGGGGTAGAGAATTCGGAAAGGCTCAGGAAGGCGCGCCGAACAGCAGTCTCTGTGACAGCGGTTCGATAGACAGCAGTAGCGCGGATGTCATCGATGGGTGAGATCTCACTTGCAACAACATGAGCCGCCGCCGCTGATGTCTCAGCATTGAGCGGTCTGCCAACGAGATATTCGCGCAACGACTTCGAAAGGCTGATTGTTTCGCTCACACTTCCGATTGCGACATCAGCTCTTGTAATAAGTGATGTTGCGTCGTCGAACTCCAAAACAATCCCCGCGTGGACTACCGATATCGCCTGGGCGTTCCTGTTCCCTACCTTGAACCATGTGCCAACAGTGTGGGGGTTCCACCTAGGGATTCTGATAGATCGAACCAACTCTGACTTTGCCAAAACTGTTTGCCTAAAGCCGGCAAAAAACTCACTAATTGGAATTTCACGTTTGCCCTGCACCGATTCCATAAGCACAGACGCGTTGAGTGCTACCAACGCCGAAATAGTGTCATTAGCAGGACTCGCAGTGACGATATTCCCCACCACAGTTGCGCGGTTCCTAAGTTGAGGAGAACCAATCTCTAGGCATGCCATCCGAAGAATGTCGAGAGCAGAATCTAAATTTGGTGAACTAATGATCTGGTTGTGCGTCACCCCACAACCGACAACGACGTCATTGTCGTTGACAGTGATTTGCGAACAGTCCTGCAGACCCCAAAGGTCTAGGAGAGTCACGCCGGAACCTCCAGTATTTGCTGTTCGTGACAGATCTAGAAGGAGATCCGTAGCTCCTGCCACCGGCAATGCGTTTGGTGAAGCTTCGTACAATTTGAGTGCTTCAGACCAAGTTGTGGGGCGAAGAATTTCTCGTACTTGGGTCCCCAGCTGTTGCGACTCGTGTAAGACCCCGATGTCAGCACTCATTTCGGGAAACCTAAACTTTTTGCTCCCGAACCTCGAGGGAACCTACGAACCTTGAATAATTCAAGATTGATCACGTCAGCTCCTCGCTTTGGCGGTCAACGCCCGTAAACAACACTGCTACGGTCGTTCCGGTTTTCGGGGAGTTCCCTACCAACCCCGCGAGTCCCGCTACCCCTGTATGGGAAACATTTAATCCACTAACGCTAGTGGCAATTCGATGGGTTTCAATAAGAGTTGCCTCAGGCACTACTACTGGTTTCCCGCCGCTCGCCAGAGTTCCTTTTAAAAGCGGTATCCAGTCGTAGGTGATGTCATCGAGAAGACCCGAAGCGACACTCGTTGGTTTATCCCACGGCCACATGAAATTTTCAGGACTAGCAGTAGCTCTGCCCATATCGAAATCCGGTGCCAGAAGGTCCCAAGCTCGTTTGAGAGGCGCACATCCAGAAACCTGGACTGGATAGATCGTTACACCTGGCATCGCCATCGCGGTTGCTGTCCCTAATGCTCCGCCTCCTACTTGGACGAAAACAGCGTCCAAGTTTGGGACTTGGTCATGTAACTCCCAGCCTAAAGTCCGGCCGCCATCGAATGCGGCCTTGGTATCGGTTCCTTGAACTCCGAAGGGACAGGAACCGTTGGCAATAGCTTTGCGAAAACGGGCGTAACAAGGATCTCCTTCTTCCCCGGCAGCTGGTTCGCAAATCTGAATTTGTGCACCCAGTTTTTGGAGTAAATCCACAGCCGGTTTCTCAGCCCAACTAGGAACGAATACATCGATTGGACGATCGATTGCTTTCGCGACAATCGCTGCGGCGATAGCGGCATTACCGCAGCTAGCAATCGCTAAGGGCGCCGATGAAAAATCTTGGTCTGCTTGTTCGACCGCTAGATGAAGAGCGACACCGAAAAGGTGTCTAGCTTTATGAGAGCCACCAACTGAATTGATTTCTACTTTCACTTTAAGATCGATATCAAGGGCAAGAGCAGCCGCTAGCTGTTCACCGTCTACCACTGGGGTTACAGAAAATCCGGTTCCATCCACCGCCTTTATTTCTTGGTCCAACTTTGCCACGAGGTCCACAAACTGTTCATCGCTCCAGCCCGCTGCAATCGCGTGGCTGTAAGAATCGAGTCGTTCTCGATAAACGATGAAGGGGTTTGTCTCAGTCACGTCACCAACGATGCTTTGCGCCCGTCGCCTCATTGAACTCGCTAATGCGGTCGTCCCACTTCTCAATGAGGGGCCGTAACTCGTTCCACCAATCTTGGTTTCTTCTCCGTTCGAAATCGTCTATTGAAATTCCTTGCTGTTCAACCCAAGTGAAATAGCCGAGGTTGAAGACACGGTCTCGGTTTGCTGCGTCCATCTCAAGAATGTGTTCACCACTGACGTCGCTCAAATGAGTTCCGAGCACGGTGTCGGCTTCGGTATCGTCAAATCCTCCCGGGAAGTCCCGTCGCATAACCTTCTCTCGTTCGGAGTTGTACAGTTCAGACCCATCTGTAGCGACTGTGACAATGACGTCCTGCGGACCGAGTCCCCAGTGTTTTGCTGCTTTGATTGCAGCCAAAATGTTGCATATGGATGAATACCCCAAGTTCGTTAACAGCGAACCGAGTTCTGGATCGACACCTTGGCGTTCCAACGAGCGAAGGCCGGATGGCGTATTAAATGCGACGTCTAGCTGATCTGTTGCCTTGTCTGAGATGCCAACGATCAGATCAGTGTTAGTGACGTTATGGATAAGGGGGACGTGTTTATCGCCTATCCCTTGAATGTTGTGGTCACCGAATCCGTTATAAAGCATTGTCGGCACTTCAAGAGCTTCGACAGCCACAACCCGGGTGTTGTGGTTGTCCTTCAAATAGTCGCCGGCTCCCAAAGTGCCGGCTGACCCGGAGGCTGAAACGAAAGCAGCGAGTCGAGCAGGTTGTCTAGAGGTCACTTCCAAAAAGATGGATTCAAGAGCCGGCCCTGTCACCGCGTAGTGCCCCAGATGGTTCGAGAATTCGCTGAATTGGTTGAGGATTACATTTGATTCATCAGCCTCCAGCCGGCCACATTCATCATAAATTTCTTTGACGTTGGCTTCAGTGCCGGGTGTGCGGATGACGTCTTCTGGGTGTTCGATCCACCGATCCAACCATTCAAATCGTTCCCGACTCATACCCTCAGGTAGAACGGCGACCCCACGGCAGCCCATTATCTTTGAGATAGCAACGCCGCCCCGCGCATAGTTACCGGTGGAGGGCCAAACAGCTCGGTTGACAGTTGGGTCAAAGCGACCTGTAACCAAGCGGGCCACAAGACAGGAATATGCTGCAAGTACCTTGTGGGCTGCGATCATCGGGAATCGATTCCCAAGCGCTACCACTATGCGAGCGTCAGTTCCGGTGAGCTCTGCTGGCAGTTCAATATGATCCGGGATGTCAACTGGTGTTGGTTGAGTTGGACTATTGAACCAATGAACTCGGAAAAGATTGATCGGGTCGGCAGCATCGGGGGCAACGTGGATCAGAGCATCGAGAAGGTCCGGTTTGAAGGTCGTTGGGTCTCTTAGCTCACTAAATCGCGGTAGAACGATGTTTCGTTCGCGAAAACGCGTGACCGCGTTGGCAAAAGATGTTTTACCTTCTGGATTGAAATCATCGAAAACTGCCAGTGAACGGCGCATTCTTCCAAGATAGAGGTATGAGTCTCCAATTAGTCAACACAGATGTCTGGCAACAATGTCAGACTGTCCTCGATGGTTGAACCCGTTGACCTCCTTATAGAGGACGCTTGGCTGGTTGCGACTATGGATGAGAAACGTCGCGAGCTAGCAGGCGGTTGGGTAGCAGTCGACAACGGTCTTGTTGTTGCGCTCGGCGGTGGCAGTGAGCAGACACCCGCTGCTCAGCGCCGCGTCAACGCGAGTGGCTGTTTGGTGACTCCGGGGTTAATCAATACCCATCACCATTTATTCCAGAACATGACTCGGGCCTACCGACCGATGACATCAGCGCCACTATTCGGCTGGTTGGAGTCGCTATACCCGTTGTGGACGGCAGCAATCGATGAAGAAGCGGTATATCTGGCTGCCTGGGTCGGACTGGCGGAATTAGCAATGTCTGGATGCACCACCACGACCGACCATCATTATCTTCACCCGGCAAGAGCCGGGGATCTCTTAGCAGCTGAAATTCAAGCAGCGATCGAGCTGTCGATGAGGTTTCATCCGACCTATGGGTCCATGAGTTTGTCGGTCAAGGATGGAGGTCTCCCTCCAGATGATGCTGTTCGGACCGAAGATGACATTCTTGCCGAAAGTGAACGACACGTGAATCGGTGGCATGACCCTGGAGTGGGATCGATGCTCCAGATAGCGCTTGCCCCCTGTTCGCCGTTCACGGTCACCCCTGATTTAATGCGACGAACAGCAGAGTTGGCAGAACGTCTCGACGTCAGACTCCACACTCATCTCGCTGAAAACTCTGAAGATGATGAATTTTCAATAGCCCAATTTGGAAAGCGCCCAGTCGAATTGTATGAAGACGTTGGATGGCTGACTAATCGAAGTTGGGGCGCGCACGTTGTTCGCCCTAACCAAAATGAAATCATTCGTCTTGGTGCAGCTGGCGTCGGTATTGCTCATTGTCCAAGTTCGAACATGATCCTTTCTTCGGGCATTTCTCCAGTTGTCGCGATGAGAGACGCGGGGTGCCCCGTAGGTTTGGGATGTGACGGCTCTTCGTCTGCCGATTCAGCTTCGTTATGGCAGGAAGCTCGACTCGCGATGCTTCAAGGAAAGCTCGTGTCTGGGGCTGATCAGATGAACGCAAGAATGGCGTTGGAAATAGCAACTCGGGGTGGGGCCGCGTGTCTTGGCCGAACTGGTGAAATAGGTGAATTATCAGTTGGTTCAGTAGGTGATGTAGCTGTATGGAGACTAGAGGGGCCTCAAATCGCTGGAGTTCTTGATGACCCGATAGAAGGGTGGCTGCGGTGTGGCCCCTTTGCGGCGACCCACGTGTTCGTCCATGGAGAACAGATTGTGGATGGCGGAGTGCTTACTAACCCACAGATCGATGAGATGCTTACTAGACATCGCCAAGTTGCTGAACGTTTCCAGCCAAAGAACTGAGAGAATCGCTCGGCTTCCATTGCCGCGACGAAATCGAACATTGGTCCTTCGCCGATCTAGGATCCCGAAATGGGGCATCAACAATCATTTGCCAATGACGACTCTGATGTCGTAGCCGGCGCACGAGGCGGTATAGCGAACCGCTCGTTGCATGAACACACTGAGCGTCTAGCGCCACAAATGTATGAAGTTGCATCTGGGGTCTGGTGCCTCGTAGGTAATGGTTTGTCCAACCAGACCTTTATCCAAGGCCCAGACGGCATCATCGCGATCGATACCGGCGAATCGATCGAAGAGATGAAGAGTGCTCTGGAGCATCTTCGGCTCGTATCGGACCAACCTGTTGTAGCTGTCGTCTACACCCATTTTCATTATGTGAACGGAACGACCGCCCTAACAGAAAAAGAACCTATAAATGCCATATGGGGCCATGAACGAATCAGCTACAACCTTGAACGGTCGGCAACTGAAATAGCACCCGCCTACTCCAGAGGATTAATAGAGCAGTTCGGAATCCAAATGCCCGAAGACGGGCCTGACGGGCTAGTCAATGTGGGTCTTGGGCTTGCCTACCGAATGGCACATCACGCCCCTTCGACCCCAGGCCACGTTCCCGCAGACCACACTTTTTCTGAAGATGGTTCTGTAGTTGTTGCTGGTCTGGAAATGATTGTTACTCATGCTCCGTCCGATGCTGATGACTCCGTCACTCTCTATTTCCCCGAGCTCAAGGTCGCAGTCCAAAACCTTGTTTGGCCAGCGTTATTCAATATTTTCGCGATACGCGGAGAGGAGTACCGAGACCCTCGAGTGCTCATAAAAGGTATTGACCATCTCCGCTCCCTGGATACGGAACACCTCCTAGCCACACATGGCCCACCGCTGTCTGGGATGGAAGAAATACAACGGAGGGTGACCGCGTACCGGGACTCGATCCAGTTTCTATGGGACCAAACGGTTCGTTGGGCCAATAGGGGAGCGACTGGCCCAGAGTTAGCGCACCGCATCCAACTCCCCGCTGTGTATGACGAAGATTGGTTAACAAAACAGCATTACGGTCTGGCCGAACACCACGTGCGGCAGATCCGGTCGGGGCTCTTCGGGTTTTTTGACGGGGACCCAATCGGATTACTGCCGTTAGACAGTTCCGAAGAAGCAGAACGAATGATCTCTGCAATGGGAGGGCCGGAACAGGTCAGAACGCTCTGCAACGAAGCCATACAAGGGTCTCAAAATGATCTCAGGTGGGCCATCTCACTAGCTAGCCGACTGGTCCATCGGTCAGAAGCCTCGGAAATTGACCGAAACCTCCTTGCCACAGCTCTTCGCGCTGCGGCTCAACGGACAATCTCATCCAACGTCCGCAACTGGTGCATAACCCGTGCGCTTGATTTAGAAGGCCACATTGACGGAGCGAGACTCAACACTCACCGATTCAGTCGACGTCAAGTAGAGCGATGGTCCACCAATGCTGCTGTGTCCATACTCAGAGTGCTTATTGACCCAGACAGACTCACCGATATTGATTTTCACCTCGCAATTGAACTCGATGGCGAACGGACAGGTATCCACTTTCGCAACCACATTGCCTGTCCAACGGACGGACAAGCCGGCGAGGCAGTCCTATCGGGTCGCAGGGCAACCTGGAATCAGATCCTCACAGGATCAGCTGACCTGCAGTCAGCCATAAGCTCTGGTGATATGGGAGTGAAAGGCGACTCAAACGCGGTAAGAAAAGTCCTTCAAGCGGTTGACCACCCAGGGTTCCGATGACAGAAAATTTGCCGAAACCCACACCGCCTTTTAACGGTCGGGTGGACCGGCTACTCGAAGACGCAGAACCCCGGCGTCTTGAAGCGACTCAAGTTCCCCAAGGGGCACCCAACGTTTTACTTGTGATGCTTGACGACGTGGGCTTCGGGTCGTTCTCCTCGTTCGGCGGCCCAGTCGAAGCGCCCGCATTTCAAGGCGTTGCCGATAATGGTCTTGTCTACAACCAATTTCACACCACGGCTCTTTGTTCACCCACCCGAGCAACATTGCTGACAGGAAGGCAACACCACAGTGTTCACATGGGAGGGATTACCGAGATCGCCAACTCATTTCCTGGATATGACTCCCAGATCCCTGCCGAAGCGGCCACTGTGGCCCAAATACTGCAACTGTCAGGCTACGCAACCTCATGCTTTGGTAAATGGCACCTAACACCCTCATGGGAACAAGGTCCTGCAGGACCCTATGATCGTTGGCCGACTGGTATGGGTTTCGACCGTTTCTACGGGATCATCGGGGCCGAAGCTTCCCATTGGGAACCAGCAGCGTATGACCAGACCACACCAATCTCACCGCATATCGGGCGCCCCGACTACCACCTCACCGAAGACCTCGCCGACCAAGCAATAAATTGGATGGAACGCCACCAAGCGTCAGCACCCAATCGACCATGGTTCTGTTATTTCTCAACTCCAGCGGTTCACGCGCCCCATCACGCCCCAGCGGATTGGATCGAAAAATACCGAGGTAAATTTGACGCGGGATGGGACGAGCTAAGAGAACAAATATACGAACAACAACTTCATCTCGGCGTCATTCCAGAAGACACAACTCTCACAACAAGACCAGACGAAATACCTGCATGGGATGAATACCCAGAGCGATACCGGCCAGTAGCTACACGGCTGATGGAATGCTTCGCCGGCTTCCTCGCCCACACCGATCATCACATCGGACGCGTCATTGATGCCGCTAGGCAAGAAGACCGAGACACTCTTGTCATATATCTTTCCGGAGATAATGGAGCTTCTGCCGAAGGCACCATCCACGGAGCATGGAGCGCCCCATCATTCCAAAACGGTGTACACGAAGACCCCGAATGGCTCCTCGAACACATTGACGATTTCGGTACCTCGAAGTGTGAAAATCATTTCAACGTTGGCTGGGCATGGGCACTCGACTCACCGTTCCAATGGATGAAACAAGTCGCTTCTCACTTCGGAGGGACACGAAACGGTCTTGCCATCGAATGGCCAGGACACATAAACGATAAAGGTGGACTGCGATCACAGTTCCATCACGTTGTGGACATCGCCCCAACAATTCTCGAAGCGACCGGGATCACTATTCCGGACAGTGTGAATGGCATAACCCAAATGCCTTTTCATGGAACTCCCATGGGTTATTCATATGCCGAAGATGGACCCAGCCAAAGAACCACCCAGTACTTCGAAATTCTTGGCAACCGGGCCATGTACAACGATGGATGGATTGCATCCTGCTTCCACGGCCGAGTCCCCTGGATACGCATGCAAGCATTCGAATTCGACGGCCCGCAAGAACAATGGGAGCTCTACGACATCAAGAACGACTTCTCCCAATCAGTGGACTTAGCCGATGAACATCCCGAAATACTGCGACAACTATTAGCCCTCTTTGATTCTGAAGCTAAAAGATTCGGGGTGTACCCTTTGCGAGACGCAGGGTCCAGAAGAGGCGGTGAACTTGGAGTACCCCACGCGCTCGACGGTTTACGAAGCATGACCTACACCACAGCTCACGTGAGAATGCCAGAAAGTGTCGTAGTTCGTCTCAAAAATTGCTCATGGAGGATCGCAGGAGACATAGAGATATCAAGCAAAGACAGCGGAGTAATCGCATGCCAGGGCGGCAACATGTCCGGATGGTCAATGTGGCTTGACGACGCAACCCCGAACTTCACCTATAACTGTTTCGGCCACGAGATCACCACTTTGACCGGAATGACACTCGATTCCGGCCCCCACCAGATCGAAGCAATTTTTGATTACGACGGCGGATTCGGCAAGGGCGGCGAACTAGTTCTAATCGTTGACGACACAGCTGTCGCCCACCAACGCCTCGACCGAACTGTCCCAATAGGGTTTTCAATGAGTGGCGAAACCTTCGATGTCGGAACCGATACCGGATCACCAGTAGGTCCGTATCCACACGATTTCAAATGCACAGCAATTATTAACGGTGTCACTCTCGCCCGTCTCAACGAACCTGGTCAAGCAGTACAAGCGGCCGAAAGACAAGGGCTCCTTCGAGCTGGGTTCAGCACACAATAGAAATCACAGTTTCAATCGTTGATCACCGAAACGGCAGCCTCAACCAGCGGGTACAACTTCTGGGCAAGTTGATTTCCCACATTCGAGGTGCTCTCTACAACGAGATAAACAGCGAACCCGTCTTCAGGCTGGATCCAAGCAGTCGAACCGTAAAGGCCAGGATCTCTCAAACGTATGACGCCCTTCTGGTCGGAAGGTTGCGCCGTTGATCCGCCATACCCGATGATTTCTTGCGTCCACCACCCCAATCCATAACCGACAGACGATCCGTACGTTTCACCGGATCGATTGCGCTGCATTAAATCCACACCACCTGGCGATAACACCTCTTGCCCGTTGCACTTTCCGCCGTTCAGATGCATGGAGAGAAGTTTTCCGTAATCACCAGTTGTTATATAAGCGCCACCTCCAATATGGGGGTTGTCGGTCGGCGGGAGCAGAGATAGATCGCCATCCCAGTCGGGGTAGCTCCCACTGAGCGCCCCGAGGGGGATCCAAGGATTTGTATAACCAAGTGATCTGAGATCGCATGGCTCAACGTATATTTCGTGGATCAACTCAGCCCAACTTTTGCCTGAAGCTATCTCGGCCACAGCACCCGCAATTTGCAACTGAATACCTCCGTACCGAAACTCAGTGTCTGGCGAAACGGTTCTTGGATCCGAAGCAGCTACCGAGAGGCCTTCGACTGCGCATTCTTGCAGCGAACTAGTAGGCAGAAACATGCAAATGTACAGAGGGTCGTCAGCTCGAAGCCCCGGAATTCCGGAGCTCCCAGACAGCAATTGCGATGACGTGATATTGCTAAGCCGACCCGCATAATCGACGACATCACCAATCGGTGCCTCAAGGTCCAACAACCCTCGGTCATGAAGATGAACCAAAACCCCAGCACTAATCACTTTGCTCGTAGACGCAATCAGCGAAATTCGATCAGTAGAAAATTCCCCCCAATGATTGTGATACCTAACCCCGTGATCACGATCAACGACAACCAACCCAGCACCATTCAAGTTCCTCTCAGCAACGAAACTTTCGACGGCACCGGTAACCGCAGAGAAACTTTCCGGAATCTTCGTGACCTCATACTCAATGGACGCGAATTCAGACTCAGATGTAGTTGTAGGTGTCGGCTGCTCAACCGTTGATGAAGGGGCGACGGACATTTCAGTCTTTTTTGCCCCGTCATACTCTGACGCCGACAGAGCGGCATCATCAGAAGTAATCGGAGCTACCTTGCCAACTTCCTGACCAGCGGAATTTGTGGAAACGCTGTTGGTCCCGGCGCAAGCCGTGACCGACACAACAGCAACCAGACTCAGAATTGAACGAAAAGAAATCACGGACTCGGCGCTAAAGCCTTGACTGCTTTTTCTGCGGCCTCAATGACTGCAGAGAAATACTCATAAATAGGTAGTTCTGGTCGAGCATTTAGCCACCCCACGATCATCAGGCTTCGGACAGCAAGGAAAATATCAATCGAACTTATTTCTTCGCTGTCCATTTCATGGATTGAGCAGTACCCCTCAAGAAAAGCTTCACGAGCATAAGGGAACCATGGTTCGCCGAAAGCAGGGTGCAGCGCCACCGCAGCCTCATGAGCGAACCAGCCATATCCGGCGTCATCAAAGTCGATGATGGTCAAATCGTCGCCGTCGCACATGATGTTTCCGAGATGAAGGTCTGAATGAATCAGACCGAACCGGTCGGGACCTGTTGAAAGGGCACCTAGCTGATCCCGCAATAACTCTCGAGCGTCACGAAAGAGCACCCGCTGGCTATCTGTCAATGGTTCGGCCTCCCAAAAACGTCCCCACAAAGGGGCGTCTCCGAGAAGTCCCTCAAGATTCCAGCGCCGCCGCTTGAACCCTTCTGGAGGGTCCCACTGATTTGAATGACATCGGATGTTGGCGGCAAGCGCGCCAATTGTTTTGTAATGCGGAACTACATCCTGCGAGGTGTTAGTCAAAGGCGTCCCTAATGGTTTACCGTCAACCCAATCGATCACACCCACAAATCGCTTTTCCCTATGAGTGTCATCACCAATATCCACTGAGCAGTAGTAATCCCCGGTCTCAGTTTGAAGTGCTGTCGGGACAGGTAGCCCGGCATGAGCTAGCGACTGAACCCACTGGACCTCAGAGTTCAACTCTGCCAAGTCGTTGTACCCGGGGCGATGTAAACGCATCACCATCTGTTTGGTTGCGCTCAACTTGATTCGGCACACCACATTCTCCGTATGAGACAAAATATCTATCTCAATTGGGTTGAGATCCCATGAAACGCACGCAGCTTTCGCGGCTTCTAAAAAGTCGGCGTCCCTAGGCATTGACGAGAGAATCCCTAAAAGCCTCAAGGAAAAGTTCTGCATGTTTATCTTCGAACACCAACGGCGGACGAATCTTTAAGACGTTGCCGTGCTGCCCCGCTTTACCGAGAAGAACAAATCGCGACTTCAAAGATTCAACCATTCTGTGAGCCCCACCGACGTCAGGGTTGTTCGTGCCAGGTTCAACCCAATCAATCCCGATGAACAATCCGGTACCTCGAACGTCACCCATTTGTGGATGCTGAGATTGAAGTTCAATGAGGTCAGCTTTCAAACGGGTCCCAACTTCGGCGACTTGGCGCACCAAACCCCGCTCGACAATTTCGTCGATCACCGCTGAGCCGGCTGCGGCTTGGAGAGGTGAAGAAGCAAACGTATTGAAGTAGCGGTGCCGCTCTCTGAATTTAGTGACCATCTCGTGACTGGCAGCCATGGCTGAAAGCGGAAAACCGTTGCCCATTGGTTTACCCATGCACACAACATCTGGAATGAAGTCACTTGTTTCGTAACCCCACCATGAACCACTACGAGCAAAACCAGCTTGAACCTCATCGGCTATCACCAGACCCCCAGCCTCAGCCACCATCGCCGTCGCCTCAGCGAACCATCGGGCCGGAGGGTTTGGTAAACCTTCATTCGCGAGTATGGAACACAACATTATTCCCGCGAACCCACCCTGCTCAGTGAAGGAAGCGATGGTGGTCTCCAGCTGATCCAGATGTTTTTGTAAGAGTTCAGCTTCAGACAACCCGTCATGAAACGGCCGGAACAACTGCGGAGTCGAAATAGATTTGACTCCGTTTCGTTCGACCCCAACAGGTAACCCAGTCAGTCGACCAACAAGTGAAGAATTACCGTGATACGTAGCGTCGGTGCAAATAATCCCTCGGCTACCAGTCACGGTGCGGGCGAGCGTGAGTGCCATCTCGGTGGCTTCAGTACCGCTACAACCCAAAATTGCTGACTCGATACCTTCATGATGCAGACCGACCAAGCGCTCCACATAGTTGACGACGCCTTCATGCAAATAGCGACTGTGGACATTGAGAGTTGCAGCTTGCTCTGACAAGTTCGCGACGACTCTGGCGTTTGCGTGTCCAACGCAAGGAACGTTGTTGTACAGATCCAGATAACGATCACCGTTCAGGTTCTCTAGCCACACCCCGTTGCCGGTTTGCAAAGTCAACGGGTCCTCATAAAACAAAGGCGCGTGGCCTCCCATAACACGATGATGCCGATCAAGCAGTTCACTCATGGCTTCAGTCTGCCACCCTGCTTCTCGCTAGAGTTATCCGACGGTCGGATGACTAGTTCAAAATCGCCTCGAAACGCAGCCATAACGACCCCAGACATAACTAACGTCAGATGAGAAGCCAGATGGCTGTTTCGGAGCCCAAGAGGAGCGACGTGCTCAAGAAAAAAGCGGCGCATGTTTTTTGACAAGAGGCTTTGGGCTTTCACTCAAGGAGCACGCGTAGCCATTTTCCAAGCGGTAGTCATTGGCGTCTTAGCTTCAGTAAGTGGAATCGCCCGCCTGGGTTTGTTGGGGTGGCTCTTAGCGAAAGTATTTCGGGGTGAGCCAGTCGATCAATTGGCAGTCCCGGCGGTTCTAGTAGCGATAGTCATGATCGCTCGAGGCGTTCTGGAACATTGGCGCAAAATGCTTGCTCACCACACCGCAGCAAAGGTGCAGCTCAAACTTCGCGCTCAGCTCCATGAGCATGTTCTTGAATTGGGACCCGCTCATTTCGGTGATGTACGAACCGGTGAAGTCTTGTTGTCTCTGGTTGAAGGAGTCGAACAACTCGAAGTTTGGTTCGGCGAATACCTGCCGCAGCTCATCGTCGCGGCTGTCACACCCCTAGTGATCTTCGCAATGCTGTCTCCCCTCGACCTCCCAGTTGCTGGTGTGCTCACCGGGTTCGCGCTGCTCACGTTGCTGGCTCCCGCAGTTTTCCACCGATGGGACGCAGCACGAAGTTTGGAACGACAAGAGGCCTACAGCCGGTTCGCAGCTGATTTTTTGGACTCTCTTCAAGGTCTGGGAACATTGAAAGCGTTCGGTCAAAGTGAGGCTCGAGGGCGGACACTCGCACAACGGGCACATGACGTGTTCAAAAGCACAATGTGGGTGTTGGCAACAAATTCTCTGACACGGGGGATCACCGATACCGGCCTAGCTCTCGGAGCAGCCGCAGCCTTGGCCGTGGGGGCCTACCGGGTGCAAGCAGGCGACATGGAAATGACGACCCTCCTGATCATCTTGATGGCAGGAATTGAAGTGTTTCGGCCACAACGTGATCTTCGGGCCTTGCTTCACAACGGCATGATGGGATTGTCAGCAGCGCAGGGCATATTCAAGGTTTTCGACACCGAACCCCGGGTAAGGGAACCGGAAGAACCGATCATTCTTGAACAACAGCTTGAACCCCGAATCTCGTTTGAAAACGTAACTTTTTGCTATCCAGCTGCAACAGAACCGACTCTCAATGGACTCAACATCACTGTCGATCCGGGTGAACGGGTTGGCGTCGTTGGGCCGAGTGGTGCTGGAAAAAGTACCGTCGCGAAACTGTTACTGCGTTTTTACGATCCAAGCTCCGGGTGTGTAGCCCTAGGCGGGCATGACCTCCGAAGCCTTTCAGCAGAGGACCGCTACGGGGCGATCGCGGTTGTCTCCCAAGACACATTTCTCTTCCATGGGACAGTTCTTGACAACATTTGTTTCGGGGATCCCGACTCTGACATGGCAGCCATTCAACAGGCAGCGGTAGACGCCAATGCACATTCATTCATCATGAATTTGCCCAACGGTTATGACACTGTCATCGGAGAACGCGGAATTCGTTTGTCGGGGGGTCAACGCCAACGCATAGCAATAGCTCGAGCACTGTTAAAGGATGCTCCGATCCTGGTACTTGATGAAGCACTGTCTTCAGTTGACGCTGAAAACGAAGCACTAATTCAAGAAGCTCTAAACCGACTTATGGTTGGTCGCACAACGCTGATATTTGCTCACCGGCTTTCGAGTGTTATTGGCGCTGACCGCATACTGGTTCTTGAAACAGGCGACGTGGTCGAATCCGGGACCCACTCTCAATTGATGGAACGTGGTCAGCGGTATTACGCGCTGATGGCGGGTCAACTATCAGAGGAAAGTGTCGCCCGCCCCGCACCAAAGAACACCCAAATCACCGACGACAATCGAAGTTTTGATCGAGACATCATTGAATCTGCAGATAACGAAATCGTCGCAGCTACTGGCCTCGGTTGGGCTGGCGCCGTGAGATGGCTTTTCTCTGAAGTTCGCCCATGGCGCGTCAAGTTGGTGGCAACTTTCGTGTTTGGAGTTTCACGAGTAGCTGCACTGATAGGCGTCGGGGTCTTGAGCGCCCTCATAGTTGCGTCCGTAAAACGCGGGGAGTCATTCGATGGACTTCTTACCGCACTAGTGATCATCGCCCCGCTGGCCGGTATTTTGCATTGGTTGGAGTCATGGGTGGCTCATGACATGGCCTTTCGAATGCTTGCCGAAATGAGAGTCGCTCTGTATTCAAAATTGGATCAACTTGCTCCTGCATATTTAGTTCGGCGACGCACCGGGGACATGGTTGCCATGGCAACTCATGACGTTGAAATGGTTGAGTATTTCTTTGCTCATACTGTCGCGCCAGCATTTGTGGCACTGCTAGTGCCGTCCACTGTTCTCATCACTTTGATTGTGCTGGGATGGCAAATGGCCATAGCGCTGGTCCCGTTTTTGGCGGTTGTTGTTGTGAGTCCGTTCTTGCTACGAAAGCGCTTGGACACCCTCGGCTCAGAAGACAGAGAAGCTCTCGGAGATCTAAACGCATTTGTCGTCGACACGGTGCAAGGTCTGGGCGAAGTGGTGGCATTCCAGCAAGGAGACAGAAGATCGGAAGCTTTTCTGCAGCGAGTACAACGGCATATTGACGCCCGTTTGCCCTTCTACAGTGATCTGTCTCGTCAGACGGCCTTGCTGGAAATAGCCACTGGCCTGGGAGGCCTCGCCGTAGTTGTAACTGGAGCAGGGTTGGTATCTGGAGGCAACCTCACTCCCACCACCCTCCCCCTGCTTACACTTCTCGCGCTCGCATGCTTCTTACCTGTCTCAGAAATCGCTCACGTAGGCCGGCAACTAGCAGACACACTCGGTGCATCACGAAGGTTGCACCATGTTCACAACGAACCCGTAACGGTTCAATCCGCGTCTTCTCCGGCATTGATTGACTGGGCCACTGCTAAGAATGCAGTCACCTTCAACAAGGTTGCATTTAGTTATCCGGGTACAGAGACAAGCGCCTTAGCCGGTGTCTCGTTCGAAATAGAGACCGGCTCCACGGTTGCAATTGTCGGACCTTCGGGAGCTGGAAAAACGACAGCAGCACAACTTATCTTGCGGTTCTGGGATGCTGACGAAGGAAATATTCTGCTATTTGGCCAGCATCTTCGTGATCTTGATCTAGATGATCTTCGAGCCCACGTCGCCATGGTGAGTCAAGAAACGTATCTGTTCAATGACACTTTGGCCCATAACATTCTTATGGCGAGGCCCGACGCTACGGAAACCGACGTTCAAACCGCGATCGAACAAGCGTCGCTCACCGAGTTCGTCGCCAACTTGCCTGACGGGTTACAAACCATGGTTGGCGAACGCGGAGTCCGTCTGTCGGGCGGCCAGCGGCAACGTGTCGCCATCGCTCGAGCATTTCTGAAAGACGCCCCAGTTTTGGTCCTCGATGAGGCCACTTCACATCTCGACGCGGTCAACGAAGCTTTTGTGCACAACGCCCTACAACAACTAATGCAGGGTCGAACGACCCTCATCATCGCCCACCGGCTGTCCACAGTTCGTAACGCTTCACAGATTGTTGTGATGGATGCCGGGGAAGTGGTTCAAACCGGAGACCATGACACCTTGATTGGTCAAGATGGGCTTTACTCACGGCTTGTTGCCCACCAACTTTCAGCCACCGCCATAAACCAGTAGCTGTCTCGCTGCAGTTGTGGGCGGCCGGTCACGATGGATTGGAATCTGCGCGTGGCTGAAGGGCGAAATCTCAGTTGATAGGAGCGAGAAATTCAAGCAGCGCAAGGTTCCAAGCTGCAGGTTGCTCAAAATAGGGGCTGTGTCCGGCGTCGGGGATTTCAACGAACTGAGCCCCACGAATGTGATTCGCAGAATCACGCAGCATCGACGCAGGAAAGATTTGATCGTATTCGCCGGCAATAAAAAGAACCGGAATATTCAAGTCATCGAAGTCTGAGTGATGAATGGTGAATTCGAGCACTTCAGCAAGACGATCAAGGGGTGGCGAATGAAACGAACCCAATGCCTGATACAAAAACGCGTGGGCGGTGTCTCGATCGGCAGCTCCCGCCCACAGGGCTAAGTGCCCGCCAACCAGCGGAAGCTCGCGGGTCCCTTGTAGCCCACCAGATGCACGGAATTCTTGATATGCCCTGCGGAGATCGTCGGTCCAAAGAGCTCCTACTGTGTCGGCGTAGGTCACGGATCGGACTCGGTTGCTAAATAGAGTGAGAAACGCGGAGACGTGCCAACCCCCCATGGATTGGCCTATTAGATGGGCGTCGGAGATTTCGAGTTCGTCCAGTACCGCTGCCAGGTCGTGCGCAGCTTTTTCGGGGGCCAACTGGGCGGTGTTGTTCGTGGAGTTACCGAAACCACGGCTGTCCCAGGTCACTACGCGATATCTTTCTCCGATCTCCGGAATCTGCTGATACCAAACGGCGTGTGAACCGCCGGCCCCATGAGACAAAACGACAACCGGTCGTTCGTCAGAGATCCCCTCTTCAGCATCGCGAACCAATTCCCAATAAATTTCCTCTCCGTCACGGCTGACAATGCCAGTCAGCAATTCAAGATCCCTCACGTGTAAAACCCCCTCCAGATTCGAATCAACATACGAACCACAGCTTGTCGGCTATCACTGGCTCCCGAAAGTGTCGAAACTCACAAGTTCAGCGGTGTTAAGACGTGGAGCTTTCTTAAAGTCGGTGCCGATCGTGTGAGCAACTGGAAACAAACCAACCTGGGTCCATTCGTTGTAGTCGAC
>CEUZ01269020.1_pt1 | contig 29334 bp, 25 predicted proteins | sample 361511 | NCBI WGS metagenome assembly CEUZ01 (sample SAMEA2622822, study PRJEB7988) | marine metagenome | biome: marine biome (ENVO:00000447); feature: surface water layer (ENVO:00002042); material: "saline water (ENVO:00002010), including plankton (ENVO:xxxxxxxx)" | depth 5 m | reverse complement strand
TTTTGATAACAGGCGCGGGAGGTTTCATAGGAGGTCATTTAGTTAAAGAATTACTGGCCCGTAAACACCAAGTAAGAGCAGTAGATATAAAACCTTTCAATGAATGGTATCAATTATTTGAAAATGTTGAAAACTTTGTTTTAGATATGTCAGATAAAAGTAATTGCTTTAAAATGACTAAAGGCATGGAAGAAGTAATAAACATGGCTTGTAATATGGGAGGAATGGGATTTATTGAAAACAACAAAGCGTTGTGTATGTTATCGGTATTGGTCAATACTCATATGTTAATGGCCTGTAAAGAATTTAAAATTAAAAAATATTTTTTTTCTTCAAGTGCATGTGCTTATAATAAAGATCTTCAAAATGAGGCAAAAGTATCAGGATTAAAAGAAACAGACGCTTATCCTGCAAACCCTGAAGATGGCTATGGATGGGAGAAGTTATTTAGCGAAAGAATGTGTAGACATTTTTTAGAAGATTATGGATTAGATGTAAAAGTTGCAAGATATCATAATATTTTTGGACCTAATGGAACCTATGATGGGGGAAGGGAAAAAGCGCCAGCCGCTCTTTGCAGAAAAGTAATTTACTCAATTATAAATGAGGAAGATGTAATCGATGTGTGGGGAGATGGAGAACAAACAAGATCTTTTTTATACATTGACGATTGTATAGAGGCTACGCTAAAACTATTCGACTCTAAATGTCATGGTCCTATAAACATTGGGAGTGAAGAAAAAGTTTCTATTAATGAAATGATTGATAAGATAGAACAGATTTCCAATAAAAAAGTAAGAAAAAACTATCAACTTGACAAGCCGAAAGGTGTTAGGGGAAGAAACAGCGACAATACTTTAATTAGATCTCAGTTAAATTGGGAACCAAAATATTCTTTATACCAAGGTTTAGAAAAAACCTATGAATGGATTTTTTCAGAAATGAAAAAAAAACACAACCAATAACAGATGAGTATTATTCTTGGTTTAAATGCTAATCATGCAGACTCTTCCGCTTGTATTTTAATAAATGGCAAATTAGAATTTGCTATTGAAGAAGAAAGAATAAACCGTATTAAACATTGGGCTGGGTTGCCGTGCGAGTCTATTAAAGCATGTTTAAAAAATACCGGACTGAGTCTTAACGACATAACAGATATATCAATAAATACAAATCCTCTTTCTAATATAAATAATAAGGCTATATATTTTTTTAAAAATTATCTTTTAGGTGAAAAAAAATTTGAAATTGCTAAAAGATTTAAAAAAAAAATTTCTTTAAGAAATGATCTGAATAAATACTTTAGTCCAAAAAGAATTCCTGAAAGTACAAAAATTCACTACATAGATCATCATATATCTCATATCGCCTCCGCATATTATCCTTCGGGCTTCAAAAAGGCTATAGGGCTATCAATTGATGGTTTTGGGGATTTTTGCAGTATGTCTATTGCAAAATGTGAAAATGATAAAATTAATGTTTTTAAAAAATCCTACTTTCCAGACTCTCTTGGGGTTTTTTATGAAACTTTTACACAGTTAATTGGCTTTAAAAATTATGGGGATGAATACAAAATGATGGGATTGTCATCATATGGTAAGCCAAAATATTTTGATCAAATTCTTAATAATGTTTTTTACAGAAATAGTTTAAAACTAAATTTAAATTATTTTAATCATGCAAAAAATGATTACATTTATAAATTTGAAGGTAAACCAACCCAGAATAAACTTTTTTCTAGTAAATTAGAAAAACTTTTAGATACAAAAAATTTCGATATTAATAATATTTCAGAAACTCAAAAAAATATAGCATCTTCTGTTCAAAAAATTTTTGAAAAAAAAATTCTTGAAATTATTCAAGAAATTAAAAAATTGAATTTTTCTGAAAATCTAGTGTTTGCTGGTGGTTGTGCGTTAAATTCTTTAGCAAATAAAACAATTTATGATACTAAATTATTCAATAATATTTTTATTCCTTATGCACCAGGAGATGGAGGGGGATCAATAGGAGCAGCACTTTACGCGGGGAAAAAAATTAATAAAAAGGAAAAATTTTCAAATCTAAAATCTCCATTTCTAGGTACTTCCTTTACCAACTTAGAAATAGAAAAAACAATAAATTCTAGAGATGAAATAAAAAAATTTGATATTAATTTTTTTGAAAATAAAGAGAAACTTTATGGTCAAGTTTCAAAATACATTTTTGAAAATAAAATAATAGGTCATTTTAACGGAAAAATGGAATTCGGAGCGCGAGCACTTGGCAATAGATCAATACTTGCAAATCCATGCAATCCTAAAATAAAAGACATTATTAATACTAAAATTAAAAGAAGAGAGAATTTTAGACCTTTTGCGCCAGCAATATTATATGAAAATAAAAAAGAATGGTTTTCTAATGATAGAATGAACCCTTACATGTCAGCTGTTGAATTAATTACAGAAAATAAAAGAGATATAATACCAGGTATTACTCATATAGACGGAACAGGAAGAGTTCAAACAGTGACAAAGGAAATGAATAAAGATTTTTATACATTAATAAATAAGTTTTATGAAATTTCAAAAGTTCCTATTTTATTAAATACTTCTTTTAACGAAAATGAGCCAATAGTTTTAACTCCTAATGACGCTTTTAACTGCTTTTTAAGAACTAATATGGATGTTCTAGTATTAAATAATTTTATAATCAGTAGATATTAGATATTAATTAGTCCACTTATCTAATTTTTGATTTTCCATATTATATTTAAAATCAATAAATCCCTCTAAAAAAAAATTAATTAAGTTAATCGTAAAACTTGGTTCTATCGAGTCACGTCTAATTATATTCTTATCAAATCTTAAATTACTATTATTTCCTCTCACTCCAGAAAAAATATATTCAAATTTTGATTTTGCAATATTGAATGATTTTTGATTAAAAGAATTAATATCTCCATAACTGTATGCAAAATGTTTGACTTTAATATTTAACTTTTTCTCTATTTCGATTGAACTATTAATTATTTCCTCTTTTAAAAGTTCTATATCATTAATGTCTGTAAGTCTTTTATGAGATTTTGTATGTGCCCCAATAGTATGGCCTTCTTCTAATAGATATTGCAAATCCTTCCAATTTAGATTTTCGTAAATTTGGTTAGGGCTGATACCAGGATCAATGTTTTTATGTACAAAATTTGTTGGATTGTCTCTTTTAGACAAGTTAACAAAATCACTTATCACAAAAAAGATAGCACTTATTTCAAGCTCATTTAAAATTTTATTAACATTTAACATTGATTTATAACCGTCATCAAAAGTTAAAAGAATATTTTTACCAGTTATAGTTGACTTTGTTTTAGAAAAAATATCAAGTTCTTCTGGTTTGATAAATTTCCACTTTTTTTTTAATTCTATTAATTGATTTTTAAAATTCTGTAAATCTTTAGTTTGAACATCATGATACATTATTACTCTAAACTGATTTTCATTTTTTTTTAAAAAAAAATTCAGAAATTTATAAATTAAAGAAAGAATTTTATGATGCTTTCTCATAATTGAATAATTTTATAATATATTTTTTTTAGTAATTTTGATTTTTTTGCAAGATTTATTAATTTATATATTAAGCAATAAATAAATCCTCTAATTGTTGAAAAATTTAAATAATAATAAAGATATTCATGATTATTGCTCCAGCTTTTTTTATAATCTTCATCCCCTCCTGTGAAATCAAATTTTTTAAATTTATTGTCAAATGCCCACTCAATTAATTTTGTAAGCAAATATCTTCCAGGGGAATATTTTGTAAGACTTCCTGTATAGCTGTAAGGAATTAAGTAATAAAATGTATTTTCAAAACAAACTCCAAAGTTTGAGGCCAAAATTTCATTTTTTTTTTTTAATATTGAAAGATGTGTAATTAAGTGTTCAGAATTTAAAGAGTTAATCATTTTATAGAATTTTTTTGCATTAAAAGATGCGAGGTTTGTATAAATTTTTTTTTTTTCATAAAAAAAAGATTTATTACTAATTAAATTTTCAATCATTTTTTCTTTTTCATCTTTATTTACAATTATTTCAAAAACTGTTTCATAACCATAATTAAGTTTTCTATTCTTTCTTCTGTCGGTTTCTCTAGTTTTACTATTGTTTTTTTCTTTATAGTAGTCTGGCCAATAATTATCACTAATATTTATATTAAATACATCCTGATAAAGACTTTTAGATAAAAATTCTGTAAATGGATTTCTTGAATTTTCTATTAAATCTTTTTGCTTAATAAAATGTATAGTATCAAAAAATTCTAATTTCTTTTTTACATCTGACCAAATATTTAAAAACGTATTTTTAGTTAATATCGTATTTTTTTTTATAAGTGGACAATGATAATCTGAATAAAAGTTCCCTATCCATTCTAATACTCTGACGCCGTAAACTTTCTTTATATTTAAAGGAAACAATAAAATATCTTCACCATTTTCAGATATAAAAACTATTTGATATTTAATTTTATTATTTGAAAAACTTTTCCTCCAACTATTAATCCAATCAAAGGTCTGAAAAACTGTTAAATCACTACATTTCTCAAAATTACGCCATCTGACTTCTAAATCAGAACTAAAACTATTGTAAATTTCTATGTTCATTAAATTATTTTGTAAACTCTAAATGAATTTGTCTTGCAATAAATTTAAATAAAATAAAACTTGATGTTAACATTGAGTCTATTTTTCCAAATATTGATTTTTCACTACCAAAAAAAAATCCAAGTTCCGGATTGAATAAAATTTCAGAATATTTTATTATAGGATTGCATTTAAAAATACTTTTTAGAGTTAGATTATATTTTCTAATATTTCTACTCACAAAAAACTGGTTGGGAACTACACCTTCAAAAAAATGTTTTTTATTTAATAATAAATATTTTATTTTTGAAATTAATGAATCGTTAAATGTTATATTAATAAATTTAGAATTTTTCTTTAATACTCTTTTTATTTCTCTTGCCGATTGTTTAAAATCTGGCATATGTTGAAAAACCTGAACAGACCAAACCAAATCAAAAGTTTCATTTTCAAACCTTAATTTATTTGCATCTGTATTGATAAGGTAAACATTTTTATTAAAATTTTTTTTTATAATTTTTTTTGCGTGAAAAAAATTTTCATATATAAAATCAACAACATAAACCTTTATATCTGGCCTTATTTTGTTTATATTTCTCCAGTGCCAAGCCCAACCTCCACCTATATCTAAAATTTTTGATCCCTTTGGCAAACTTTTTATAGTCTTGTTGATATAATCATCCATAACAGGAATTGAATGATGCTTTGAGATTTCTTTAATATGATTTTTGTAAGTTTTTTTTGCAACTTTTCTTCTAAAATTAATTTCTATTTTTTGTAACTTATTTGCGATTTGATAAAAATAAATTCCATTCTTATCCTTTTTGTACCTGCTCAGAATTTTATCTTTTAAATTAATCATAAAATTTTCTAAATTCATAAATTCTCTTCAAAAAAAAACTTCCATATGGAAAAATTAAAAAAAAGATTAATATTAATTTTTTAAAATTTGTTTGCAAATTCAATAATTTATTTAAAAGAAATTTCTTTTTTCCACTTATTAGCAAATTTAGAAGCTTATTATATTCTAATTCATTTAGAAATTTTTTTTTAGCAATTTTAAATTTTTTATCATTCTTAAATTTTTTTGAAATTTCATTTATAAAAACTTTTTTTTCTTTATTAATTTTTTTGTCTTTATTATAACTATCTGATAAATTATGCACTCTCCATTTAGATAGTGCTTTTGGATAATATGCAAGTTTAGTAAAAAAACTCAATCTTGTAAGTAAATCTAAATCATGAATTATATTAAATTTACTTTGAAAATATTTATCTAGTTTTTTTAAAGAGTCTTTTCTTAAAATTACAGTGTCTAAACTAATATAATAATTCTTTATTAAATCATAAAAAACTTTCCCTTCAGGTGGTCTTTTAAAATAAAGTCTTTTAGCTCTTTTTTTGTTGAATATAATTGAATTGCTAATAACTATACCTACTTCTTTATCTTTAAATAATTCTAACTGACTACTTAATTTTTCTTTAAACCATAAATCATCGCAATCAAGAAAAGCAATATAACTACCTTTACATTTCTCAAATGCTTTATGTCTTGCCAATCCTAAATTTATTTTTTTCTTTGATTTAAAATATTTTATTTTTTTATTTACATATTTTTTTATAATTTTTGCACTTTCATCTGTAGAGCAATTATCATAAAAAATTAATTCCCAGTTTTTGTAAGTTTGATGAATTACACTTTCAATTGCTTCATTTAAGTACTTTGCCCCGTTATAGCAATTCATAACAATGCTTACTTTTTTATTTCTTAGCATTTATAAAATAATTTTAAGAATAAATGATTTGTGTAGATATTATTTTTTTTTATCTTATGAAGTTAATCCAGCTCTATTCTAATCCACCTTCAACACAATTTTTACACTGTGGAATATCAGAATATTCTCCAGCAAGATGCTTCTTTCTGAGATACGTCATCTTTTCGCTATTCCAAGCTTTTAACAAATCCTCTGGCTTATTAACTTGCATCAAAGACAATTCTTCTCCCCAAAAAGTACAACAAGGTAGTACTTGTTTTTCGTTGTTGATTACTAATTGTTTAAAAGGAAAAGAACATTTAAAGTTTTTTTTTTTAAATGTTTTTCTACTTTTAATTTCATTTGTTACTTTTGTTGGTTTAATAAACTCTTGAACACCAATCATATCAACTTTGTCATTCCAAAAATTTAAAAATTCATTTAACTCAAACTCATTATATGAAGTTTTTACAAAATTTACTCTTACCAATGGAGTTATACTATTTAATTGTTTTTTGATCTTTAAAAAGTTTTCTAAATTATTAATGACTTTTTTTAAACTTCCTCCTGGTCTAACTTTATCATATGTATCTTGTGTAACTGCATCAATCGATACCTGTAATCTAGTTAATCCTGACTTAATTAAATCTTTAGAAAGTTGCTCTTTAAGTAAAATTCCATTTGTACTAAAATAAATATCAAGAATACCTTTGGAAACTGCGTATTCTATAAATTTGATAAAATCATTTCTTATTAATGGTTCGTTAATATAGTTTAATTTTATTGCTCTAGTACCTTGTTTAAAAGAATAATCAATAAGTTCTTTATAAAATTCAAAATCAAACCATGTTGATTTACCTTTTCCTTTTGGTGACTCGGCTGATATCGGACACATGGGGCATTTTAGATTACATGAAGCATTTAGTTCAAAGTCAAGTTGAATAGGAAAATTTAACTCATTTAAGTTTGATGCCATATCATATTTTTTTCTATATTCATTCCAAGCATTTGGTTCCGCAATAAGAGATAGTTTATTCATTTCTTTTTTACCAACTATGCCGGTTAATTCAGTAGAATTTAATAAAATTTTATCTTCCATATTTTTTTGTTTAATAACTATAGCTAATTAATTTTTCTTTCTCAAAATTCTTTCTAGAAGAATTTTATCTCTAGATGTATCCATGCACATCCAAAAACTTTTATGTCTATAAGCCATAAAATTTTGTTTTTTAATAAGTTTTTGTACCGGTTCCCTTTCAAACATAACATTTTTATCATTTAAATATTTAAAAATTTTAGAATTTAATACAAAAAAGCCACCGTTAATCCAGCCTTTAGATAATTGAGGTTTTTCATCAAATTTAACTATATTCTTATTTTTCAATTTTAGCTCACCAAAACGAGCTGGGGGATGAACAGCGGTTAATGTTGCAATTTTTTTATGTCTAATGTGGAATTTTAATAGTTTTTCTAAATTAATATCACTAACTCCATCTCCATAAGTTAGAAAAAAAATTTCATTTTTTGAAAATAAATTTTTTAATTTTTTTATTCTTTTTCCAGTCAAACTATTTAATCCAGTATCAACAACTCTAATATTAATATCTTTAAAAAGTTTTTTTTTAATAAAATAATTTTTAATTATTTTTTGTTTATACCCTCCTGCAATTATTACATCTTTGATACCATGCTTATAAAAATGTTCTATTATATAAACAATTATAGGTTTATTATTTATTTTTACCATAGGCTTAGGAATTAGCTTTGTATATTCTGATAGTCTTGTTCCTCTTCCGCCAGCTAAAATTACAACTTTCATTTATTTTTAATTAAATTGTTATAGTTTTTTATCATTTTAAGATTTGTAAAAAATTTTTTATAATGCAAATAAGATTTTATCTCCATTTTTTTTTTAGTTTTTTTGTTACCTAACAAGTATAAAACTTTTTTTGCGAAAAGTTTTGGTTTGTTCTTATCAACTAGATAACCAGTTATATTATTTAAGATTACTTCATTTAATCCACCAAAATTAGTTGAAATTACAGTTTTTTTTAGACTCATTGCCTCTATAGCCGTATAACCAAAAGATTCATATTTTTGGGATGCTATAACTAAACAGTCAGTTTGTTTAATTAAATTAAATTGATTCTTTTCAAAATTATTGAGAAATATATTTTTCGAAGCCTTTGAGTCTGATACTAAATTTCTAACGATCGACCTGTCTCCATTTCCAAAAATAAATAAATAAATATTTTTATCCTTTAAAATAATTTCTTCCATAACTTGAATAAGATATTTGTGCCCTTTTCTTAAATCATATTCAGCCAGCAAAAGTAAAATTTTTGCATCTCTAGATAATTTAAATTTCTTTCTTAAAAAAAAATTTTTTCTTTTATTTGTAAATGCGTGACCATTATAAATAGTAAAAGTTTTATTTTTTTTTAAATTCTTTCTTAATTTTATCGAATTAGTACAAATATTTGAAACTGATACAAATCCTAATACCGACTTTGATATAACCTTATCAATAAGATTCTTATAAAAATCAAGTAAAAACGATTTATGTTTTTTTAATGCAAAATTGTGAAAATTCATCCATGGTTTTTTATTTGGATACATTTTTGACCATACTATTGCTGCAGCCAAACAAACATCACCACCAGGATACCCACCATTTATAATCAAGATTTTGTCCAAGGAAATTTTTTTAAAAAAAAAATAAAGTTTTACAATTTGATATGCAAATAAAAGAGGAAAAAATATTGAATAAATAATTTTAAGTAAAAATATTATATATATACTATGGTAATTATTTAGAATTTTATCCCATGAAAAAATTGAGTATGATATAAATTTTGCTTTTAATTTATTTTTTTTTAGATTGTTAATCCCTGGGTTGTTTTTATTATAAATCAAATAAATGTCATCATTATAAAGATTTTTAGATAATAGATTAGTAATAAATGTGTCGATTCCTCCCATTTTATAATATTCAACAAAATAGCCAATTTTCATAAGAAATTTTTTAGATTTTTGATTAAATCAGTTTTGTTCCAAAGTACCATTTCTTGATCGACCTTATTTGATTTTGGAAAAAATGTGTCGTTAAATTTGTAAATAAAATTTTTGTCAAAGTTAAAAGGTGCTTTAAATAAATCTAAAGGTCTATAATCGCCATTTATAATATTCTTATTTTTAAAATTTTTTTTTGTGTATGAATTTGTAATTAAGATGTATTTAATTTCTGATCTTTTTAAATTATGTAATATTTTCTTAATACTTTTAAAATCTAAATGAAAAAAAAGAGCTCTACAAATCCATAAATTTGATTTAGGCAATTTAGATTTTGTTAAATCTAATTTCATAAACTTTATATTTTTATTTGCAAATTTTATTTTGTTTAATAAAATTAAATCAGACACTATATCTGCTCCAACATATTGAATTTTTAAATTTTTTAAAACTTTATTCATCCAAAAAAAATCCCCACACGGTGCATCTAATATTGATTTAATTTTAAATTTTTTAATTATCTTTGGCAGTTCTTTTCTAATTTTAATAGTATTATTATAGTCTGAACCAGGTCCTGATTTTGATATATTTGAGCCCCAATAATTGTTTTTATATATTTTTGAAAAAATTTCTTCTTGCTCAAAAAATTTGAATATAAACTGCTCATGATAGAATCGTTTAATCTTAAAAATTAAATATTCTTTAATTTTTTTAAACATTTTCTAAAATTTTTCTTGTAACATAATCGCCACTGATCTTTTTTTTATATTTTTTTAATAAGCTTAGTTTATCTAAACTATTAAATAATTTTTGTTTTGATAAGCATGATACATTCTTAAAAAGAATTTTATTTTTAAGAGATAAATTATTTATTTGAAAATTATTTTGACATACTAAAATTAATTTTGCATCAAGAAAAATTGCTTCTGATCCGATTAAGCCACCAGAACATATAATAATGTCATTTTTAAGATTAAACATATTCCAAATAGATTTTAATCTTTTATCGATTATTTGAATGTTTTTTTTTTGCTTACTGTCTTCAAACAATTTTTTTTTAGCTGTGTAATTTGTTCCACAAATAATAATAAATTTGTGTTTATCAAATCTACCATCTTTAATAAGATTGAGAATTTTGCCTGTATAATTTTTGCTATCTACATCTCCCATATAAATAAAAATTTTTTTACTTTTTGAATTAAATTTGGTTTTAATTTGCTTTTTATTGATTATAAGAAACTTAGGTCCTATCAATTTTTTTGTAAATTTATTTAAAAAATTTCTTTCACTAATTTTTTTATTTCGATGGTGTTGGTTTATGTAAACGCTGCAATTATTTTTAATATTTAAATCATCGATAAATACCAATTTAAATAATTTAATTATTTTTGATTGCCAAATATGGTTTAATAAAAAACTATCTAAAACTATAAATTTTGCTTTAATTTTTTTTGCATATTTAATTGTTAATTTAGCGTCAGCTTGTAGAACTGAAGTCGACGTAGATCTATAATTTTCATTAAATTTAAGTTTTGGAGGTATTATCTTTTTTTGATATTTTGTTTTAATTAAATAATTCAAATTACCACTGAAATTAGAGCATAAAAAAAAGCTTTTGATCCCAAATGAAGAAAAATTATCTGCTAAATTTAAACACCTCTGAATATGACCGCTGCCAATTATCTTTGATGAGTCTGCTCTAAACAGAACGTTCATTTATTTTTCTTTAAAAATTTATTGTTGATTTATATTTATCCTGAAGTACTAAAACTCTCTGAAAATCTTCATTTTTTAAAGGTTTTATATTAACTAAATCAGATTTTAATTTTAGTAATCTATCCATATTCTTTGTTCCAAATATACCATGCTCAATATTCTTTTTAGTTTTTAAAAAGGCAATGTTAAGTGAATAATAGTCTTCTATATTATTTTTTTTCATAATTTCATCAAGATCATTTTTTAAATCTATATCAAAATTATTCATTATTTGATTAAAATTTCCACCTGCCAGTGGACTAATAGAAATTATTTTTTTTTTTGAATTGATAATATTTTCAAAAAAAAATTTAGATGCACTTCTTTGTAAACAATTTAACTTAAAAATATAACCTTCAAAAAAATCATCTTTTATTAATTTATTTAAATTTTCAGAAAATGGATCAAAACATTCTAAAAAAAAATTATTTACTAAACCTTTTTTTTTATATTTATTTAAAATATTTTTTAAAAAAAACATATTTATATCTCCTGCATCAGGATTATTGCATATTTGAAGTGTATCTATTTTATCAATTTTGAATTGGTCTAAGATCAAATTTATTTGTCTAGGAATATTTAATATTTTTTTTATTGGATTTCTGTTGATTTCAATTTTTATTATTGTTTTTGATATTTTTATATTTTCTAATGAAGCTTTTTTAAAATATTGATCTACATTTGAATAATTTAAAGCTGTATGTATATAATTTTGATTTTCAATAGCGTGCAAAAAGATTTGCCAATATTTCTCACTAAAATCTGAATCTAATCCGCCAGTGCCTATTGCTAATTTCATGATTATTATTTATTGCCAGATAGTAGAATGAAAAATAGTTTCCTTATTTTTATTTTTCAAATTATTCAAAATAGATTTAATTCTTGGAAAAAAATAAAATAGAAAAGTTTTTAATCTCTTAAGCTTTATCTTAAAACTTTTATTATTAACATCTTCATAAGTATTACTTTTAATCTTCATTACATCATATTCTCCAAAAAATTTTTCATCAATATTTAGAAAATTATTTGGGTTTTGTGGAGCGTTATCATCTCTTATGTGTCTAATGTGATAGTGTAACCTTTTCTTCTTACAAAAACCCTGATGCAATAATCCTGACTGGTGAATTAATATATCACCTCTTTTAACCTCTATAATGTCATACATATCTTTTGATAATTTAGCAAAACCTCTTCCGGGGGTTCTTGCTTGGTCTTTTAAAATTCCATATTTTTCTAACACATGATTTTTGCTTTTTGGAACAATTCGGTAGCCTTTTTCATCTAACAAATAAATAATAATTTGAATAGAATTATCAGAAGGAAATTTAGGATCATCTCTATGCCATTCACCTTGATAATTATAAAAACTTGAATTTGAATGTAATCTAATTAGTGGTGTGTAAAAATTTTTCCATCCTAAAAGATTTAGAATAGTTTCTTTATATTCAAGTTTTTTAAATTCATAAAATGTGCTTTTATTGAGATTAAAATTTAATGGATAATCAACACCAAAAATATTTAAATTATCAAAAAAATTTGGATAATCTCTATAGATCCTTACGTGTTGCCATTTTCCCTTCTTGGCTTTATCTAAAATTTCCTCTGAAATTCTCGTTATATTTTTTAAATTATTTTCTTCAAAATAATTCTTGAGAATTACATAACCATCTATTTCATATTTTTTTCTTAAATAATCTATATCCATGTTCTAATTTTATACTATAAGCCTGTGACAGAGATAAATAAAAAAAACTTTTATTATCAAAGTAATATTTTTTGCATTCAAATTTATAAACTATAAAAAGAAAACTTTATTATAATAGTCTAATCTTTCATTTTCAAAAAAATTATCTAAACTTTCTCTTAAAGTCTTTTTAGGAAGGTTATTAATTCTATCTAACATTTTGATTTTGCTATCCCAAATTTTATTACCTCTAAATTTTTTTATTTTAATATAATCTTCATATTGACATGACAATGATTGTGCATCGGCAACTTCTTTATCAAATACATATTTTTTTTCATGTATCCCCTCTAATTTAAAACCAAGTAACTCTAATCTATTTTGCCAACCTTTTAGTTCAACATGTTGACCACAACTAATTCTTTTTAATCCTAAATCTTCAAAACCATATTCGATTAACATTGCTACACTTTCTAAAGCTGATATTCTTTTATTTTGAGGTTCAATTTTATTATCCTTTAAAATTGCCCAATCAGCAGATTTGTTTTTCATGTTTATTTTAGAAAATGAAATAACTCCACACGGAATATGATTTTTAGTTTGAATAATAAATACTTTCTTGTTCTTTTCTAAATTGCGAAAATACTCAGCCTGAAGTTCTGGAGTATTTTCGAAAGTGCCCCAATATAAATATTTTGTTAAATCCGGTCTATTAAACCAACTATACCATTGTGAATTTAAAGCAAAATGTTCTGTGGGTATTGCAAGATCTACCGTTTCACCGTTTTTTAAAATTTTTAACATCTATAAATTATAAAATTTTTCTACTTAATATTTTATTATCTTAATAATACTAATTTAGTCTTTCAAATGGTTTTCTTGCAATTGGACCTTCTAATTTGTTGTATATATTTTCCGTTCCATTATTGCATTTACTAATTATTTTAAATAAATCATTTAAAATATCTAAATATTTGTCAATAATCTTTTTACTGTGGTAAACACTTAAGTAAACAGAGTTTGATGCCAATATATTTTTTTTTAGCATTTCTTGGGTAATAAAAGTTTTATAGGCATCAAAATTTTTGCCTGTTATTATAAATTTTGATATAGCGGGCAAACCTTCAACTTTTATTTGAAGATTATTTTCTTCAGAAATTTTTAACCATTGTTTATTTAAATATTTTCCTAATTTAGTAATTTTTTCCCAAGATTTTTCCTTTTTCATAATCTCTAAAGTTTTTAGTGCTGCTGCCGGTCCAACTCTATCAGTCCAAAATGTACTGCTAATAAATGTTCTCTCGGCGTATTTCATTATTTCTTCTTTGCCTATAACTGCTGTAATTGGATAACCATTTCCTAGTGCCTTTCCTAATATTAAAATATCAGGATTAATACCAATTTTTTTTTGTATTCCACCAAAACTCTCTCTAAATCCTGAAGTGCACTCATCAAATATTAAAACAACATTTTTTTTCGTAGCAATATTTCTAACTTTTTTTAAAAAAACAATATTTGGACTCGTGTTTCTGCATACTTCCATTTTGATTACACCAATATTTTTTGTTTTTATCAATTTTTCAAGTGTATTATAGTCTCCATAATTAAATGCGTACGATGTATCTTTTAAACTATTAGGAACGCCTAGTGGATTTAAAGACTCAATAAGATGATTATCTAAACTATTTTTGTTTCTTAAATTAGATGAAAGATACCAATCATGCCATCCATGATATCCACATATCGCAATGTTATCTTTTGATGAAGCAGCTCTTGCAATCCTGATAGAAATAGCGTTTGCTTCACCTCCAGTTCTAGCAAATTTAACCATTTTAGACCATGGATGCATCGAAACTAATTTCTCTGCTAAATATACCTCTTCAAAACAATTCAAGGTACTCATTGTACCTTTCTCAATAACTTCACTCACGGCACTATCTACTTTTGTATTTGAATAACCAAGAATATTAGTTCCAACGCCCATTAGCGACATATCAGTAAACTTTTTATTTTCTAGATCCCATATATTTATTTTTTTACTTTTTGAAAAATAAGTTGGCCATTTATTTGGTAAATAAAAATTTGGATTTTTTGAAATTAGCATATTGCCACCAGGAATAATTGAATTTGCTCTTCTCCAGAGTTTTTGATTGTCATCTAAATTAACTCCGTCATTACTGTTAAGATGTTTATTATATTTAAAAATATTTTTATTTTTTTTATATAATTTAATTATTTTTTTCCAATTAAAATTTATTTTTGGATTAAACGAGCTATAAATATTTTTTATAACTTTTAGGTCAGACTCTTCATCAAGTACAATTCTAAGATTTGATACATTTTTAATTGGGCACTTAATATTAAGAGTTTTAAATTTATTCATATTATCTTTGAAATATCTTGTTACATGTTCTTTTTGATTAGATTTTCTAGCTTTTAGATTTGCAATTTTAATTGCCTCAAAAGTGAAAACCTCAACATCTAAACCATCTGGATATGTATGTGGAAAACTATTGGAAACATAATCTAAATTATTCTTTTTTAAAATTTTAACATATTCATCTATAATAGAACTATCTACTAATGGGCAGTCTCCTGTAATTCTAACTATAATATCAGATTTATATTTTTTTGCTGTACAAAAATATCTATTTAAAACATTTTTTTCCGATCCTAGAAAAACTTTACAATTAATTTTATTACTAATGAATTTTTTAAGCTTTAAATTTTGATTATTTTTTGGAATAGCAAATATAATATCATTTACTTCTTTAGATTTGGAAATCCTTTTAAAAATTAATTCTAAAGAATTATATTTACCAATTGGTTTTAAAACTTTTTCTGGAAATCTTCTAGAGCCTAATCTAGCCTGAATTATAACATGAGTTTTAAGTTTCAATTTTTTTTTTTTTAAATTTTCCATTTAACTGGGATTATTAAGTTATAATCATTAATTTCAAAATTTTTATAAAAATTTTTTTTATAAACTTTTCTTTTATTGTAATTTTTAAAAATTTCCTTTAATTGTTCCAAATTTTGGAAGCCTACAACCACTTTATTTATTCTTTTGTCATTTAAGACAAATTTTAAACAAAAATTTATAGAGTCTATTTTTTTTTGATCAATGAAGTTTAAAAATTCATCAAATTTATTTCTCCACTTATTAAAATATTTAGGATATTTTTTTTTTAACAATATTCCTTGTAAAAAAACTGATCTTACATGTATTTTAATTTGTTTATATTTTTTTAGTCTATAAATTTTGCTTTTTAACAACCTTTGATCAAAAATATTGAGTGGAACTTGTACTATTTCAAAATTAAAAAAATTAAAATGTTTATGAATTTTTTCTGGAAAATAAGTGGAAATACCAATTTTTTTAGTAAGTCCCTCTTTTTTTAAATTCAAAAAAATTCTAAAAATTTTTGCAAGGTAGTAATCATTAGCTAAATAATCATCGAAGTTGTGTAATAATAAAACATCCATATATTTTCTATCAAGTCTTTTTAATGATATTTGAACTTTTTTATAAATAATAAATTCTAATTTTTTATTTGAAAAGTTTTTTGGAACATTTATTTTTGAAATTATTAAAAATTTTTTTTTAGATAATTTCCCAATAATATTTTCACTATTATAATAATCATGGGCAGTATCTATATAATTAATATTATTTTTAATCGAAAAATTAAATATTTCTCGTAACTCACTTTTATTTTTCATTTTTGTATCTTTGGTAAATATTCCATATTTATTTCCTATTTGTGCACCACCTAAAATTAATTTGTTATTCTTCATGATAGTTCTTGAAAATGCATCTTTTCGATCAAAAAATTATAATCTTTTTTATTAGAAGCGTACTTTTCCATAAAAGGTTTAAGTTTTTCTTGTACTGATGATGAATTCCACCATTTTGGTATGTCTTGATAAATGTTGTTTAAATGATTTATTAAAGTTTCATTTTCAAAATGAATAATACCTACTTCAGCAAGCTTCTTAAAATCATTTTTATAATTGTCTTTAATATCTTTATCAAAAGAGTGAAACAAAATAATTGCAGGTTTATTTATGTTTATTAATTGAAAAAAACCAGTCGACTCGCATGGAAAAATATTCAATTCACAATCATCTTTATATTCATCAAATGGAATATCTCCATCATCATAATTTTTAATTTTAACATATTTTTTCCAATTATCCCGATTATTAAGTTTGCATGAAACTTGTGGATAGCCTCTTATAAAAAGTTTTTTATTGAAATCAAATTTTTTACAATCTTTTATAAATTCGGCGTTTTTTTTAAAACTAAGCAATACTTCTTGATACCGATCCCAAGTTACATTTTGATGCATCACGGGTCTTAACATAAGTGAAATCTTCTTACTATTTTTATTCATTTTTTTTTTGGTTGACAATTTCGGAAGTAAAAAACTTGAATAATTCTTACCTTTGTTTTCCCAACCCCAATTAAAAAATCCATCCACATGGTCAAACAAGTATGTATCTATAACACTATAATTCCAAATAGGTGTTGCACCGCCATGTTGACCTGCAAAATACTTTGTATTGTTAATTTTTTTACAAACATACATTTTAAATAATTCATTTGTATCAAATGCATTAGACGTAAAAATAAATTTAGGATTTATTGGAAGTATGGCATCATCACATTTTGATTTTAAATCATTAAAATTTTCCAAATAGCAAACTGGAAATAACTTAAAAAATATTTTTTTTACAAATTTTTCAAATTCACTGTTAACTTTTTTATCTAATTTACTACTTAACTTATCTCTTAATTCGTAGTCTATATTATTATCTGGAGTATAGTCTGGTAAATAGATATTGGGTTGCTTATAATATTTGATAAGTTTTTCATTTTCTTCTTTGGGTAAATAGCTTTCAAATATAAAACTTATTGAGTTTTCAATATTTTTTTTATTAAATTGATTAATTAGATTCTTTATAAAAGCTTTACTTTTTTTTAACAAAGAATTTTGATTTATATAAAAACTATGTTCTTTTATTTTATTTTGAATGTAATTTATTTTTACATCAATTTTTTTAAATTTAATTATTTCATCATAAATTATATTATTCCAATAAAGAATTCTTGAATTATCAGAAATATCAGAAGTCTTAAAACTTATTAAATCATTTATTTCATTTTTATACAAAGTTACAGATGAAATTATGTTTTCATTGAAAGTTTTTTCAATTTTATTAAATCTATTGAATAATATAGTAATTGTTCTATGGAGCCAAAAGGATAACAAAATTTGCCATTGTCTGTTTGAATAATTTATTTTATGATTTTCATTTAACACTTTTGACAATTCAATCATAAAAGATGAGGCAAATTTTTTTACAATCTCAAAATCATTTTTCATGATTTTTTCATCATACCCATATGATTTAACTACATTATAATTTTTATTGATATAATTGCCCACTAAATCATCCAAACAAAAATGGTCTAGCAATAATAATTCTTCACTAGTTGATGTGACTTCTTCAACTTTCGTAGATACTAAATTGTACTTCAATTTAAATTCCTATTTGGTTTTTAAAATATAGAGAGTGTCTTTTATGTAAATATATTTTAAATAATTTTTTCCTAATTTTAAAAATTCATTAATTATATCAACAGGTTTTGAAACAATTGGTTTTTCATGAAGATTTAAAGATGTATTAAGTACCGCGCCTATTCCTGTTATTTTTTTAAACTCTTTAATTAAATTGTAATAAGAAGGATTTATTTTATGTCTGACCATTTGAGGTCTTACCGTAAGATCCTCTGGGTGAATAGCTGCTTTTAAGTGCGATTGTCCTTTTTTTGTAGTGTCAAATGCTATAGTCATATACTCGCTAGTTATTTTTTTTGGATTAACAATATATTTTGAGTAATCCTCCTCTAAGATTGATGGAGTAAATGGCATCCAAAAATCTCTTTTTTTTATTAAATCATTTAATTTTTTTTTTGCTTTTAGGTTAGACGGATCAGACAAAAAAGACCTGGCGCCTAATGCCCTTGCGCCAAATTCCATTTTACCGTTGCAAAATACAATTGTCTCTCCTGATGCAACCAATTTTGCGGCTTTTTTTTGGTTAAAATCCTTAATCGCAAAATAATTTTTTCTAATCAGGTTGTTTTTCCTAAAATTGTCAAAATTTTTTTTGCTTATACTTGTTCCTAAATATGCTGATTCAACTTTTTTTATGTAATGCTTGGCCTTTTTAAATCCTAATACATTGTTAATGTATGCAAATGCTGCTCCTATTGATAAATTTTCATCACCAGGTCCGGGTGGAACAAATAGATCCTCAATAAATTTTTGTTCTGTTAAAATTTTATTTGCTTTAACGTTATTTGCAACTCCGCCATTAAAAATAAATTTTTTCACTTTATATTTTTTATAAATATTTCTAAACCATTCCTTTAATCTAATTTCAGTAAATTCTTGAAGACCGCCAGCTATTCCATCAAATCGACAATCTTCTAATCTATCTTTGAAATAAAAGTAATAATCTCTAAGATTTTTATTTCTTACAAATTTTAAATTTTTAACTCTCATTGCTTCTAAAAAAACCTTAAGAGGTTTTTTTTTATGATAAGGTTTACAATATGGTGCAAGACCCATAACTTTATAATGATGTCTAGATGGGTTCATGCCCAATAGTAATGTAATTGATGAATAGAATTTACCAATTAAATTGGTTCTAGAATGTGAAACAGTCTTAAATTTGTTATTTTTCACTATACTTACACTATCATATTTACCATCACCGCCCCCATCAGCAGTGACTATAGCACAATGATTAAATCTTTTTTTAGAAAAAAAATATGAATAAAGAGAATGACAATGATGGTGATCAAAAAAGAAAATTTTTGACTTATCGATTTTTAAAAATTTTGAAATATAATTTAATCGGAGAAGATTCATATTTTTATTAATCTTTTTATTGCTTTCATGACTTGTTATAAAAGGGATCTTTTTTAATGGATAAAAATATTTACCTTTAGGTTTATAATTTGGAAAAATATCAATAAGTTTTGGTCTATTTTTTGTATATATCCACTTATAAAAATAGTCTCTATTTAATTTTATGAAATCTGAAATTTGAAAGTTAGAGTTTAAACTCCATAAATTTGTTTGTGTTAAATTAATATTAGCAACTGCAACAATATCAATTTGATTTTTTTTTAAATTCGCTTCTTTTAAAACTTCTTTAGTTGCAAAATATGGAAATCCAGCGATATTTTTTAATCTTTGACACCTCTCCTCTGCTATAGCAGAAATAATTTCACCATTTTTCAAAATACACGCAGATGCATCGTGTGTATCATTAATGCCTAAAATTATCATTATTTAATATCCATTCTTATTTGAAATCTTTTATTTCAATTTTAAATAATTCAACAATACCATTTAATAATTCTCTTTTCATATTTACATCTTTAAATGTAAATTTACTATAACCATCAGATCTTAATTTATCTAAGTCAAACATAAAATTTTATTTTTAAAATAATAATTTTTTGTATTATTAATTATAATTAAAAATAAAAATCATAAATTAATCTTACTTTTTAAAAAAATTTTTAATTTCATTCACAATTCTAATTAGATCATTTTTTTTTAAGTCAACATAAATTGGCAATGAAATAGAGTTGTTAAAATACTCTTCCATATTTAAAAAATTTCTTTCATTAAATTTATATTTTTTTTTAAAAAAAGTTTGTTTGTATACTGGAATATAATGATATTGCAATTTTATCCCTCTTTTTAACATAAAATTATAAAAATCATCTCTTTTTAAATTTTTAATTGAAATCACAAATAAATGAAATGAGCTTAAAATATTTGAGGGTATAATCGGTAAATTTATTGGTAAATCTCTCAAATTTTTAAAATAAAAATTTGCAATATTATTTCTAATCTTTACGAATTTTTCTAATCTTAAAAGCTGAGATATTCCAATGGCACATGAGACATCATTTAATCTAAAATTGAAGCCTAAAAATTTTTGATCATAAAGCCACTTTCTTTTTTTACTTATATTTCTAACAATTCCATGGTCAGATAATAATTTTGATAATTCATAAATTTTTTTTGAATTAGTTGTTATGGCACCACCTTCAAAAGTGGTAATTGATTTTATGGGATGAAAACTAAAAATACATGCATCACTGTATTTACAACTTCCAATTTTATTACCATAATACTTTGAGCCCAGCGCGTGGGAAGCATCTTCAATAATTTTAAATTTATATTTTTTTGATAAATTTTTAATTTTTTTCATATCGCAAGATATTCCAGCAAAATGAACAACGATTAATATTTTTGGTAAAGATTTTTTTTTTTTTGCAGACTTTAATTTTCTCTCTAAATCAATAATTGATAAATTTCCAGTTTCAAGATCTATATCAACAAAATCTATTTTTGCACCACAATGTACTCCAGCGGTCGCAGATGAAACAAATGTATTAGCCGATGTCCATAAAATATCATTTCTATTTAAATTCATAGCTAAACATGCAATTTGGAGAGCACTACTGGCAGAATTAAGAACTAGTGAATATTTTGAATTTGTATAATTTGAAATTTTTTTGCAAAAAATTTTATTTTTTGGACCTTGAGTTAAAAAACTACTTTTAAGTACTTTGTTTACCTCATTAATATCGTTTTTATTTATGCTTTGTCTATTATATGGAATAATTTTTTTTGCCATTTATTTCAATGATAATTCAGAAATAATTTTTCTTAACTCTTCAACAGTAAGAAATTTATTATTACCTGAATAATATGAAAAATTTTTTGGTACTTTTTTAAATTTTAAATTTGAGCTATAGTTGTGTATGCTATTTTTTCCACTTGAAGGCAAAATTGCATAATATTTTCCAAAATCAATCGTGGTCAATCCATCACTTTTGGTTATTATATCTTCATGCAATTTTTCGCCAGCTCTAATACCAATTTTTTTCATTTTAAAATCTTTTTTTATAGCTTTTGCTAAATCTAGAATTTTAAATGAAGGTAGCTTTGGAACAAATATTTCTCCTCCTTTGGCATTTTTTATCGCAAATAAAATCATTTTAACTCCATCTTCAATGGATATGTTAAATCTTGTCATTTTTTCATCTGTAATAGGGAAAGGCGCATTTTTTTTTGCATGAGAAATAAAAATAGGTAAAACTGATCCTCTTGAATTCATCACGTTGCCATATCTAACTATCGAAGATTTCATTTTATTACCGTAATATTGATTAGATGATACAAATAATTTATCGCTACATAACTTAGTAGCACCATACAAATTAATTGGCGCAGCAGCTTTATCTGTTGATAAGGCAACAATAGTTTCAACCTTGTTATTAAAACTTTGCTCCAATAAATTTTTTGCACCTAAAATATTTGTATCTATAAATTCAGTTGGATTATATTCTGAGGCTGGTACTTGTTTAAGAGCTGCAGCATGTATTACAATATTTACCCCATTTAAAGCTCTAAACAATCTATTAGGATCTCTAACATCTCCTAAAAAAAACCTTAATTTATTTGAATTATATTTCTGTTCCATCTCATGTTGTTTAAGTTCGTCCCGACTAAAAATAATCAACTTCTTAATATTTTTATATTTAACCAAAATTGTTTTAACCAATGCATTGCCAAGCGACCCCGTTCCTCCAGTTATGAGCAATGTTTTATTTTCTAACATTTTAATTTAAATTTTCTTTTATTAGCTTTTTTAATTTTGTATTTCCATGATCATAAAAAATATGATTATCCTTATTTATATTATTTATTACATCATTCCACTCAATATCTGTACAATTTATAACAAATTTAAGCACTCTAGTCATAGAAGTCTCATCTGTTTTATGTGTCCAAAATTGACCTTCTTTTTCAATTTTACCTGGCCAAAGAAAATTGTGACACTCTAATGCGTCATCAGTATATTTTGAAATAAAGTTTTTTCTCAAATTAAAAAAACATATTCTATTTCCTCTAAAAAGCGATTCATAGCTCAAAGTTGTGTCAGTACCAACTTGAAATTTAAAATCATCAATATATTCATAGCTACAATATCTGTTTTTTTTTAACAACATATTAAATTTATTATTTTTGTTTTTACTGTAGTAGTTAAATTCATCATTATTATTTTTGCATGGTATTATAAAAAGCTGCATATTATTTTTTAGACAATAGTTAGATAAAAAGTTTACAATAAATTTTTCAGCAAAAAAATAGTCTTTAAATAAAATTTTGTTATTATCAAAATATTCATTTTCCCTATTTTTGTAACTAGAGATAAAAGCTAAAGAGTTATTTCTTGTAAATTTTTTTATTGTAAAAATATTGCTTCTGAAAGAACCAATTTTAATATTTTTACATTCAATTTTTTCTTTGAATTTTTTTCCTATGGTATCATTAAAAGTTAGAAGAAAATCAACTTTCATTTTATAAAACAAATGTTCAAATTTTTCATCAAAAAAATCTCCCAATTTACCTCTCCATCCATTTTGGATAGAAATAAAAATTTTTTTATAAAAAAATTTCTTTAATTTATAAAAATTATGATAATTATCTATAAAAGTAGCAACTATGTCTGGGTCAGAAAACTTAATATAATTAACAATATAGTTGATTAAAAAATTTTCATCATACTTTCTAAAAATAGAAGAAAATAATACAAATAAATTTAAAGAATTAAATTCATACACTGAGTGATGATTGCTCAAAATATGTTTATCAAATAAATCAACATTATGACTACCTATAAATAAAATTTTTTTTTTTTTAGGAGGAAAAAAATCAATTTTTTTTATAGAAAAAATTTTATTAATTATAGCCATCATATTATTTGGCCATTATTAATTGAAAAAATCTCATCACATACTGACATTGTACTTTCTTTGTGAGAAATAATTACAAAGCCCATAATTTTTTTTAAATTTGTAATTTCATTTAAAATAATTTTTTCAGCTGTCTTATCTAAAGCATTAGTTGACTCATCTAATATTATAATTTTTGGTTCAAAATATAATGCTCTTGCTATACCTATCCTTTGAATTTGACCACCAGACAAATTAAGCCCTCTATAGCCCAGCCTAGAATTTAATTTATCCTTACTGTTAGCAAATTGATCATAAATATTTGCGTTTTTGAGACACCTAATTACTTTTTGATTATCAATTTTTTCATCTGGCATTCCTAAAGCAACATTTCTTCTAACTGTATCATCAATTAAAAAAATATTTTGGGGTACATATCCAAAAAAATTATTTTTTATATTAGTTTTAGTTTTTCCATTTTTAAAATTAAAAATAATTTCCCCAGTATCGGGTTTTAATAAACCTAATAAAACACCTATTAATGTGCTTTTGCCTGAGCCTGATGGGCCCACGATACCTGTTATACTTTTATTTTTAAAATTTACAGAAACATCTTTTAAAATTAAGTCAGATGAAGTTTTATATTTAAAATTTATATTCTTGAGTTGGATACTAGTTACATCTTCAATTTTTTCATTTATAAATTGGTCATAATTTTTTTGTGATTTTTGTAGAGTTAAATCATCTTTATAATTTTTAAGTTCGTTAGAAATTTTAGAGAAAGAATGATTAAAATATTTAAGGTTAGTTAAATTAGAAACAATAATGCTGAAAATTGGAATTAACCTTAATATTGCAAAACCGAAAATTGACAATTCTGATATTATTGATGAGGTTTTCGTATCAATAGATAAAAAATAAAATATTGATAATATAAATGCTAATATGCCAAATAATTCTAAAATAGTTCGTGGCAACCTAGAATAAAAAATACTATTTTTTTCAGCGTTAATAGTTTTGCTTAAGTAAGATTTGTGGTTTTCAATATAAGTTTTTTCACAATTAATCACTTTAATAAATTTAATATCTTCAAGAGCATTAGTAAGAATATTAAATACTTTGCTTTGAAAAAAGGATATTTGTTTACTTTTTTGTTCCATTAAATTTTTGATTAAAAAAAAATAAATTAATCCGAGAAAAGTAAATATAAAAAAGCAAATACTGGTTATCATCAAGCTTTTTGTAATTAAAAGGTAAAAAATTAAAATACCTAATATAATTTCTCTTAAACATGCAAAAAGTTGAATCAAAAATGTATGTGCTCTTTCCATATCATGAAATGAATTAGAAAGCATTTCTGGAAGATACTTATTCAAATAATAATCATAATTTCTTGTGATGTAATAACTAAATAAAAAATGACTATTTTTTAATTTTATATTTGAAAAAAAACTTATCTCAAAATAATTTGTCAGTGTTATAAAAATTGATTTAATTAAAACAATAACTAAAATAAAATATGATATCCGATAAATTAGATCTTTATCATCTAAATCAATAAGATAATTTTTTATACTATCAATTGGAATATTATTTAAAAATAAGCTAGTATCAACTAACATTGTAACAAATAACGCTAATGTATTAATAACAACAATTTCAATTAATGCACTTAAGCAAGAGATAAATAATATAAAAAAGATAATATTATAGTTATCCTTTCCTAAAAAAACTTTTAGATTTTTAAACATTTAAATTTTTATAAATTTACTTCTAGTAAATAAAGATTATGAATTAAACCAATTCCACTTGTTAATTGGTATTTGTTATTAGAAAGTTTTTGGGTATAAGATCTCATGGGATCTTTCTTATTTTTCATTAAAGGCTTTTTAATTTCCCATCTGTAAAATTTAAATTTCTTAATTTTTTTAGATTTAAAATATTTTCTATATGTATCTATGGAAATCAAATTCCAGCCAGGTTCTAAAAATTTTTTACCTGGATTACTTCTTCTAATTTTAACTAATGTATCAAGTGGATTTGGATTAAATAACCCAAAAATATAAATTGTTGATCCTTTTTTTCCATATTTTCTTAAATTTGAAAACCAAATATCTAATTCATCCCAAATACTATGAACTGCAATAAATAAAATTATATCGAATTTTTTAAGATGTCTTTTTTTTGGATTATTGACTATATTTCCAACGGAAAAATCTACATCTTTTAAGTCCTTATCTCTTCTCGCAACTTTTATTAATTTAGGATGAACATCTGAACCACTAAAAAAAGCATTCTTAAATTTTGTTTTTAAATAGTAAATTAACTCACCAGTTGCACAGCCCACATCTATAATATTAATTTTTTTTTTTAATTTAATTGACTGATTTTTAAGTAAAATTTTATTAAGAAATTTAAAATATTCTTTTGTATTTTTTTTTCTTTTATCTTTTAAATATAAATCATCATGTGTTCTAATAATTTTTTTCATTTAATTTTTAATTCCTATGTAATCAACATGCCGAATACCTGAATTTCCTTTAAAAAGATATTTAAATTTTTTCATATTTTTTTTAAGACCTTTTAGATCATTTTTATCGACATAAAAAATTACTTTATTAACCTCTTTTAAAAAAATTTTAGTACTATTAATTTCTTTTTCTTCTAAGGTTTCAATTTTATTTAAAGATTTAGAGAAATTTCTTAAAGCTTTGTTAATCTTTGTTTTGGGCGGCAATGAGTCTAATCTCATATCTGAAAAAGTTTTTGATAATAATTTTTGAGCTTTGCAAAATTTTTGATTTTTTTTAATTAAGTTATTTATCACATTGTAATCATCTTTATTTTTTCTCATCCAAAATAATTCATTTATAAAATTGATGCCTTTAATATGATATAATTTTCTCTTTGGAAAGTTCATGTGAGAGTCTAAAGAAAAATTATTTGTGGGTGGATATGAAGAATACAAAGAAATATTCTCCTCCTTAAACCATTTCATAACACTATCAAAATTAGGATCATTTTGTTTATAAACAATCCATCGATCTGTAATTATTTCTTTCCTTGTCCTATTTGAGTATTTTTTTGATCTATCAATATCATTTTTAAATAAAAGTTCACTATTGTTTATCATTTCATTTTTATTTTTTGATAAAGAATAGATTATATATCGTTGAAGCATATTTTGAAAACCACCAAACTTATCAGGATCGCCATAAATAATTATTCCTCCCTTTTTAAGATATGATGCACATTTTTTAAATGCTAATTTAGGATTTTCTGTATGAGCTAATGCTCCTCTAGTCTGTACTACATCAAATTTTTTTTTTAGATTAAATCTAAAAATAGAAGAAACAAAAAATTTTTGCTTATTAATTTTTTTTTTTAAATAAAATTTAAACAATTTTTTCGATCTTTTTACTGCCTCTGGATTCATATCTACTAAAGTACATTTTGCACCTAACTCTGCTAAAAATAACGTATTATCCCCTGTGCCAGATCCAAAATCAATTAAATCACAATCTTTAAAAATTTTTAATGGAAGTTTAAAAAGATAAGTATAATTAAATTCAAAATTTTTCTTGTATCTCTTATAAAGTTTTTTCTGATTTGAAAAATATTGAGATGGATTTTCATTTTGAAAATCTTTTAATACCTTTTTTTCAGTTGCAAAAATTTTTTTCACAATTTAATCAAAATAATTTTCTAATTTACTTTCTCTAACAGTATCCAATGTTGAACAATGAAGCCCACCACCCATAGTATACATGTGACGCATTCTTGCAGTCACTACATTAAATTTGTACTCCTCTAATTTTTTGATTAACTGTTTTTGTCTTTGATCTACGACTATAGTATTTTGATCAAGTGAGAGGACATTCATTCCTACCCAGGGTGAAGAAATATCTTGTAAATTATTATAAAAACCTATTTGGTTTAATTTTTTTGATATTGGTGTCCTTATATTTACCTGATAGTCAAGCTCAGCATCTGTTGTTGGCGCAACATCAGAAAACCATATTTTATCCCATTTTTTAAAAATTTTAGGACAATTATTTTCATTTACTCTTATGCTATTTAAAAGCACCAAGCCAGGTCTTAAACATAAAACTGTAGAGTCAATATGACTAGATCTATAAATTTCACTTGTTATATGAACTTTATAATCGTTTGGTAAAACTTCTTGTAACCACTTAGCTCCCTTAATGTTTCCTGAGGATGAAGCTAAATAAAGTAGGTCTTTACCCATTCTCAAAGTATTAGCGGCTTCAAATAATATTTCTTTTTCAGTTAATTTATGAAAAGTTTCTTTTTTTCCTTTTGTTAATTCTGAATATCTTCTTGCTTCATTTGTGTCTTCTTTTACTTTCATGGGTTCTAATGGCTCATAATTCAATAATGGTTTGGGACCAGCAATCCACTTAAAGCCATCATCAAAATAATTTTCGTAGAAAATATTGTAATATGTTGTTGTTTCAAAATATCTACTTGCATGCTGCGATGGTGACTCGATCAAGTAATCTCCAACGATCAAGTTAAGATCTCTTGCATTATATGAATTATTTCCTGTTGTATACCAATGAGGAGAAGAATAAAATTTTTCTAACTTATGAACATTTGGTCTAAAAACTTTTGCACCAAATTTTGATAAAATATTTGATAGATCATTTAAGTCTTCCTCTGTTTCATCAATTATTGTTTGAGGCATTGCTTTTTTAGATAAAGATATTGCTTCTTTTACAAGATCTTCAGTAAGAATTTTTTTTACATTTCTCCATGTCATTACTGCACATGAATTTTGTGCTGAACCTACAATGACTTCTTTTAATTTATCCCACTCGTTATGACTATTTAATTTCATATCTCTTTAATATCATATCTATTTATTTCAAAACTGCTTTTAGCTGGTACCTTATATCTTGCAAGAAAAACATGATTTATATTTAATTTTTTGAGAATTAATTTAGAATCTTTGTTGTGTGAGTTAAAAGGATAGCTTGCTGACTCAGGAAAAATTCCAGTAATTTTTTTTATATCATTATAATTTTTTTTATATTGATACATTTGATTGGTATATTTCATTTTAAAAATATTTTTATTGTGGGTGTAGGAATGAAGTCCGATATGATGGCCATTTTCTGAAATTTTCTTTATTTCTTGTTTTGTAATCCAGATCTTCTTAAAGATTTTATTGCTTTTATAATTAAATTTTTTTTTTTTCATAAATTTGTTACATATTTTTTTAAATTCAGATGAGTTAAATAACTCATCTCTTAAATACCTAAAATGTCTGTCAGCCTTAGAATAAAATTTATACTTATTAAGATAATTATCTAATATATGTTTATTAACTTTGTTGATTTTATTTTTATAATTTGAACCAATTAAAAAATTGAAAAAATCATTAAAAAAATTTTCAAAAGAAGTATATTTTGAATTATAAAAATATCTAAATATTTCAAATTCATAATTTTTTTTCTCGTAAACTGATGTATACACAAAGAAGAAGGCTTTAATATTATATTTTTTTAATATTGGAATACCATATTTTACTTGAGATCTTAGGTTGTCATCTAGTGTGATGCATAAATCATTTTTGTTTAAATCATTTTTTTTTGATTTATTAATCCATTCTTCAGCATTTAAAATTCTATTTTTTAATTTGATAATTATTTTTTCA
>CEUZ01122579.1_pt1 | contig 29360 bp, 27 predicted proteins | sample 361511 | NCBI WGS metagenome assembly CEUZ01 (sample SAMEA2622822, study PRJEB7988) | marine metagenome | biome: marine biome (ENVO:00000447); feature: surface water layer (ENVO:00002042); material: "saline water (ENVO:00002010), including plankton (ENVO:xxxxxxxx)" | depth 5 m | reverse complement strand
CGGCGGGCTCGGCCCAGATCTTCAACTGTTACTGAATCGAGTTTCCGTCCAATCTCTTCACTAATTACTTCACCACCAGTTAAGATAGCCATGTCTTCCAACATTGCTTTGCGTCGATCTCCAAATCCTGGGGCTTTGATCGCCAAAACATTCAAAGTGCCTCGCATCTTGTTGACCACAAGAGTTGCAAGAGCTTCACCTTCAATGTCTTCAGCAACGATCACTACGTTCTTACCAACAGCTAAGATTTTTTCAAGTGCTGGAAGTAAATCTGATACGGCTGAAAGCTTCTTATCAGTGATCAGTATGTATGGATCTTCTATGTCGGCTTCCATCCTGTCCTGATTTGTCACAAAGTAAGGAGAAATGTAACCACGATCAATCTGCATACCTTCCACAAACTCTTGTTCGTAGCTTATGCTCTTTGACTCTTCTACCGTAATGACTCCGTCCTTACCTACCTTCTCCATAACTTCAGCTATCAAAGATCCCATCTCATCATCATGTGCAGATAGTGAAGCTACCTGAGATATCTGGTCTCTACCTTCTACAGTAGTAGACATACCCTCAATTGAACCACGAACAGCAGCCACACCCTTTTCTATGCCACGTTTAATGGCCATGGGGTCGGCCCCTGCTGCAATGTTCTTGAATCCCTCTTGAATAATCGCCTGGGAAAGAACTGTAGCAGTAGTTGTACCGTCACCGGCTACATCGTTAGTCTTGCTAGCTGCCTCTTTTAAGAGTTGTGCTCCCATGTTTTCAAAAGCATCTTCGAGCTCAATCTCTTTGGCTATCGTTACACCATCGCTACAAACCTGTGGCGCCCCAAATTTCTTGTCAAGAACCACGTTTCGTCCTTTAGGACCCAAGGTTACTCCTACTGTGTCGGCCATCGTATCTATGCCACGCTTCATAGCGTTTCTGGCTTCATCATCGAACATAAGCTGTTTTGGCATTAGTTAATCCTCCTTAATTATTAAAATCGTGAAAACGACTATATCTTGAATAGTATGTCGTCTTCCCGTACTACTAAATATTCTGTCTCGCCTTCTTTGTACTCGGTACCTGCATATTTTGAATACACTACCGTGTCACCAACACCCACATCCATTGGAACCCTGCTACCGTCATCTGAAAGTTTACCTGGACCTGTTGCTACAACGGTGCCCTTCTGTGGCTTCTCTTTAGCAGTGTCAGGAATATATATACCCCCGCTACTTACCTGCTCATCAGATTCCAAGGGCTCTATTACGACCCTGTCAGCCATTGGCTTAAAGGTCACCTTAGTCTTTGCTGCCATCTATTAATTCCTCCTTGATACAATTGATAATCACACACGAATTAGCAGACAAATATTTTGACTGCCTTTATATTTTAGGGAGCGAGGACACTACAGTCAATACTTTTGTATCTATAACATTGCTGTACAATACGACAAATGAAGGCCAAATCAAAAAGAGACTATTACCTAAATGATGTCCCGTTGCAGGAATCAATCGATTTATATAACGCTGCACTACATAAAAAATGCGCACTGAGTACTACAGCTTCAGAACAGTTAAATATAGACAGTTCAAACAAGCGAGTAACTGGAGATTCCGTCTGGGCTAAAATATCATCTCCAAACTACGATTCTGCCGCAATGGATGGTATTGCAGTCTTATCAACTGACACCGTTGGGGCAACAGAAACTTCACCTGTAAAACTTAAGATTGGGTCCCAAGCTCGCTGGATAGATACCGGTGATCCCATGCCCGATGGGTTTGATGCTGTAATAAAAATAGAGGTTGTAAACCAAATAGATGAATCTGTTGTAGAAATTCGATCTTCAGTTCCTCCCTACAACGATGTAAGGCCACTGGGAGAAGATATTGTTGCCAGCGAATTAGTATTGCCAGTTGGTCATCGTATTAGACCGCAAGATATCGCGGCATGTATTCAAGCTGGACTCTCAGAGATAAGTATAAGAAAGTTGCCGAAAGTTACAATCATCCCTACAGGTACAGAACTAGTCCCCATAGGTTCAGTAGTAGAACTGGGTAATATCCTTGATTCCAACTCTCTAATGCTTAAAGCTCTCGTGGAAGATTATGGCGGTGCATCTGATATTCACAGTGCAGTACAGGATAATTTCGAAACAATAAAAGCTGTAGTACAGGCAGCGGTTAAAAAAAGTGACATAGTTGTAATCAATGCAGGTTCATCTGCTGGGATGGAAGACCATACATCAGATATCGTTACAAGCTTAGGAGAAGTGATCGTTCACGGCGTGGCGATTCGACCAGGGCACCCTGTCGTACTCGGCATTATAGACAATAAACCGGTACTTGGAATCCCAGGGTATCCAGTATCGGCAGCGCTAACTGCAGATCTATTTCTTAGGCCTTTGATTGAAACTAAATTAGGAGTAGCATCCACAATCCCAGAATCAATAAAGGCCACATTTACCAGGAAGGTTCTCTCACCGATAGGCGAAGATGAATACTTAAGAGTCAGGGTGGGTAAAATAGGAAAACAGATGATAGTAGCTCCGATCCAAAGGGGAGCCGGCGTAACTATGTCCATGGTTAAGGCTGACGGTATAGTTAAATCACCTCGATTTTCTGAAGGATTTGACATTGGCTCAGAAGCAACAGTAGACCTCTTAAGACCTCTAAAACACATTCAGAACACTGTCCTGGTTACCGGCAGTCATGATGTTTCACTTGATTTACTGTCAAGTGAATACCATCGCATAAATCCCAACAGCTTCATGACTTCTTCCAACGTAGGCAGCCTGGGAGGACTTATCACTCTCGGTCGTGGCGAATCCCATATTGCCGGATGTCATCTGCTTGACGAGAAAACAGGCGAATACAATCTGCCTTTTGTGCGAAAATACCTTAAAAACAGGTCAGTTACCGTGATTAACCTGGTTCAACGAGTACAAGGACTTATCGTACCTGCAGGCAACCCCAAATCTATCGAGGCTTTATCAGATATTATTAGATCTGATATTACATTTATAAACCGACAAAGAGGTTCTGGAACAAGGCTGCTGCTAGACAAGATGTTAAAGGAATCGGATATAAATCCAGAAAATATCAATGGCTACGAACGGGAAGAATATACTCACCTATCTATTGCAGCAAAAGTAAAAAGCGGTAACGTCGACACTGGCATGGGAATATTATCAGCTGCTCGGGCTTTAGACCTAGATTTTATCCCATTCGGAACAGAACAGTATGATCTTATAATCCCTTCAGATTTCTATACAGACAAGACTATTTCATCACTACTCGACATTCTTCACGAGCCCTTTTTCCGTACCAAGGTAAATCAACTTGGAGGCTATGACGTATCTAAAATGGGACATGTAATAGCTGAAATAAAGTAGCTAAGATCAATATATATGCTAGTCTAAATCACAATGGAAGATACCTCTAACATATCAGCGGTGGTCTTGGCGGGTGGATTAAGTCGCAGGCTTGGCAGAGACAAAGCATTTGAGCCTATCGGTAACCTTCCTCTAATACAACGCGTACTTTCACAGGTATCCCAGATATCCAGGCACACAATAGTAGTGGCAAACGATAAGAAACGTGAAACCCAGTTATCAGGCCTTGATGGAATTAGCATATCGATCGATAAATACCCCGATACAGGCTCTCTCGGCGGAATATTCACTGGAATACATGCAAGCACAACTGACTGGACCTTTGTAGTAGCATGCGATATGCCCTTCCTGAACATTAAATTGATAAGGTACATAATGTCACTTAAAGAAGGTTACGATGCCGTGGTCCCTGTTATAGACGGGAGACCTGAACCAATCCATTCAATATACTCAAAAGACTGTTTAGAACATATAGAAGAAAAAATTACAAATAATGAACTAAAAATTACAGGATTTTTTGACAAGATATCTGTACGGTACGTAAATGAATCAGCTATTAATGAGTTTGATCCAGATCATCTGAGTTTTCTTAATGTGAATAATGAAGAAGATCTTGAAAAAGCAATCAATATAGCAAATCGTTAAAAAGACATATGGTTAATAAAGAAAGTATATTCGATATTACCGTGGAATTATTTGGAATACCTCGCATGTCCTGTAAAACTAACTCAGTTAAACTCGAGGTATCTGCTGACCATGAACTCAAAGATGTAATTAACGACCTAAGTGACTATTTCCCTCAACTAGTGGGAGTTGCTATTCAGGATAACCGGTCTGCTCTGCTAGATAGCTATGTTTTCAACCTGAATGGTAAACAATTCCTTTCAGACGGTGCTTTGAATCTTCAGGCCGGTGACCGCCTACTACTTTTTTCTAGCCTGGCAGGGGGATAACCTGATGTACGGTTACCATGGTAAAACCCTGATAGTAGACCTGACCAAGAAGCAAATTGCTTGGGAACCTATAGATGAAACTGTCCTGCGTCAATTTATTGGTGGTACGGGGTTAGGCTCCTACCTCCTATTTAAACACTGTCCGGCAGGGGTTGACCCGTTGTCACCAGATAACCCGTTAATCTTTGTGACCAGTCCATTGGTAGGAAGCAGACTTACTACATCAAGTAAATATGCTGTTGTTACAAAATCACCGCTAACGGGATTTATAGGAGATTCATTGTCATCCAGTTTTGTTGCAACCGAACTTAAAAAGACCGGATGTGATGCACTGATAATAAAAGGGAAAAGTGAGCGCCCTACCCTTCTATATATAAAAGATGGATCAGTTGAATTTCTCGATGCAGCTGAGCTAGTACAAATGACTACCTCTCAAACAGAAACAGCAGTTAAAAATAGACTCGGTAACAAAGCAAGGGTCATATGTATTGGGCCTGCAGGTGAAAACCTGGTTCGCTTTGCAAGCATCAGTAACGATGGAGGCAGACACGCTGGCAGAACCGGTCCGGGTGCTGTAATGGGATCGAAGAATCTCAAAGCCATAGGTTTACTCGGTTCTATTTCTGTACCAGTTTTCCAAAGAAAAGAGCTGGATAAAACAGGTCTCGATTTAACCAGTAAAAGTCTGGGTCCTGCTACTGAAAAATATCGCACGCTGGGTACTGCTGCGAACATATCAATATTCAATAGACTTGGAACCTTACCTACACGTAATTTCCAACAATCAACATTCGAGTTAGCTGAATCTATAAGTGGTGAAACATTAAACGAAAATCACCACGTGAAAACCGCGCACTGCTCAAATTGCACGATCGGCTGTGAACAGGTTGTCAGCACCAACGACAAAAAAGAACAGGTCAAAGGGAGAATTGAATACGAGAGTTCATTTGCCCTTGGTCCACTTGTAGGCGTGGCTGATCCAAACACATTGATACGAGCTTCAGTGATCTGTGACGAACTTGGAATAGACACCATAAGCTCGGGAGCTACCATAGCATGGGCAATGGAATCCTTTGAAAAAAATCTTATTTCTCAGAAAGATACCAATGGTATTGATCTCTCCTTTGGGAACGGAGAAGCACTTCTAAAGGTACTGGAACTTATAGCCAATAGAGAAGGTATCGGTAATTTGCTTGCCGAAGGGTCCAAAATAGCATCTGAGAAACTTGGTAAAAATTCATCTACCTGGGCTATGCACGTCAAGGGACTTGAGATGCCAGGTTACGAACCAAGATCACTTAAGACAATGGCGCTCGGGCTGGCGGTTAGTACGAGAGGAGCATGTCATAATCGCTCTTCATCCTATGAGGCAGATTTTTCAAAAAAAGTAGACAGGTTCAAAGCTGACCAAAAACGCGGACAGATCACTATGGAAGGCGAAGACTATAATGCCGTCCTAGACTCGATGATCTGGTGCAAGTTCCTGCGAAAAGCTTTTACTGATATCTATGATGAGTCAGCAAAGATTTATACACAGGTAACTGGATGGGAAATGACTGGTACTGAGTTACAACTGGTAGGACAACGGATTAACAATCTGAAAAAAGCTTTCAACATTCGAGAAGGATGGAACCATTCCGACGATACATTACCTCCGAGAATCCTGGTAGAAACTGTAGAGGATGGTAAAGATAATGAAGGCACGTTAATATTTGACGATCTTAAAATGATGATCCATTCTTATTACAAAGCCCGCGGATGGACTGAAAAAGGGCTGATCCCTGATCAAAAATTACGTGAACTTGACCTAAAGCAAATAACTGAGAAATTGATAAACGTAGGATAAAGGAAACTTTTATGGAAAACGTAGTTGCAATGGCATTCATAACACTACTGGTAGTTACAACTGGCTGTGCCTGGGTCTCACCATCGAGCCAGACAACCAGTGCCGGAATACAGGTACATGGTGACTGGACTATTTCCATAACCAATCCCGATGGGACTGTAGCTTCAGTACAAGAATTTAGTAATGAACTGGCTCCTATCAATAATGACAGGGGTAACGGTCCAGCTATAATGACTGCCTTACTAGCAGGGGAAACATCGCTGGATCCAAACAGTTGGCATATTTCTCTTTACACTAATCACAATATGGATTGTCAGAACAGTCAATACTATCGCGTTAATCCAGGTATTTGGTCCAACAACATTGGTATGCCAGCAACAATAGTACGTGATCCTCTCCCTGGTTCTCCCTTGAGAATAAGCGCTACATGCACCCTTGCACTTGAGAATCCTGCCGTTCCTACACAAATATATCAGGTTATATCAAGAGCAAAACTAGAAACAACTTTTGAAAGTCATGGCTATACAGGTACTTACACAACACAAACTACTAGCGCAAACAATATTACGTTGAAAACAATCGCGCCCGCAGATCAAGTTGATATTTATCATAATCAAGTTATCGGGCTCAATGTCTTAATCAGCTTCGAATGACCAATCTAGGTCTCGGCATTAAAACTTACTGTCTATTCCTGTCAAACCTTCTTACAGTAAGCCCAAAGGTGATAAATAATATCAAGAGAGTTATAGTACTCAGCTAAAACATATTTACCACAATTATATGAATGACCAAAAAGATAGACAAAACAAACTCAGAAAAGAACTAAGGGAAAAATTCCCACGAGAAAGGGGGCAACTGCTTCCTGCTTTACACTTTGTGCAGCACAAGTTTGGATACTTACCGGGATGGGCCATGGAAGTGACCAGCTGGCACCTTGGGATACCGGCTAGCGAAGTCTACGGTGCCGCAACTACATACACTGAGCTCAGAATAGAAAAACCTGGGAATCATATAGTACGAATATGTACAGGGCTGGCCTGCGGTAATTATGGTGGATATGACATCCTTAAGGAAATCACTTCAACAAAAGTACCGGAAGTAACAATTGAGGAGACTGCATGCGGTTACCTTTGTGGCGTAGCCCCATGCGTTCAGATTGACGGGAAATGGTTCGGTAAAACAAACGCAACAGAAATACTTGCCAATATAGAAACCGAAAAATAACCATGCCAACGATTAAACACATAACAGAGAAAGCTGCGACTAACCTAAAAAACCTTATGGAGAGTAGAACACGTATAGTTGTGCAGGTTGGACACTGCTCAGAAGCAGTAGGATCAAGGCAAATTGCCGACTATATGATCAAAAATACAGGTTCCGAAATAGATGTAATTCTGGCTGGATGTGATGGAGCATGCCATGAAGCACCTAAGGTCATCGTTAATAAACCTGATAAAAGCACTGATATCGTTTCCAATGTAGATATCAGCCTTGCCTCTCAAATAATAAAAGGCTCGTTACAAGAGACCAATGATATAGAACAGTCTGATAACGACTTTATTAATCGACAACGACGCCTGGTACTTGATCAGGTTGGATTTACAGACCCGTGTTCAATTGACGAATACCTCGTTAATGGAGGATACGAGGGACTCTCCCAGGCTTTATCTTATCCTTCTGAAAAAGTGATCCAAGAGGTAAAAGATTCGGGACTGAAAGGAAGAGGTGGTGCCTACTTCCCTGCAGCTATCAAATGGGAAACCGCAAATCGGATTGGTAAGTCCCCAACATATTTGATAGTTAACTGTGAGGAAGGAGAACCGGGAATATTTAAAGACCGACATATTATGGAAGGAATCCCTCACCGCCTGCTCGAAGGAGCAATTATAGCCAGTTATGCTTCAGGAGCAAATAAAGCTTATTTTTATGTGAATGCAGAGGCGGAACTTTCTGCTGACCGGTTGCAAAAAGCCATTGATCAGGCATACCAATACGGTTTGCTGGGAAAAAACATACTTTCATCTGGATACTCGTTAGAAATAGAAATGCGGCGTGGTGCTGGCGGTTACGTATGTGGTGATGAAACGACTCTGTTAAATACCATGGAAGGTAAGAGACGTGAACCCCGGATAAAACCTCCCCTACCAATAGAATCAGGATTTAGAGCCCAACCCACAGTTATAAATAACGCTGAAACACTTTCTTCGGTTCCTTTCATCCTTAAAAATGGCCATAGTAAATTCACAGAAATAGGAGACGGTCAAAATTTTGGAACTAAAATAATTAGTCTAAGCGGGTCCGTAAAAAGAACCGGACTAGCAGAAGTCCCTATGGGTACATCACTTAAAGAGATCATTTATGAGATAGGTCAAGGCCCTGAAGAAAACAACTCTGTAAAAATTATAGCTGTTGGAGGACCATCAAGCGGAATTTTACCTCCATCAATGATAGAGATTCCAATTGCACCAGGTCTCCTCCATGAATCTGGAGTAATGCTAGGTGCAGGCGGAATTGTTGTCCTGGATGAACGTAGCAATGTTATCGAAGTAGTTAAACATCTTGCATCCTATAATGCCAATGAATCATGCGGGAAATGTACCCCATGTCGGGAAGGAACTCCTCGCATCGTAGAAATGATAGACGATTTAAATAAAGATACTGACCCGGAAGATGATCTAAATGAAATGTTACATCTTTCCAATATAATTGGGACTGCTTCGTTATGTGGACTGGGACAGGCTGCAGGCAATCCTGTAAAGAGCGCTTTATTTTTTTTCAAAAAAGAGATCTTGTCTGCGGTAAACACTCAAAAATGATGCATCAACGGTATTCAACCACACTTAGATAAAAAGCAATTTGACAGGAATCCAATGACAATAAAATTACAGATCAATAACCATGATATAGAAGTACCGGACGGTTCCTCCGTTTTAGACGCAATTAATATATCTGGAACTTACATATCTCAACTCTGTAAAGACCCGGATATGAACCCGATTGGAGCCTGCAGAACCTGCCTGGTAGAAATAGATGGTATGCGCGGACTGCCCGCTTCCTGTTCAATCCCGGCAACCAATGGAATGAAGGTTCAAACAGATACAGCAGAAGCCAGAACAATCCGTACAGGCGTGCTTGAACTAACCTCAGCCATGGTAAGTAAAAGCCCGAAGCATACAAAAGAGGCAACAAAGCCTGATCCAAACACTCACGGTGAATTGACAGTCGCTAACAAAATGCATAAAAGCCAAATAAATACCTGGAATGGCAAATCACGTGAATCTTCAGACACCAGTAATCCTGTATTTAATCTATCCATGGAAGACTGTATCTTATGTGGGCGATGTGTACAGGCCTGCCAGCAAGGACACCAGTTTATTGGAGCCATCGACGTATTAAATGCCGGCAGTAAAAGTCGTATAGGCACATTTATGGATAAACCACTGGTGGAATCTGTATGCACCACCTGTGGACAGTGCTTATCTGTATGCCCTACAGGGGCTATAGAGGTCAAAAAACCTCCCGTCAAAGCCTCAAGTGAAGTAACAACTACCTGTCCTTACTGTGGAGTAGGATGCGGTATAAAAGCTCGAGTGGACGATACTGGCAGTATCACTGAAATGCTAGATGACCCAGAAAATCAGTCTAGCCTAGGCATGTTATGTGTTAAGGGTAGATTTGGGTACACATTTGTAGAACATGACGATCGTCTGAAAACCCCTCTAATAAGGAAAAATAATAAACTGACTCCAGTTTCTTGGGAAGAAGCCCTGGATTATGTAGCAAGCAATTTAAATAAATACAGGGGAGACAGCTTTGCCACTCTGTGTTCTGCAAAAGCTACTAATGAGGACGGGTATATACAGCAAAAATTCTCCCGGGTAGTAATGCAGTCAAATCACATAGACCACTGCACCAGACTATGCCATTCACCGTCCGTGGAAGCAATGTTAACAGCTTTGGGTAGCGGTGCAACCAGTAACTCATATATCGATTACGAAGAAGCTGGATGCCTTGTAATAATCGGATCCGATACAAACTCTAATCATCCAGTAGCCGCATCAAGGATGAGACGAGCAGTCTTAGAAAAGGGTGCAAAGCTCATAGTTATTAATCCAAGAAGAATAGAAATGTGTGATTTTGCAGAGTTATGGCTAAGGCCCAGACCTGGCACGGACGTAGCACTGCTCAATGCTATTGCTAAAGTTATACTCGACAACGATATGGCTGACAGTAAGTTTATTGATGAACGTACAGAAGGTTTCGAAGAGTGGCGTAACGTTGTCGATAAGTATGATCTCGATTATGCATCAAGAATCACAGGTGTCCCAGCAGAGGATATCTCAAGAGCAGCCGAAATTTATTCACGGCCACCATTTAGCGGGTCTTGCCTTATATGGGGAATGGGTATCACCCAACATACTAACGGGACAGCCAATGCACACGGCCTATTAAACTTAGCATTAGTTGCCGGGCAACTCGGAAAACCCGGTAATGGAATCTCGCCCCTACGCGGACAAAACAATGTCCAGGGCTGCGGTGATGCCGGGTGTTTACCGAACTCCTTCCCTGGCTACCAGGTAATCAGTGAAGATACCGTAAAGAAGTTCGAAACAGCATGGAATTCTGAATTACCACCAGAAAAAGGTTTAGTGGTAACCGATATGGTAGAAGAAGCCCATGCAGGTCGTATTAAGGCTATGTACATCACTGGAGAAAATCCACTACTAAGTGAACCAGATCTAAATCATGCCAAAGAAGCTTTCCAAAAATTAGAGTTCCTTGTTGTACAGGATATATTTTTACATGAAACCGCTGAAATAGCAGACGTCGTTTTACCAGCCACCACTTTTGCTGAAAAAGATGGAACTTTTACGAACAGCGAACGAAGAGTTCAACGAGTTAGAAAGGTAATTGAACCCATCGGAGAAAGTAGACCTGACTGGAAAATCTTTTGCGATCTTGCAGACAGAATGGAAACAATGTTTGATCTGAATCTTGGAAAAGAATTCAGGTTTGATCATCCATCTAAAATTTGGTCCGAGATGGCCAGCCTAACTCCCAGTATGAACGGTATTTCATATGAGAGATTAGAGAATGGAGGGATTCAGTGGCCCTGCCCAGATAAAAACCACCCTGGAACAAGGTTCCTATACGAAAAAGATTTCCCCAGGGGTCCAAGAGCAAAGTTTGTTGCTTTTGATCAGGGTCCCGCAGCGGAAGAAATGCCAAGTAAACGATTCCCTCTTATACTCAACACTGGTCGTATTCTCTATCATTGGCATGGTGGAACGATCACCAGGCGCGCCGAGGGACTGCTTGCCAGGGCACCAGAACTGCAAATAGCGATCAGCATTGAAGATGGAGAAAAATTTCTGATCGAGGACGGTGAATGGATCAGAATAAGATCCCGAAGAGGAGATCTAGAAGGTCGTGCCACTTTAACTGATAAAATGCGCTCAGGTGAAATATTTGTCCCATTCGTTAAACTAAAAGATCATGCAGCAAACTTTCTTACAAATGCAGTATTTGATCCTGAATCCAAAATCCCAGAATACAAGGTTTGTGCAGTACGTATAGAAAAACTTGAGAAAGTTACTTGAATAAGATAAAGATATTATTGTTTTTACAGCTATATATCTGGACTGCCAACCAAGTTAGAAATAAACTTGAAACCTAGGAGATTCAATGTCTACACCAATTACACAGTTACCCAAACCCGGTGCCGAGCAGTACAAAAATGAAAAGAAACTTTTCCTTGTACCTAATTTTATGATGCCACCTGGAATACCGGATGAAGGGCAAAAATTGCTTGAAGATTACTGGTCAGAAGTGCGAGAAAACATAACTAATCTTGAGCGTTCGCTGGGTAGCATCTCGAAAATTTTCCATGAGCTGGTAGCATCTGAAGATGAAAAAGGTATGGAGATAGTTGAACAAATCAATCCTAAAGCGAGTTCCTTCATAAAGGCATTACATCAATCAAACGCTAAACTTGAAGCACTGGAAGACCAGGAGATATTGCAGGAATCAATGGAATGGTCACAGCTAATCACTACACAACATTCGTTCAGCAGTAAGAAAGTACAGGAGTTTTTCTCTACTACTATTGCTCCAAAAGCTTTGGAAGGATATCGAGAATCCACTGAAAATCGTAGTAAAAATATAATAGATAAAATCTCTTCCTCACTACAGCAAAATGAAGTAGGTATCCTTTTTATAAGAGAAGATCATGGATTCCAGTTTCCTGCAGACATCAAAATATTTTATGTGGCTCCACGTGCCCTTGATGCTTTGAAACGCTGGATTGAAGATCAAATGAGGGCCCCTTCTTTAAACCAGGAAGAAGAACCCGAACCTGACGATAAATCAGACGAAGCATGACAAGAACGGAGTCTCCAGATGAATTGCGGTCAAGAAGCTGGCTGGACGATCCTGAACTATATGGTTGGCTTAGGCGAGCAGCACTAAGATCACAGGGATTTAGCAAATCCTCTCTCAAAGATCGTCCATTAATTGGGATATGTAACTCATGGAGTGAATTAACACACTGTAACGCACATCTAAAAATCCTTGCAGAGTCAGTAAAAAAAGGTGTAATTGCAGCAGGGGGAATTCCTCTTGAATTCCCTGTAATGTCACTTGGCGAATACAACATGCGACCTACCACGATGCTTTACAGAAACCTGATGAGCATGGATGTCGAAGAATCAATAAGAGCAAATCCATTAGATGGTGTAGTCTTGTTGGCTGGATGTGATAAAACAACTCCTGCCATGCTTATGGGAGCCCTAAGCGCTAATGTGCCATCAATTATGTTAACGGGAGGATCTCAACTCAAAGCAAAATGGCGTGGTGAAGAGCTGGGCACCTGCACAGACTGCAGACGGTATCAACAGGAACTTGGTGCTGGAAGAATTTCACCACAAGACTGGGAAGATCTACAGGGATCAATAATACAAAGCTCAGGTCATTGCGGTGTCATGGGTACAGCCTCCACAATGGCAGCGGTCTGTGAAGTGTTAGGAGTAGCGTTACCGGGAAACACAGACATCCCGGCATCTGATCCTGCACGCTCAAAACTTGCCGAGGCGTCTGGATATTCGATAGTAAGCCTGGCGAAAGCCGGACGTAAACCCACAGATTTTTTAACCAAATCCTCGATACATAATTCGATTCGGACGATTCATGCTCTAGGTGGCTCTACAAATGCAGTAATTCACCTTATAGCTATAGCTGGAAGAGCAGGATTTGACCTTCAGTTAAAAACCTTCGACAGGCTCTCGAAAACTACTCCTTATATTTTGGACCTAAAACCGTCTGGCAATTTTTTAATGGAAGATTTTTATCACGCCGGCGGTCTCAGTGCCTTGCTTAAAGAAATGAAGCCGTTACTGACTACTGAAACACCTAATGTTAATGGCAAAACCCTTGGAGACAATATCAATAAGGCCACGAATAAAAATCCTGAAGTTATAAGAACACTTCTAAACCCAATTGAAAGTGAAGGAGGACTGGCAGTTTTGCAAGGATCATTGAGTCCCACAGGAGCTGTCATTAAACAAACGGCAGCATCCCCTGACCTACTACACCATATAGGGAAGGCCGTAGTCTTTGATAATCACGACCATCTAAATCAGGACATTAATTCACCAAACCTCGATATTAACGCGAAAGACATACTTATAATGCGAAATTCTGGACCTGTAGGGGGTCCGGGTATGCCAGAATGGGGGCTTCTTCCTATACCAAAACAACTTCTGGAAAAAGGAGTCAGGGATATGGTCAGAATAAGTGACGCGAGAATGAGTGGTACAGCTTTCGGAACAGTCGTTGTTCACGTTACACCCGAATCCAACATAGGTGGCCCTTTAGCTACCGTACAAAGCGGTGATGTGATTGAGCTGGATGTAAAAAATAGAAAACTGGATTTACTTGTAGAAGAACAGGAAATCAAGCGCCGCTATGAAAAACTGCCTAAACCATCAGAATCATTTGATCGCGGCTACGGTTGGCTGTATACAAAACACGCATTGCAAGCTGATAAAGGCTGTGATTTTGACTTCCTACGTTCTAGAAATATCACAGAATCAATCTAGATATATTGTTCTTTAGTATCTATCCACTAGAAAGAGAAGTGTATCCATGAAAATAAAAGAAATTCGAGCTGTCCCAGTAAATTTAACTCCGCGACCAAAAACAAAGCCAAGATCAAAACAAGATCCAGATGGAGGAAACTTCATCAGCCCAATGGATAGATACAAACAAGAAATCACACGAACTAGATGGTATCAAAAATGGGCCACTACAGCATGTGTTGTTACTGCTGAAGATGGTTCATGGGGCCTGGGCATAGCTCCGATGGCAGGCCCTGTATGCTCCATCATTAACGATCATTACAATGAACTCCTTTCAGGTGAAAATCCTATCGCCACTGAAAGATTATGGGACCTGATGTACAGATCATCTACACCTTATGGGATATCGGGTATAACAAGCTACGCAATTAGTGCTGTAGACAATGCGATTTGGGATTTAAAAGGAAAACTCATGGGTTATCCGGTATATGAACTACTTGGAGGGCCAGTAAAGAAAAAGATCCCTTGTTACGCATCTAACACTAATCTAAGTTATCCAAATAAAGATAATATATCCTGGTTTCTTGAACTTGGATTTAAAGCTGTAAAAGTATTTTTGAGACATGGCCCTGAAGAGGGCATTGCAGGCCTGCGTAAAAATGAAGAATTGGTCGCTGAGACAAGAGAACTTATAGGTCCGGATATTGAGCTAGCTGTTGACTCGTGGATGTCTTTAAATACTGAATATGCTGTAAGACTAGTTGAAACTCTTAGAAAATATCACATTAAATGGCTTGAAGATTACTTTTTACCCGAAGACATGAATAGTTACTCCAACTTCCGTAGTAGGGTTCCCGGGCAAACTCTTGCTACAGGTGAGCACTGGTACACTATTCACCCGTTTGCCGCAGCAGCTAAAACAGGAGTAGTAGATATCCTTCAACCTGATGCGAACTGGGTGGGCGGAATTACATCCATTATCAGAATATGTCATATAGCAGAAGCGAACGGTCTGACAGTAATTACCCACGGCGGAATGAACTATCCCTATGGTCAACATATTGCTGCTGCAATGCCTGTGATTCCTTGGGGTGAACGATCTGAAGGAGTATCTCCACCAGGCATCCCTCTAGAAGAAATGGCAGTGTTACCCGGCACTTCTATTATTAAAGAAGGCTATCTCACTCCTTCCGATAAATCTGGTTTTGGAATGGAATTATCAATCGATTGGCTGGAAAAACGAGCTGTCTGAAACTTAATGTGAGTTTAAGTTTAAATAGGGATTTTTAACCAATCTTTTAAATCGTTCAACACATATTCAGTGATTTGGTGATCCATTGAATACTCTCTATACTCTGATTGATAACCATTCTTTTTCAGAATATCGTGACTTTGACGACCAGCATGAATTGGAATTATGGTGTCAGTCGTACCATGGGATATAAATACTCTAGGCAGAATTTCTTTATTTTCAGCGTTATCTAAGGGAATATCGCTCTCTGTTAAACGTGAGCTAAGTGCGACCACTCCTGAAAATTGCTGAGGCCTGCGCAAGCCATAACGATACGCCATCATGCCTCCCTGGGAAAAACCGCCTATAAAATTGTTACCGTCAGAAATTTTATACTGCTGGCCAATCTCTATCAGTAATTCTTCAACAAGACCTTCTGAAAATCCATTCGCGTCAAATTCTGAATCAGGTGGATTACTCCATGCATATCCAGACATACCAAAACCCATTTCCAATTTTATCGGTGCATTTGGGAAAACATAAAGATATTTATCCCTATCTATTACCTCGGCAAGAGGAACTAGATCATCCATATGTGACCCATATCCATGCATCATTACAAAAATAGGATATTCATTGTCAGGATTAAATTCGTCAGGTTCAATAACAACGTATGGTAACCTTGAATCGTTAAAACGCTTTTTATTCATGTTAGATCCAGTCTATAAAATTGGTCTTTAAAACAAAAACATTCTCTCATTTTGATCATAAGTTTTCATGTATTTAAAATAACGTTATCAAAATAGGGACTATATAACCCAATTTATAATGAATCTTGCAACTATTATTGCTGAAAAGTGATAGCTTAGAATAAAATTGCAACAACTCGGGTAAAATTATATACGAGGTAACAATGAGCAAATTTATCGATTATCTTTCAAGAATCGGAGATCCCACACCCGTTCCTATGGGTTTTGGCCCTGTTAAGTCGAAAGAAAGACAGCCTTCCATACTACTTGTCGGTTCAATACAACTGACCAAATTAGCGAATAAACCAGAAAGTGCATCAGTACCTGTCGATAGCGTAATAATAGAAGCCAAAGAGTTTGAAGAAGATCTCCTTGACAAAGCAATCAGTAAAATTGGCAACACACCATGGGGTGTTCGAACAGGTAATTTAACAGATGAACAATTAGATCTTTTGATATCAAAAGGTTGCGACTTCGTAATATTTGGCTTGGAACAGACAAATATCTCTTTGTTTGATCATGATGATCTTGGAAAGATATTCGCTATTCAATCGGGTATAGAAAGAGACTGCGGCAGAGCTATTGATACTCTTCCAATCGACGCTGTAATTATAGAAGGTGTTAACCTACCCAAAAAGCTATCAGTAGAAGATTTACTTAATATTTCAAAAGACAGAACCCTACTTGGACTTCCATGTCTGTTATCTGGAAACCGCAATATTGAAGATGAAGAGATTAAAATCCTAAGGGACATGCAAATATCAGGTATTATCAACTCACTTGGTAACAAAAGACGTATTCAAAAGTCAATATCATTTATAGACTCTCTAACACCACAAAAACGAGCACCAACTTCACATAATGCCCTGATTCCTCAATCCAGTACCGGGTTTAAGCCAGGACATGACGAAGAAAGCGAAGATGAAGACTGGGAATAAACCGAATATAACACTATCACTTGTTAAAATAATTTTCGAATTAGAGAGACTTGAGAAGTAATTTGGATACTATTTCTACAAATATCACTACCAAAACTCCAGAAGAAACAAGGGAAATTGGAAAAAACCTTGGTTATCGTGCTAATCCCGGGGATGTGTTTTTCTTAATCGGTGATCTAGGTTCGGGAAAAACTACACTTACTCAAGGCATTTCCAAGGGCCTTAAAATCGACGATTATGTGAGAAGCCCGACTTTCGTATTAATCTCTGAATACAATGGCAGACTACCTTTATTCCACATGGACCTTTATAGGATTGATAAGCTGGATGACTTGGATGAACTCGGACTTATAGAACATTTTGAAGGTGATGGATTGACGGTAGTAGAGTGGGCAGATAGACTTCCGGAAAATAACAATCTAGATGTACTCCAAATCTACATAGAGCGTCAAAAAGACGAATCTCGTCAAATGACCCTTACTTCTGACTCAAGACGATATATCGACCACATAAAAAAAGTTGCGGTATAAGTTTATTATTATGGAACTTATAATAGATACATCTACTCGATTCGCGTCCGTGGCAGTGGCAAAAGAAAGTGAGATTGTCGGCTCATCATCCTGGGAATCAGAACGAAACCATTCTGTTGAACTTGTACCTTCTATCAATACCCTACTAAGCCGACTTAAAATAACAACCGATCAAATTGAATCTGTATATGTAACAGTTGGACCCGGCAGATTTAGCGCTCTTAGGGTAGGAATTAGTACAGCCAAATCTTTTGCTAAAACGAGGGAAATACCATTGGTCCCTTTAAATACTCTTGAAGTGGAAGCTATTCCATATATCCATCTCGGAATGCCAACCTACGCTTTAATTGGGGCCGGTAAATCTAAAGCTTACAGTGCTAGATATCCTGAAGGTTCAATTAATCAAAATTCTGGAGTTTACCTCGTAGAATCCCATTCTGAAATTGGTACTTCAGTCGAACAACAAACTCTGTTTTGCGGAGAGGGAGTTCCTGAGGTATCAGATATAATAAAGCATAGAGTAGGTAAAAATGCAGTCTTCGCTGAGACCACTTTACCAAGCCGGCAACCACAAGTGATGTCTAAGCTTGGTTATGACCTAACTCTTTCCGGGAAAATAGCCGACCCTGACAGCTTGCAGCCAATATACATGAAGGCAAATCAAATTTTATCAGCTAACAGACAAAAAAAGGAGATATAGTTGGAAAAAACATTGGTTCTCTTAAAACCCGATGCTGTGCAACGTGCTCTTGTAGGAGAAATTATTAGTCGAATTGAGAGCAAAGGGTTAAAAGTAGCGGGAATGAAACTTATTTTGGTCAATAATGAATTGGCACGTAAACACTATTCAGAACACGTTGATAAGCCATTTTATGCAGGACTCGAAAAGTTCATTACGTCTAGTCCACTGGTAGCCATGGTAATACAAGGAGAATCTGCGATCTCAGTTGTGAGAGAACTGATGGGCCCTACTGACCCTAAATCAGCTGCCCCAGGTACAATCAGGGGAGATTATGGTATGTCAATCGGACTAAACCTGGTTCACGGATCTGACAAACCAGAGTCAGCAATAAAAGAAATATCTTTATTCTTTAAAGATGATGAAATTGTAGAGTACGAGAGGGCTTCCGAGCCATGGATTACGGAATCCTAACCACCACTTTTGCTTTAATCCATGCTTTTTCTATATCGTAGTGCGATCGGGTCTCTTCTTGAAATACATGTATGACTATATTACTGAGGTCTAGGAGCATCCATCCACCATTAGAAGTACCTTCTTTTTTATAGACATTACACTCCATGGTTTTGACTGCAATCTCCACATCTTCAACCAGAGCATTCATTTGTCTGGCAGAATCAACGGTGGTTATAACAAAATAATCGGTAAAACCGCTTACCTCTCGTAAGTCCAGTAATACTATATCTCTACCTAATTTATCAGAAACAACACTGACTATCTCGTGTGCTATATCTGTAGATTTTGATGATATATTTACATTCATCATGGGATCATATGAAAGGGCCGTGTCTCTGTCAACTTAATCGATTATCTCTAATGGTTAATTTGAACGTTTGTATAAATTTTATCTCAAATTAATGCCTCATTTTATATACCATTTAGATTCAACAGACTACTTTGTTCCTCTATACAGACCATGCTAAACTTCTTTCATGATTTAGGATTTTATAAATGAGGCTTCTAACATGACCTTACCAAAGCGAATGAAATTCGGCATTTTTATGGCTCCGTTCCATCCTGTTGGTGACAATCCGACCCTTGCTCTAGACCGCGACCTGGAATTGATTGAATGGTTGGAACAATTAGGATATGACGAGGCTTGGGTCGGAGAGCATCATAGTGGAGGATGGGAACCTATTGCCTCACCAGAAGTTTTTATTTCTGCAGCTGCACAACGTACCAAGAGAATTAAACTTGGAACCGGCGTTATAAGTCTCCCATATCACCATCCATTAATGACCGCAAATCGAATGGTGCTACTGGATCATATGACTAAAGGTAGAATCATGATGGGAGTAGGACCTGGAGCTTTAGTAACTGACGCATATATGCTGGGCATAGACTTTTCAACCCAACGACCAAAAATGGACGAAGCCCTGGGTATAATCATCAGACTCCTTACAGAAACAGACCCAATCACATACGAGGCAGACTGGTTCAAATTAAGAGAGGCAAAACTCCACTTAAGACCATACACCCAGCCATATTTCCCGATAGCTGTAGCAGCTGCAGCAACACCCTCAGGACTGGTTACAGCAGGTAAACACGGCACATCGGTTCTGTCACTCAGTGTTTTAGCATCAGATGCTGTAAAAAATACTCTCAAAGAATTCTGGAAAATAGCAGAAGATACAGCCGCTGAACATGGTAAAAGCATGAATCGTGAAGATTGGAGACTAGTAACTCACGTTTTTCTGGCAGAATCGAAAAAAGAAGCTATAGAGCAAGCACGGATAAAAGCTGGTCAATACCAAAGAGGATATTTTGAAGAAGCCCTTGGTAATCCTTCACTGTTTGACGGGCCAGCTGATCGAATCGTTGATGCCATGATTGATAAAGGAGCCTGGTGCGTAGGTACTCCGGATGATTTAATACAGTATATAAATCGTCTTGATGAGAATAGTGGAGGATTCGGAGGATTATTAATACAAGCGACCGAGTGGGGAACTAGAGAGCAAGTGTTCCGTAGCTATGAATTACTTGCACGATATGTGATGCCTCATTTCCAGGGTACTATGACAAGCCTATCAGAATCGTATCAATGGATGGTTGATACCAAAGACGAATTACAGGCATTGAGGAAACGATCACTCGAAAAAGCGCATCGAGACTATACAGAGAAAAGGTAGCTTCAATATGGGAACAAAACTTATCCGTTTAGAACAACATACAAGGCATGAATTCAAAGAAGCTCTAAATAAAGGACATTTTGAAGTAGCTATAATCGCGACAGGAAGTATTGAACAACATTTAGAACACCTGGCTATCAATCAAGATATATTTTCCAGTACTTATATGGCCGAGACCGTAGCTGATTTACTTTATCCTAAAGTGATCGTGGCTGTACCAATATCTATAGGTATTGCGGAACATCACATGTATTTTCCTGGCACTATGTCTGCAAAACCAGGAAGCTGGCTTGCAATATTATTTGACGCCGTAGAAAGTCTTATAAGGCATGGAATTACTAAAATTCTTATCCTAAATGGCCATGGTGGAAACGTACTTCCAGTAAAAGGCGTAATACAACAGTGGCAACTTCATCTAACTTCTGTTTACGGGAATCCTATAAATAATACTGCCAAACCAATTGATTCTCATGAGGATTATACTGATGCACTACTAGAACGTGATTCAACAGGACTAGACCTAAGGTTCAACAGTTACTGGGACTTTATCCCTGAAGAATACACTAAAGATATTTTGGAAATAGGCAAACACCCCGGGCATGCAGGAGAATTTGAAACCTCATTTGCATTAGAAGCTTTTCCTGAAAACGTTCGACAGAGTGCCATTAACAAGAACAAAGATCCTGAACCTAAATATGCTTCATCAGATAAAGGTCGCCTACTTATTGATAAAGCAATCCAAGGAATCACCTACACAGTTAATGATATGTTAAAAACTGAATAAGATTATATTTTTTACTGTACGTTTTCAGGTACGCCATAAGGCACATCGTTACGATGCCCAGGCATGGGCCATCCTTGTCCACCAATAATCTTAAATTTCTCATGCTCTCCACGAAGCCAAAAGTACATCTCGGCTGCGTCATAGGTGTCTTGAAATTGTCTGCGATATGTTTCGCCATCTAAACGATAGTCGGCTGTAGCAAAATCAAAATCAGAATCGGTGATCCAATCACGTTTTGGTTCAGAAGTTCTCCAGTAATTATATTTAACATTATTTCTTAAACCACTACCCCATGATTCCGATCTTCTATGCCAGATTGAATAATCTGTAATAAAAATAGACCCTGCTGGAGAAGTAGCATAAACAGAACCCCGCAGTCTTCCATAATGCTGTGTCATACCACCGGGTGCGTAAAGAAAATGAGACCCGGGTAACAACTCTGTAGGTCCTAATTCCCGTGGACAATCTTGCGGATAGTAAAAAACCTGTAAATAGTTTAGCTGAGGCCCAAAAATATCACCTCCATCATAATGCCACTCCTGAGCTGGTTGAGGACATTGGATACGATGATTAGAAATTAAATTTGGGAGCCCGAAACCTTTCCCCAGAAGTGATCGAATAGCTCCAGAAACTTCTGGATTTTTTATAACACTCTCTATAAACCAGTCCTCTTCCAGTAATTCAACAGGTTCAGTACCGGGGTGTTCATCAAGAAAGTCTATGGTCCTTCTATTTACTTCATCTGATATAACACCTTCAAACATCGAAAACCCATTCTTACAAAACTCCAATACTTCATTGTCGTTTAGTGTAGGTTTACAGTCGTACTGTTTCATTGCTATTAATCCTTATCCAAAAATTCAATATCTTTCAAGAATAAAGCCAAACCCAAGTCCGTACGTTCTGGATCCATCTAACATCAAGGACATCTCTGGAAATTTTATTACTCTCCATCCATCATTAATCGCTTCCAGTACAGTCTGATAGGGCCAATCTTTTGGATCTGCTGGCCCATCGGATATTACACCAGCTTCAATAATACGCATACCAAGTATTTCTGAAGTAAGGGAGGTGTTTTTAGCTTGTAAATACAGGATATCCTGTGTTTTACTATGGTCAATCAATTCAATGATTTTAAGTAAACTGGATTCTATCAAGTTTCCAGAATTTAAATCTTCGACACATTTTTCTACTTGCTGTTTGATCGTTTTTTTCATTTTATCTCCACGTTGCCACGTCAAAACATGTGATTTATAAGACATCTTCTATTATAGGCGTCAATAAGAATATTTAATTAGCAATATCCGATAAGCGTGGTCGATCAGGTTTATAGGGTGGGTGTAATACAGCCCTTTGGTCTTTAGTAAATTCTTGTATCTTTTCTTCTACACCATCAGGAATGTACTTTTGTGAGTAAGAAAGCGTACCAGGAGAGTATTTATAAAGCATAGAAATTCTTTCATGTACACCTTTCCACGGGAGAGTTCCATGGCAAAGAGCTTCAGTAAAAATTATCACAGAGCCTGCCTTAGCTTCTATTTGTCTAACCAATCCCATATCAGTTTCAAGTCTCTTAATATCTTCCGGTGGAGTATAGTTGGATTTATGTGTTCCTGGTATACATGCAAATCCGCCATCGTCCGGCCCTTGATCAGTCAATACCCATGTTACAACTATCAATCCACACATAATTAACCCATTCGAAAACCTGTAACTATGAATCAAATCTGTGTTGGGTCCACCACCGTGAAACACAAATCCTTCAGAGCCTTTATTCATACTTATACCGTAAAGATGATCAAGTCTAAAACCTTCTCCAAGCAATTCATTGAGATAAGGGACAATCACAGGATTAACAAGTAATTCCTTAAATGGTTCGGCCCATGGTGAAGGCCAGGTCAGCATGCCACTAATATCACCCCTGCCCTGTTTACCTTCTAATGCCTTAGCTCCTCTAGATAGGGATTCCTCTGAAGATCTGATCTTGATAGATTCCCTCTGATGTTCAATTGCTTCAAGACATCTGGATACTTCATTCTGATTTAAAACATTTTCTATGATCAAATATCCATTGAGATCAAAAAAGAATTCTTCATATTTATTCAATTTATATAACCTTTCAAAATTGGTAATCTAGTCTCTATCCAGAAATCCTAGACTTAACAAGTTTTTGAAAACTTCTCACGCCGTCGGCCGGATCACCCCAGTTATTTTGATTGGTCCATGCAACCTCTCCAAGATAAATATCTCCTTTAGAGTCCAGGCAAATGCTATGCGGAGCCATGAACTGTCCGTAACCTTCTCCAAATCCATTTCCTAACCTGGACAAGAGGTTGCCATTGGTATCATATACACTGATTCTAGGTCCGATATTACCAAGATCTCGGTTAACAGGCATCCCTGATCCTAGTTCACCAACATATACCTTCTGTTCCTCAGAAATATATATTGCACAGGGCCTGTGCATATTAACCCACTGGGTTTCATACCGTCCTTTAGAATCAAATATTTGCACTCTGTGATTTTCTCTATCAGCAACATACACCCAACCATCTTTATCAGTAGCTATATTATGTACAATATTAAATTGTCCTGGGTCAGTCCCTGCACTGCCCCATGAAAACAATAAGCGTCCATCAGGAGAATACTTGTGAACACTAGAATTACCATATCCATCTGATATGTATAGTTCACCGGTTTTAGGATCTACAGCTACATCAGTGGGCCTATGGAATGGTAATCCGCTTTGATATGCTGAAGCTTTACCAGGATTACCTATCGTCATTAAAACCGTACCATCCAACGTACACTGCCGTACGGTATGGTCACCATCATCAGTCAGGTAGAGCGTATTTTCGGGTCCCATTGTAATTCCATGTGCACGTACGAATACATCTTCTCCCCAAGAATCCTGAACATTACCATCACTATCAAAAACAATCACTGGGTAATTACCTCTGTTGAAAACATAAACAGAATCGTTCGAATCAACTGCCACAGCAGCCGCATCTGTCCAATCATATCCTGATGGTAGCTTTTCCCAGTTCAAACAAACTTCATATTCAAAATCACCGCTTCCAATCGATTCCATTTTTATACCTCGTTACTATTAATCCGTTGCATCGTATCTAGCTAAAATACTAGTGTCAACAAAAATCCAAATCATAATATCTGAAGCACATAATTTTTACCGTAATCATAGCTGATACAAAGCAAACCACAACACAAAATTATATTTATTCCGATTCAATTCTATGTTAATTTAGGGAAAATTAAATAGAGAGTATAGAATTTAAGTTGATGCCCTTTTGATATCCTGAAATACTACCATTCCGAACATCCTCAAATAATACGGGTTCATTGATGTAACCCGACTCAAGAATCGAGTAAGACAAGGCCACAGCATCTAAGCCGATACTGCCCATAACCTCAGGTTCCCGCCCTTCAATTATAGAGTTGAAAAAATCCTGCATTTCAATCGCTATCAATTTACGATCATAATCTTCGAAAGATAACTGGTAGCCGAGCGGCTGATCCGCTCCACCAAAAATATGAGAAGTTACATCATCAAGGCGAAATTCGGGAACTTCTTTTAGAAGATCATGATTGCTAACTGCGGTCTCGTTTCCAGTCAGAAAAACCTTTATAGAGTTACCTGTACGACTACCTGGTAACCTAAGCGATCCTTTACTACCATAAATCACATCTGTATCAGATGACTCTCCAGGAGCTGAATCACTGTACGTAATCTGTCCTATTGCACCGGATTTGAATCTCAATACCGATGCCGCTGTATCCTCTGCTGTGGCATTTATATAGGAAACATTTTCAATCTCTTCCTTTACACGATGAGAATAAAATTTGTTTAATTCAGGAGAAATGTGGTCAGTCATTGTTCTAGTTTTCTGCCACAGATGTGTTTCAGCATAAATACGATCTACACTTCCCATAAAATAAAGAATAAGGTCAGAAGTATGAACCCCATATTCAAGAATCAATCCCCCTCGATCTTTTAGATGACGCCATGCAACTACTTGCCGCACATCATTTGTACCTGAAGTAGTAGACACGTTTATGGCTAGCCTAACGTCACCTATAATTCCACTTTCCAGAATCATTTTTACAAACCGATTCATAGGATCTCGTCTATAATTTTCTGAAACAGATAGAACTTTACCGGCTTCTATCGAGGCTTTTAACATTTTATGGCATGCACTTACAGTTATGGCCATAGGTTTTTCCACAGAAACATGTAAGCCAGCATTGAAACCTGCAACAGCGAATGGCTGATGCGTAAGGGTATCTGTAACAATATTCACAGCATCTAAAGACACTTCTGTTTCTATCATCTGCTGAAAATCTGTGTGGATCCTTGGTCTGATACCCAGACCTGACTCGGCAATTTTTGCAACATACTCTGCGGCAGATCGATTTTTATCACATATGGAAACGAGTTGAAAATCCGAAAAACCGCACTGTCTTAATTCGATCAATCCATAAACATGTCTGAGACCCATGCCTCCACAGCCGACTTGAGCCAGTTGCAGGATAGCCATATAAAATCTCTCCTGTTAAATCGTTGAGAAGATTATCTCAAATCTATCAATCAACAATTTTGCGACTTTGGAATTCAAAAAATTCGGGGCTCTCGATCCAAACCTCACCTCCTTGAAAGTACTCCTTCTTCCAAATAGGTACAATTTCCTTTATTCGATCTACACAGTATTGGATCGCCTCGAATGCATCTTTCCGATGAGGAGAAGCAATAGCGACTACCAAGCTTATATCTCCTATATCCAATCTACCCAAACGGTGTGCTATAGCTATGTCTTCAATATTCCAGTCCTTTCGAATCTCTAAGATAATTTCTGCCAATTTCTTTTCCGCCATGGAGTCATAAGCTTCATATTCCAAATAATTGACTTGTCTTTCTCCAGTATTACCACGGGTTGTACCAAGGAAAGTTACCACAGCCCCGTTTGAGGAATCACGGACTTTGGCAGTTATGGCCTCCTGGTCTATAACCTGGTTGGTTAGCAAAACTTCACCAGACCCACCACTCACAGGAGGTATAAATGCAATTTCATCACCTTCAGAAATTCGATATGAGTGTGATCTATATTCCTCATTTACCGCTACCACAATAGTCTCCGGTTTTGAAGTGAAATCTGGGTATTTTGACATAAATTCATCTATCAGGCTATCTAGAGTAGAAAATGTAGGTATATCAAATTCCACATACTGTTCGCCTGTTATTTCCTTATAACTTGCAAAAAGCCTTACTTTTATATTCAGAAAATCTTCTCCTTAAAATAAATCCCAACAACAAGTTTAATCTATACTTCTATATCTTCAAATAATCCTACCTACCAATAGCATAACTATCCCGCCTCGGATCTGCACCAGCTTTCAGGATACCAGATGAGTTATCAACAACAATTGCAGATAAAGCTCCCATAGATGGTGACCAATCATTTAAGATCTGTGTCTTGTGTCCGCGATCGGTTAACTGCTTTACGGTATTGATATCTATCCTTGCCTCAAGATCTAATCTTCCAGGATCATAAGTATGAGGCCAAAAAGAATTAGGGAAATTCCATGGGGCAAACCGTGGCTGTTCTATTGCCAGCTGAGGGTCCATCCCAAACTCAACTATATTTAAGAACAACTGAACCATTGATGTACATTGAGTGTCCCCTCCAGGAGTACCAAATGGCATGAATAGTTTCCCATCTTTGAAAACTATCGCAGGGTTCGGAGTTAACCTAGGCCGTTTACCTGGCTGAACACTTGATGGATGTTCAGGATCTAACCATGATTGTGATCCACGTGACGAAATTTGTATGCCTAATCCTGGAACAATCGGACTACCAGCAAGCGGGTCACTTGGAGTTGCAGAAAAAGCATTACCCCAACGGTCAACCACGCATACATAACTCGTATCTTGCATAGTTTGGCCTTCTATAGATTCCAAATTATCTAATTGCTTACCTTTTTGGTTGCTTTCCATATGACTCCAAGGATTACCTGGTTGAGGCATTTTAGTAAACCCTTTTTGCATATCAATAGATTGTCTCCGAGCCTGTGTATAAGACTTCGATAACAATCCTTGTATTGGTACATCTACGATAGCAGGATCACCATAATATGCATGTCTATCTGAATAGGCTAAATTTAACGACTGGGATAGAAGGTGAATATAATCCGACGAATTGTGCCCAAGCGAATACAAATCGTCTCTCTCTAGCATTTGAAGAGTCTGAGCTACCACAGGTCCCTGGCACCAGGCACCGCATGTGTATATTGAGTACTCTCGGAAACTTCCGACCTCTGGATTTTCAATCGCTACAGAAAAGTTATGAAGATCATCTATTGTGATGAGTCCTCCTTGTTGATCGGAAAAATCAACCATTTGTTGAGCTATGTCTCCTTTATAAAATCTGTCTCTTGCAGCCCTTATTGCTTTTGCCCTACCTAAATTAACAGCCCCTTTTTCTGCCTCTATAAGTCTTCTGAAAGTTCTGCCCAAATCTGATTGAACAAGGATTTCACCGACATTTGGAATTTTGCCGTTTGGCATATACACATCCCTTGTAGTAGGCCAAAGGGCTACCCCTCCTTCATGATCTTCTTCGTTAGTCTGCAACCCTGAATGTAGATATGAAGAAACAGGGAACCCCTTTTCTGCCAATTCTAGAGCTGGCTTCACAACATCCTCAAAACTCATTGTCCCAAAAGTTTCAAGGGCAGTTAACCACGCATCAGGTGCAGCAGGCATAACTGAACGAAGAATACCAACAGGGATATTCTCACGACATTTTTGATTGAAATAGTCAACCGTTGCCTGACTCGGCCAGGTACCCAAGCCGCTTATAGTAAGCACTTTATCTGATTTTGAATCAAAAATTGCTATAGGAGCTACGCCTCCAAAATTTGTCGCATGTGGCAAAGTTACATTTATAGCTATTCCAGCTGCAACACCCGCATCAACAGCATTTCCTCCCTGTTCCAAGATCCGATATCCTGCAGAAGCCGCCAAGTAGTGTCCTGCTGAAACCATGTGAGTAGTACCCGAGATCGGTGGTCGATAAGATGATATTCCGCTAGCCATTATTGTGTCTCCTATATAAAACCTATTAAACCACTAGTGTCAAAATTTAAACTATGCAATTAAAAACCTTGAGACAAAGTCAAGCTTCAACCAAAATAGTTTATCGTCATATAATACCTGTATGGATTTTACAGAAAAAGCCTCTGGCATTACTAAGATAAATAGTTACTGGGATAAAACGTTTGAAGAAATGAAATGGTTTCCCGGCGGGTTTCTAAATATGGCACATGAAAGTATAGACAGGCATGCAAGAAGCCATATGCGCAACAAGCTTGCATTGATATGGGAAGGAAACCAAAACCAGATTAAAACATATACATTTCATGAGATTAAAACAGAATCGGATAGAACAGCAAACGTACTGAAAAGCCTCGGAATAACTAAAGGCGACAGAATTTTTGTATACATGAATCGTATCCCGGAGCTTTATTTCACATTCCTAGCTGCTCTCAAAATCGGGGCTCTAGTAAGCTGTATTTCTCCTTTGCTTGATAAAACTGAAGTGAAAAAGAGAATGTCTGATAACCATGTAAAAGTTGTTTTCACGCAACCTCATCTCAGGATGAAAATGGGAGATATTGTATATGAACTTTTTGACCTACAACATATAGTCGTGGTAAATGGTGACTTAGCTGATGCTATTCCATTAAACATGGCTGATTTATCCTACGAGGAAGAAGTATCCAAAGCAGACGATGATTTCAGATGTCTGCGAACTAGTCAGTTGGACGAAGCAACGATCACATATACTTCTGGTAATCAAGGCACTCCTAAAGCGATAATTCACAGCCATCAAGCAGTGGTCCAACAATTTGCATCTGGCAAATCTGCTCTTGAATTAACGAGTGAAGATATTTACTGGTGTACTTTTGATCCCGGAAATATGATTGGCTTAA
>CEUZ01157760.1_pt1 | contig 29391 bp, 26 predicted proteins | sample 361511 | NCBI WGS metagenome assembly CEUZ01 (sample SAMEA2622822, study PRJEB7988) | marine metagenome | biome: marine biome (ENVO:00000447); feature: surface water layer (ENVO:00002042); material: "saline water (ENVO:00002010), including plankton (ENVO:xxxxxxxx)" | depth 5 m | reverse complement strand
TCAGGGTACCTAGACTTGATATCTTCAACCATCTGGTCCACATCCATTGAGGTCAATCTATTTGAAGAATATCTATCATCTCCTGACATCCCGATCCTATTTTCAAACTCTTCCCTTATTTCCTCCAACTCCGCCCTCACCTTTGGATCAAGATCATTCAATAATTCATCAATTTCCTCTCCATGCTCTCCACCACTTTCAAGGTGCTTCATTATCTTGTCGATTGTATCCGTCGATTCAGGTGAAGTTTCTTTTATTCCATCAAATTTCTTCATCACATCTACAAATTCTTTGCTTATATCGAAAAATTCTTCTCTTATTTCATCTTCTTTATCAATCTTTACATGTTCGATAATAGTTTCGAGGATTTTCTCAGGTTTAATCCCTTCTGGATTTCTTTCATCAAGTTGCTTTTGCAAGTCATTAAGTATCTCTACTTTTTTGAAGATTTGATCTTTAAATTCTCTCTCGTCATTAATTCCCTTATCTTCAGCGGATTCCGTTTTAACTGTAGAGTCTTTATTTGTTATCGACTCGTTCTCTTTTTTAGGTTCAGCACTAACAATGCTTACCAGCTGTTTCGGCACATCTACGATACTTTTAATCTGGTCTGTAGATGTGATAGCAGTAAGTTTGTCATCTTCTTTTTTGAAAACTTCGTAAGTATCATCTTTCTTCTGATGAACTATCCATCCATCCTTAGTCGAATGAATTCCACTACCGTCTTTGAACTTTACAGACGTCGAACCATCGCTCAATGAACCCACCACATTACCTGCAACATCATCAGCAAATGCTCCATTAACCCCATCAGAATACCTGACCTCAATTGCTGTGGAAGTTGTATCAGAAGTAGGTTTATTAATCTCAGTGCCGTCATTGAGCTCAATCATAAGTCCAACGTTACGTGTCCTTACAAATCGGGTACCATCATCATTTTTTGTAGGCCTCAGTGGAAATTCAGACTTTTCCATCAATTCTTGCAACGAGGCTGTTACCCGATTAGTCCTTTTATCAATGATTTTCACATCGTTGATGACACCATCCTTAAAACTGGATTTATAACGCTCATTTTCTTCGGGTTCAAAAAGGGTCGTTGAAAGACTCGTGGCCTGCTTAACCTGTTCAACTGTTTCTGGATTAATTACTGTTTCTACTGAACCATCCTTCACAACCTTTACTTCAAGAGTAGGTTTTTGAGTAACATCCGATACTGCTTCCCCTTTTATAGTTGTAGTTGGCTGGCCAGTACCAGCATGTAATAATGTGAATTGCTTTGACTCTTGAGATCCTGAGTTAATTGTTACCTTAAAATCTTGGGTCTCTGGTGGCAGATAAATCAGGAAAGCATCATTACCGGCAGAATCCCCGGGTAAAACATAACTTCTGGCCCCTTCAATCTCAGTTTCATTAGACCCAGCTCCTCTGACAATCCGGTTACCACGATCATCAGTAACAGTTATTGCTACATTCTCAGAATCTGTAGCATTCAGTATCATTACAGAACCGGTCCCTTCCATTTTTCCCGATGGTTTCTCACAGAAAAAACATTTGAAGTTTGAACCAAGCAAATTATGAGGAATCAAAGCCATCGTACCCGGGCCTGATTCCGACCATGCACCCGACGCTTCTTCGGGATTCTGATGACCACCCTGATACATCCATCTACCGTCATCTCCAACTCTTACATGACGTGACTTGCCTGGCCAATTACTATCGTAAACATTAATCAAATATGCTCCATCAACCTGCTCTACGGAAACTGGTGTAACCGAATGTCCTCCGTTAGATGCATATAGAGCAAGAGTCATTGGAGGAATACTTTTATCTTCATATAAATCAAACGTCTGTTTAAGTTTCTTGGCAATTTCCGTGGGAGACATGGCAATATACTTATCAATCTCATCTCTAAATTCTTCGGTAAACTGGAGCATGTGCCAACGGGCTATCGTCCGTTCTACAATTTCAGTTCTTTTTAATTCGAATGTGTTTTCTGCTTCGGTATTAAAGCTAGCTATAGTAACTTTATTATCGAAAATATTTGTTGATGCAGCGCTAAATCCATAGCACAGGCCGTTTTTTAGAACTTCGTTTAACTGGCCAAGAAAATCTATTACCCCAGGATAAGGTATACATGAATCGCCAGATCCTTCAGAGCAAAGTCCTTCTTCTCCAAAAAACTCTATTAAATCTTGTACAGTGACTGCAGATGAGCCTTCCCCTCCAACAAAGTTCTTAAATCCAAAACCATCAGTAGAAGGTATGAAAGTTAAATTAGGTTTCTTGTCCTGAGATTTAGAAACCGAACCTGTAATGTATTTATTTGAAGACAGATCATTCGATCGCCGGTCTGTTTCTGTATTTCTTTCTGCAATTGCCGTAGGTTCAATATCGGTTTCTAATATGGAAACCTGGTCACTTACCTTGTCCCCATCACCACAGGAAAACAGCACCATACTAAGAGTCAACGTAGCTAATAAGGTATATATTATTTTTTTGTTCATATTTAAAGATGTAATCACTTTCCGGTTAACTCAGCAACTCGCATGGTATATTCTACACATAGCCTGAAAAATTCTCTGCATAAAAAACCTGCCAATTATATATTTAGTTTCCATATCATATAAAGAACATACCTGTATTACTCCCATTAAAATAAAAAAACCAAGAATCACTACATCGAAATAACTATGTTTTAAATTCCAGGTCTGGCAAAATAGATGTAATATAAGGTTAACTGAATGTTATAGGGAGGCACTAGAAAAAATTGGACCGCATCACAATTATAGGCGTTGGACCAATCGGGATTTCAATTGGATTATGTTTAAAAGCTGCTGAACTAAAGGAAACAGAAATCGTTGCAACTTCAGGAGATAGGGCTGTTCTTAAACTTGGCTCAGAAATGAATGCTTTTGACAAGACTAGTGGGAACCTTAAGTCAGCTTTAAAAGGGGCTCAGTTAGTCATCCTGGACACAGCTCTTTCTGAAACGAGGGAAATAATCGAGGCCATAGCGCCAATACTTGAAGACAAATGTATATTGACAGATACAGGACCCAGTAAAGTACAAGTCCTAAAATGGGCTGAAGAATATCTGCCAGACTCCGTTGATTTTGTATCAGGACGCCCAATAGTTAAAGACTTCATGGATTCGGATGAAGACGCAAGTGTAGATGCTTTTCTAGATTCAGAATACTGCATAATACCTGCAAAACGAGTCAATCAAACATCAATTAAAACTATAGTAGGTCTGGTTCAGATACTCGGTGCGAAACCTCTTTTCATTGATGCAGCTGAGCACGATTCTTATTTTTCTGCAACTACACAACTGCCAATGTTAATGGCAGCAGCGCTGGTGAACTCTGTTTCTTCTAGCTCTGCCTGGAGAGAAATATCTCGCTTAGCTGGAGGTGAATTTAAAAACTCAGCCCAGTTATCTTCTGGTATACCTGCTGATAACGTACTTGCATGTAAATTTGACTCCGCCAGTACCATCCGGTGGATCAATCAAGCAATAGATGAATTAACCAAGTATAAAAAACTGATCGAAGCAGATAGTGAAAACCTCAGTGAAGAATTCGAGGCTGCGTTGGATGAGTGGGCAAAATGGCAGGCAGGCACTATTGTACCTCAAGATGCGCCACAAATACCCTCATCTGGCGACGCGATATCGGGTATGTTTTTCGGTCGTAGAATCACCCAACGTTTTAGAGAAGTTTCGAAACTTCGACAATCACAGAACGGCAATCCTTAACACCGAAACTTCTAAACATGAATAAAACGATTCAAAAAGCCTACCGCCTAGAAGGTTCTGTTGTTCTTCCCGGTGACAAATCTATTTCTCAAAGAGCTATATTACTTAATTCCATTTCAGATGGCCCGGCACATATATCGAATCTTTGTGTAGGAGATGATCGGACTTCAATACTTACCTGTATGCGAGGCCTCTCGGTAGAAATCACAGAGCATTCTAATTGTAATGTCAGCGGAGCAAAGGAATGTTTTTTGGTAAATGGACGCGGCCTTAATGGTTTAACTGAACCTTCTGAAGTCTTAAATGCTGGTAATAGTGGAACAGCATCCAGGTTAGTAACCGGTCTTCTATCAGGACAATCGTTCTTCAGTACAATAACTGGGGACGAATCACTACGAGCTCGACCTATGAAACGAATTGTACAACCTCTTTCTCAAATGGGAGCCCAGATCAATGGAAGAGACAACGGAAACCTATTACCACTCTCTATCACTGGCGGAAATCTAGAGGGTATACGTTTTAAACAACCTGTTCCATCTGCACAGGTAAAATCTAGTTTACTGGTCGCAGGTCTCTATGCAGAAGGAAGTACCTATATCATACAGCCTTCGCTATCAAGAGATCACACTGAACTTATGTTAAAAGCAATGGGCGCAAATATACAGGTAAATGGTTTAGAAATTGAAATACAAAAATCTAACCTTAATCCAGTAGACATATCAGTTCCCGGAGACATAAGTAGTTCAGCATTCTGGTTGGTAGCAGGATGTATTCATCCAAATGCAAAGATCCTTATCAAGAGTGTGGGGATAAATCCCACTCGATCAGGCATCTTAGAAATAATCATGGCTATGGGAGGCAGATTAACAATTCAGAATGAAAGGATAGAACAATCTGAGTTGGTTGCGGATATTTCTGCAGAATCCAGCTCACTAGAGGCAACTGAAATTTCCGGAGATATTATTCCACGTATCATTGATGAGCTACCAATCCTAGCTGTAGCAGCTTCTCAGGCAAAAGGTACTACAGTTGTAAAAGATGCCACCGAATTACGGGTAAAAGAATCTGATCGGATATCTGCTACAGTATCGGGACTCAGACAACTAGGAGCTGATATTCAAGAAAAGCCTGACGGTATGATTATCAATGGAGATAACGTACTTACCGGAAATAGCGTTAAAAGCTATGGTGACCATCGGATAGCAATGTCTATGGCTATAGCAGGTCTAATTTCAGAGGGTAAAACCGTAATCAGTGGAGCAGAATCAGCAGCAATATCATATCCTTTATTCTGGGATACTATTGATAGCATTTCATCATCCTTATGATGGATAACCACGAAAAACCAATGTTAATAGTACTATCAGGACCTTCAGGTGCCGGGAAAGATGCTGTTCTCTCAAGAATGAAGGATAAAAACCTACCATATTGTTTTACTGTTACCGCAACAACTAGAAAACGAAGATCTGATGAAATAGAAGGTGTCGACTACATATTCGTTAGCAAGAATAAGTTTGAAACCATGATTGAAAACGACGAACTTCTTGAATGGGCAGAGGTGTACGGTAATCTATACGGTGTTCCAAAATACCAGATCACTGCACCACTAAAAGATGGTAAAGATGTTATTGTAAAAACTGACGTACAGGGTGCAGCTAGTATAAAGCAACTTATCCCGGAAGCCATACTCGTATTCCTTTCCGTGGAAAATCCATCTGATTTAGAAACAAGATTAACCGCACGCATGACCGAAACGAACAGCTCTTTAAATCTTAGGGTTGACACAGCAAAATCAGAAATTGCGGAAGCAGCTTCATTTGACCATGTTTTAATAAACAAACAAAATAGACTAGATGAAACCGTTAAGAATTTCGAAGCAATTATAGAAGTTGAAAGATCTCGATCATCAAACTAGAAGAATAAAATATTACTACATAGAAAGAAATACTAGATGCAAAATATCTACAAAGGTTTTCAGGTAAAAAATACTAATCTAATTAGTTTGTTAGTTGGCATTGGAATCTTAACTTTAATGTCATGCAGCAATCTTAACAACACAGATGATCCCTCGGTTGTGGCCGTAGAGTTAGATAAAGAACGAAAAACAGAGCAAATCACTAGCGAAACTACTACCAAATCTCCAACTGGGATACCAACTTTACAACCTGAAGCAGAACCAACCCCAAGAGATAGAATTTCAATTCTTCTAACTCCTGTAGCACCTAGACCAATTCCAAAAGTACTTCAAGGTGTGTACGAAAACCCGATACCAACTCCCGCACCTATAACAAGCCTAGATCCTCGTTACAAAGAGAGCTACAGTAAAGGTGAACAACATTTGGTGAACGGTAAAGAGTTAGTCGAAAAGTCTGATTACGAATCAGGAGATGCTGAATTTCGTTCGGCTGAACTCGAATTTTCAAAAGCGATCGAAATCCACGGACAAATAACAGAAGGTTACCTGAGTCGTGGAACAGCATATCTAGAACTCGGAGAATGGGACAAAGCTATGCAAGATTTCGATTCTGCGATTAAAATCAACCATTCGCTTGTATCACCATTTGCCGGTAGAGCTATTGTTTACAAAATTAGTGGCAATGAAAAAGAGGCCAAAGAAAACATAGATGCAGCTATTTTTAACGGCATGGACAGGAAAATTTTGACACAATATATAAGTTACATGGTAGGTAGACTTAAAACCCGTTATCAATACAACTAGATGCTATAAATCTACCTTGTACTCTTCATGTCCTCAGAATCAATCATAACTGTAACAGGACCGTCATTATCTAAAGCAACGTTCATATATGCCTGAAATCTACCAGTCTCAACTTTTAACCCACTTAGTCTAAACTGGTCAAGAATCGATTTGAAAAGAGGATCAGCATGTTCAGGACGAGCCGCATCAATAAAACTAGGTCGTCTCCCTTTACGGGTATTAGCTATCAGAGTAAATTGACTAATCACCAAAAGCTCTCCAGATACATCTAAGGCAGAATATTGGAATTTGCCCTCTTCATCTGAAAACAATCTGAGGTTGAGAGTTTTATCGACTACCCATTTAACCTCGTCTTCACCATCATTCCTAGCAATCCCAATCAAAACCACAAGTCCTTCGGAAATTGAGCCAACTATCTTGCCGTCTATACTGACAGAGGCGGATCTAACACGTTGTATCAGTGCCTTCAATATCTATGGGCTCTGGATATTAAGATACTTTTTCTTTCTTCGATTTTGAATCTGATTTGGACCCGGAGTCGGCTTTAGCTTTGGGTTTTGCTTTAGACCCAGTCTCTTTGTTAGAACCGGTAGTATTCTTGGAATCTGATTCATTTTTTGAACCTGAAGTTGTTTTTTTGTTGTCTGTAGTTTTGTCACTGTCAGACTTAGTTGTTCCATTGGAACCTTTCCCATAATCATTGACATAAAACCCAGATCCCTTAAAAACAACAGGTACAGCTCGAATAAGACGGCTTGAATTACCACCACATTCCGGACAATCCGCAACCGGCTCGGATGAGAAACTTTGTCTTAATTCAAACTCATGATCGCAAGTTTTGCATCGGTAATCGTACCTAGGCACTCGTATTCCTCCAACAAAATGTGGCTACCTGAGATTGGTATGCCATAAATATAGTTTCAAAATTAGCATTGATATATTTATACTGTCAATATAATACCATATGATCTGATCCTTACCCTCATCCAGATAGTCCTTGCATCCAAACATCTTTTAACTCTTCTACCTTTACATCCATCATATTTGGTATGACTAAAGAATCTCCTGTTGTTCTGCCAATTACAATCCAAGGCACACCTGTGTCCGCACAAACATTTCTAAAACTATCAAGTTTTTCTGGTCGCATAGAAACTATTATTCTCGACTGGATTTCTCCAAAAACAGCCCAATCCCAACGTCCCTCAATTCCTGCTTCATATTTAAAACCCACCCCCTTTTGCATACATAATTCAGCCAGCGCAACTGCCAATCCTCCTTCGGAGCAATCGTGTGCAGCTACTAAAATCCGTCTTTCTGCTGCAAGGATGCAAGTCTTTTGGACTGCCAATTCCAATTCCATATCTAACGTAGGTCGACCAACAACCTCACCGTGTATAATTTCAAGGTACTCAGATCCCCCAATCGAGTCAGGTACGCCCGTTATATCATTTACTCCTATGACTGCGACCAACTCTTCTTGATCTACAAAACCTGGCCCTAGATGGAGAGTCACATCATCTAAAAGACCGAGAGCTCCCACAATGGGAGTTGGATAGATGGCTTCACCATGAGTTTCGTTATATAAACTTACGTTACCGCTAATAATTGGCGCATCAAAAACTTTGCTTGCCTCCGACATACCCTTCACACATTCTTCAAGCTGGAAATATATTTCTGGACGTTCTGGATTACCGAAATTCAAACAATTAGTAAGAGCTATGGGTTGTGCTCCCATTACAGAAATATTACGACAGGCCTCAGCAACAGCAATCATTCCCCCAACCTTTGGATCCAAATAACAATATTTGCCGTTACCATCTGTGCACAATGCAAGTCCTTTAGTAGTACCCTTGATACGTAATACTGCTGCATCTGCTCCAGGTGCTACAACCGTGTTCGTCTGAACCTGATGATCGTATTGAGTAAATATAGAAGACTTACTTGCAATGTTGGGAGAGCTCAACAACCTTTTTAGAATTGAATCCGGAGTTTCCTCCGGTACAGGTATTGCAGACAGGTCAAATTCCTGTAATTTATTCTGCCATTTAGGCTCTTCTCCGTTCAAGCGGTAAAGAGGCGGATCATTTAGAATAGATATGGGCAAATCACCCTTTAAATCTCCATTTTCAATGATCTTTGCACGGTCTCCATCAATAACCCGTCCAATAATAGTAGATTCTATATCCCATTTATCAAATATGGCCTTTACGGGATCAACTTCACCTTCTTTGACAATGACCAGCATACGCTCCTGTGATTCAGACAACATGACCTCATAAGGGGTCATATCATTATCCCTTCTTTTAACTTTTGAGACGTCTAATTCGAAACCCGAATTCCCATTTGATGCTGCTTCAATTGTTGCCGAAGTCAGTCCTGCTGCACCTAGATCTTGAAGTCCCGCAGCATGGCCGCTTTTAGCCACTTCCAGACATGCCTCAATTAAAATCTTCTCTAGAAAAGGGTTACTGACCTGAACAGCTGGCCTGAGTTCACGTTCGTCTTCAAAAGTTCGAGAGGCTAAACCAGAAGCGCCATGTATACCGTCCCTACCGGTCTGTGAACCCACAAGCATCAGTACATTACCGGCTGTACCAGTGGTAGCTCTAATTAAATCACTTTTATGCAATAATCCTACACACATAGCATTTACAAGCGGGTTACCAGAATATTTATCGGAGAAAACTATCTCTCCACCAACGTCAGGTATCCCAATGCAATTGCCATATCCCGATATCCCAGATACGACCCCGTTGAAAAGATAACGATTACGAGATTCAGATATGGGTCCAAATCTGAGTGAATTCAGTAAAGCTATGGGCCGTGCTCCCATAGCAATAATATCTCGAACTATTCCTCCCACTCCAGTAGCCGCGCCTTCATAGGGCTCAATAGCAGATGGATGGTTATGCGATTCAATTTTGAAAACAACAGCCATGTCATCTCCAATATCTACAACTCCAGCATTTTCTTCACCTGCTGATACAAGTAGCCTTGGATTATTGGTATTAAACATTTGTATCAACGGCTTTGAATGTTTGTAGCCGCAGTGCTCACTCCACATAGAACCAAACATCCCTAGCTCCAGTTGGTTAGGTTCTCTGCCAAGACGTTCAACTATAGCCTCGTATTCCTTCTCTGAAAGCGCCAAAGCCTCTAAATCTTGCTTGGAAACAACCATATCTAATCCCTATCCTATAAAATGTAGCGATTATCCGAGATGAACGATCCAAATATTCCTGATTATAAAACATTCACCTTTTAAATACTTAACATAACACCAGTCTGAATCCTACATAATCAGCATAGATATTGTAACAGGAATATTCATTCAGATTTGGGTGAAACTAGATACACTATGCCTCGTAACCAAATGCAATCAAAATGACTCCAGATACAACGAGCACTGCTCCTAAAACGTTCCTTAGTGTTACTCGTTCTAGTCTCTTAAGAAAAAAATGACTTATCACAATAGCCATTAATGGATATGTACCTGAAACAGAAGTCACCAGTGCAACTGGCCAATTAGATAGTGCAACGTGGAAAAAAATCACTCCCCACAAACCTGCTAAGCCCGCTAAACCCATAAGTAATATAGCGCTCAAGGGAGCCTTTATTAGGTCAATATAAGCCCTTCGATTTAGCAGTAAGGACATTATCAAAGTACCAAAAAACAACCCTAAAGCTGCAGCTGTCAGAGGTGATACCATATCGCTAACAACCTTCTTAGTAACCACTGCTACCATGCCATAACTTAACGAAGAAATTAAGGCTGCTAAATAACCCCGTTTTATATTAGTATTAATCACTCTTCTGACAGGATAAGAGCAATTCCAATTACGATGACTACTGCACCAATAAAAATTTTGATATTTATCATCTCTCCCAAAAATGCAACTGCTAGAGCTGTACCGAACAAAGGTGATGTTGCAACTACTGTACTGGCTTTCGACACCCCGGCAAATCTTACCCCAAGGTAATTGAAAAGTCGGCCTAGTGGGAAATTAAAAAGTCCAACAAAAAATAACCATAGCAATTTCTCTCCATTTAATGAGGAAACATCTGAAGGTTTTACTATCAATAGAATGATCATTGCTCCCAGGGTGCTAAAGAAAAGGGAAATCAATGTGCCTGAAGTAGTACTTATATGCTGCAAACCCAATCTAGCAAACACAGCTGTCAAAGCAAAACCTAGGCCGGCTAGTAAAGAAAGTGAAATCCCTATCAAATCTTGTTTGCTAAATTAGACATCAATATCGACTCAAAGATAGTTCGACCATCAATCCCACCAACAATCTCTTCACAACAACGTTCCGGGTGTGGCATCATGCCTAGTACATTACCCTCCGCATTTGTTATACCGGCAATGTTGTTCAATGAACCGTTAGGATTAGCTGATTTCGTAACTTCACCATCTTCATCACAATAGCGAAAAAGGACACGTCCATTTTCTTCTAGTTCGCTGATAGTCGAATCATCTGCATAGTAATTACCTTCACCATGGGATATTGGTATCTGCAAAACCTGGCCAGAAAGAGCTTTTGTTGTATATGGTGAAGCCGTTGACTCAACCCTTAGATTAACCCATTTACAACGGAATTGCAGATGGCTATTTCGTATCAAAACCCCGGGTAAGAGACCGGATTCACACAACACCTGGAATCCATTACAAATTCCATACACTAACCCGCCATCTTTAGCAAATTCATCAACCGAATTCATTATCGGCGAAAATCTAGCTATCGCTCCAGCTCTAAGATAATCACCATACGAAAATCCTCCTGGTAAAATTACGCAGTCAAATCTGGACAGATCAGTTTCTTTGTGCCAAACATATTCGACGGGTTGTTTTAACACTTGACTTATCACGTGGAAACAATCCACATCACTCCATGTTCCAGGGAACACTATGACTCCAAACCTCATTTGATCTACCTCAAATCTATTGATAATAGTACGATTAAACAGAATTAAGTAATTGCATTACTATACTACTTACAGTCTTACCCTCAGCCCTACCCTTAAGTTCAGGCATTACAGTAGACATTACCTTTCCCATATCTTTAGGGCCAGTTAACTCAAAACCTTCAATTGCTTTAAGAACAATTTTGCAAACCTCATCTTCGGTAAGCTGTTTGGGAAGATATTCAAGAATCACATCAAGTTCTGCTTTTTCTTTTGCAACAAGTTCTGGCCTGTTACCTTGTTCAAATGCTTCTATGCTATCTCTTCTTTGTTGAGCCTGTTTTCCAAGTACATCAATTACCGATTCGTCATCCAGAGTTTGCTTTCTCTCAATTTCTCTATCATGAATGACAGAACGAACAAATCTTATTACGTTCTTTCTCACTTTGTCCCGTTCAATCATGGCTTTTTTCAGGTCGTCTTGGAGTCGGTTTTGTAAACTCATTTATTTCCCTTTCACAGCATTTAAAGTCTCCATTTCAAGCCTTTTAATCGCAATCTCGATAAGTTCCGTTACCCTATCAGATCCGAGGATTTCCAATGTCTCAAATAGTGGAGGGGCAACTTTTAAACCGGTTATTGCAACCCGTAATGTACCTAACAGTTGACCTACTTTTATCCCCAAATGGTCAGCTAAATCTCTAAGATCATTTTCAATCGTACTATTTTGAAAAGAGTTCGATTCTCTAAGTTTTTTTAGCGACATTTGAAGTGAATATTTAGTACTATCAATATCCATATTTTTTTGTATAAGTTCATCGGTTTTATATTCTATATCTTCTTTAAAAAAGAAAGATATTAGAGAAGCAGCATCTCTTAAAGTCTTAAGTCTTTCCTGTATTAAAGGAACGATCTTGATCAATCGATCCTTGTCCAGAGTGGAAGGTAGCAATTCAGTTGGAAAATCTCTCCAATAATCTAGTAATTTTCCAGCTAAGATATCTGCAGGGGTGTTACGAATATAATACCCGTTCATCCATTCAAGCTTTTGCCCGTCAAAAATTGCCCCTGACTTTGAAACTCTTTCAAGAGAAAAACTATTAAACATCTGTTTCGTAGACATAATCTCAGTCTTATCATCTACAGACCAACCTAATAAAGCCAAAAAGTTAACTAGTGTCTCAGGTAAATATCCCATCTCGCGATATTCGTTTACAGAGGTAGCTCCGTGTCTCTTGCTTAATTTTGATCTGTCTGGTGCCAATATTTGAGGAAAATGTGCGAATAGTGGGGGTTGCCAACCCAAAGATTCATATATTTTTAAGTGCCTAGGCGTACTAGAAAGCCATTCCTCAGCTCGAAAAACATGTGATATAGACATATAGTGGTCATCAATAACATTCGCCAGATGATAAGTTGGAAACCCATCTGACTTAAGCATAACAAAATCATCAATCAATCCATTATCAAAGGTTACTACCCCTCTAATTAGATCATCAAGCTTGGTCTCCCCTTCAAAAGGCATAGCAAACCTGACAACATGTGCAATAGAACTGCTTTCTAAACGTTTTTGTTCAGCGTCATCTATAAACCTACAATGGCGATCATAACCTGAACGTTGTTTACGAACCTTTTCAAGGCGTTCGGGAGTGCAATAACATTTATATGCTACGCCCTTTTCAATTAAATCATCTGATGCATTACGATATAAAGCCAGTCTTTCTGATTGGTAATATGGCCCATTTGGACCACCCACATCCGGACCTTCATCCCATTCAATACCTAACCAGCGCAACGATTCAAGTAGTTCGTCTATAGAACCTTCCACAAGTCTGGCTCTATCTGTATCCTCTACCCTAATAATGAAAGATCCGTCATTACCTCTGGCGAAAAGCCAGTCGAAGATTGCTGTCCTTATATTACCAACATGAGGAGATCCAGTTGGACTGGGAGCAAACCTCACGCAAACTCTATCAGTCATAAATCAGAAACCTCCAGATAAAAATTCTAGCACGTTATTTATTTTAATCTCTAATATATTCGATATCCGACATATTCGAATAGCTTAGATAGACCAAATTAAGACATCTGTTAAATTTAGATTTATGAGTTGAATCCAATTCCTTAACTATCTATTGAATCCACAAATGACTCCAGGTCATTAGGTAACTGGGAACAAAATTCAAGCTTCCTGTTCTTAACCGGATGATCAAAAGACAGATAACAAGCATGCAAAAAATGACGATTAAACCCTTTCACACTTGTACCATATATAGAATCACCAACTACAGGGTATCCACTAGAAGCTAAATGGACTCTTATTTGGTGTGTACGTCCTGTTTCAGGTATAACTTCAAGCAATGCATATTGATCTATCTTTTTAATTGTCTGGTAAAAAGTCTTGGCATATCTTCCTGTAGTTACAATTGCCATTTTTTTCCTACTTGTAGGATGTCTGGCAATAGGTCCTTCAATTACAGCCCTAGCAGGTAGGGGTATCCCATCTACAAGGCTTAAATATTTTTTAGTTACAGTTCGATCCTTGAATTGTGCAGAAAGTTTAGAGTGAGACATCTCATCTTTAGCTATCACCATCAAGCCGGATGTATCTTTATCAAGACGATGAACTATACCAGGACGTATTTCACCTCCTATTGCTTTAAAATCAGAAACCAAGTCTAATACAGCATTCACTAGGGTACCGTCTGGGTGTCCGGGACCTGGATGTGTTGTTAAACCTGATGGCTTATTTAGAACTATAATACTTGCATCTTCATAAACTATATCGATATCGATAGGCTGAGCACGTAAAGTGGGCTCTATCGGTGGAGGGATCACTATCGTAACAAATTCACCGAAGTTAAGTCTCGTGGATGGTTTTACTGACTTACCGTTCACCTTGACATAGCCATTGAGAACTAAGGACTGTATACGTGATCTAGACAGGTCAGGGCACGACAGTGTCAGGAACACATCCACCCTTTGTCCATCAACATTAGCCTCTAATTTCTGAGAAGGCATCTGATTCCTCTGTTGGTCCTAGTTTATTACTTGAATCATTTTTATTATTTTCGTCAATATTCTTTGTTTTCGAATTATTGGATGAACCAAGGAACATGACAAACACAAGTATACTTATCCCAACAACTATTGAAGAATCTGCAACATTAAATATTGGCCACCAACCTACGTCTATAAAATCCACTACAGAACCCAATCGAATCCTATCAAGAAGATTGCCAAATGCTCCGCCTAATTGCAATCCTATTGCAGTCCGTAGAAGATATCCAGTCCCACCCTGTGACTTGTAGAAGTAGTATATGAACCCTATAGCAAATATTGAAGCGACTATTAAAATAGATGTCTGATTAGGAAATAGACCAAAAGCTGTACCAGAATTTGTTCCATAAGTAATCCGCACCAAACCATCTTGAGGCCATGATTCATATAAATCTAGACGTGATTTGACCAGGAATTTGGTAAGTTGATCAACTACAAAAACAGCGAGCATGGTAAAAATAGTTAATTGATCGCTATACCAGCGCAATTTCCGCTGATCTGTACTAGAGTTTAATTCTGTCACCTGTGTACCTTGCCTTCTACTTATTTAGACAAATCTATCATGTAGTCGTACATCTGATTTGTGCACTAACCCAAAATAATCAAAAAAGAACAATCATAACGACAACGTAACATGTTGACACAAATCCTATCAAGACAAATTTATGCCCTAATAGATTTGCCAAATCTGTAATCAACACATATACTTACATGTAATTGAATACCGATACAAATATTAGAGGAGATTTAGATGACTTCTTCAAAATTTTCCTGTGTTAAATGTGGAAAAACTGATTATAAGACTGGGGAGATACGTACAACTGGTTCGGGGCTTTCTAGATTCTTAAATCTACAAAACCAGAAATTTACTGCTATGTCTTGTACAGACTGTGGTTATACAGAACTTTACCTTACAGACGGAGCTGGAGTTGGAAATATCCTGGACCTCCTATCAGGGTAAGAATTAAGTTTTGTTTGAGCTGAGGGGCAATTTAATTTTATTGTTATAGGAAATTGATATGAAAAACAAGCATCAAGATGACTCTAATATAAATCGTATGTCTGAAGGAATAGACATAATTATTGATGAAGCTAAGACAGCAGCGATAAATGCATATAAAGTATCTGGGGCCGAGTCTATGAAGGACGGAATAAAAGGGACGTTAAAAACGGCCCTTTCAGCCAGGGCTAATGTGGTAATGGTACGTGTTAACAAAGACAGCTTACATAAAATTGACGAACTAGTAGATTCCGGAATAGTAAATAGTAGATCAGAAGCAGCAGCATTTCTTATTAAAGAAGGTATATCATCACAATCGAAATTATTTAATAAAATTAGTGAAACTACTCAAATAATAAGAAAAGCAAAAGAGGATTTGAAAGATATTCTCAACTAATACAAATACTACTGGTCATAAGAGCAATCTCATTTGTCTTTTTTTGCCAAATCCGGCGTGAAACACATCGATAATAGTCTCGTCAAAAATCAATGCTATAATCCCTAAATTCATAAACAACAATAAGGATATCCTGTTGATTAATCAGTATAAATTAGAATGCTGGGAATGTGGGACCCAACATGATGCCGACATGAGTAAACTGCAATGCGAATCATGCAGTCAACCTCTAATTGTCCGGTATCTAAATACCAATAATCATAAAATTATCCCTGCAACTATTGATAGATATAGCATGCAAATGCCATTTCAGAAACCAGATCAAAAGATAACTCTTGGTGAAGGTTTAACACCTGTAATCCAATTAAATAAACTTGCAAAAGACTTATGCTTACAGAATATCGATGCGAAATTGGAATACATGAATCCTACTGGATCATATAAAGATAGAGGTGTCGCATCAATGATAACTATGGCTAAGGAATTCAACATATCTGAGGTGGTAGAAGACTCATCAGGTAACGCTGGAGCATCTGTGTCCGCTTACTCTGCAGCTGCAAATATTAAGGCACATATATTTGCCCCAGAAACAGCTCCAACAGCAAAAATAAGACAAATAAAGGTATATGGGTCTACGGTTCATTCAATTAAAGGGGCAAGAGACCACACTACCGCGAAAGCTATAGAATTCCAAAAACAAAATCACTTGGTTTATTTATCACATTCATTGAGTCCTTTTTTTTTAGAAGGTACAAAGTCTTTCGCAATGGAAGTAGCACTTGCATATCCCCAAAATCTCCCGGAGCATATAATATTCCCGGTAGGTAACGGAGGATTATATTTAGGCGCATGGATAGGGTTTAGCGAACTAAAAGCAAACGGTTTAATTGATAAAATCCCAAGGTTGCATGCTGTTCAATCATCACAGGTAATGCCAATAGCATCTGCATTTAATAATATCACTTGGGATACCCAAAATGCCGGGACTACAATCGCTGGAGGAATCTCAGTTGCCTACCCCTCAAGAGGCAAACAGGTTATCGATGCACTGGTCAAATCCAACGGTAAAGCAACTACGTGTAATGATAATCAAATTTCTAAAATGCAACGTATACTAGCCCAAGATGAAGGCATTTTCCTGGAACCAACCTCAGCATCTGCGTTTATAGGTATCAAAAATTTAATTTCAGACGGAACAATTAAAACTCAAGACACAATATTAGTACCTGTAACAGGATTCGGCCTAAAAGACAAAGTCAGTTTCATCTGAAACATGTAGTTAATTACAAACTTACAGATTCAAATGCTTTGCGAAACCCTGCAATTGAATTCTCTAAAGTAGAGTCATTCACACAATATGACAATCTAAAATACCCTGGAGCTCCAAACCCGGTTCCAGGGACTACCAAAACCAGATTCTTACGAAGCTCATCTACAAACCTAACGTCATCTTCCAACGGAGATTTCGGAAACATGTAAAATGCTCCACCTGGCTTGGTAATAGAATATCCGATCGATGTCAATTCCCTGAATAAAAAATCCCTCTTTTTTTGGTAAAACTCTACATCCACTGTTACATGCTGTAGATATTTTACTAAATGCTGCATTAATGCCGGTGCATTTACAAAGCCAAGTGTACGGTTACAAAAAGTAAGACCCTCCATAACAGTTTTTACATCGTCACAAAAAGGATTAACTGCTATGAATCCAATACGTTCTCCTGGAATTGCTAGATCTTTTGAATGAGATGTGACAACTATACTTGACCGGTGATGTGGAAAAATTTGTGGGTAAATTGCTCCATCAAACAAAATTTTCCTGTATGGCTCATCACTTACTAAACAAATTTTTATGCCAAGTTCTTGTTCTTTTAGGCGTATTATTTGACCTATTCTTGAAAGTATTTCTTCACTGTATACGATACCTGTTGGGTTTCCCGGAGAACTAACCAATACAATTTTGGTGCGTTGACTGATAGTGTTTTCAAACACATCCAAATTTGGAATAAAACCTTCTATAAAAGGAACAGATTTACATACTCCACCATGGTTATCTGCATAGAACATATACTCCACAAAATATGGTTCAAATATAATCACTTCGTCTCCAGGATTAAGTAAAGTTTTCATAACCACGTTTAGTGCCCCTCCGGCACCACAAGTCATCAAAATGTGATCACAAGTAAATTCTAAACCTGTTTCAAGTGAAAGCTGAGAAGCAACTGAGGTTCTGGTCTCAATATAACCTGAATTTGGCATATATCGATGCATTCCAGGCTCAGGATTATTAGCTAAAAGTGTGAGTCTTTCAAAAAACTCGACAGGTGGATCTAATTCTGGGTTTCCGAGGGAAAGATCAAAAACATTTTCTTCTCCATATTCCTGTTTTAAAGCAATACCTTCTTCAAACATTTTACGTATCCAAGAACCTTTGTCCATGAAATCCATAACTTTTTTTGAAACAACCATTTTAGTTCTCTCTTTTAGATTTAATTTGTTGTACTATAAAATATTTATCAAAAGGAAAAGAATGCAGGAGTATAGGTTTCTCCTTGACAGCATACCTTACCTTTAATACGCTAAATATATAATGGGGCCCGTAGCTCAGTGGTAGAGCGGTCGGCTCATAACCGATTGGTCGTAGGTTCGATCCCTGCCGGGCCCACCATTAAAGCTATTTATTCACTCCAGATTAAATTACTCGACTCATTGTAACGTTGTACATTCACATAGATTTACTATTTTACTAACAAAATTCAACTATCGAGAATCATCCGTTGATATGAATATGCACAATTCTCACAAGAATCGGTTCTTTCAGGGATTATATTCGAGTTCAAAACTGCTACCATCTTTTCCAATTTTGGTTCTATCCATCCAATATCCCATTCATATGGTACTAATACCTCATCAAAAGTGATTTTCCCATTAAAAGCATCTGCAGACCGATCAGCATTACACACATAGAAATACCCAACCGATGAAACTTCAAATCCCATTTGTATTAGTAGATAAGCATAAAAATCTAATTGTCTAGTATAGGATTGGTGATAAGTGGATCGCAGATAAGTATTAGCACTAACAGGCTTTCCTGATGCCTGCGATTTGTAATCTACAACAATAAGTTCCTCATTAATTTTGTCGAACCATATATCATCCACACCTCCATGAAGAATGATGTTCGAACCCTCGAGATTACTCTCGAGACCATGGTGTAAAGAATCTCTCCATTTTGACAAATCCTCGTGTTGGAAAGGTACCAAGTCATCTAAATTATATTTCCCGAATATTCTATGAGGGATCTGTCTTTCTCTACAAAAATCAAATTCTTTTTTCAATAAAATGTCAGTAGTCTCATTCAAAGTCCATCCAGGTAAAGAAGGTGAAATTATACCTTTTACCCTGTCAAGATAAAAACACCGCTGGCACATTAGGAAATCGTTAAATTTACTTCTGCTTATCCGAAAAGGCTTAGGCTGATTCGGTACATATATCGATGAAGCCCGGGTTCTCAAACCAGTCGCCTCTACAAATTCTCCCTTCGAATTCCTTTTTAAGCTAATCATTTGAATTTACTCTCATTCTTTTACTAAATAATCAATTGGTGAAACCGTTAGCAGTTATAATACTAAGAAAGCGAAGATCTATTCCTATGAAAAATCTGATATAGCTTTAGCTTGTATATCCAATAATGAGTTAATTCCTAATTCGGCTTTATCAAGAATTTCATTTAAGACCTGCCTTGAAAAAGATCCCAGTTCAGCCGTGCCTTGTAATTCAATTATTTCTCCTTGACTCGTCATAACTACATTAAAATCAACTTCAGCCCGAGAGTCTTCTGAATAATCAAGATCAAGCAAAACTTCACCATCTAGTAAACCTACGCTAGTTGCAGCAACAGCCCAATTAAGTGGTATTTCATCAAGTTTCCCGTTCTCTATTAAGGAGTTTAGAGCTTGATAAAGTGCTACATATGATCCCGTTATCGCTGCAGTTCGAGTACCACCATCAGCCTGTAAAACATCGCAGTCAATGATCAATGTTCTCTCCCCTACCCTTGATAAATCCACTGATGCACGTAACGATCTACCTATTAACCTCTGTATTTCCTGGGTACGCCCTTTAGGCTTGGATATCTCCCTACGAGTACGTGTGGATGTAGATCTTGGAAGCATTGAATATTCTGCTGTGATCCATCCTTGGCCAGTCCCTTTCAAAAATCTTGGAACACCTTCCTCTACACTAACTGCGCACAAAACCTGCGTATCTCCAGTTGTTATCAACGCCGATCCTTCTGCAAAAGCCTGAACATCATTTTGAATTTTGGTGTTCCTTATTTGATCTAATTCACGGCCATCTGATCTAACCATTTTTATCCTCCAATGTAATCAACATAGATACCAATGTTACCACTAAAGAACGCGCTATTATTAGTTGTTTCTATACATCACTAAGCGACCCTACTCCTTAAAATAATCCATAACCCTAAAAGGCTATTCTAGATTAGAGACAGTGAAAAACCTTCTTTGATGTACTCAATTCCAAAAAATAGATACCATCGCGTCAAATAACTCAATTATTATCCCTATAACACTGCTTTCAAAGACCTGTAAGTAGTTGCCGTCTTTTTCACTACTATCTATAATTATTCGGTTACCCTTTGAAATACTGAGGTTACCTTTGTATGAAAGACATGCCAAAAATTGAAGAAATAAAAAGAATTGAGCAGCAGGCGACTCAAAATCTTTCGAAAATTTCTGATATAGATAAGATAGACGAATGGCGTATTCAATATATGGGCAGAAATGGACAGCTGACAAAAGTTCTACGTGGATTAGGTCAGTTAGAGGTAGACGATAGAAGAATAGTTGGTGCTACTGCAAACCAGGTAAAAACATCCCTCGAAAATGAGATGGAAAAGCATCAGCTAAAACTAGAAAATTACAAAATAAATCAGCAAATTCACAATGATCAAATTGACGTCACACTGCCAGGTAGGCCTACTACTCAAGGAAATATGCACCCAATTACAAAAACGATTCGAGAAATCTCAGAGGTATTTATTGCTATGGGATTTAGTGTAGAAGAAGGCCCAGAAATAGAATTAGCCAAATACAATTTTGACATGTTAAATATACCTGATAATCATCCAGCCAAAGATATGTGGGATACACTATGGATCGATACACCTTCTAGTAAAAATAAACATTCGATGTGTCTAAGAACTCATACATCGCCAATGCAAGCTCGTATCATGGAGTCTAACGATCCCCCAATTCGAGTCCTAGTTCCAGGAAAAGCTTTTAGGTATGAAGCGACAGACGCAACCCACGAATGGCACTTCCATCAAATAGAAGGGCTCGCAATTGACAAAGGTATTACTTTTGCAAATCTCAAAGGTACATTGTTTGAATTCGCTAAGCGAATGTTCGGTGATAATCGGCAAGTCAGATTTCGGTGTGACTTTTTCCCATTCGTTGAACCTGGTGTAGATATGTCGATAGATTGTTTCAAATGTGAAGGTGATGGGTGCAAAATATGTAGTGAAACCGGATGGATTGAAATACTAGGTGCAGGTATGGTACATCCTGCTGTACTGGCAAACGTGGGATATGATGCTGCAAAATACACTGGATTTGCATTCGGAATGGGAGTAGAACGAATATGTATGCTAAAACACGGAATAGAGGATATCCGATTATTTTATTCAAATGACCTTAGATTTTTAAAGCAATTCTAGAAAGCCAATAATTAATGATCCCATTTTTAAAATCCCACATCTCTTTATCACCTCAGAAACAGGCTATAAAATGCTGATACCGTTGTCTTGGTTAGAAAATTACACAAATGTATCTTTACCTGCAAAAGACATAGCTCACAAACTAACCATGGCAGGAACGGAAATTAGCAGTATAGATGAAATAGGAAAAGACTGGGATGACTTAAAAATATTCGTCGGAGAAGTCATTGAAGTAAATCCTCATCCGAATGCCGATAGACTCCGGCTACCTAAAGTAAATCTCGGAAATGATGAAATAGTAACAGTAGTCTGCGGGGCCCCTAATGTGACCCCAGGGCAAAAGATAGCTTTTGCAAAAGAAGGGGCTTTAATTATAAGTAATAAAACTGGGAAACTGGAATCTTTGAAAGCCGCTACTATAAGAGGGATAGAATCATCAGGAATGGTTTGCTCAGAAAGTGAACTGGGGCTTGGAGAAAACCACGCAGGAATTTTGGTTTTAGATGACTCAGCAGAGGCTGGGCAACCATTGTCTTCATTTCTAGGAGACACTATTCTGGATGCCGAAGTGACTCCTAATCGCCCGGATTGCTTATCTATCTTGGGTGTAGCTAGAGAATTGGCAGCCATTACAGGAACAAAAGTACTCGAACCAGAAACCATATTAACAGACACAAATAAAAGTATTGAACCTCCATTTTCAGTAGAAATTGAAGATAACTCCCTGTGTAAACGATACACAGCTCGGTATATAGAAGGTCTGAAAGTTAGAGAATCACCTCAGTGGCTTCAAGATGCACTTATTAAATCTGGACAACGTCCGATAAATAACATTGTAGATATCACTAATTACGTAATGCTCGAATATGGGCAACCTTTACATGCATTTGACTACGACACAGTCGAAGACTCTATTATAAAAGTAAGACAAGCCCATGATGGAGAACAACTAGCAGGACTTGACGGATTAAATCACCATCTTAGACCTCCAATGCTAGTAATAGCTGATTCATCAGGACCAATCGCTCTTGCAGGTATAGTTGGAGGTACAAAAACCAGCGTTTCCGATCGAACTTCCAAAATAATCCTTGAGTCAGCAAATTTTGATGCTTTCAATACACGACTTACCAGAGTGGCAATCGGTGAAGGTACGGAATCATCTTATCGATTTGAACGCGGTATCCAGCCTGAACTTGCAATAAAAGCCTTGGATCGAGCCACCAATCTAATCATCAAAATAGCAGGTGGCAAAACATATTCTAATTCAATTGATCATTACCCTGAAGTCGTTGACCCTACTGTGATCCACATTAAAAACCAAAGGATTTTCCAAGTCTTGGGTACAAACCTTCCCCAAAACCAAGTTATTAACGTCTTGGACTCACTTGGATTCGAAATTGTCGAACAATTATCTGATGGATTGAAAATCACTCCTCCTTACTGGAGGTCGGATGTTTCTATAGAAGAAGATGTGATCGAAGAAATAGCCCGTATTATTGGATATGATAGCATCCCTGTAACTACGATTTCAGCTCCTATGCCGTCGATACGTCCAAAAGATTTTAAAGACTTTAGAGAAGGGGTCCGAGATAAATTAACTTCACTGGGTATGCAAGAAATAATTACATACTCCCTAACTAATCTAGATACTCTAAATATCGTGGATACCATCAACAAGGATCCACTAAAAATTGAGCACCCAATGAGCATAGATCTTGAAGTACTAAGAACCAGTTTAAGGGGTGGGGTTTTAAAGGCATTGGAATATAACCAAAATGTAAATAGGAATGAGGGATTCAGGTTTTTTGAAATAGGTAAAATATTCATCCCAAACAACACTGAACATAAAAATGATCTCCCGGTCGAAAAAGAATTTCTCGTCGGAATTTTATCAGGCCCACGCTCAACAGTATCTTGGTTAGAACATGATGAAAACGATATGGATTTCTATGATGCAAAAGGAATATTAGAATCTTTATTTTTAAAATTAAATTTGGATGTCTCTTTTAATCCTACTAATGAAAACATTATTCATCCTGGTAAAGCAGCACAAATGTCCGCAGGTGGTACAAACATAGGCATCCTAGGAGAACTACATCCTAGAATAATTGAATATTTTCAAATTGAAAATCCTAAAGCTACGTTGTTTGAGATAGACCTATTGAAGCTTTTCGAAATCCATGACAAGCAAATTGATTCTTATAATGCTATAAATAGGTTCCCTGAAGCTGAAAGAGACATTGCCGTTATTGTTGATGAGCAAATACCAAGCCTTGAAATACAAAAGATAATTGACCGCCATAAATTGGTTAAATCAAGTACGCCCTTTGACATTTATACTGGCAAAGGGGTCTCTAGTGGGAAAAAGTCTATAGCGTTTAAGGTTAAATTCCAATCTGACATAAACACATTGACATCTGACGACATTGATAAGGCATATGGAGATATAATCCGTCAGTTAAATCGAAATTTAAAAGCAGAACTAAGATCATAGGGATTAGCAAAATCACGTTATGCATAATCACGACAAAATGATCGATATTGAAGAAGCTCTTAAACGCATTTTAAAAGATTTTGTACCTTTGGAATCAGAAAACAAACCAATACTCTCCGCGCAAGGACAAATACTATCCAAAAACATTTTGGGACAATTTAATGTTCCAAGCTTTGATAACTCAGCCATGGACGGCTTTGCAGTGGTTTCAGATGACACAATTGGAAGCACTACCCAAAAGCCGTCAACACTTAAGATAATTGGATCGGTATCGGCTGGGGAAATCTCACGTCAAACTGTTAAAAAAGGTACAGCAATCCGGATAATGACTGGTGCGGCAATACCTAAAGGGGCAAATGCAGTGGTCCCATTTGAGGAAACTGACGAATTAGATCGTAAGATTATACTAGAAAAAGAAATAACCCAAATATCGATAAGGTCTGAAACAAAGCCAGGTACCCATGTAAGGCTTTCTGGCCAAGATATTCAAAAAGGTGAAAAAGTGCTTTCGGCCGGCACAGCACTTCAAGCAGCGGATATAGGAGTATTGGCATCCTTAGGATACGAAAAAGTAGACGTAATCAAGAGACCCAAAATCTCTATATTGTCAACAGGCAAAGAACTAATAGAACCAGGAGGTTCCATCTCTGAAGGCAAAATATATGACAGCAACAGTTACAGTGTCGCTGCTGCTGCTATAAACGCAGGAGCTTTACCTACGATGCTTGGGATTGCCGGAGATGATAGATCCGAAATAATACAGAAACTTGAAATGGGCCTAGACAGCGATATGATTATCACTTCAGCTGGTGTCTCGGTAGGTGATTACGATATCGTCAAAGATGTATTATCTGACAAAGGAAAGATGGAGTTCTGGTCTGTAAAGATTCGTCCATCCAAACCCTTAGCATATGGTAACTTACTTCGGGATGATGGGAAAAATATCCCTTTGATTGGATTGCCTGGAAATCCAGTTAGTGCATTAATAGGGTTTGAATTATTTGGAAGACCAGCAATTCATAAAATGCTCGGTAAAGGAGAAACCAGCAGACCTATTATATCAGCGATATTGCAAGAACCAATTTATAATTATGATGGTAGAAAAGTATATTCTCGCGCTGTTATATCTAAAAAGGACGGGGTTTATTACGCTAAATTAACAGGACACCAAGGATCTAATCTGTTAACTTCTATGTCAAAGGCAAATGGATTGGTAATATGTCCATCTCATATACCGGTACAAGCATCAGGCGAATCAGTAGATGTACAAATGACTGACTGGCCAGAAGAGGTATTCTAAACTTAATTCGAATAATACAACATTAATTTAATGGAGAAACATATAAAATGGATAATACACTTGAAAATCAAATATATTATACGATTAATACTGAGCAATCAGACTCTAAATACAACTCAATGAGCATTTTCATTGCGCAAAGAAAATGCTATCAACACCGTCCTAATGGAAACGAACATTTACTTATAAATACGACCCCATCTGATCATATTAAAGAAATTATAAGCTGCTGTGCATTAGCTAATGATTACCTACTTGAAGACACTCCAATAACAGAAGCAATTATTAGAGTATGTATATCTAACAATAATAAACCTATTACGGCCAAAGAAATCGCTGATGATCTATCTCAACGCTGGGCACAAGGAACATACCCTAAAAATGCGTCTGAAACGATAATATCAAAAATCCTATCCAGCAACAAATTATTTGGCGAAAGTGAACCTAAATCAACTCCTAAGAGAAAAAAGAGAAAAAAGGCGTCCACATAATCCAAGTATTTTGGATTATCTATTTAAACAATCTCTAGTCTCCACTAATGGTCAACCCTGCCATTTGTTCAAGAAAGTTAGCTATAGCAGAATGATCTGAATCTTCTTTGCCATCGTTCATAAGAGAACCTATCATCTGTTGAATCAAACTAGTAACTGGAAGTGGCACACCTAGCTCTTTTCCAGTCAATATAGCATTATGAAGATCTTTCTGATGTAATTTAATCCTGAATCCAGGCTTGAAATTTCCTTCAATCATCATTGGAGCTTTAGCATCCATAACAGTACTTCCTGCCAATCCTCCCCTGATAGCCTCATAAACAGTATTAGGATCCAAGCCAGCTTTTTTGGAAAGGACTAGAGCTTCTGCGACTGCTTCAATATTGGCTGCCACTACTATTTGATTTGCTAATTTGGTGGTATTACCAGCGCCATAACCACCGCATAAAACTATGCTTGAACCTAAAATCTCAAATATATGCTTATGTCTATCAAACACCTCTTTTTTACCACCGACCATAATGGCTAAAGTAGCATCAATAGCTTTAGGTTCACCTCCGCTAACGGGAGCATCCAGAAAATCAATGTTTTTTGCTTCACATGCTGCTCCGATTTTTTGAGACATCGCTGGTGCTATAGAACTCATGTCTAAAATAGCTGATCCGGGTGTTGATCCCTCTAAAAGAGCGTTATCTCCTAAAATTACATCTTCCGAATCTTGAGAATCAGGGAGCATAGTAATTACCACGGAACTCTTTTCTGCGACTTCCTTTGTGGTTTTAACCGCTTGTGCACCAGAGGCAACTAATTCTTCAACCGCACTACCTCCCTTATCAAAAACCGTTAATGAGTGTCCTGCATTTATAAGATTTTTTGCCATCGGTCTACCCATAATACCCAAGCCAACAAAGCCAACTTTAATATTTGTCAATTCAATCTCCTCTTACTCTAAAATCTAACTAATGTAATCGAGCCAAATTTAAGTCTATATATTCAACAATCGCCAAGTCATTATATGGTCAAGGACCTGTATTTGGAAATTATCCACCTTAATCAAGTATCTAATACTTTGAAATAAAACGAGCTCTTGAAATTCGTTATTGGATTAATCCAACTATTTACTTAGAATGAATTAACAAGTTAAAGTGAGATAGTAATGCCTAAAATGCCTACATCTATAATAAACCTGAAATTAGGAAAAGGACTATCCTTTTCTTCAGAGGACTCCAATGGAAATAAAATTTCTGTCGGAACTCCAGAAATTGATGGAGAAGAATTCAATGGCTTTAGCCCAGGTGATATGATGCTAACTAGTCTTGCTGCCTGTAGTGGGATTGACGTAGTTACAATTTTAAAGAAACAGCGTCAATATGTAACCAATCTTGAAATCAAGGTTACTGGTACCCAAGAAAAAGATGCTCCTTGGACGTGGATCAAAGCACATATCGAATATACTATCAAAGGACAAAATCTAAACAAAAAATGGATAAAAAGAGCAATTGATCTTTCAGAAAATAAATACTGTTCCATCGGATCAACTATTACCCCAAAATGTACTATCACTTCAGATTTCGTCCTTATAGAAGAACAATGATTTACAAACACAACACTGCTTTGGAATGTAAATAGTAAAGGTATCTTTATCCAATAAGGCTTTAGCGAGTTTTCAAAAAGAATACAATATTTAAATGAAAACAGATCAAGATAATCATCAGTTTAATCTGATTACAAATCGACTCAAAGGCAAAATGATTATAGCCGTTATTGGAGCTGGCCAACCAACAAAAGATATTTACCAACTAGCTTTGGAGGTAGGAGAAGAGCTAGGGAAAAGGCATATGACAGTTATTTGTGGTGGTATGGGTGGGGTTATGGAAGCTGTTTGCAAGGGTACAAAATCAACAGGTGGGTTCACCATAGGTGTACTACCAGGCGATAAGCCATATCTGGCCAATCAATGGGTTGATATCCCAATATGCACAGGAATGTCAGATGCAAGAAATGTAATAATCGTAAAAACAGGTACCGTTGTGATTTCCATAGGTGGATCATATGGAACTCTTTCAGAAATTGGACATGCACTTTCAGATTCTGTGCCAGTGATAGGATTGAATACATGGAATCTATCTCGTGATAACCGTTCCGATAAAACAATTGTAATTTCATCCGGAGCAAAGGATGCGGTACAAAAAGCAATTAAGATAGGAAATCATCGATTAAAAACCACCTCCAATTTGGAACAGATAAATGAATAACATTAGCGATGTTAGGGCTAGGGAGATTCTCGACTCACGTGGGAATCCTACTTTAGAAGTCGACGTCGAATTAACAGATGGAACACTAGGTCGGGCGGGAGTGCCATCTGGTGCAAGTGCAGGCACATTTGAAGCTCTTGAACTCAGAGATGGAGATCCAAGTCGGTTCAGAGGCCTTGGAGTAACAGAAGCAATCGGAAACATAGATGGTCCTATAAAATCTGCATTGATAGGAAATACACCAGACAATCAATCATATATTGACAAGATATTAATCGAACTAGACAGCACTGCTAATAAGAGCATTCTGGGTGCTAATGCCATGGTGGGAACTTCACTCGCAGTTGCAAAAGCAGCAGCAAAAACCAACGGCCTTCACTTATACGAATACCTAGCACCAAAAAACAAAATAAATATGCCAGTACCCATGTTCAACATTATCAACGGTGGCCGACATGCCGATGGATCAACCGACTTTCAAGAATTCATGATAGTACCGGCAGGATTCAATAGTTTTTCAGAAGCATTACGTGCTGGAGTGGAAATATATCACTCTCTTGGGGATATTCTAAGAAGCAGAAAAGTACTCACTAGTTTAGGAGATGAAGGAGGATTTGCTCCACCGCTTAAATCCAATCAAGAAGCAATAGAATTAACGCTTACTGCTATAGAAAGGGCTGGATATATCCCTGGAGAACACTGTTTTATAGCAATTGATGTCGCAGCTTCCGAACTCATATTGGACGATGGAAGATACTCCCTACTTAGAGAAGGACAAATCATTGATGCTGAAAAACTTATGGATCGATACGAAGAATGGGTACTCAAATATCCTATTGTAAGTATCGAAGACGGGTTAGGTGAAGAAGATTGGAAAAATTGGAACAAATTGACGAAACAAATTGGATCTTTAGTTCAACTAGTTGGAGACGACCTTTTCGTCACCAACCCTGAAAGGTTGCAACGTGGCATAGATAATGACTCTGCTAATGCAATCCTTATAAAAATAAACCAAATTGGCACAATTTCAGAAACTCTGACTGCAATAAACTTAGCACAAGGTACAAATTGGGGTACTATCATTAGCCACCGCTCAGGAGAAACAACTGATGATTCTATATCAGATATCGCCGTGGCCACAGGAGCAGGACAAATCAAAGCTGGTGCTCCTGCACGTGGTGAACGAACGGCAAAATATAATCGTCTGCTACGCATCGAAGAACAACTAGGGCATGATGCAATATTTCATGGTCTATCAACATATAAAACCATAAAGG
>CEUZ01030758.1_pt1 | contig 29507 bp, 26 predicted proteins | sample 361511 | NCBI WGS metagenome assembly CEUZ01 (sample SAMEA2622822, study PRJEB7988) | marine metagenome | biome: marine biome (ENVO:00000447); feature: surface water layer (ENVO:00002042); material: "saline water (ENVO:00002010), including plankton (ENVO:xxxxxxxx)" | depth 5 m | reverse complement strand
AACCTCCATAAAACGGTTGAATCCCGATATATTCATATGTGGTTGGTCACGCTATGATATAGACAATTTTGTGACCAATAGGACGCTGGTGGGGATGATCTATCATGGTATTGGCGTAAAACCCTCTTACTGGCGGGATAATCATGAACGTCTTGATCTGCGATTTGTGGAAGGGCCTTATAGAATGGAGCAGCTCCGCAGTCATGGCATTGAAACTGACTTAGCGCTCACCGGTTTCATAAAACTGGATCCTTTGTTCAGTGATACTACAATCGATAATCATTCAATAAAAAGGGAATTGGGATTAGATAAAAATAAAAAAACTATCCTTTTTGCCCCAACCTTTTATCCCAGTTCCATTGAACAAATTGGATTAAGGCTGGGCCAGTTCACTAAGGATTATAATGTAATATTAAAACCCCATTTATGGACATATTTCATGGATAAATTTGGAGAAGTAGATCTGAAATCTCAGCGTAACCTATTCTATGAATTAACAAATAAATATGACCATATCAAATTGCTTGCTCCTGAATATTACAATATTATCCCATTTTATCAAATTTCGGACCTGTTGCTGACGGAAGCTAGTAGCACTATTTATGAGATGATTGCATTGGAAAAACCAGTGATTGTAAACCGTTTTTTCAAATTAAAACTGTCTCATTGGTTATTTCGATACCGATTATATCAGAAACGGCTGAACCGGGAAATGAATCAGGATATCGCCAATTTTTGTTTTGAAGCAAAGCGGCCAAAGGATTTGCCCGAAATAATAGAAACGGCCTTAAAAAACAATCATACCCAGTTAGATGCTGTGAAACAATATCAGAGAAAAATGCTCTATAAACTGGATGGAAAGGCCGCAGAGCGAGCTCGGGACGCTATTTTGTCAAGGATATCATAAATTGAGATACCAGTGAAAAAAGTTCTCTTTGAGACCCATCATTTGTATTACTGGACTAACTTTATGCCGATTGTAGAAGAGTTAAAGAATCGTGGAGGTTATACTATCCATGCTTCAATGCCTAGGCGTTCATCTCATGTTCAGCAAACCGTATTAAGTCAGGCTTGCTTTGATATGGACATAGTGTTTGTTAACGCCAATAGTGAACGTGATCGTACCAAGAAAATTATTAGAGAAGCTTACGATGTAATCATTGTAGGTAACGTAGGTCAGTTGAACCAGATTATACTCCCTGAAAAATTAGCGGTCATGGTCTATCATGGAATTGGTCTTAAACAATCCTACTACAGGGATATTGATGACCGTATCAATATAAGAGCTGTAGAATCTGTGGAGCGCTTGCATGAGCTTAAGGAACACGGGCATAATAATCTTGAACTCACTGGGTTCACAAAACTGGATCGGCTATTTACTATAACAAAAGATGAAACCAAATTTATAAAACAGAATCTCAATCTAAACACTGGTAAAAAAACAATTTTATATGCTCCTAGTTTCTATCCTACCTCGATTGAAAAACTTTGCCCACAATTATCTGTTTTATGTGAAGACCATAATATTATAATAAAACTCCATGGTTTCAGCTGGGAGCAGAAACGATTCAAATATCAGAGCATTATGTGTACTGAGTTATCAGAAAAATATGATTCCATAATATTACTACCCAATGAAACCTTTGATATTTTGCCTTATTATAAAATAGCAGATGTATTAATCAGCGATATTTCTTCTACCCTGTTTGAATTTTTACCCCTGAATAAACCGATTATTCAGGCGGAATGTTTTACTTTAAGACTTAAGCATCGGATTTTTCGTCATCGTTTCTTAAAAAAAATTGATATGAAGAGAATGCAAAATGTTGATTTTGCATACAAAATAGTAGACCCGGATGATGTAATCAGTCGGGTTCAATTTTCCCTGGAATTCCCCGATGAAATGAGCAGTTTGCGCCAGAGGGCTCATAATGAGTATTTATACAAACCAGATGGAAAGGCTTCTGCCAGGCTGGTAGATGCCATTGAAGATAATTTAAAATGAATATCGGTGTATATTGCCCGAACTGGATCGGGGATGCAGTGATGTCACTGCCGTTTATCCAGAAACTCCAAGACCAATATCCGGATGGCAAGATCACTATTGTATGTAAGGATTCAGTCGCTCCTATTTTTGATTATCACATCGCTGCTGACAGAATTATTATACTTCCAAAATCATATACCAACGGATTTTTATCTGTTCGCAGCGCAGGGTTATCATTGCGGTCCCTTCATTTGGATGTTTTTTATACCTTAACAGATTCCTTCAGAAGTGCGGCAATTATGTGGTGGTCAGGAGCGAAGAAAAGAGTAGGTTACGACGCCCAGATGCGATCCATATTTTTAACCATGGCTGTTAAATTCCCAAAGGGAAGAATGCATCGTTCCTTGAAATATTTAGCACTTCTTAAAACAGGATCAGAAGCAGATAAAATTCCCAGGATACAATTGACGAATGATGAAGTCGCTTGGGCAAAAAAAGAATTGATTATTTTAGGATTAAAACAGCCGATAGCATTGTTCCCATTCAGTATGGCCAGTTCAAGAACATTACCTAATAATAGAATAAAAAATTGGCTTCATGGGTCCAAAGAAGATTATATCTTATTCGGTAGTAAGAAAGAAATGGACCTGGCTTTTGATCTTATTAATGATTGTAATGATATTTCGATTATATCCATTTGTGGTAAATATAGCCTGCGGGAATCAATTTCCATAATTTCTTTATGTAAATACGCCCTTGCGACCGACAGCGGTTTGGGACACATTTCTGCTGCGATGGGTATACCAACTATTTCCTTTTTTGGTTCAGGGTTTAGCATAATGACAAAACCACTTGGGAGCAAAACAACTATAGTTAATAAAAATGTTTATTGTAGCCCCTGTAGAAAAAATATATGCTATAATAAAAAAGAGCCTTTAGTTTGCCTGCAGGAAATTTCCCGATTAGATGTAGAAAATGCAGTCAGAAATTTGTTAATGAATCCTTAATTTTCGTTCCAATGAAAGCAGTTATACTTGCCGCTGGGGTTTCCCGACGGCTCTATCCCCACACCTACAATATACCAAAATGTCTTTTGGACGTTGCCGGTAGACCTATCATTCATTACCAGTTGGAAGCACTGGAAAATCTGGGCATTGATGATATAATAATGGTCACTGGTTATCATCGTGAAATATTAATGGACCATGTTATCAGCAATTTTCCACGTTTAAATTTCACTTTTCTGATCAACCATCATTATTTTGAAACTAATACTGCCTATTCACTTTATATTGCTCGAGAACAACTTAGATCTGATAGTCAGGTTCTTATGAACGCGGATGTAGTATACCCTATAGAACTACTTCGGCAGATAGTTAATTCGTCTTTTGAAAATGTTTTGGCTGTTGATGTAAAGCCCTGTGGGCGAGAAGAAGTGAAAGTGATTGAAGGAGGCGGGGATAAAATAGTTGATATAGGCAAGGATCTTATAGAAGCCCAGTGCTTGGGTGAATTTATCGGGGTAGCTAAATTATCCCATTCTTTTACGAGTATGTTAGCAAAATCCCTTGCACAATTAATCACCGCTGGAGGGAAAAATGATTATTTTGAGGCCGGTATTCAACCGTTACTTTCAAAAGTAGATGTCCATTTTGAAAATGTATCCAAGTTTCCATGCCTGGAAATAGATTTTGTAGAAGATCTAGAGTCTGCGCGGGACATTTTCAGCAAAAACTAATAATATTGTGATAACAATCAAACCTTTCCAGGGATATTTACCTCCCCCTGAATTGGCGAAAATAGTTTCCTCTCCACCTTATGATATATTATCATCAGAAGAAGCGAGGTTATTTATAAAAAATAATAGTAATTCTTTTTTAAGAGTAATTAAACCTGAATCAGACTTTGAACCAAATCACAAGGTGGATTCTGAAACTCTTCATCTCCATGCTGCAATGAATCTGGAAACATATATGAGAACCGGTAAATTGATTCAAGATCAGCAGCCGTGCTTATATATATATCAGATAGCTAACGCTGGACATACCCAAACGGGAATTATTTCCGCAGTCTCCATTCGGGATTATAATGAAGGTTTTATAAAGAAGCATGAGCATACCCGGCCTGACAAGGAAGATGAAAGGACGATGCATATAGAAATTACCAATGCGAATACAGGTCCAGTTTTTCTCACATTCAGGAATGATAGTGAATTCCAAAATAAAATTTCAGATGTAATACTTCAGCAACCTGATATAATGTTTCAAGCGGAAGATCATAGTAATCATAGATTATGGAGGATTACAAATAAGATAACTATAGATAATCTGATTGCTTATTTTAGCAATATTCCTTCCCTTTACATCGCAGATGGTCACCACCGTGCGGCATCAGCAGCTCGTGTTCAGAAAATAAGGATGCTAGATAACTCCAATCATCATGGGGATGAACCTTATAATTATTTTATGGCTGCTATTTTCCCTCATGATGAGGTTCACATTCTAGGCTATAACCGCGTAGTCAAAGATTTAGGAGGCTTGACTCAAGATCAATTTTTTAAGTTAATCCAACAAAAGTTTACTTTGAAACCCCTTAGCAAAGGGCTAATACCAGTAAATAGACATACTTTTACTATGCACTTCAGAAAAAAATGGTACGAATTGGAAGCGAAAAATAAAATTATTTCTAGTGATTCAGTACTAAGACTTGATGTATCCATTCTGCAAAATCATTTGCTAGAGCCAGTTCTGGGAATAGATGATCCTCGAACAAATAATAGGATTGATTTTGTTGGAGGTATAAGAGGCTTAGATGGATTGGAGATTCGATGCAAATTAGATTCAGAATTAGCTTTCGCGCTTTATCCCGTATCTATTAATGAACTATTGAAAGTTGCAGATGAGAATAAGGTGATGCCGCCAAAGTCTACCTGGTTTGAACCAAAGCTTAGATCGGGGCTTATTGTTCGTTCATTGAATAAAGGCTTCTATAAAAAAATGAATAGTTAAATTCCTGCAACAAAATATTATATATTATTAAGTCTTTACCATGAGTATGTTAAAAAAAGTATTAAGGGGTCAAATATCACTTGTAAGAGATGATATTAAAGCACTTATAGATAAAAGTGGTGACTCTCAAATCAGTAATGTTACGGTTGCTCAGGCTTTTTCTGGTTTAAGAGGAATTAAAGCTTTTGTATGTGATACATCTTCCGTAGATCCGGATAGGGGACTTATCATCCGGGGTATTCCTCTTTTGGATATTACGCATATTCTACCAGAAGAGGTTTTATTCCTGCTGATCGCTGGTAGGTTACCAGATAAAGATGAACTTAATGATTTGCAGCAGGAATTCTCCGCTCATTTGGTGGTTCCTGATTATGTATGGAAGATCCTGAAGGAATTTCCTGAAGATGCCCATCCAATGACAATGTTTAACACAGGAATACTAGCAATGCAAGGTGAGAGTGTATTCCATCAAAAATATGATGCAGGCATGCCAAAAACAGAATACTGGGAGGCCATTTTAGAAGATGGAATTCGTCTCCTGGCGAAGCTCCCGGCCCTTGGAGCAGGTATTTACCGTATGCGCTTCAATAAGGGCGCAAGAATTGCCCCGAATCCAAAACTGGATTGGGCAGGGAATTTTGTTCATATGGTTGGGATTCCGGATGAGAGTGGTGATTTTCATAAACTGATGCAGTTGTATTTGATGCTTCACTGTGATCATGAGGGTGGAAATGTGAGCGCATTTGCATCCCACACTGTAGCCTCTGCATTATCAGATCCATACTATGCAGTATCAGCAGGGCTAAACGGCTTGGCTGGCCCGCTTCATGGTTTGGCAAATCAGGAATGCCTTAATTTTGTACTGCGTATCCGCGATGAATTCAAAGGATCGCCTGACATAGAAAAACTCCGTCAATTTTGCTGGGACCGTTTAAAAAGTGGCAGAGTAATTCCAGGATATGGTCATGCCGTTCTACGCTGTCCGGATCCCCGGTTTACCGCATTTATTGATTTTGGTAAAAAGCATATCCATGATGACGAAATATTTAGTATTGTTACTGGTTTGTTTCATGTTGTCCCTGACGTACTGAAAGAACAGGGAAAGGCAAAAAACCCTTGGCCCAATGTGGATGCGGCATCCGGATCGTTACTTTATTATTACGGCCTACAAGAATATAATTTCTATACTGTACTTTTCAGTATCTCCCGAACCATGGGTATGATTTCCCAAATGGTTTGGGAACGGGCATTGGGTATTCCTATTACACGACCAAAATCCGTAACGACGGACTGGATCAAAAAAACCGTTTAAATACCATGAAGTTTATACCGGTAATCTGGATCGGTCTGATCCTTTTTCACCAGCTATTATACTGCAATGAGACATATCAGTCCGTAAGAGTTTTCAATCCGTCCCCTGCCATCTTCCAGTCCTTGGCCAATGCTGGGATTCCTTTGGATCATATTACCGGCAAGGTCGGTAAATTCATTGATATTGTAGCTTCAAAGAGCCAAGTTGAAAGGTTAGCTAAAGACAATATCACTTTTGAAATAATAATTTCAGATCTTATGTACTACATGCGACTAAGTAATGTTCCTGCTGTATCCAGAGATTTTCCGCTGGGTTCAATGCAGGGAAACTATACCTGGGATGAATTGAACAACCGATTTGATGAATTGCGAGAGTTATATGGATCAATCATTTCTGATCGTCACATCATTGGGCAAACTGTAGAAGGTCGAGATATTTGGGCATTTAAGGTTTCTGATAATCCTGCTGACGATGAACAAGAACCGGAAATATTGTATACTGCCTTGACCCATGCCCGGGAACCGGTGAGTATGATGAATCTATTTTATTTTGTACAAATGATCGGGGAAAATTATGGCTTGGATCCAGAACTTACCTATTTAGTAAATAATCGAGAAATGTGGTTCATACCTGTAATCAACCCGGATGGATATGTTTACAATGAAAGTTATGCACCGGAAGGCGGCGGAATGCATCGTAAAAATAGGCAGGATACTGGCTGCGGTAATGATACCCAGCGCGGTGTGGATCTGAACCGAAATTACAGTTTTGGTTGGGGTGAGAATGATTATGGTTCATCACCAAACCCTTGTAGCGCAACTTATCGAGGAACTAATGCATTCTCAGAATTGGAGACACAAGCAGTTCAGTATTTTATAGAAAACCGGCCGTTAATGAATGTGCTCCATTATCATTCTTTTTCCAATGTTTACATTCATCCCTATGGCGACGGATCCCTTCCCAGTGAAACGGATCTTACAACCTATCGTGAAATTGGTACTGAATTGGCTCGGTTAAATGGTTATGCTGTTGGCACAGGCTATGAAACCATTGGTTATAATGTAAATGGAGATGCTGTTGACTGGACTTATGGAGATCAGGGGTTGATCACATTTACACCTGAAATAGGATCTCATAATGATTATTTCTGGCCATCTGAAGACAGAATTGTGCTTTTGTGTGAGGATCAGTTGCATCCGAACAAGATTTTTTCTTTTGTAGCTGGCAATGATATTGTGCTTCCAGATGTGCAATTTCCAGTTGAAGAGTTTATGCCTAGCGAATCAATCACTGCAGAATTGCATATCCAGAACAGAGGCTTAATGGATTCGGATGGGAATATTTTCATTGCCTTGGAGCCAATTAATTCATTTATTTCCTTGGGGACGGACTCTATTGATATAGGTGAATTGGAAGCACGGAATGATGATGTGGTTGATCTGGTTTTTACGATCTCTACAGATGCATTCCGCGGTATTGAGACCGGATTTATAGCTACCGTATCTGATCTTTCTAGCTATCCTCGGCAGGATACTATCCAATTTTTTATAGGTATTCCGGATGTTATTATTCTCGATGTTTTTGAAATGGAACTGGATAATTGGCAATTAGAGGGAGATTGGGGATTAACGGATATTTCTTTTTCGGGGGATTGGGCATTAAGTGATAGTCCTGGCGGCGATTATGGGAATAACCAATCAACAACTGCGACTCTAATTATTGACTTTGATTTTTCATATTTCCATGGTTTACATGTTTCATATATGGCGCGCTGGGACATTGAGCCATACTATGATTTCGTACAATTTCAAGCATTCATTCCCAATGAAGGCTGGTTCAATCTGGCAGGGGAATATACGACAATGGTTTCTGGGCAAGGAGTTCAACCAAGTAATCCTGGATACCATGGTAACTCTCAGGGTTGGGTTAAGGAAATCATTGATCTGGGACAGTTAGGAGAATTAAATCCTATATCATTTAGATTTATGCAAACATCCGATAATTTTATTAATGGAGATGGTTTTAGTGTAGATAATTTTACAATTACAGGTTACCCATCTGAAATTCAAGGGGATATAAATAGTGATAGTATTTTGGGAATTATGGATGTGATACAGATGGTGGATATAATTCTTTCAATTTTAGAGCCTACTCCTTACCAGATATACATGGGAGACTTGGATGGGAATGGTATTTTAGATCTGTTTGATTTATTCTTATTAACTAACTTGATCATGGAATTTTAATGAGATTATTTTTCTTTTTCATTCCCTTTTTTTCTTTAATACAGGGTCAGTTGACTCTTGAACACATGGAACCAGGGAAGAGAGGTGATAAGTACAGGGCTTGGGTTTATTTTATGGATAAGAATGGATCAACTAAGGCGGATATTTCAGATCAAGCTTGGAAAAGAAGGCTGAAAAATAATATCAAATCAAATAGTCGATGGCTCGATTTAGAAATATCAAATAATTATATCGAGGCACTGAAAAAATTAAATTTAATAGTTCGTCGTCAAAGTCGTTGGCTTAATGCCGTTTCAATCGAAACAGATATTAAAACTCTAAATACTATATTAAAATTTGATTTTGTAAAAAAGATAGACCCTGTAATTGGATTCACTAAAAATAGTACGAATGATACAGTTACTGATGTAGCAGCAATGCAAATATCTGAAAATAATGAGCGTGATTTTGACTATGGTAATTCTTTTGCCCAGATTGAACAAATCAATTGTCATTCAGCCCATGAATCAGGATATTTTGGGCAAGGTGTACGTATTCTTGTACTTGATACTGGTTACAAATTATCTCACTTAGCTTTTCAGGAAATTAATGTGATTGCCCAATATGATTTTATCAATGATGACGAAGAGACTGCAAATGAGACAGAAGATAATGATCTATCAAGTCAACATAGTCATGGTACAAAAATCTTAAGCATAGTTGCAGGCTATTATCCGGGGACAATTATTGGGCCTGCTTTTCAAAGTGAATATTTGTTAGCAAAAACTGAAGATATTTCAAGTGAAACTCCCATAGAAGAAGATAATTATGTAGCTGCTCTAGAATGGGGCGAAAGTCTTGGTGCTGATATCAGTACTTCATCCCTAGGCTATTTAGATTGGTATTCTTATTGCGATATGGATGGCAATACAGCAGTTACAACAAATGCAGTTGATATTGCAGCTAGTCTTGGTATGTTATGTATTACGGCTGCAGGAAACTGGGGCTCAGAGCCACCACCTTCAGACCCTTGTGAAATTCCCGTACAACATTATATTTCTGCTCCCGCAGATGCAGATTCGGTTATTTCCGTTGGTGGAGTAAGTAGTTCAGGAACGATTGCATATTTTTGTTCAAGAGGACCTACATATGATGGTAGAATCAAGCCAGAAGTATGTGCAATGGGAATAGGTGTATGGTGTGCATCTTCTTCGGACGATAATACTTTGATTTCACAAAGCAATGGGACATCTACTGCAGCCCCTTTAATATGTGGGGCAGCAGCAGTTATCATGAGTGCACAACCAACTTGGACGGCGATGAATGTAAGGGATGCATTATTGAATACTGCGTCACAATTTAATAATCCTGATACAATATATGGTTACGGGATTGTGGATGTCATGGCTGCCATTAATTATGGGCAATCCACTGGTTTAGAAACTGGATCTGGTTTTCCAAAGGATTTTCAAATTTCTGCGGCATATCCGAATCCATTTAATCCATCCATATCGGTAGATATTACTGTAGCGGTTGACGGTCATCTAATTGTAGAAGTGCTAGATATTAGTGGTAGAATGATTTCAAAACTCTATGATGGATATATAGTTCATTCAACCAACAAATTAAATTGGGTTCCTAATGGTGTTCCTGCGGGGATTTATTTTATTAAAGCCACCTTAAATGGTTGGTCATATATACAAAAAGTAACCCTTTTGAAATAGAAATAAACCAAGGGAGGAAATACTTGCCTCCTTATGTTAATTTCTCGAAATTGTATCTCGCCTAAACTGTATTCTCAATGATACCCAGACTACATATTAACATTGTGCAAGCCGTATTATTCTCCGGTTTACTTTTTCCTTCAGAATCGGAAGTAAGAGATGTGCGCCCTTTCCCGGTGGACTTAGGCGTATTTGAAGGCCATAAATCCCTGCTATTGACCTGGTCTTATTCTGATACTATCGATGCGAGAACAATAACCATTAAATCCAGGAGTACAATAGATTCAGAATACCGTATCATACAGAAATTGGAACCTGAACGGTCTCGCTATCTCATTCAGAATTGTGAAATTGGTTTGCGCTATTTTTACCTCATTGAAATTGAAGATTATTTGGGTAATCTATATTCTAGTGATAGAGATGTCCCTGTATTCGGTTCCTGCATGCTTGCTCCGGATACGATTCAATTTGATCCGGATATTTCCACCTTAGAGGAATTGATACTGGCTGAAATTTATAACCGTGTCCAAAATATAGACATCACTTTGAAGATTAATCCTATTTTACCTGTTATAACCAGTACAAGGTCTGTAAAAATCGCTTGGTTAGAAGAAATTCCTTTTAATATATTGAAAGATATTGCATTAGAAATTTCAGCCATAGATGAAGTTATGAATCATTCCACTTTTTTAGATTTGATCATAGAAAAAGAAGTGCTTTATCGGAATCAATTCTTACTTACCCCGAATGAATGGCTAAAGAAAATCAAAAATTCATTTTCTTTATTGAATGATAGATGGAAAAATCTCTTCAATGAGTATGAAAAAAGTTTAATGATATTATCCCATATGCCACCTATCCATATTCTGGGTGCAAAACCACTGGAAGATGGCCAGAAAGATATTGTTCTAAAGGTGGTGCATGAGGACCAAGTGGACCTAGATGAATCTTATCTCCTCTATAGAGATGAATATCTAGATCTATCATCCTTTGCAAAGGATAGCTCCGGGTTCATTTCTATTTTTGCACCTATTAACTGGGCATATACTGATTTGATGATAAATGGAATATTTCTTCAGCGGTTTCCGTTATGGATTACACATCCGGTGTGCAACACTATTCAAGGTGATCTTCTTCCTAGTGATGATATATATACCGTAAAAGTGGGGCTTGAACCCGCATCGGCTTGGTTCAACGAAATGATTTGGTCACCAAAAACAATGAAATTAGATCTGGAGGCATCGGGCGTACCAGACTTTGATGAACATTATGCCTTCATATTGGAGAATCAATTTATCTGGGAATTAGATTGGGAACCGGGCTTTGAAATTCAGTACATGGATTCATCGATCCTGTTAGATCAAGCTATCAATTTCCCAGTTTTGTTGTCGTGGAACAAATGGGATGATGATCAATGGGAACCTATTGAATATATGATTTTAGATTCTCTGCCCATGGCCATAAATCGATTCCCGGATGGGAAATCCTGGACTGAGTTAACGTATTCTACGTTAGGCTCTACGAATAACCCCCAATTAGATGATATAAATACAGAATTAATCCCGCAGCTATTTGTTCTATATCAAAATTATCCAAATCCATTCAATGGCTTAACCCGTTTGACTTTTGATCTGCTGGAAGATGCTACAGTTTCATTATATGTAACCGATGCCACTGGACGGGTACGAGATGTTTTTGTAGAAGGTCAGTTCATGACTGGTGGCACATACAATTTCGAGTGGAGTGGTGAAAACAGGTCCACGGGAATTTATTTTTTCACCATCCATGCTCAAGCTGGAAATTTTCCACCGGCTGTCATGAGTCGGAAAATGATCTATCTGAAATAACCCCCCTTTTCCATTTAATCTCTCAGGAGATTTCAGTATTTTTCCACAGGTAAGATGATACGTAACCTGTTTATTTTATTCCTTGCAGCTCTGATTTGGGCCTCCGGCTGTGCTTCCCATCCGGCAATACAGCCTCATCTTGCAGAAGAAGGGAAAACAGAAATGGGATTCAGCTTAGCCTTGGAAAATGTGATCCCCGTTGTCTGGTATCGCCGTGGTTTAAATAAAAATACGGATGTAGGGCTTAGAATTGGTATCCCGTTATCGGGCACAGGAATAGATATTAACCGCGTATTATTCAGGAACGATCGTAAATGGGATATCCTGAATCTGGCTTGGAGTTTTAACCCCAATTCAAATTATGACCTGACATATATGAAGTTTAGTCGAGCCAAAAAAGAAAAAAGAGGAATATTGCCTATTTCATGGTTGGGTTTTAGAATCATGATCATTCCGAATGGTATCCTTCGCCAAGCGGATACAGAAGGTCTTTATAGTTCCAGTACACGTGCCGGTTTGCTGTATGGACGGCAGCTCGGGAAAAAATGGGGTATTGAGTTTGGATATTATCATGATTTTCAGGCAATGCCAATTAGCAAGGTTTTTTCATTTGACTGGGACCCTAATTCGCCAAAAGTTATTAATGAATACGGTGATACCTATGTTAGTTATCCTCCAGTAAATAAAGGTTTCCCATCAGAATATTCACGGTTAACCGGCCTATCCTTTCAGGTCTATATGTATGTGGGTAAAAAATAGTAATCAATTTGTTTTATGCCTGAACTTTCTCTCCGGGATTTTCTAGAGACCCGGGATATCCTTAAATCCAACCGTTACTTAGAAACCAGTCTTGAATCCGATACTAGTATAGTTGAAGCAATTAATGATCTTTTATTCGTTAGTGCTTTGACATCCAGAAATGATAAAATAGGGATCCACCCTGTAGTTTTCATGAATTCTATGAAAAATATTATTGGAGATGACCGGAAAAATCCTTCATTAACTTTATTAAAATTTGCGGTTGATTATGTCTTGGGTTTTGAATTTCGAAAAAATGATCAAAAACTTTTAAATGAATCTCTGCAGGATGGCGCTGGGCTGACTGCTTTTATTGGCGATCTTGAAGATGCCTGCCAGAAAGGCGATTGGGAAAAAGGAAGTCGTTTGGCTGCACATATATTTACTGCTTCAGATAATTCCCGAGGTGTTTTGGATACTATGGCTGAACTTGCTCTACAAGATACGGATCGGAATGTTCTGTTTATCTTTCATTTACTCCGTGCGTTCCAGTTTCAGGCAATCAGAAGAGATAATTGGACCTATACAAAATGCATCCTGGATTATTTAACTGACTCTGTTTTCCCTAATCCTCATGATTTTTCTAAAAAAACACCTATTGATGTGAAAGATGAAATGATCCAATCAGGAGATTTATCTCTTTTTTCTGCTGTTGAAAGGCTGTGGTATGGGGATTATGTCAGGATTCGGGGATACAGACGTGAGTTGAGTCATTGGTGTATCCGGGTTATTGGGTCTGTATCAGATCCGGTTGATAGAAATTTAGATCACTGGCTTGTTAGTGGGAACCATGGTAGAAAATTCATAAAACTGGCTGAGAGCATTGTCGAGAGTGAAAAATCCAAATCTAAAATAGTAAATCAATTGGTAATTTTGGAATCTGTACGAGCACTTTCCAAAACCGCTTCAAAAGAACAATTGGCCATTTTAGGGGCCCGTGTGGATCAACTTGTGAATCATGATTATAGGTAAATATACGTTATACAGCATTGAAACTTCTGAATTTGGTCTCGATGGAGGTTCCATGTTTGGCATTATTCCCAAACCGCTCTGGGAAAAAGAAGCGCCAGCTGATGAAATGAATCGAATCAAGATGGTAACTCGTTCGTTGCTACTTGTAAGTGAAGATAGGAAAGTTCTTATTGATACCGGTAATGGTACGAAGTGGAAAGAGAAATACAGGAATATCTACAATATTGATACCAGTCGCTATAATATAGAGATATCCTTAGCCAAACATGGTTTTTGTGCAGATGATATCACTGATGTTATCTGTACGCACCTGCACTTTGACCATGCTGGAGGAAATACCAAAATTGAGAATGAAACGATAGTTCCCACATTCCCCAACGCCACTTATTGGGTATCTAGAGAAAATTGGGAACTGGCAAACCATCCCAGTCAAAAGGATTCAGGAAGTTTCATGGAGATGGACTGGAAGGTCTTGGCGGAAAATTCAATGACGCAGATCGTTGATGGTAAAGAACCTTTTATTGATAGCATTGATATCTATTTGACTTATGGCCATACCACAGGTCTTATGCATCCGGTTATTTCCGATAATGCCAATACCGTTTTTTACGGCGCTGATCTTTTCCCTATGGCAGCGCACATCCCGATTCCATGGGTTATGGCTTACGATATTCGACCGGTTGTTACAGTACAAGAAAAAGAAGTGTTATTGCCAAAATTTGCGGAGGAGAATTGGATTCTTTTTTTAGAACATGATCCGAACAATCAGGCTTGTACTATTCGCCAGCATGAAAAACATTTTAAAATGAAAGACGTGGTGGCCATCAGTGAATGAGGAAATAAAAAAAGAAAAATTGTTTAAAGATGGATACAAAAATTTTAAAGAGATGAATTATTTTGAAGCCCACGAAGTGTGGGAGGAACTCTGGTCAGATTATTATCTTAAAGATCGAAAATTTGTTCAAGGGCTTATACAGCTTTCAGTTAGTTTTGTTCACTTAGGTAATGGAAATATGAATGGCGCAGTAAGCCAGCTGAAAAAGTGTACAGAAAAATTTGAACAATTCTCCGGTATTCATCGGGAAATCAATGTGCCTTTACTATTGGATCAAATTGAACAAGTCCGAGAAAAATACAATGAATGCAGACATGTGAGTGATTTTGATTGGACTATTGTACCAACATTGGAGTAATTATGCCTGAAGTATTATTGTTTGTGAAAGATTTTGAACTAGGTTCCCGCCTATCAGAGGTTTGCGTGGATCAGAATAGAAATGTTGAATTCAGCGATGAAAAAACTGACCCGAATACATTTCCTACACTTGTGTTACTGGCTATTGTAGATATGGATGAAAAAGTTTTTTCATCGGTGGGATTTGTGGCTGAATTAAAACGCCGCAACATTAAAGTGATCGGGACGATGAAACGTATCAACAATAAGGAACAGTCTAAATTACGTACTGCCGGCTGTGATATTATTTTGCCAAGAGCAAGTCTCATCAAGAATATTCCAAATCTTTTAGAAGAACTTTTGGATTGAAAGAAACTAAATCCAGCAAAAGAAAACGGGCAGCGGAAGTTGTAAATCAACTTTGTCAGGCATATCCAGATTCAGGATGCTCTCTGCAATATAGATCTGCCCACGAGATTTTAGTTGCCACGATCCTATCGGCTCAATGTACTGATCAGCGGGTAAATATTGTGACCAAAAGCCTTTTCTTGAAATATACAAGCCCAGAAGATTTTGCTTATTGTAATGTAAATGAATTATCCAAAGATATTCATTCCTGCGGCTACCATAATCAGAAAGCTAGAAGTATCAAGGGATCCAGTTTAAAAATTGTGGAAGAATATGATGGGAAGATGCCGGATAATCTGGAAGATCTAGTCAAGTTGCCTGGTGTGGGTCGTAAAACAGCAAATTGTGTTTTGGGAGAAATTTATAATATTCCATCTATGGTGATTGATACGCATATGGTACGGATCATGGGCCTTTTAGGTTTTACCAAAGCCAAAGAGCCACAAAAAATTGAATTTGAGATGATGGATATATTTAAAGAAGAGCATTGGATTAAGTTGACCCATATGATCATTGATCATGGTCGTGCTATTTGTATTGCAAGACGGCCACAGTGTGGGGAATGTATTTTGGTAGAATTATGCCCATCATCTCAACTCTAATCCTTTGCTCTGGTCAGTAAAGAACAGTAATTTTTATATCTAATAATATTTGTATTATACAAGTATGCCATATCCAATTATAACTAAAAAATACCATTTTTCTGCATCTCACAAATATGGGAATCCAGATTGGACAGAAGAAAAAAATTGGGAAGTATTTAATAAAGATTACAATACCCACGGGCATAATTATATTTTAGAAGTATCTGTTACAGGCCCTATTGATCCCGGCTCTGGGTGGCTGGTTGATTTGAAAAAATTGAATCAAATCGTGAAAAATAATGTGGTAAATATTTTGGATCACTCTCAAATTGAAGAAGACATTGAATGGTTTAATAGTAAACAGCCATCTTCAGAAAATATTTTGATCTGGGCCTGGGAAGAAATTTCACCAAGACTTGAGAAAGGGAAACTACATCGTTTAAGATTAGTGGAAACTCATTCTATCTATACCGATTTTTATGGACCTAGTCCTGAATGAATTTTAAAGATAGATTTTATTTAATTCTTGCGGGAATCTTTATTGCTTCCCTTGTTAGTTGTAATCTGATTTTTCAGAAATTTTTTACTTGGACACCATTTGGTATTTATACATTTGAAATATCAGTTGGAATCTTACCATATCCCATAACGTTTTTAGCGACCGATTTAATTTCTGAATTATATGGCAAGAAAAAAGCAGACCAAGTTGTCATCTCAGGATTGATTGCCAGTGTCTTTGTTATGATTATTGTTCTAATTGCAAATGCTGCCCCAAGCACAATTTGGTCTCCAGTTGATGATGCCCTTTTTCAAAAAGTTTTTGGACTTCAGGGTATGGCTGTTTTTGCCTCCATGGTTGCCTATCTTTCAGCCCAATTTATTGATGTAAGGATTTTCCATTTCTGGAAAAAACTAACCAAAGGCAAATATCTTTGGCTAAGAAACAATGGCTCAACAATTGTAAGCCAGTTGGTTGATACTGCTGCGGTATTAATACTATTATGCTCAGCTGGCGCGATTGGATGGGATAAATTTTGGCTTTTACTGGAAAACGGATTTTTATTTAAGGTTATTGTAGCCTTATTAGATACGCCTATCATATATGGTTCGATTTATGTATTAAAAGGTAAGATTGATATTGCCCCTTACGATGAGGAATTAAGAAATGATTAATCAAGATAAACTAAAGAAATTAACCTGCTCTCTGTTGAAAGAGATTGGAGAAAACCCTACAAGGGAAGGCCTGATAAAAACGCCCTCCCGGGTAGCGGAATCCTGGAAATATTTTACCAGTGGATACGATCAGAAACTAAAAAATATTGTCAACGATGCAATTTTCAGTGAAGACACTAAAGATATGGTGATTGTAAAGGATATGGAGTTTTTCTCTCTCTGCGAACACCATTTGCTTCCGTTTTTTGGTAAAGCGCATGTGGGCTATATCCCTGACGGGAGAGTGATAGGTCTTTCAAAAATTCCCAGAATCATTGAAATGTATTCCCGCAGACTTCAGGTCCAGGAAAGGTTGACCCGTGAAGTTGCTATTGGAATTCAAGAAATTTTGGAACCAGTTGGCGTGGCCATAGTCGTAGAAGGAAGACATATGTGTATGCAGATGCGTGGTGTGGAAAAACAGAATAGTTTAGCGACAACATCCACCATGTTGGGGAAATTTCGTGATTCGGCCCGTACCCGTTCTGAGTTTATGGCACTAATTAACAGAAATACGGTGTAATGCAAACTTTTGATCTGGCTGTGTTGGGTGCTGGACCCGGCGGATACGTAGCGGCAATCCGCGGGGCGCAACTGGGTATGAAAACCTGTCTTATTGAAAGAGATAGGCTGGGTGGTATCTGCCTCAATTGGGGCTGTATTCCAACTAAAACATTATTGAAGAACGCGGAAGTTTACAACACTATCAGGAATGCGGATAAATATGGGATCAAGGTGGCCCAAATTTCTGTGGATTTTTCTGCAAATGTTAAACGTAGTAGAGATGTATCTAATCGCTTACGCAAGGGTATCGAATTCCTTATGAAGAAAAATAAGATTACCCATATCCATGGCATAGGAAAACTTATATCGAAAACGACCATTAATATTACCCGCGGGAAAAAGAGCGAAAAGGTTAATGCCAAAAAGATAATTATTGCTACTGGAGCCCACACTCGCACCTTCCCAGGATTGGAAATTGATGGGCAAAGAATCATCAGTTCTAGGGAAGCTATGATGGTGGATTCTCCACCAAAAAAATTGATCATTATTGGTTCCGGTTCCATTGGCTGTGAGTTTGCATCTTATTTCAATGAATTCGGGACAGAGATTCACCTTTTGGAAATGTTGGACCGGATCCTGCCTGTAGAGGATGCTGATGTTTCAAATGAAGTAATGAGAAATTTTAAGAATTCCGGAATTAAGATTTACACGAGGACGAAGGTCTCAAGTATCGAAAGGCTAAAAACCAAGGTTAAAGTACATACAGAAAAAACCGGCAATAGTGACATATTAGAAGGGGACCTAGCTTTTTTGGCAACCGGTGTGACTGGAAATATTGAAGAGATAGGTTTAGAGGAGCTGGGAATTGTAACCAATGGCGGTGCTATCACTATTAATGAATACAATCAAACGAATATTCCCAATATTTATGCGATTGGTGATGTATCCGGACCGCCATGGCTGGCCCATGTGGCATCTGCACAAGGTCATGTTTCAGCAGATCATGCGGCAGGCCATGAAACAAAACCGATGGATTTTTCTAATATACCAAGCTGTACTTATTGCCAACCACAAGTAGGATCTATAGGCATGACGGAAGCTCAAGCTAAAGAAGCAGGATATGATGTGAAAGTTGGAAAATTTTCATTCCAGAATAGTGGTAAAGCCATGGCAATAGGTGATACCACTGGTTTCGTAAAATTGGTTTTTGATGAAAAATACGGGGAATTATTAGGTGCTCATATTGTTGGTGGAGAAGCAACTGAACTGATTGCGGAACTGGGTATGGCTAAAGGATTAGAAGCTACTTGGGAGGACATTGCAATGACGGTACATGCACATCCAACATTGTCTGAAGCCATTATGGAAGCGGCATTGGATGCATTTGGATCTGCTATTCATCAATAAAAAATGATTGAAACAAATTTAGATCAAATACTAATCCAAGATCTTGGGCAACGTCCTTATAAGGAAGTGTGGGATTTCCAAAAAGAAATACAGGCGAAACTCATAGCAGGAGAAGTTGAGGATACGCTTTTAATGGTGGAACATGAGCCTGTCTATACGTTAGGTAAAAATGCGAATGAAAATCACCTCCTGCAAAGCCACGATCAGTCTGTGGATGTTTTCAATATTGACCGTGGTGGAGATATTACTTTTCATGGTCCAGGACAGTTGGTAGTGTACCCAATATTAAATCTGTCAAATTATAAAAAAAGTGTGAGCTGGTACATACAAACATTAGAACAAGTTATCATTGATGTTATTTTTGAATTTGAATTAGAAGCAAAAAGAATTGAAGGACTCACAGGTGTTTGGGTTGGTGATGAAAAAATAGCGGCACTCGGAGTGCGGATCAGCCGCTGGGTGACCATGCATGGTTTTTCGATCAATGTCAATACGGATTTGACTTTTTATGATGGAATTATTCCTTGCGGAATTTTTGATTATGGGATCACTTCTATGAAACAATTATTATGCCAGCCGCAAGATATGGAAAAAGTGAAAAAAGTAGTACGTAGTAAATTTTATTCCCATTTCATGTTGCGAGAATCTTAGTGCCCCGGCTACACGGATTTACTAAAAAACAGATTCTCGCTGTGTACGAGAAGATGGTCCTAGCGCGAAAATTGGATAAAAAAATGTTAACCATGTTAAAGCAGGGTAAAAGTTTTTTTCATATGGGAAGTTCAGGACATGAGGCGGCACAGCTGGCCGCCGCCGATGTCATACGCCCTGGACAAGATTGGATTTTCCCCTATTACCGGGATGCTGCTCTTTGTATTGGTCTTGGTATGACAAGTCGCGAGCATTTGTTATCCTCTCTAGCCAGGGCAGATGATCCTAATTCAGGCGGACGACAAATGCCACATCATTATTCACATAAAGATTTGAGAATTGTGAGTCAATCGAGTTCCACGGGTACACAATTCTTACAAGCGGTAGGATGTGCCATGGCCCGAAAAATAGAAAAGACAAAAGAAATAGTTTATGTCTCATCGGGAGAAGGGACTACCTGCCAGGGTGATTATCATGAAGCCTTAAACTGGGCTAGTTTAGTAAAAGCTCCTGTGATTTTCCATATTCAAGATAATGGATATGCGATTAGTACCCATAAGTCTGAACAGATTTCTAGTTCTGTTTTTACTATGGCATCGGGATATAAGAATTTAGTTCGTTACGAAGTAAATGGGACTGATTTCTTTGAAACAAACCTTGCTTTTAAGCAAGCTGTAGAACGAGGACGAAGGGGGAAAGGCCCTTCATTGGTAGTATCTAATGTGGTTCGTTTGTTGTCTCATTCTAGTTCAGATGATCATCGAAAATATCGATCACGTGAAGATTTAGATGAAGATAGAAATCGCGATCCTATAACTATTCTTGAAAATCAATGCACAAAAGAAAATTTTATTTCTTCGAAAGATTTTGAAAAAATTGAAAATGAAATTGATTCCCAAGTGAATCAGGATGCAGATTGGGCAGAGGTGCAAGATCATCCTGATGCCGATACAGCATTAGATCATGTATATAACGGAGATTTTTCAGTAGATGAAACTGATTTTAATACTATTGCAGAAAAAGTTGTAATGATAGATGCTATCAATCATGCTCTGAAAGAAGAAATGGAACGAAATGATAAAATGGTTGTTTATGGCGAAGATGTTGCTGATCCAAAAGGTGGTGTATTTAATGCAACCAGAGGACTCACTGATAAATTTGGTAAAGAACGTGTTTTTAATTCTCCTCTTGCTGAATCATCTATTATTGGTACTGCAATAGGAATGTCGGTGGCAGGTTATAAACCAGTGGTTGAAATTCAATTCGGGGACTATATCTGGACTGCCATGATGCAATTGCGAAATGAAGTAACTACATTACGTTATCGGTCAAATAATGGTTGGAGTTGTCCTATGGTGATTCGGGCTACAGTAGGTGGATACATCCATGGTGGTTTATGCCATAGCCAGTCCATTGAAGGATATTTTATACACATGCCTGGAATCTATTTGGCGTATCCATCCAATGCTGCTGATGCTAAAGGACTTTTGAAAATGGCATGTCAAATGAATGATCCTGTTCTTTTTATGGAGCACAAAGGACTCTATCGCCAAGGATATTCAGTTACGGAAGAACCCGATAAAAATTATATACTACCATTTGGTAAAGCAAGAATTGTTAATGAAGGTAGTGATATTTCCATTATTACTTGGGGTGCTATGGTCCAAAAATCTTTGGATGCTATTAAATCACAGGAATTACCTGAAGGAATTGTTGAGGTAATTGATCTACGCACACTAAATCCATTGGACATAAATACAATAGGAGCATCAATAGAAAAAACCGGTAAAATATTGGTTGTTCACGAGGATAATTTAACCAATGGTCCTGGAGCAGAAATATCCGCGATAATTTCAGACAGATTTTTTGAATTATTGGATGGACCAGTACGCCGAGTTGCCGCCAAGGATGCCCCTATTCCGTTCAATCATTTTTTAGAAGAAGCAATTCTTCCACAGAAAAGTGATATCATTGAAGCGATTATTGATTTAATGGAATATTAATGATAGTGGACATTATAATGCCGAAAATGGGAGAATCCATTATGGAAGGAACCATTTTGGAATGGCGAAAAAAGGTCGGAGATTTTATTGAAAAAGATGAATTATTTCTGGAGATAGGAACAGACAAGGTAGATTCAGAAATTCCTTCTGCTGTATCCGGAATCTTGGTTGAGATTATAGCAATTGAGAATGATGTAGTTGACGTGGGTGGTGTTATTGGTAGAATAGAAACTGATTCAGATAATGAAAAGGAGATAAAACCAGCAGGAAAACAAACTATTGGTTCACAACCTAAAAGAGTGAAAGGATCAATCAAAGAGAAACAAGGTTTAAACCTAGAAAGATCTAATCCTAAAATGAAAAAATTCTTTACCCCTGTGGTTTTAAAAATTGCCCAAGACAAAAATATTTCCCTCCGGGAATTAGAATTGATATCGGGAACAGGTAGGGGAGGCCGCATTACCAAAAAAGACATTTTAAAACACAGTGACTACCGTGGTTCATCCCCAGTAGTTACTCAAGATGTATCGTCCGGTCCTAAGTTACAATCTGAAGGACGGGAATCGTTTGTGAATCGAGATTCTTTTGCTATACCAGGCAAAACGGAAGAAATGCACCATATGAGAAAAATAATCGCTGGACATATGCGGTTCAGCTTGGATACTTCTGCTCATGTCTATGTGATGACAGAAGTGGATATGACACCCATCGTAGATTATGTAAAAATACAAAGCGAACCTTTTCTGAACAGGGAAGGTTTCAACCTAACCTATACACCCTTTATTGCAGATGCTACGGTAAAAACGTTGCAGGATTTTCCGGAGATGAACTCCTCCATATCAGGAACATCCGTTACCTATCATAAAAATATTAATATAGGTCTCGCCGTTGCAATAAAAAATGGACTTATGGTGCCCACCATGCTGAAATGCGAGGAAAAAAATTTTTTGGGACTTTGCAGAGCAGTGAATGATATGGCTACACGGACGCGAAACAAAAAGATATCGCCAGATGAATTATCCAATTCTACCTTTACAATCACCAATTTTGGCATATTCGGTGTAACGGTTGGGACACCCATCATCAATCAACCTAATGTAGGAATTCTCGGTGTTGGTGCGATTAAAAAACAACCAGTAGTGGTTGAATCAGAGAAAGGGGATGGGATTGTTATCCGCAGCATTATGATGATTTCACTGGGCTTTGATCATAGGATGATAGATGGCGCTTGCGGTGCAAAATTTATTGAGCGTCTTCGTCATTATCTTGAAACAGTTGATTTATCCCAGGACTTGTAATGCCAATCGACCACGTTTTAAAATTATACTATGAAACAATCCGGTCCGAGTATCTCCATTACGGATTCTGGGATGAACCAAGTACTGTTAGAATAGAAACGATTACGCTTCAGGAAATAAAAAATGCTCAGGGTCGTTATATTGAACATCTAGCATCCTTTATACCTAAAGAAGTGAATTCTATTATAGACGTAGGATGTGGTATTGGTGGAAATGCGGATTTTTTAACTAAGCAAGGGTACAAAGTAGAAACATTATCACCAGATGATTTTCAAAAATCAATCATTGAAAAAAAATTCAATAATCAAATGACCTTCTATCATTGCAAGTTTGAAAAATTTCAACCTGAAAAACGATATGATCTTATACTAGAAAGTGAAAGTGCCTGTTATATCAACATTGAAAAAGGATTTGAAAAAGCAGGGGAAATACTTCGAGATAGTGGCTATTTACTGGCATCAGATTATTTTGTTTATTATCGAGATGGTTCAAAAAATCTGCACTTAAAATCTTCTCATGATATGGTAAAATATTTGTCTAGTGCAAAGGCGCATGGATTCAAACTAATCAGAGAATACGACCAAACAGACAATACCATGCCAACTTTGGATTATGGAAAATATTTTATTGAACGGTTTATCAATCCAACAATTGAATACAGTGTTTATTCAGCGAAAAAAAAATATCCGAAAATAGCGCCACTGATCGCGAAATTAGTGACTCCAAAATTCGAATCAAAAAAGAACCAACTTGATTTACTTGATAGTAATCAATTTGGAAAATATCGAAGATATATGATTTATCTTTTTCAAAAACAAAATGACTAATACGATTACGAATCCACGAAAACCTAAAATCCGTCTTCATCAAACAGATGGATATAAATTCGTAAACGAAGTTGTTAAGGAAAATCAACTCAATACGGTATGTGAAGAAGCACGCTGTCCTAATATTTATGAATGCTGGGACCGTCGTACTGCCACCATTATGATTTTGGGAGATGTTTGTACCCGGGCCTGCGATTTCTGTGCAGTGCAAACAGGAAAGCCATCCTGGAATGATTCTCTGGAACCATTCCGCACTGCCATGGCAGTGAAAAAAATGAAACTAAATCATGTGGTGATCACTTCTGTGGACCGAGATGATTTGAAAAATGATTATGGTGCCAGGATCTGGTCTGATACAATCAACCAGATTCATCATCATACTCCATGCTGTACGGTGGAGGTTTTAACGCCGGATTTCAAGGGTTATTTACCAGCATTGAAAACAGTCTTTGACGCAAAACCAGAAATTTTTAGTCACAACGTAGAATGCGTTGAGCGAATCAGTAAAAAGGTACGTAGCCAAGCATCTTGGAAGAGAAGCTTGGATGTATTAAAACATTCAGTGGACCATGGATTATATACTAAAACAGGTATGATGCTTGGTTTTGGAGAATCATTTGATGAAGTTGTAGACACGATGAAACAAGTGCGAAACTTGGGAGTGAAAATTTTTACCTTAGGACAATACTTACGGCCAACAAAGAACCATTTTCCGGTAAAGCGGTATATATCAGATCGGGAATTTGCCAATTATAAAAAAGTGGGCTTGGATCTGGGATTTAAAGTTGTTGAATCAGGTTCTCTGGTGCGAAGCTCTTATCGTGCTGATGAACAAGCAAGGGCGAATTTATGAGAAACAGATTATGAGTCTTGGAGATATATTGATCCCATTCTTTAGCATTATAACATGGATTATACAGATATTATAAGATCAAATGTAGAATAGGCCGGAAGTAGATCCGTGAAACCGGTGACAACTAATTTTATGCCTATTGCCCATTTCATAAATGAAAGGAATGAAGATATAGAGGAATGGGCAATAAATAATAAAGGTCCTGTTGAAATAATGCAGGTAACATTCGCTTATCTGGAAAGAACATTTTTAATATCTGCCATGGGTATAGATCGAACCCGCAACAGAAATGAGTAATTGCGCAATATTTTTAGTCACTATTAGTGGACATTTGAATCATATTATTATAAAAAATACAATGTCGGATAAAACCATGATTGGATATAATAAAATGTTGATTCCTTTTGTCTTTTCCATAGTAATTCTATAGAAGTATGACATGTTTGCAGGTTTATTATAGATGGACAGCCGAATAATCATTAGATTAAGTTTGGCATGAAACTTGTTTGAATAGAAAAAATTAATTTTAAGGAATACAGATGACTGATAAAATGTCAGAAAAAGAAATCGAAAATTTTTCCATAGAAAATACAGATCAGTATCCGGTTATGCCGCTAAGGAATACGGTACTTTTTCCGCAACAGGTTATTCCAATCTATATTGGACGTGAGCGCTCCCTGAAACTGATCGATGAACTGGATCCAAAGCGGAAATACATTGTTGTGGTTGCACAGGAGGATGGTTCAATAGAAGACCCGGAGCCTAAGGATCTTTATTCCTATGGAACACTCGCCAACGTACTGAAGGTATTTGATATGCCAGATAACAGTAAATCGGCCATTGTTCAAGGTATTTCAAGGGTCAAAATTTTAGATTATACCAGTGTAGATCCTTATTACAAGGCTGCAATTCATACTCTGGATGATGAGCCCCTTGATAACGAACTCGAAGTAGAAGCATTATCCAGTAATCTTCGGAAATCGTTCTCAGAATTGATGAACGTAGCCCCCAATCTAACTGAAGAGCATACGGGAATGCTAAGCAATATTCAAAAGCCGAACCGATTGACGGACCGAGCTATATCTCTTATGACAGTCCCCAATAAGGAAAAACAAGAAATTCTTGAAGAATTGAATATAAAAAATCGCATTGAAAAAGCACTGACTTTGATTTCTCGGGAAATGCAGCGCATTAAACTGGGCGAAGAGATTCAGTCGGAAGTCCATGATGAAATTGCCAAAACCCAGCGCGAGTATTATCTACGTGAACAAATGAAAACAATTAAAAAAGAGTTAGGCGAGGATGAAGGCAGCGTTGAACTCAAGGAACTAGAAGATAAAATCAAGGCGGCAAAAATGCCTGAAGAAGCAGAAAAAGTAGCCCTGAAAGAGCTGGATCGTTTGTCTCGGATACCAACCCAGTCTCCTGAGTATAATGTTTCCAGAACCTATATTGAATGGTTGGCTGACCTCCCTTGGAGTGATTCAACGGAAGACAGAATTGACTTAAAGGAAGCCCTTAAAATATTAGATGAAGATCATTATGGTTTAGAAAAAGTCAAAGAAAGGATTATCGAGTATCTTGCAGTTCGAAACCTCAAACAGAAAAAAGATCCCAACGGATCTGTTCGTGGACCTATTTTATGTTTTGGTGGTCCACCTGGTGTAGGGAAAACATCTCTCGGCAAATCCATTGCCCGTGCAATGGGACGTGAATTTGTAAGATTATCACTAGGGGGAATTCGGGATGAAGCTGAAATACGGGGTCACCGGCGTACTTATATAGGTGCGCTGCCAGGCCGGATGATCCAAAGTATCAAAAAAGCAGGAAAAAATAACCCTGTTTTCATGCTGGATGAGATCGACAAACTTGGTTCTGATTTTCGTGGTGATCCATCTTCTGCGTTGCTGGAAGTACTGGACCCGGAACAGAATCATTCTTTTAGTGATCATTACCTGGAAGTTGATTTCGATTTAAGTAATGTTATGTTTATTGCTACTGCCAATTACCAAGATGCTATTCCTGTAGCATTACGTGACAGGATGGAAATATTGGATTTCTCTGGCTACATCGAAGACGAGAAAGTCCAAATCGCGAAACGCCATTTGGTCCCAAAACAGGTCGAAGAAAATGGTTTGACAAAAAGTGAGGTTGCCTTCGATTCGGGGTCAATAAAAGAATTGATTCGCTCATATACAAGAGAAGCTGGGGTCCGTAACCTGGAGCGGCAGATTGCTAATGTTTTGCGGAAGGTTGCCCGGAAGCAAGTAGAGGAAAAAACAAAAAAAATAAAAATTACTAAGACGAAAGTCAGTGATTATCTTGGTGCAGCCCGCTTTCACTCTGAACTAGCTGAGCGTGCAACAAAGCCAGGTGTAGTTACCGGTCTGGCTTGGACGGCAGCAGGTGGGGATATTCTCTTCGTAGAATCCACCTTGATGAAAGGAAAAGGAAAACTAATCCTAACAGGACAATTGGGTGATGTAATGAAAGAATCGGCTACCGCAGGGCTAACCTATGTACGGTCGCACGCAGATGATTTTGGTATTGATCCAGATTTTAATGAAACTTCGGATATCCATGTACATGTACCCGCAGGTGCCATCCCAAAGGACGGTCCCTCTGCTGGTGTGAGCATGGTCACTTCCTTGGTATCGCTGCTTGCCAATACAGCGGTCAAAGAAAAGGTCGCCATGACTGGAGAGATCACATTACGTGGAAATGTACTGCCCATCGGTGGAGTGAAAGAAAAAGTTACTGCAGCTCATAGATCAGGTATTAAAGAAGTGATCCTACCAGATTTGAACAGGAAAGACCTTGAGGATGTCCCAGAACACGTTTCTAAAGATTTGAATTTCCATTTTGCTAAAGAAATTCGTGATGTGTTGAAAGTTGCTATACCTGGAATATTGAATGGTCGCAATAAATCAAAAGGCAGTACGGGAACAATAAAAAAATAATGTAAGTTTCGCGCCACTTCTAAAGGGCGATTAGCTCAGTTGGTTAGAGCACTGCGTTTACACCGCAGGTGTCGGGAGTTCGAATCTCTCATCGCCCACTAAGTCAGGTTCGGACTGATATGAGTTTTTATTTATATTAATAGAACAATTCAACTTCCCGATAAACCATACTAAATCATAACCATTAATCAAAAGAATATTAGGCTCAAATTGTTTAACCTAATGATATTTGAAATGTAATATATTTCTTGTTTTCTAGGGGTATTTAGATCAAAATGTTAATAGGAATAATTCACATTATTAGATTGTATACAATTATTATAATTTGATCACTATAATAAAATATTCACCTTTTTAAGGAAACGAGTTCTACCTGTGTTTACGATTTTATGTCCTGGTGCATTTGATTATTTGTTGAATAAAACAGGCAATATGTTTCTTCGCTATCGCCCAGAAGATGTTTGTAGCGTAATAGACCCTGAAAATGCTGGTCAGACCGCACAGGATGTGCTGGGATATGGAGGGGAAATTCCTATTGTTTCGACTTTTTTAGAAGCAAGGGATTATATACCTAATGCTCTAGTCATTGGCAGTGCTCCCCCAGGAGGATTTATAAATGAAGAGTATCGAAAAGAAATCATCTCTGCGATAAAATATGGCTGTGATATTTATAATGGTATGCATCAGTTTTTGAATGACGATCCAGAACTTTCTGCGCTTGCAAGAAAGAATTCGATTACTATAAAAGACTTTCGTTGCCCGCCAAATCCTCCCCATTTTTCTAAAGGTAGTTGGAAAAAACGAAAAGTGAAAGTATTGTTAATTGTAGGAACAGATTGCGATACGGGGAAAATGACCACTGCTTGGGAAATAACGGAGCGATTAAAAAAACGAGGAAAAAATGTACGGTTTTTAGGTACTGGGCAAACTGGTATTATGTTGAGTGGATCCGGAGTGCCTATTGATGCCGTTGTAGCTGACTTTATGGTAGGTGAAATAGAATATGTAATCGACTCATTTGGAGATGAAGTTGATTTAGTAATTATTGAAGGGCAGGGCTCATTGACAAATATGTATTATGCTGGGGTTACACTGGGGCTTATGCATGGTGCTATGCCCGATTATATGGTTATGACTGATGAACCAGGACGGGACTTAGATGTTTTTGATGATCCGATAGCTTCAATTGGTGAAGTTATGGATCTTCATCTTTCATTAATGAAGCATTTCAAATCTTCAAAATTCTTGGGGATAAACTTGCTGACTTTGAAGATGCCTGAAAATTTGGCAATAGAAAAAATTAAAAAAATAGAAGAACAGTATAATTTGCCTGCAACAGATCTAATTCGGTTTGGTGATGGAGAATTAATAAACTCCATTGAAAAAGAATTGTCTTAAGTAGGTTAATCAATTAAACATTATTATTAAATGATTGTTTATCTGATTAATTGTTAAATGTATAATTAGATAAAATGAATATGCCAATTCACAGTGAGATTTTAAAGTCGGAAGAACGTATCCGCCCTTACATTCGTAGGACACCGTTCATCTCATCAGCATCTTTTGCAGAATTAATAGATACAGAAGTGTGGTTTAAACTGGAAAGCTTACAGATAACGGGTTCTTTTAAGGCACGGGGGGCTGTAAATAAACTTCTTTCCCTATCAAATGATAAACGTGAGAATGGTGTAATCTCTGCTTCTACAGGTAATCATGGCGCCGCCGTGGCCTATGGTGCGCAACAGCTGGATATACA
>CEUZ01072649.1_pt1 | contig 29511 bp, 33 predicted proteins | sample 361511 | NCBI WGS metagenome assembly CEUZ01 (sample SAMEA2622822, study PRJEB7988) | marine metagenome | biome: marine biome (ENVO:00000447); feature: surface water layer (ENVO:00002042); material: "saline water (ENVO:00002010), including plankton (ENVO:xxxxxxxx)" | depth 5 m | reverse complement strand
AATTCGTTGTTTTTTTTATTATTTTTATTTAAAAATTTATCTTTTTCATTTTTATAATTTTCAAGAAGAGCATCAATTTCTTTTATATCAAAATTGATTTTTTCTAACCTTTCAGTCTTTTTTTTAATTTTATCTATGTTATTGATGCATCTAATTTTTATAAGTGAAATTTCCAAATTATTTATCTTGTTTTTAACTGTTTTATATTTTTCTGCTTCTTTTACTTGTTTTTCAAGAATTTTATACTGATCTTTATGGGTTTTAATAATATCATCTAATCTTGATAAATTTACATCCGCTGATTTTAGCTTAAGTTCAGATTCATGTCTTCTTGCATGTAAACCAGTAATGCCAGCCGCTTCTTCTAATAATATTCTCCTTTCTTCAGGCTTAGATGTGATCAATCTATGAACTTGACCTTGCGCAACTATTGAAGTTGTATCTGGGCCAGATGATGCATCAGCAAATAGTAAATGTACATCTTTTGCTCTAACTACTTTATTATTTACATAGTATGTAGAACCTTTCTCTCTTTCTATTTTTCTTTTTATTTCAATAGTTTCTAACTCGTTAAATAATTCTGGTGCTTTTTTCTTTTTATTATCAATAGTAATTTCAATTTCAGCTAAATCGTTCTGAGGCCTAATGGAAGTTCCGCTAAATATTACATCATCCATTCCTTTGCCACGCATTTCTTTTGGCGATGTTTCTCCCATGATCCATTTCAGCGAGTCTACTATATTAGATTTTCCACACCCATTAGGACCAACAATTCCAGTTAATCCTTTTTCAATATCTAGCTCTGTTCTTTCAACAAAAGATTTAAAACCAGTTATTTTTATTTTAGTAAAATCCATCTTAGTTAATTAATTTTATAATAATTTTTTCAAAATTTTCGTAATCCATAGCACTATATTTTTTACCATTAATTATTAACGAAGGAGTAGATGTTATATTATATTTTTTTTCAGCAATTGATCTTGTTTCTAAAATTTTATCAACTAATTTTTCATCTATAAAACAGGCATTAATTTTGCTTTCTTTTAATCCAGCTAATTTTCCTATATTTTTTAAATTATTTTTATAAGTTTCATCATTTGTATTCGAAATCCATTTTTTTTGCGTTGTAAGAATTAATTTAACAAAATCAAAATATTTTTCTTTTGGTGCACATTTTGCTAAAACAGAGCCAAATAAGGCTTGTTTATCTAAAGGAAAATCCCTAAAAATGAATTTTATTTTATTAGTATCTATATAATTTTTTTTTATTTTTGGATAAACTTCTTTATGAAAATTTGCACAATGTACACATGTCATTGAAGCATATTCTATGACAGTTACACTTGCGTTTTTATTTCCTAAAAAAACCTCTTCGTCAGTTTTTGCATTAATAATTTCATATTTATAAAAAACAAAGAGTGTTAATATGATTAAAAATTTGCCTATATTGTATTTCATTTTTTAGATACAACTATATATTGTATAATTATAAAAATTAATGCGTATTAGTTCAAGATATATTTTTATTTATCACGAAATGTTTTGTTAAGCTTATTTAATGCTAATTTTAAAGATTCTTCCTTAATTTTATTAATATCTTTAGAAAAATCATCAATTTTATTTTTTACAATTTTTTTCTTTTTATCTTCATATTTAAAATTAAAATCCTGTACTACGCTGATTTTAGTAATTGCTTTATATCCTAAATATTGATTTACTTTTTCTATTATCTCTAAATTTTTAAATTCTACTTCCATCGATTTTCCTCTTACTGTTTTTAAATAAATAACACCGTTTGAATTTTCTATATTTGAAAATGAAATTTTTATTGGAAAACATAAATTGGAAATTTTTACACCCACTATTTTAACCCAATTTTTAATTAAAGACGTTTCTGCAAAGTTTTTTTGTTTTACATTTTTTTCTATAAATTTAGGTATGCTATCACCAATTTTTTTAAAATAACTTTGTTTTCTAAATTTCATTTTTTTTAAATTAAATTTAATTCTGATCTAACTTTTTCTCTCAAAATATCAATGCTTACTGAATTTTTATTTTCATACTTATACCAAAAAGTCCACCCGTTACATGAAGGGAGATTAAGTAAGTTTGCAGCAACAGTATGAATCGAACCTTTAAAATTTTCTGCAATTAAAGAGCCATCTATCCTAACTTTAGCATGCCATTTTTTTTTAAAATCGTGGAGTACATCGCCTGGCTTTATTAAATTAAACTCTATTAGTCTGCCAAATGGAATTCTTTTTTGTTGTCTTTTCTCACTTATTTCTAACATCTTTAGATTTTTCAACGGTTTTACCATACCAATTCTTTTTTTTGCAAATTTTACATAATTTTTTTCTTTTTCTATTCCTATAAAATTTCTATTATATTTTTTTGATACAGCTCCTATTGTTCCTGTTCCAAAAAATGGATCTAGTATTACGTCTTCAGGATTAGTAGCCGATAAAATAATTCTTGTTATAAGTGACTCTGGTTTTTGAGTTGGGTGTACTTTTTTGCCTTTATATTTTAATCTTTCAGAACCGTTACATATAGGAAAAATCCAATCACTTCTCATTTGCAAATCATCATTAAGCGATTTTAAAAGGTTGTAGTTAAATGTATATTTAGAATTTTTATTTTTAGAACACCAAATCAAAGTTTCATGAGCATTAGAGAATCTAGTTCCTCTAAAATTTGGCATTGGGTTTGACTTTACCCAAACTACGTCATTTAAAATCCAAAAATTTAAATCTTGCAAAGTTTTTCCTATCCTAAAAATATTATGATAAGTACCTATAACCCAAATTGTGCCGTTTTCTTTTAAAACTCTTTTAGCACAGATTATCCATTTCTTTGTAAAATCATCATATTCTTGAAAATTCTTAAATTTGTCCCAATTATTATCAACTCCATTTACATCACTGCTATCAGGCCGTGTTAATTTTTTTTCAAGTTGAAGATTATATGGTGGATCAGCAAAAATTAGATCAACAGAATTCGATGGTAATTTTTCCATTATTTCTAAACAATTGCCTAAATATATTTTATTTAAAGTAAAATTTTTAGCTTTCATTTTGATCCCGACTATATGTTACTCTAACATTTTTATTATTGGTTTAAAAGATTTTCTATGATGTGGCGTAATTCCTAGTAACTTTATTTTATCAATATGTAATTTTGTCCCATATCCAGAATTTTTATTCCAAAAAAAATCAGGATATTTATTTGATAGTTTTTTCATTAGGTTATCTCTTATAACCTTTGCAATTATTGACGCAGAAGCAATTGATATAGATTTATTATCCCCATTTTTAATTGCTTTGACTTTTGTTGAAATTTTTGGAATGTTTATTCCATCAACTATAACAAAATCTGCATTTATTTTTAGAGAATTATATGCTCTTTCCATAGCAATTAAAGATGCTTGAAGTATATTTTTTTCTTCGATTTCTTTAACACTTGCAGCACCCACACCAAATGGGACAATGTTAATTAAAATTTTATATATTTTTTCTCTAATTTTTTTTGAAATTTTTTTTGAATCATCAATCATAATAATGTCTGGATATTTTTTTATAAATTTATTCCATAAAGATATTTTTATATAGACCGCTACAGCCACGACAGGGCCAGCTAATGTTCCTCTTCCTACCTCATCTATTCCAACTACAATATCACCAGATTTTTTTTCTATATTAAAATTCATTTTTTTAATTTCGGAATAATTTCAACTAAATTACACGGCTTAAAAGATGAATCTAATTGGTACTTTATAATTTCATCCCAAGCATCTTTACAAGCGGATGGGGAGCCGGGTAATGAAAATAAGTATTTCCCATTTGAAACCCCTGCGCATGCACGAGATTGAATTGTAGATGTTTTAATTTTTTTAAAACTTATTAATCTAAAAATTTCACCAAAGCCGGGAATATCTTTTTCAAAGAATGATTTAAAAACTTCTGGGGTAATATCTTTTTTAGTTAGTCCTGTACCACCAGTAGCTATAATTACGTTTAAGTTTTTATTACTTAGCCATGTTTTAAGAATCTTTTTTATTTCATTTTTATTATCTTTACAAATTTTTTTTTCAAATAGATTGTGTTGAGAATTTAGCACTTTATCTTTTAATAATTTACCAGATTTGTCTGTTTTTAGATTTCTAGTATCTGAAACAGTAAGAATTGCGATATTTAATTTTTTCTTCATATTTTATATTTTTAAAGTTGTTAATTTTCTTTTAACCTTTTTTAAATCTTCCCAAGCAATTTTTTTTTGGCTTGGAGATCTTAACAAATAACTAGGATGAAAAATACAAGTTGTTAATATTTCTTTTTTCAAAAAGGGGTTTTTATAATTAAACCATTTTCCATGGATTTTGGTTATACCATCTTCTATTTTTAGTATAGATTTTGAAGCAACATTGCCAAAAAGTAATATAATTTTTGGATTTATGATAGATATATGCTTCTCAACATATGGAATAAAAATCCCAATTTCATCATTTGTTGGAGTCCTATTATCAGGAGGTCTCCACGGAATAATATTTGTGATATAAACATTTTTTCTTCTATCAAGATCAATAGCATTTATCATTTGATCTAGTTTTTTTCCAGCTGCTCCTACAAACGGTTTTCCAATTTTATCTTCTTCAAATCCTGGTGCCTCACCAATAATCATAACATTTGAGTTTGTTATACCATCAAAAAAAACAAAATTTTTTGCTTTAAACTTTAATTCACAATCTAAATTAATTATTTCTTTTTTTAAATTTGTTAATTTTGTTTTTAAAGAATTTTCATTTTTTTTACCGCTAAAACAACTTTCAAATCTTTTTCTTGGTTTATTTTGAATATGCGTTTCAACTCCAAATGATTTATAATAATTAAGTAACACTGATGCATATTTTTTTTTATTTAGCATATTTTTTTTAAATGTTAGTTTTTTCTGTTGTTTTATGATACAAAATTTTATTTATGACTAAAGGAACAAATTTGATAAGTTAATTATTCTACTTATATCTTTATATATATGACAAAAGAATCAATGAATTTTGATGTTTTAATAGTTGGAGCTGGGCCATCCGGACTTTCTGCTAGTATAAAACTTGCCCAACTTGCGAAAAAAAACAATAAAACTTTAAATATATGTGTTATTGAAAAAGGTTCAGAAGTTGGAGCGCATATATTGTCAGGAGCTGTTTTAGAGACAAAAGCTCTTGATGAACTAATACCTGATTGGAAAAGCAAAGATTCGCCTTTAAAAACTGAAGCAACTAAAGATAATTTTTTATTATTAACTAAAAATAGATCTTTTAAATTACCTACACCGCCTCAAATGAAAAATAACGGTAATTATATTGTAAGTTTAGGCAATTTTTGTAGATGGCTGGCAAAACAAGCAGAGGAATTAGGGGTAAATGTTTTTCCTGGTTTTGCTGCTTCAGAAATTATTTATAATGATAAAAAAAATAAAGTTATAGGTATTAAAACTGGTGATCAAGGTCTTGATAAAGACGGAAATAAATTAGAAAATTTTCAAGAAGGTTACGATCTTTTTGCAAAACAAACAATTTTTTCTGAAGGCTGTCATGGCTCACTAACTAAACAATTAATAAAAAAATATAATCTAAGAGAAAATTCAAATCCTCAGACATATGGAATTGGTTTAAAAGAACTTTGGGAAATAAAACCAGAAAATCATAAAAAAGGGGAAATCATTCATTCAATTGGATGGCCTTTAGATAATAAGACTTATGGCGGTTCTTTTCTTTATTATCTTGAAAATAATCAAGTTTCAGTAGGTTTTGTTATTGGTTTAGATTATCAAAATCCCTATCTAAGCCCATTTGATGAATTTCAGAGATTTAAAACCCATCCTGAAATTAAAAAAATTTTTGATGGTGGAAAAAGAATTTCTTATGGCGCTAGAGCACTAAATGAAGGTGGTTTCCAATCTATTCCTAAATTAACTGCACCTGGAGCATTGCTAGTAGGATGCACAGCAGGTTTTATGAATGTTCCTAAAATAAAAGGAACGCATACAGCAATGAAGTCAGGAATCATTGCTGCTGAAGAAATTTTCAAAAATATTTTTAACGATAAAATTATAGAAATTAACTCTTACGAAGAAGAAATAAAAAAATCTTGGGTATGGGATGAATTATACAGCGTAAGAAATATCAGACCAGCTTTTCAATGGGGGTTTTGGCCTGGTTTAATATACAGCGCAATAGACACTTTTATTTTAAGAGGTAAGGCTCCTTGGACTTTTAAACATCACGAAGATCATAAATCATTAAAGCCAGCTAATAGTGCTAAAAAAATTGAATATTTAAAACCAGATGGTGTAATTACTTTTGATAAATTATCATCAGTTTTTATTTCTAATACTAATCATTCAGAAAACCAGCCTTGCCACTTACAATTAAAAGATAAAGATATTCCAATTGAAAATAATTTAAAAAATTATGATGCACCTGAACAAAGATACTGTCCCGCAGGAGTATATGAGATAGTTGGTTTAGATAAAGATGCGCCAAAACTACAAATTAATGCTCAAAATTGTGTTCATTGTAAAACTTGTGATATAAAAGATCCTAGTCAAAATATTAATTGGGTAACTCCTGAAGGAGGGGGAGGCCCGAGATATCCTAATATGTAATTTTTTAAAATGTATAAATTATTATTTTTATTATTTTTATTTTTTTGCAAACCATTATTAGCAATAGATTTTGGGAATTATTTAGCAGGAGAAAGCGCGTATAACAACAAAGACAATAAGGCTGCTATATATTATTTTAAGAATGCTATTGACTTAAACAAATTAGATACAGAATTTGGAACAGATGTAGCGCAAAAATTATGCGATTTATATCTTTTAGAAGGTGAAATAGACAATTGTATTTCATTAGGAAGAAAAATTGAAAAAAAACTTACTTCAGATAACATCAATAATACAAATATTTTAATGGCACTGGTAGTAGGAGATATTAAAGATAAAAAATTTAATTTAGCTTTAAAAAGATTAAAAAAAATAAAAAAAAGTTCTTATGAAAGATTTTCCGTTCCTATAATTGAAGCCTGGTTAATTTCTGAAGAAAAAAAAGATTTCAAAAAGGCAGAAAAAAAATTGCACGAATTAGATAAGGATCTTGCGATAAATGGTCTTAGAAATTTGAATTTAGCTCTTATCCATGAATTCTTTGATCAAAATGATGAAGCATTAATATATTATAAAAAAACATTAAATGCTTTTACTCAACCATCTTTTAGATTAGCTGAATTAGCAGCGAATGCTTTTGAAAGAAATAATGATTTTGAAAAGTCTAAAGAAATATATTTAAAATTTTTATCTAATTCTAGTGATAAACTATTAATAGAAAAACCACTCAAAAGAATAGAAAGAAAGCAGATACCAGATAAAATAATAAAAAATATTGACGATGGAATTTCAGAACTATTTAGTACCATTGCAAGTACTTTTAATTCAGATTTTACAAACGATTTTTCAATAATTTATTCATATTTTTCTTTATATTTGGAAAAAGATTCTGAAGTTGCACAGCTGTATCTTGCTGAATTATTAGAAAATAATTCTAAATTTTTAGAAGCAAATAATTTATATAAAAAAATAAAACCATCATCTAGTTTTTTTTGGCATTCAAAGCTAAAAACTGCAAGAAATTTGGAGCTTCTGGGAGAAAATAAAAGTTCAATTTCAATGTTAAAAGAAATGTCAGATGAAAAAAAAGAAAGATATGATTCTTTGAAACTTCTTGGGGATATATATAGAAATTATGATAAATACAATGAAGCTATAAAATCTTACAATAAAGCAGTGTCCAGAATTGAAGAAATTAATAAGGAGCATTGGGATTTGTTATATTCTAGAGGCATGGCTTATGAAAGAAGCAATCAATGGGATAAAGCAGAAAAAGATTTTTTAAAAATCTTAGATTTGTTTCCAAATCAGCCAGATGTATTAAATTATTTAGGATACTCTTGGGTTGAACAAAATCAAAATCTTGATAAAGCAAAAAATTTATTGATCAAAGCAGTAGGAATAAAGCCATCAGATCCATATTTCGTAGATAGTTTAGGTTGGGCATATTATCATTTAAAAGAATATGACAAAGCGGTTGAGGAGCTTGAGAAAGCCATTAGTTTAATGCCAACTGATCCAATTATTAATGATCATTTAGGGGATGCGTATTTAAAAGTTAATAGAAAATTAGAAGCTTTATACCAATGGAAAAAAGCAGTTGAATTTAAACCTGAAAGCGATTTAGAAAAAAAAATAAAAAAAAAAATAGAAGAATTAAATGATAATAAACTAGATTCATTATAATTTAATGATAGAAAGAAAAATCCTTAAATGTAAAGCTTACGCTAAAATCAACCTATTTCTTAATGTTTTTGAAAAGACAAAAGAAAATTTACATAATTTAGAAAGTTTAATATGCTTTTTGAATTTTTATGATGAAATAACAATATCAGAAAATAAAAAATTTTTAATTGAAGTAAAAGGACCTTTTAAAAAATTTATAAAAAGGGAAAATATAATTGAGAAAACTTTTATGATTTTTAAAGATTTTTCTAATTTAAAAAAAAATTACAAAATATCTTTAAATAAAAGAATACCAGTTTCAGCAGGTTTAGGCGGAGGCTCCGCTGATGCTGCTGCTGTTTTAAACGGTTTAAATTTATTAAATAAAAAAAAAATAAATAACAAAAATTTATTTAATATAGCTATGAAAATTGGTTCTGATGTACCAGCCTGTTTATATAACAATAATGTTTTTGTATCAGGATATGGAGATATTTTAACAAAAGCTCCAAAAATACCACAGATCTCAGTTTTATTAATTAATCCAAGGAAAGAGCTTTCCACAAAAAAAGTTTTTGGAATTTATAAAAAAAAGAAGAATAAAAAAAAAAAAATTATATTAAATAATAAAAATTTTTTTTCATGGATAACGATGCAAGAAAATGATTTGCAAAAATATTCAGAAAAATTAATTCCAGAAATTAAAGTTATTCATAAATTCTTGAGTTCTTTAAACAATTGTTTTTTTTCAAAGATGTCAGGTAGTGGCCCGACATTTTTTGCACTATTCAAGAAAAAAGTAGATGCGAATAAAACAAAGCTTTTATTGAAAAAAAAATATCCTAAATGGTGGACAGGTATTTATTCAATCAAAACTTAATCTTTGAATAAATTCAATTTTTAATATAGTTTTATATTATTAGGTTTTATTGGGGCGTCGCCAAGTGGTAAGGCACGAGTTTTTGGTACTCGCATTCGCAGGTTCGAATCCTGCCGCCCCAGCCATTAGTTTAAATTCCAAATACTATAATTTAATAAAGAGGCATACATAACCCATAACAAATATGGAATTAATATATATCCAGAAATTTTATTAATTTTTAAGAAATAAATAATATTAATTATTATTAATAATATTAAAAATATTATTTCAAAAAGTGCTAAATCAATTCTTTGTATGCCAAAAAAAAGATATGTCCAAAAAATATTAAAAAAAAATTGTATCCAAAAGATTTTAATTGCAAAATTCCTTATTTTACTTTTATTTTCCATCCAAATTAACCATACAGAAATCCCCATTAATATATAAATAATTGTCCAAACAGGGCCAAAAACCCAATCTGGTGGATTAAAATTTGGTTTATTTAATGTTTGATACCAAGTTTCTACTGAAATAAATGTAAAGTACCCGCCTAGACCATTGCCAAAAACAAGGCATAAAAAAATAAAGAAAAATAACCAAATAATATTTTTTTTATCTAAGTTTACCATCAAGCGAAAAATTCCCAGCACCTTTAAGAAATATAGCAAATGTAACAACTCCCCACATTAATGGGTACTCATAGCCTTGTTTAGTCCAAAAAAAACCTTGTTCTAGATGTTGTTCAACTGCAAATGCCATAAATACTGTTACAGACAAAGCAGCCAGTCTAGTGAAAAAACCTAGAGCTATACAAATACCACCAATAAATTCGGTTAAAGCAATTAGATATGCTAAGAAAAAACCAGTAAAAACAGGATTAGAATAGTCTTTATCTAAAAAATTGATAAAACCATCAAGATTTCCATTAAATCCTTTATATAATTTACCGTAACCATGAGGTATTAACAATATACCGGTTATAACCCTAATTAATGGATATGAAAAGTATTCGCCTAAAGAGTCTAAATTTCTTAAAAATGGGTTTATCATAAATTATATTTTATTTTATAATTATAAATTATTCATTCTAGTCACATTGAAACAAAAAAAAAATATAATAAAAAAATTTCCAATAAAAATCAAATCTAATGGTGAATGGTTTTACCAAAATGAATTAATTCAAAAAAAGGCTTTGATAAAATTATTTTCATCGGTTTTGGTTGCAGATAGTAAAGGTAATTTTTACTTAGAAACACCAGCAGAGAAGGGAAAAATAGAAGTGGAAGATGCACCTTTTATAATTACGGATTTCAATGTAAAAGTTGTAAACAAAAAACAAGAAATAATGTTTAAGACTAACGTAGATGAGGAAATTATTTTAAGTAAAAAGAATCCTATTTTTTATAAAAAAAATACCATTCCTTATATTGTGATCAAAAAAAATATAAATGCTAAATTAGAAAGATCGGTTTATTATCAATTGATTAATAAATTTTCTAATAAAAATACTAAAAATAAATTAAAAATAAAAAGCAAAGGCTGTGAATTTACATTAAAATAATAACATGAGTGCAATAGATATTAGAAAATGGAAAACTAATAAGAACATTCAACTTATTTTTAAAATTTTAGAAAAGAATGGAGAAGAAACAAGATTTATTGGTGGTTGTGTAAGAGACTTAATTGTAAAGAGAAAAAAGAATTATGATATTGATCTTGCAACTACCTTAAAACCAAATGTTGTAATTAAATTATTAAAAAAAAAAAAAATTAAAATCATTAAGCCTGGCTTTAGCCACGGAACTGTTATAGCGATTATAAATAAAGAAAAATTTGAAATTACAACTTTAAGAAAAGATATACAAACTGATGGAAGACATGCAAAAGTAAAATTTACAAGTGATTTTCTTACAGACTCAATTAGAAGAGATTTTACAATTAATGCAATGTCATGTGATATAAAAGGGACTTTGTATGATTATCATGGAGGAATTAGAGATTTAAAAAAAGGTGAAATAAAATTTATTGGCGACTCTAAAGAAAGGATTAAAGAAGATTTTTTAAGAATTTTGAGATTTTTTAGATTTTACGCCTATTATGGAAAAAAAAAAATCACACAAACACAATTAAAGATATTTAAAAATCTATCAAAAAATTTAAAAAAACTATCAAGTGAACGGATTTATTCAGAATTTTACCAAATATTATTATCTGATAATCAATATGATGTCATAAAGTTAATGAATAATTCCGGAGTCTTAAAATATTTAATTTTTAATGATAATAATATAGAAAGATTAAAATCTTTAAATAAATTAATTGAAATCAATCATTTAATAGATTTTAGTACTAGACTTGCAATTCTTATGAATAAAAAGAATTTAAATAAAATTTCAAAAAATTTAAAATTATCTAAAGATGAGGTTTTTAAAATAAAAAAAATTCTCAGTTTACATAAAAATTTTGATTTTAAAGATTTTAAAAAAAATAAAACTAAATATATTTACTATTATGGATATGACGAATGTCTCAGTTTGTTAATATTTAATTTTGCAAATTTTCCTAATAAATTTAATTCAAAAGACTATTTAAAAATTATATTGTCTCTTAAAAATTTAAAAATTCCAAATCTTCCAATTTCTGGAAAAGATATTATTAAGCTTGGCGTTAAATCTGGCCCAAAAGTTGGAAAAATATTGGAGTTAATTGAAAGTTGGTGGGTACTTAATAATTTTAAACCTTCAAAAAAAGAGTGTGTAGAAAGATTAAAAGACTATAACTAAAGCCATTTTGCTTTTGGAGGCATAGACATTAAAATGGCCTCAATATTTCCTCCAGTTTTCAATCCAAACTGTGTTCCTCTATCGTAAAGTAAATTAAATTCAGCATACCTTCCTCTTTTAATCAATAATTTTTCTCTTTCTTTTTTTGTCCAAGTTTTTTTAATATTATTTTCTATGATTTTTGGGTATGTTTTTAGAAAACACTTTCCAATATCTTTCGTAAAGTCAAAATCTTCCTCCCAATTATTTGTATTTATATAATCAAAAAAAATTCCTCCAGCTCCTCTTGTTTCTTGCCTATGTTTTAAATAAAAATACTCATCACACCATTTTTTAAATTTTTTGTAATATTTTTTATTATGTATATCGCAAGTTTTATTTAAAGAAGTATGGAATAAATTAATATTTTTTTTATCTGGCATTGTTGGAGTTATATCAGTACCTCCACCAAACCAAGATTTTGAGGTTACAATGTGTCTAGTATTAAAATGAGCTGCTGTTATAAATGGTGAATGCATGTGAGCAACAATTGAGATACCGCTAGCCCAAAATTTTGGATTTTTTTCACACCCAGGAACTTGCTTACTAAATTCTTTAGAAAAATTACCATAAACTGTTGATATGTTAACTCCCACCTTTTCAAATATTCTTCCTTTCATTATAGAAATCTCACCACCTCCACCTTTTTTATTTTTTAATCTTTTCCACTTTTTTCTTATAAACCTCCCCTTTTTTTCTCTAATTTCATTATGGTGGAAATTATTTTCAATTTCTTCAAATCTTTGACAAATTTGATTCCTTAATTTTATGAACCAACTTTCAACTTTTTCTTTATTTTTATTAGTAGCCATATTTTAACAAATTTTTAAACTTAGAATTGATTAATTAAAAAAATGAAATATTTTCATTATTATTGCTTATAATTTAATATTGAATCATTCTATATTAAAATTAATTGATTAATAAAAATAAAATATCTAATTTGAAAAAAGAAAGAAGAAGTTTTTTAAAACTAACAACATTTTCTGTGGCTGCAATTGGCTCATCATTTGCGGTTTGGCCATTTATTGATTCTATGAACCCATCTGCGGATGTTTTAGCTCAAGGTATAAAAGAGTTTGATTTATCTAATATTGAAGAAGGGTCATCAAAAACAGTTAAATGGAGAGGAAAACCTGTTTTTATAAAACATAGAACAAAAAATGAAATAGAAGAAGCAAGAAATGTAAAATTAAGTGAGCTTAAAGATCCACAAAAAGATGAGGATAGAGTTTTAAAACCAGAGTGGTTAATTGTTGTAGGTGTGTGTAGCCATTTGGGTTGTATACCTTCAGGACAAAAAGTATCTGATGCTAAAGGTGATTTTAATGGATGGTTTTGTCCATGCCACGGCTCTCATTATGATTCATCAGGAAGAGTAAGAAAGGGACCGGCTCCAAGAAATTTAGAAGTTCCAAAATATAAATTTATTGATACAAATAAAATAAAATTAGGTTAGATGGCAAAAAAATTTAAAAACAAAACTCTTGCATGGTTAGATTATAGACTTCCAATTTTCAGTGTATTAAAAGAAGCTCTTGTAGACCATCCAACACCTAGAAATTTAAATTATTGGTGGAACTTCGGTTCACTAGCAGGAATTACTTTAATAATAATGATCGTTTCAGGCTTAATGTTGTCAATGCATTATGTTGCACATGTAGATTTAGCATTTGATAGTGTAGAACACATAATGAGAGATGTTAATTATGGTTGGTTAATAAGATATATTCATAGCGTAGGCGCCTCGATGTTTTTTTTAATAGTTTATATACATATATCAAGAGGTCTATATTACGGTTCATATAAATCTCCTAGAGAAGTTTTGTGGTGGCTAGGTATAATAATTTTTCTATTAATGATAGCATCAGCTTTCTTAGGATACACATTACCATGGGGACAAATGAGTTTTTGGGGCGCAACAGTAATAACAAATTTATTTTCTGCAATACCTTTGGTAGGTGATAGTATTGTTACTTGGTTATGGGGTGGGTTCTCAGTTGATAATCCTACTTTAAACAGATTTTATTCTTTGCATTTTCTAATACCTTTTGTCATTGTTGGAATAGTTTTTTTACATATTGTAGCATTACATAAATTTGGATCTAATAATCCAACTGGAATTGACATTACTTTAAAAGAAGAAAGCATTCCATTTCATCCATACTATACAATTAAAGATTTATTTGGTTTAGGAGTTTTTTTTATAATTTTTGGTATTTTTGTTTTTTTTCTACCTAATTCTTTAGGACATCCAGATAATTATATACCAGCCGATCCTCTTGTTACACCAGAACATATAGTTCCAGAATGGTATTTTTTACCTTTTTATGCAATTTTAAGAGCTATTCCTTTTAAGCTACTAGGAGTGTTGGCAATGCTTGGGTCAATTCTTATTTTGTTTGCTTTGCCATGGCTTGATACTTGCAAAGTAAGAAGTTGTAGATTTAGACCAATATATAAACAGTTTTATTGGATATTTATAGTTAATTTTTTTATTTTAGGGTGGGTTGGATCGAAAGTTCCTGAAGGACATTATTTAATTATAAGTAGAATTTGTACCGGATATTATTTTATTCATTTTTTAATTATTTTACCTCTTCTTGGATTTTTTGAAAAAACATTACCAGTTCCAGCAAATATTTTTAAGGAACATAACAAAAAAAAATAAAAAAATGATTAGAAACTTTTTTTTCATAATATTAACCATCTTTTTTTTGACACCAAATTTGTTTGGAGAAGAAAAAGCTGTCTTAAAAAAGCAAGAATGGGATTTTCAAGGTATATTTGGAAGATATGATAAACCAACTTTGCAAAGAGGATTGCAAATTTATCAAGAAGTTTGTTCAGCATGCCATGGCATGAAAAGATTACGTTTTAGGGAATTAAAGGATCTCGGTTTTACTCAAGAACAAATCAAACAATATGCTGAAACTTTTGAAATCACAGATGGTCCAAATGATTTAGGAGAAATGTTTACAAGACCAGGAGAGCCCAGCGACGCTTTTGTATCTCCATATAAAAATAAAGAGGAAGCAAAAGCAGCATTTGGAGGAGCATACCCACTAGATTTATCATTGTTAACAAAATCTATGAAAAATGGCCCCGATTATATTTATTCTTTATTGACTGGATATGAAGACGAACCTCCAAAAGGTTTCGAGTTGCCAGAAGGTTTATATTATAACCCATATCATGATGGAAATGTTATAGGAATGCCACCACCACTTTATGATGAAGCAATAGAATATATAGACGGCACCAATGCAAGCCTGCACCAACTTTCTTATGATATAGTTAACTTTTTAAATTGGACAGCCGAGCCAGAATTAGAAAAAAGAAAATCATTAGGAATAAAAGTTATTCTATTCTTACTTGTTCTTACCGCACTTCTTTACGTTACAATGAAAGAAATATGGTCTAGAATTAAAAAATAATGACAAAGAACTTTTTATTATCTTTTATTGGCGGTAGTGGCCTTTACCAAATTGAAGATTTGAAAAATCAAAAGTGGATAAATGTTAGCACCCCTTGGGGGTCGCCTTCAGATAAAATTTTAACAGGAAATATAAATAAAAATAAAGTTTTATTTTTACCTAGACATGGTAGATCACATGAATATAGTCCTTCAGATATAAATTACAGAGCAAATATATATGCTTTAAAAAAACTTGGTGCCACTGATATAATATCTCTATCAGCTTGCGGTTCTCTAAAACAAAAATTATCTCCTGGTACATTTGTATTAGTAGATCAGTTCATAGACAGAACTGTTTTAAGAAAAAAAACTTTTTTTGAAGAAGGGATTGTAGCACATGTTCCAATGGGCAGCCCAACAAGTAAACTTATAAGAAATGCATGCGCAGAAGTATTAAAAAAATTAAAAATAAAATATCAAAATAAAGGAACTTATGTTGCAATTGAAGGACCACAGTTTTCAACAAAAGCAGAATCTGAGAATTATAGGAAACAAAAAATTGATGTTATAGGTATGACAAATATGCCTGAAGCTAAATTAGCAAGAGAAGCTGAAATAAGATATGCGACAGTTGCTATGGTTACAGATTATGACTGCTGGCATAATAAGCATGAGCAAGTTGATGTAGAGCAAATTATTAAAACGTTAAATAATAATTCAGATAAAGCAAAATCTTTAGTTACAAATATTATAAGTATACTTCCAAAGTATATAAACAGAGAAAAAGATATAGCGGAAAATATTCTTGATAAATCTATAATAACGCAAAAGCAAAATTGGAATAAAAAAACTAAAAAAAAATTAGATATAATTTTGAAAAGATATTTGGAGAAAAATTGAGAGTTAAAGGAAAAAATTATAAATCAATTTGGCTAGATAAAAAAGAACAAGCAGTTATTGCAATTGATCAAAGATTACTGCCACATCAATTTAAATTATTATATTTAAGAAATATTAAAGATATAAAAAAAGCTATTAAAGAAATGGTGGTAAGAGGAGCGCCACTTATTGGCGTAACAGCTGCATATGGAATTTATCTGTCTATGATTAAAGATCCAAGTAATAAAAGTTTAAACCAATCTGTTAATTTTTTAAAAGATGCAAGACCAACGGCTGTTAACTTATCATGGGCATTAGAACTGATGAAAAAAAAATTATTAGATGTGAATATAGAAAATAGAGTCCAAGAATCAAAAAAAATAGCTCATGAAATTAGCGATAATGATATCGAGTGTTGTAAAAGAATTGCAGAAAATGGTTTAAAAATAATACTAGATATTAAAAAAAAGAAAAAAAATAAAACTATTAATATTTTAACTCATTGCAATGCAGGATGGCTTGCAACTGTTGATTGGGGAACCGCTTTATCTCCAATTTTTCTAGCACATAGAAAAAAAATAAAAATTCATGTATGGGTAGATGAAACGAGACCAAGAAATCAAGGCTCATCCCTGACAGCTTGGGAGCTTTTACAAGAAAAAATTCCTCATACAATTATTACTGATAATGCTGGAGGGCATATTATGCAACATGGAATGGTAGATATGTGTATAACAGGCTCAGATAGAACTACATCAAATGGTGATGTTTGTAATAAAATAGGAACTTACTTAAAAGCACTATCAGCTTATGATAATAAAATTCCTTTTTATGTTGCTTTACCATCAAGCACAATCGATATTAAATCAAAAAACTATTTAAAAGATATTCCCATAGAACAAAGAAATTCAAATGAAATAACTCATATAAATGGTTTAAATTCCAAAGGAAAAAAAACAAAAATTAGAATAACTCCAAAAGGAAGTAAGGTTAGCAACTATTCTTTCGATGTTACTCCGGCAAAATATGTGACTAGATTAATAACTGAGAAAGGAATTCACAAACCAACAAAAAATGAAATAAAAAAAATTTTTAATTAATAAAATGAGTAAAAAGGAATTAGTAAAAATAGCTAAATATTTAAACAGAAAAGATATAAATCGTGGCTCATCAGGCAATTTAAGTTTTAGGGAAAAAAATGGTTTTGTAATTACGCCGTCATCAATTCCTAATGACAAACTAAATGAAAAAAGCTGTGTTCAAATGAAATTTAATGGAAATTATAAAAATAAATTAAAACCGTCAACAGAATGGAGAATACATAGAGATGTTTATTTAAAGAGGAAAGATATATTTGCAATAATACATACTCACCCAACATTTTCCACAGCTATTGCATGTATGAATATAAATATTCCTCCTTTCCATTATATGATAGCAATGGCAGGAGGGTATGATATTAAATGTGCAAAATATGCTACTTTCGGCACAGAACAGCTATCAAGAAATATAATTAAAGCTTTAGAAAAAAGAAATGCATGTTTAATGGCAAATCATGGATTAATTGTTGGGGCAAAAGATTTAAAAAAAGCTTCAAGGTTAACAGAAGAAATCGAAAGTATATCAAAACAATATTTACAAATATTAAAATCAGGGAAAAAGCCAGTGCTTTTAAGTAGAAAAGAAATGGAAAAAAATATAAAAAAAATTAAAGACTATAATTATGGAAAAATTTAAACGTTAAATAAAAAATGCACAACATCTCCATCTTTTATCAAATATTCCTTACCTTCTTGTCTAGTTTTACCATTCTCTTTCGCTCCTTTAGAGCCTCCAAATTTAATATAATCATCATAAGAAGTTGTTTCTGCACAAATAAAGCCTTTTTTAAAATCAGTATGTATAACACTTGATGCATCAGGTGCTTTTGAATCTTTTAATACGGTCCAAGCCTTGGTTTCTTTTTCACCAGCAGTAAAATATGTAATTAAATTTAATTTTTCATAAGAAGATTTAATAATTCTATCTAATCCAGAGTTACTCCAACCTAAAGAATTTAAAAATTCTTTTTTTTCTGTTTCACTATCTAATTGTGCAATTTGCGATTCAATCTCCGCGGATATAGAAATTACTTTATTTTTATCGTTTTTTAGATTCTTTTTTATTAAATCGACATATTTATTATTTAGCAAATCTTCTTTTTCATTTAAATTACAAATAAATATTTTGGGTTTTGTAGATATTAAATTAAATTTTTTTATAATTTCTTTTTCATCTTTATTAAAGTCTAAGTTTTTAAGAGACTGTTCTGACTCCAAATTTTTTATTATTTGTCCTAATATTTGTATTTTTTCTTTATTACCTTCTTCTTTATCAATTTCTTTTTTAAGTTTTTTTAATTGTTGTTCTGCGCTTACCAAATCAGATAAAATTAATTCATCTTCAATAATACCCATATCTCTTAAAGGATCTAAAGAATTTTCAATATGTTCAATATCAGCATCCTCAAAACATCTTATAACATGAAGGATTAAATCTACTTCCTTAATATGTGATAAAAATTTGTTACCTAAACCTTCTCCTTTAGAAGCTCCTTTTACCAAACCAGCAATATCAATAAAATTTAATTGGGTTGGTATTATGCTTTTTGAATTTTCAATTTTACCAATTTTCTCAAGCCTATTGTCAGGCACCTCTACTATGGCCTTATTTGGTTCAATGGTGCAAAAAGCATAATTTGAAGCTTTCGCATTTTGTGAATTAGTTAAAGCATTAAACAATGTTGATTTTCCAACATTTGGCAAGCCTACTATTCCACAAGAGAAACCCATTTATTTTTTTGAAAGTTTGTTCATTAATATTGATATATCATTATTATCTGAACTTAAAAAATATTGTAAAAAGGAAATAATTCTATTTATAGAGAAATAAATTTCTTTTTCTTCTTCTTTTTTAAAATTTTCAAGCACAAATTTATTAATATTTTTATTATTTTCTGGTCTATCAATACCAATTCTTATTCTTTTATAATTTTTTCCTACTATTTCATCAATGTTTTTAAGTCCATTATGACCTGCGTTTCCACCACCAATTTTAATTTTAATTTTTCCAAGCGGGAGGTCTAAATCATCGTGAAATACTAATAATTTCTTTAAATCAATTTTATAAAAGTTCATGAACTTTTTTATAGATAAGCCAGATAAATTCATAAATTCTTTAGTTTTTAAAGTTATAATTTCATCTTTTAAAATTTTTCCTTTAGAAATAATCCCAAATTTTTTTAAATTTGTAATTTTTAATTTATATTTTTTTGTAATCATATCTATCGCCATATGACCAACATTATGTCTGTTATTTTTATATTTTGCTCCAGGGTTACCTAATCCAACTAGAAGGTACATTTTTTTTTTTTTAAAATTGTTTTTATGATAATAAATTTATTTTTTAGAATCCTGGTCTTTTTTAGCCTCAGTTTCTTTAGCATCTTCTTTTTTTTCTTCAGCCTTACCTTCTTCTCCTTCTTTAACTTCAGCACCTTCTTCTCCTTCTTTAGCCTCAGCACCTTCTTCACCTTCTTCTCCCTCAGTCTCTGGTTTTTCTTCTTCCACAGGCATAACAGTAGGAGCAGCTATAGTTGCAATAGTAAAATCTCTATCAGATATTTGAGGAACTACGTCTTCATCTAGCTTTATATCACTCATATGAATAACCGCGCCAACTTCTAAATTTGATAAATTTGCTTCTAACTTTTCAGGAATATTTTTAATTTTACAAATCAAGTCGACTTCTCTTCTTACAACATTTAAAACACCACCACTTTTTAAACCTGGTGATTTTTCATCATTAATAAAAATAATAGGAACTGATATATTTATTTTTGAGTTATCATTTACTCTTAAAAAATCAATATGAACAGGCTTTTCATTTAAAGGGTCAGTTTGTATTTCTCTAGGTAAAACTTTAATATCTTTTTTATCCAACTTTAAATTAAAAACTGTAGAAAAAAAACCAGTTCTAGCTAATTCTTTAACAATTTTTGGATATTCAATCGCTATATACGAAGGTTCTTTTTTATCACCATATATAACTGCAGGTATTTTTCCTGAATTTCTTAAATATTTAGAATTACTTTTGCCAGTTTTATCTCTTGCAACAATATTTAAATTAACTTCTTTCATTTTAACATATTAAAAGATAATTAGTTTATAGTTAAATGCATTAAAAATTCAACTGTTAAATATAATTTATTTAATCAAACAATACTGAAACAGATTTCTCAAAAGTAATTCTTTTTATTGCTTCGCTTAATAATGGTGCTATTGATAAAATATTTATTTTTTTAGAGTTTTTTGTACTTTGATTTGGTTCAATACTATCAGTTATAACCAATCTTTTTATTGGAGATTTTGAAATTTTTGCTATTGCTTTACCTGAAAATACCCCATGAGTTATATATGCTGCAATATCTTTTGCGCCCTTTTTTTTAATTGCTTTAGCCGCATTACATAAAGTTCCGGCTGAATCCACAATGTCATCAATTATTATACATGTTTTATTTTTTACATTTCCTATTACATTCATAACTTCAGATTTTCCTGGACCGGATCTTCTTTTATCTAGAATTGCTATATCACTTTTTAATTGGGACGCAATTTCTCTAGCTTTTGTAATTCCTCCTATATCTGGGGATACAAAAGTTGTATTTCTTTTATAATTTTTTTTTATATCTCTAATAAAAATTGGAGAACTATAAAGATTATCAGTAGGTATATCAAAAAAACCTTGAATTTGCCCTGCATGCAAATCTAAAGTTAATACTCTATCTGCCCCAGCATTTGTTATTAAATTTGAAACTAGTTTTGCAGTTATAGGAGTTCTGGGCCCAGTTTTTCTATCTTGCCTAGCATAACCGAAATATGGAACCACAGCTGTAATTCTTTTTGCAGAACCTCTTTTAAGAGCATCAATTGTAATAAGTAATTCCATTAAATTATCATTTGCAGGATAAGAAGTTGATTGTATTACAAAAACATCTTCACCTCTTACATTTTCAAGAATTTCTACAAAAATCTCCATGTCAGCAAACCTTTTTATTACACATTTACATAGTGGTTTTTTTAATTTCTTAGCTATTGATGTTGCTAAAGAGTTATTGCTATTACATGTTACAAGTTTCATTTATTTATTTTCCATTTAAAGATATAATTGAAAGGCATCTTCCATAATCTTTCTCTTTATATATAAGTGATCTTCTATAACTAAAAAAGTTTTTTTTATCTTTAAATGTGTCAAAAGAGCTAAAATAAATTTTTTTTACCCCAGATTTTTTTATTTTTTCTACAATATAAGATTTCAAATCAAATTTCATTTTGTTATTTTTTATTAAAAAAAATCTTTTATTTTTTGAGTTCTCAATAACAAATTTATTGTAAAAGTCATTATTTATTAGATAAGACTCTTTTCCTATGCAAGGGCCTATACATGATACTATGTTGTTTAATTTTGATCCACATTCAAGCATTAATTTTATGGTATTATAAATTATATCATTTTTTGCACCCCTCCATCCAGCATGAATAGCAGAAATAATACTTTTTTTGTAATCAAAAAAAAATACAGGTGCACAGTCAGCAGTTAAAATTCCTAAAACAATTTTTTCTGATTTTGTTATTAAACCATCTGCGTTTATTTGCTTATTTTTTGAATCATTATTTACTATTCTAACTTTATTACTATGAATTTGATTTGGTATAATAAGTTTTTTGTTATCTAAGCCAATTTTTTTTAGAGCAATAATTCGATTTTTTTGCACATTGCCTTTTTTGTCCTTAGAACTCATTCCACAATTTAAAGAATTATAAATCCCTTTACTTACCCCATTTTTTCTTGAAAAAAAGGCATACTGTATTTGCGTATATTTTTTTGTTTCTTTAAAAAAAAACAATTTATTAAAAACCTACTAAATTCTTAATTTTTTTATTTTTAATAGATATTACTTTAAAAATTTTTCCCATTTTATTTTTATCAATTAAAAATTCTAAACTTTTAGTTAACATTTTTTTTTGTTTATTATTAGCAATCTTAATTAACATTTCAGTTCTTTTTAAAATTCCTAGATTAATAAGAAATTCACTTTGACTTATTGGGCCATCAGCTGACAAATTATATTTTTTTGAAATTTCTTTTATTAAATCAAAATTTACATGAGCACTTATATCAGAGGATCCTATTTTTTCTATAGGGTTAGAAAGAGCATGTTTTTTTATACTTTTTAATGTATTTCCAAAAATTTTTTTTTTCTCATAATCAATTATTAAACATGCGCTTTTTATTTTTTTTATTCTAGTAAATAAATTTTCTAAGAAACTTATCATATTTAATGGTATTTCGTATATTAAACCTATTTTTTTTAAATTTTCTGATTTTGGCAAAAAAAATTTTAACATCGTTGGCTTATTTGAGTAAGAAATAAAAAATTTTTTTTTTTTTTTATTATAATTTAACATTCGCTCTCTCCACCCAATTTTTGTTAGTTGAAGTTGTTTTATTGGTAGTGCATCAAAAAATTCATTTGCAATCAAAATAAAAGGGTTTTCAGGTATTTCATCTAATTTTTTTACCCACTTAATTTTTTTTGATATAGCAGAATTAACTATCAAGTTTCTTTTTTGAATTTTTTTTAATAACGAGCTTGAATCAAACAAATATATATGTTTACAATTTTCAATAAATTTAGGCTTTATTTTAACTACTCTTAAAAAGTCTTTCATTAAAACACCACTACCAGGGCCTAATTCTATTATATTAAACTGTTTGGGCTCCCCCATTTTTTCCCAGCAATCAATACTCCATATGGCTATAAGTTCTCCAAACATTTGACTAATCTCCGGCGAAGTTATGTAATCTTTTTTTTCTCCAAATGGTAAATTTTTATTATAGTATCCGTATTTTGAATTTAGATTTGCTTCTGATATAAATTCAGAAAGACTAATAGGTCCAAAATTTAAAATTCTTTTTTTTAAAATTTGTTCCAAATTTTGCATTTATTTTTTTAAAAATATAATAATTCCTATAAAAAGAAAAAATATAGAATAAATTTGTCCTAAACTTAAATTAAATATTTGTAGCCCTAAATGCATATCTGGTTCTCTAAAATATTCACTTATAAATCTAAAAGAACTATAAAATATTAAAAATAATGAAGATATTAAACCACTTCTATTAACAAACTTTTCTCTATCTTGGTAAAAAAGTAGAATAAAAAAAAGTAATAAACCCTCTAAAATTGCCTCATAAATCTGACTTGGATGACGTGGGGCATTGTCTACATGGCTAAAAATTATACCTATTTTTTTATCTGTTATTCTTCCAACAAGTTCACCATTTATGAAATTTGCTATTCTTCCAAAAAAAATACCAATTGGAGCTGCGCAAGCTAACAAGTCAGAAAAAATAAAGAAACTACTTTTATTTTTAAGGCTAAAAAGTAACGTACTTATTATTACACCAATTAAACCACCATGAAAAGCCATTCCGCCATTCCAAACTTTTATGATTTCTATAGGGTTATAAAAGTAATAAGCTGGGTTATAAAGAAGAATATAACCAATTCTTCCGCCTAATATAACTCCCAATATTGTGTAAAAGAAAAAATCGTTTATTAAATCATTGCTTAAATCTAATTTATGTTTCGAATTTAAAAATTTTATATAAAAAATGCCAAGTATAAAACCAAGTAAATAGGCCATCGAGTACCATCTTATGTCTAATGGCCCGAGTGAAAAAATTACTGGATCTATATTTGGAAATATGATTTTAAGTCTCCGTTTTTAAAAATTTTCTTTTACAAATAATTTTATACCTTCTTCTATGTTTTTAAATTTTTTTTTATATCCAAATTTTCTTAGTTTATTAATATTTGCTTCGGTAAAATATTGATAATGTTTTTTTACATTCTTTGGTGTATTAATAAAATTAATTTTTTCATCTTTATTAAAATTCTTGAATAAAATTTTTGTTGCGTCAATAAAGCTCCTTGCTTTTCCAGTTCCTACATTAAATAAACCTGAATGATTTTTATTATTATAAAACCATATTAATACGTTTACACAATCACTTACATGAACAAAATCTCTTTTTTGCTCACCATCTTTATATTTTTTATCATGAGATTTAAAAAGATTAATTTTTTTATTATTTTTTATTAATGGAGCTAAGTAAGAAATGATACTCATTTGTTTTTTTTTATGTCTTTCATTATTACCATAAACATTAAAAAATTTTAAACCAACCCATTGAATAGGCAAACTTTCTTTTTTTTCTAATTTTTTTGAAATATGTAAATCAAATAAGTGTTTACTTTTTCCGTATAAATTTAAAGGTTTCAATTTTTTTAAATATGATTGTGCTTCTTGATCATTAAAACCATTATTACCATTGCCATAAGTTGAAGCACTAGAAGCGTATATGAGTCCTACTTTATTTATTGTGCAAAATTCTAGAATTTTAATTGAAAATTCAAAATTATTTTTTTTAAGTTTTTGAAAATTTTCTGATGTTGTTGAAGAAATAGCTCCTAAATGAAAAATATAATCTATTTTTTTTTTATTTTTATTTAAAAAATTAAAAAAATTTGAAGGTGTAATTATTTTTTTGTATCTAATTTTTTTTAAATAATTTTTTTTTAAAGAGGAATTTACTAAATCACATATTATTATGTTTGCTTCGTTTTTTATATTATTTAATCTATAAATTAGATTTGAGCCTATAAAGCCAGCACCTCCTGTAACAATTATCATGTTTTAAATTATAAAGTTAATTAGATTAAATAATTATATTAATTGTAATTTTATTAAAGACATAAAAGAAATTAAATTAAAAAAAAGTATTTATATTATACAATATATAGTATAATCATCTTAATAATATACAATATGTATTAAAAATGGCTCCTTCATTTACAGATTTTACCGATTCTAAATTTCATCCCATAAATTTATTGGAACAAATAATAATTTCTAAAAATTGGGTTTTTGAAAGACCAATTGAAGATGAAATATATATAGAGGTACCAACAAAATATTCAAATTTAATAATTCAAGTTACTTGGCTAAAAAATAATGGCAGAATTGAGATTAGATCTTTTTTTTATAATAAAATGGATTTTTCTAATAATATTGAAATTTATAAATTATTAAATCTTATAAATAATAGAATTAGTTACGGGCATTTTATTATTAATGAGAATAATTATCCTACTTTTAAAAATTCTATATTGGTTAAAGATAGCAATAACGTTAAATTTGATTTACTAAAGGATGTTTTAAACTATGCAATATTAGAAAGTGAAAGATTTTTTCCTATGCTTCAGTTAGTATTATGGGGAGGAAAGAAGGCAGAAGAAGCAATTTTGTTTTTTGATTTTAAAACCGAAGGTAAGGCATAATTGAAAGATGAAGTACTTATTATTGGTTGTGGAGAAATTGGGACTGCGTTAATAGATGGTTGGTTAAATAAAAGTAAAATTTTTTTTAAAAAAGTTTCTCAAATAAACATTGTAGACAAAAGCTTAAAGAGAAAATTAGTACTAAAAAAGAAATACAAAAATAAAATTAATATAATTGATCAGAATAAATTAAATAATTTAAAAAAAAATTTCAAATATGTTTTTCTAGCATTTAAACCCAAAGACTTAAATTTTAGTCTGGATTTATACAAAAAAATATTTAACAAGAATACAAATTTTTATTCTCTTCTTGCTGGAAAAAAATTAGACGATATTAGAACTTTTTTTCCTTTAAATAAAAATATAATTCGAGTGATGTTAAATACTTCTATATCGGTGAATAGTGGAACTATAGCAGTCTATTCATTAAAAAGAAATTTGAATAAAAATGATCTTTTTTTATTAAATATCCTAGGAAACGTTCATAAGTTAGATAATGAAAAATTTTTTGACCTAATAACTGCTATAGTAGGAAGTGGTCCGGCATATTTTTATTATTTACTTGAGTTAATGGAAAAAACAGCAGTAAGTTATGGGTTGAGAAAAAAATTTGCAAAGAAAATTATAAAAGAAACTTATATAGGAACTGCTAAAAGTTTAAATATTTTAGATGGAGAGTTTAGTGATTTAAAAAGAAAAATTACAAGCAAAGGTGGAACTACCGAGGCCGCTATAAAATGTTTAAATAAAAATAACTTTAATAAAGTTATCTCTAATTCTATAAAAGAGTCTGTAAAAAAAGCTAAAATTTTAAGTTTTAAAAAGTAAAATAAATTTTAGTTAAAAAATTTTAAATGCACCAAATAAAAAAAAAAATTGAAGATTCTTTATTGAATCTTTTGCTAAAAAAAGAATTTGATGAAATAGAAATTTCAGAGATTCAAAAAAAAACAAAAATATCATCAAAAAAGTTTTTTAATTTATTTAATACTAAGGAAGAAATAATGATTTCCTTTTTTTGCAGAATAGATAAAGATCTAGAGAGAAAAATAAAAAGAATAAAATTAGGAAATAATATAAAAGATAATTTATTTGAAATATTTATGACAAGACTCGATCTACTTCTTCCATATAAAAAAAATTTATTTAATTTTTATGCAACTTTTAAAAAAAAACCAAATCTTCTTACAAAATTATATAAAAGTTTCTTTATTAGTATGGAAAATAATTTAAAACTTAGCAAAATTAACTTAGATCCAGTAAAAAAAAATATAAAAGTATCACTTTTTTCTTTTTTATATTTATCAATTATTTACGAATGGATTAAAGATGATTCTGATAATAATGAAAAAATAATGGCCACATTGGATAACAGACTTTCTTTAATTGAAAACTTTCTTATATAGGCAGATAAATTTTTGCCCTTAAACCACCAAGAGGAGAATCTTCTAATAAAAAATTGCCTCTATGGCTTGTTATTATATCAGCTGCTATTGTTATACCTAATCCAATTCCTCCTGTATCTCTATTTCTTGATCCTTCAACTCTGTAAAATGGTTGTAAAACTTTATTTCTTTCTTTTTTAGGAATTCCTGGCCCATCATCATCTATAATAATTTCAACAAAGTTATTTCTTTTTTTACAAGTTATTTTAATTTTTTTACTGAATTTTAAACTATTAGATAATAAATTATGTATACACCTCTTAATAGAATTTGTCCTTATCATCACGTTTATTTTTTGTTTATTATTAAAATATATATTTTTTTTTAAATACCTTTTTTTTATTAAATTTAATAATTTAACTATATTAATTTTTTTAATTTTTTCTTCTTTTTCACCCTTTGCGTAATTTAAATATTCTTCAACCATTTCCTCCATTTCTATTAAATCTTTTTTTAAACCACCTTTGTTTAATTTTTGTAGCTCCAAATTTAGTTTCATTCTAGTTAAAATAGTTCTGATATCGTGAGATATAGAAGAAAACATTTTATTTCTTTGTGATATAGAATTTTCAATTCTTTCCTTCATTGTTTTGAAAGCATTTGACACTCTTCTAACTTCTTTAGCACCAGAAGGTTTAAAGTTTTTAATTTCTCTTCCTTTCCCAAATCGATCAACCGCTATTGCCAACTTTCTTATTGGCTTAATTTGATTTTTTAAAAATAATAATGCAACTATAAAAAGAATTATTGAGGCACCTATCATCCATAATATAAAAATATAAGTTGTTGAACTGTATATTCTTTTTTTATTTGCCTGAAACTCAAGTACCCCTCCATTCATTTGAACCATCACAGTGATTAATTTTTTTTTATCATTTATATTTAAATAAAAATTTTTTCCCAATGGATCTAAGTTTCTTAGCAAAGTTTTCCTAAGTTTTGTTTTATTTTTTTTATTTTCATCAAACTTTAGTTCTGCATTTCTTTTATAAACAGTTTGTAACTGCAATTTTTTTGATACATTATTTAATGTCCATTCCAAGTTTTCTTCTGAATTATTTTTTTCAATCGATTCAATAATAAGCGTTATATCATTAACAAAATCAATTGTTCTATGTCTTGTAATGGTATCCCAATGCCTGTCATAAAAAATTATTGTAATAATTATTTGTAAAATAATTAAAGGAACTACTAAAATTAGTATGGAACGGCCTAGAAGAGTCTGGGGTAAAAATTTTTTTATCATGATAATAATATTTTAAATATATTTTACTCTATTTTTAATACGTATCCTCTTCCTCTAACAGTTTGTATGTATGTTGGAAATTTTTTATTATTTTCAATTTTATTTCTTAATCTAGTAATTTGCACATCTAATGCTCTACTAGTGTTTGGAATATTTAATTTTTTAGATAAATTATATCTAAATATTGGTTGACCTTCATTTTTGGCTAAAATACTGAGTAATTTTAGTTCACTAGAAGTTAAAAAAAATATTTTTCCATTTTTTTTTAGCGTTTCTTTCATTAAATTAAAAACATAAGGGCCAAATTTAACAATTTTAGACTTTTGTTTAATATATTTGTTTCTTTCTATTAAGTTATTCATTCTTAAAAGTAATTCTTTTGGCTCAAATGGTTTGCTTAAATAATCACTAGCACCGATTTCTAATCCCTTAATTCTATCTTCAGGATTGCCTAATGCGCTTAATAGTAGAATAGGTGTTTTGAAATTATTTTTTTTTAAAGAATTAGTGAGTTTTAAACCAGATTCACCTGGCATCATAATATCGAGAATGATAAGATCAAACTCAATATTTTCTATTTTTTCTCTAGCTTTTTGAGCATTATTTGCTGTATTAACTCTAAAATTATTTTTAACTAAAAAATCATTAATTAATTCTAAAATTCTTTTATCATCATCTACTATTAATATATGCGGCAAATTTGTTTTCATATTTTTTTTCTTAAAATTACTTTAGAAGATTTACCTACTAAGTTTATTAAAATTTTTTTAAAACCATTTATTGATTCCGTGCCTGCGTTTTTATATGCATTTGCAATATTGTTAATTTGCTTTTCTGTTAACTTTTTTTCTATTTTCATCCCCTTCTTTGTTAGATAAATATTTTTATTTCTTTTATCTTTTTTTGATTTCTTTAAAAAAATAATATCATCATTCTTAAGTTTATTTATTATTTTTGCTAAACTCTGTTTTTTTATATCTAAAATTACAAGTAAATCTTTTATTGTTAAATAATAATTGTTTGAAGCTAAAAAAATAACTGCAAAATGAGTTTTGTTATAACCAAA
>CEUZ01065871.1_pt1 | contig 29521 bp, 32 predicted proteins | sample 361511 | NCBI WGS metagenome assembly CEUZ01 (sample SAMEA2622822, study PRJEB7988) | marine metagenome | biome: marine biome (ENVO:00000447); feature: surface water layer (ENVO:00002042); material: "saline water (ENVO:00002010), including plankton (ENVO:xxxxxxxx)" | depth 5 m | reverse complement strand
TTTTTAAAATAATCATAGGTAATCTTTACCCATTCTCTTTTTTTACTGTTCGGTCCATTTTCAAAAAAACAATTTAACACATAAGGCATTTTAAACATCTTTAATATTTCTTGCCTAATAATATCGTTGGATAAAAAATCAAACGATGAATGTATAAAGTTATTAATTATTGATTCATAATTTTCAACATAATTTGGTTTTTCAAATAGACCTAAAAATCTATAATATCTAAAAATTCTTAAATAATCTTCCTTAATACGATTTGATGGATTACCAATAAAGCGCACTATTTTTTTATTTATATCTTTTTGTCCATTAAAGAAATCTTTAACCATTCCATCTTTTGATAGATAAAAAGCATTAAAGGTAAAATCTCTTCTCATTGCATCTTTTCTCAAACTATTTGTAAAAAGAATATTGGTATCTCTTCCAGTTGGATTAATATCTTCCCTTAGAGATGTAATTTGAAATTTTTGATTATTAATATTCGCATTTATAGATCCGAATCTATAAGCAAAATTTTTGTATCGAATATTGTGATTATTTAAAACTTCTATAATTTTTTTTGGTTGAAGCTTTGCAGCTATATCAAAATCCTTTATTTCTTTTTCTAAAAACGAATCTCTTACACAGCCGCCTACTAAATAAATTTTATCAGATTCTTTACTAAAAATATTATATAATTCTTTCACAGAATCAATATTTAGCAAAAATTTTGAAGTATAATTATTCATTTACTAACAAATAATATATTTTCTCCTATATAGGTTATTAATTATGGCTATTTTTGATGAAAATCCAAATTTAATATTTGATAATATAAAAAACTTATTAGTTAAAGGTGTTAAGGAAAGGAATCACCCTTTTCATACACCAATTTTTTCAAATATAGATAAAAACGACAATTCAAATGCTAGAATTGTAGTACTTAGAAAATTTGATGATAAATCTCTAATTTTAAATTTTCATACTGATTATAGATCTCCCAAAATACTAGAATTAAAAAAAAATAATAAAAGCTTTTTTGTTTTTTATGATTATAAAATTAAAATTCAATTAAGAATAAATACAATTTCATATATTCAAAATCAAAATAATATCACTCAAAAAGCATGGAAAGAAACTCGTTTATCAAGTCGTAAATGTTATTTAACTGAAAAATTTCCTAGCTCTAAAACATCATTTCCTGAAGATGGAATACCAGATCACTTAAAGGGCGTTGATCCCACTAAAGATGAAAGCGAAAAAGGATATAATAATTTTACAGTAATAGAAAATAAAATTAAAAATATTGATTGGCTTTACTTAGCTTCTTCGGGTCATAGAAGACTAAATATTAATATAGAAAATAAAATAATTAAATTTAACTGGCTTATTCCTTAATATAATAAAAAATTATCAATTATTCTTATTTCATCTATATAAAATGCAACAAATAATCTGGCATTTTTATTTTTGTTTGTGAGATTTAATGTTTTTTCTTCTCTTATTTCTAAATAATCTATTTTACTTACTCCTGAATTTAAAAGCTCTTCTTTTAAATAGTTAATAGTTTGTAATTTAATTTCAATTTTCAGTAAACCAATATTTCTTTTTAAAATATTTGAAATGATATTAAAAATATTAATTTGTTTTTTTGTAAAATTTTTATATCTTGAGGATTGACTCATACCATTGCTATTCCTTATTGATGAACATGCATGGATCTTAATAGGAAGTTTGTTATTAATAACAATTTGTTCTATTATTTTTAATTGTTGAAAATCTTTTTCACCAAAAAAAGCTATATCTGGTTTTAAAATTTTAAAAAAATTTTCTACAACTGTTGTAACTCCATCAAAATGTCCAGGTCGAAAATTATCACAAAGCAACTTACGAAATTTAAATATTGTTTTTTTTCTAATTAATCCATTTGGATATAATTCATCTTGAAAAGGCAAATATAGAAGATTGCAATTATTTTTTTTAAGAATTTCAATATCTGTTTCAAGCTGATTTGGGTAATTTTCAAAATCTTTTTGATTGTTAAATTGGGTTGGATTGACAAAAATTGTCACTAATGAATAGTAATTTAATTTAATAGACTCCCTTATTAAAGAAAGATGACCTTCATGAATGCATCCCATTGTCGGAATTAAAGCAATTTTTATCTTTTTTTTCCTAATTTTTTGTAAAAAAAGCTTTGTTTCTTTCAATTCCTTAAGTATTTTCATTATTATTTCTACTAACTATTTGACTTATACACGATCAATTCTTAATAGGGCTGAAAATATTTTGAATTATGAAAAGAACCTATCAACCTAGTAACTTAATAAGAAAAAGAAGGCATGGTTTTCGTGCTAGAATGGCATCAAAAGCAGGTCGTCAAATAATCAACAAACGTCGTGCGAAAGGTAGAGCTCGACTTAGCGTTTAAAATGGCCATATGGCCCAACCTGTATTTACAATTAAAGAACGTTCAACCTTTACTATTATCAAAAATAAGGGAAATTATATTATGGGAAAAAATATAAATATTCAAATTCTTCCAAACCAACCTTTGAATGATAGAATAGGATTTGGTTATACTGCTACAAAAAGAATTGGTAAAGCATTTAAAAGAAATAAAGCAAAAAGAATTATGAGAGAATTAGCAAAAAAAATATTGATAAATTGTAAAATTAATTCTTATTATGTGTTAATAGCAAAGCCTACAATATTAGAAACATCTTTTGAAGAATTGTTTAAAGAATTAAAAGCAAAAATTAATGAAAAATAAATTTTTAATATACCCATTGATATTTTTAATAAAAACATATCAACTTGTACTTTCTCCTTTATTTGGAAAAAATTGCAGATATCTTCCTACTTGTTCAGAATATTTTATTACTGCATTAAATAATTACGGTTTATTAAAAGGTTGTTTGTTAGGGATAAAGAGATTATTTAAATGTCATCCCTTTGGAGGATCTGGTTATGATCCTGTCCATGAATTCAATAAAAAGGAAATAAAATGAATGAACAAAAAAATTTATTTTTAGCTATTGGAATTTCAATTGCAATTATAGTTTTTTTTCAAATTTTTTTTCCATCACAACCTATTCAGAATACAAATATTGAAAGTGAAGATACTTTAAAACCTGCAACTTCTATTGATGATAATTCTTCCATTACAATAAACGATATTCAACCAAAAGAAGAGGTGCTAAAAAATAATAAAAGAGTAAATATAAATACACTATTTTTAAAAGGATCAATTAATCTTAAAGGTGCTATTTTAGATGATTTATCTCTAAATAATTATAAAACTAGCTTGGATGAAAATGCAAAAAATATAGATTTATTTTTACCTGATGGAACGTCAAATCCTTATTATGTAGAAGTTGGATGGAAAGAAATATCTGATACAAATGTTGATTTGCCTGACTTAAATACAATATGGAAATCTAATTCCTCTGAACTAGATAGTGAAAATCAAGTTATTTTAACTTGGATAAATAATCAAAACATTACTTTTAAAATTACGTATGAACTTGATGACAAATATATGTTCTCAATTAAACAAGAGGTAATTAATAAAAGTGCTAAAAATTTAGAACTTTTTCCATACAGATTAATAAAAAGAATTAATACCCCAAAAACTATTAATTTTTTTATCTTACATGAAGGTTTAATTAGTTTGTTGAATGATGAATTAATTGAAAAAGATTATGATGACTTGTTAGATGATTGTTCATCATCAATTAATACAAAAAAATCATATTGTGATAACAAGTCTTCTGGCGGTTGGCTTGGTTTTACAGATAAGTATTGGATGTCAGTATTGATACCAAACAAAAATGGATCAATAAATGTAAATTTTAGATACGGTAATAATGGTAGAGACAATTATAGAACAGGTTACGTTGGAGAATCTTTTAATATTTTATCTAATCAATCATTTTCTTATGAAGGATTGTTATTTGCTGGAGCAAAAAACTTAGATGTCTTAAATAATTATAGTAAAAAATTAAATATTTCTCGTTTCACTGATGCTATCGACTGGGGTTGGTTTAGTTTTTTAACTAAACCTATTTCATACTCTATAAATTGGTTTTATAATTATGTTGGTAATTTTGGACTAGCAATAATTGCATTTACAGTTTTAATGAGGATTATACTTTTCCCACTGGCCCATTCATCTTTTAAATCTATGGCTAAAATGAAAAAGTTACAGCCTGAAATGCAAAGATTGAAAGAAACCTACCCAAATGATAGACAAAAAATGCAACAAGAATTAATGGCATTATATAAAAAAGAAGGTGCAAATCCAGTAGCTGGTTGCTTACCAATATTTGTTCAGATACCTATCTTTTTTTCTTTATATAAAGTTCTTTTTGTTACAATAGAAATGTATCATGCTCCTTTTTATGGATGGATAGTTGATTTATCAGCTCCTGATCCACTAGGTATATTAATATTATTTGGATTGTTGCCTTGGGATGTCCCACCTTTTTTATCAATAATTAATATAGGTATATTACCAATTATTATGGGTCTTACAATGTGGTTACAACAAAAATTAAACCCAGCACCAGCAGATCCTACTCAAGCAAGGATTTTTGCCCTTTTACCTTTCGTATTTACATTTGTGCTAGCTGGCTTTGCTGCAGGCCTTGTATTATATTGGTCAGTAAATAATATTTTATCAATTGCTCAACAGTGGTTTATTCAAAGAAAAATCTTAGCTAAAAATGGCTAAGATTAATCACAAAATAAATATTTTTTTTGAAAAAACAGATTTTATAGGTTCTTTTCATTCTGTTGAAAATATTCCTATTTTTAATAACATGTTTGAGTGTTGTTTTGTTGGAAGGTCTAATGTTGGAAAATCTAGCTTAATTAATTCTATAACGAAAAATAAAAAAAATGCTAAAACAAGTAAAACCCCAGGACGTACTCAAAAAATAAATATTTTTAAAATTCAAAATAATATTAATTTAGTTGATTTGCCTGGTTATGGTTTTTCAAAAGTTTCTAAAATTTTACAAAACCAAATGAGTGAATTAATTTCAACATATATTGAGTCTAGAGTTAATCTAAAACATGTATTTGTTTTAATTGATATAAAAGTTGGTATTAAAAATTCTGATATTGATATGTTTGATACATTAAATAATTTTGATAGGAATTTTACAATTATATTTACCAAAATTGACAAAACTGCAAAAAAAACCTTAGATGAGCAACGTACATCAGTCAAAAGCTTAATGAAAAACTATCCAAAAAAATTTTCAAATATTTTTTTTACTAGTGCAAAATCAAATTATGGAATAATAGATATACAAAAAGAAATATATCGTTTATCTCAAATCTGATGAAATTTGATTTTTTACCTGAAAGTGACCAAGCTTATTATATTCATAAGGCTTCAACTCTAGTCGAGGCTTTACCATATATTCGTGAGCATGCTGGGCAAACTATTGTAATAAAATACGGTGGTCACGCAATGAGTACACCAAAATTGGCTGATAGTTTTTCAAGAGATATTGGTTTAATGAAAGAAATAGGTATTTTCCCAGTGGTAGTTCATGGTGGTGGCCCACAAATAGGAGAGGTTTTAAAGCAAAAAAATATTAAGTCCGAGTTTATAAATGGTTTAAGAGTTACCAGCAAAGATACTATGAATGTAGTAGAGGAAGTTCTTACAAATGACATTAATAATAAAATTGTTAGTGCAATAAATAAAACTGGTGGAAAATCTATAGGATTAAATGGTAGTCAAAATGGGCTTATTGAAGCTACGAAATTAGAAATTCAGGTTAAAGAGCCTAACTCAAATATTGAAAAATACATAGATATAGGTTTTGTTGGCAAACCAAACAATATAAATAAAAATACTATAAATGATAAACTTAAAGAGGGTTTCATTCCGGTTATCGCACCTTTAGGCATGGATAAAGAAAAAAATATTTATAACATTAATGCAGATACAGCTGCTGGTTTTATTGCAAGTGAATTGAAAGCTAACAAACTACTATTATTAACTGATGTTCCAGGTATATTAGACGAAAAAAAACAATTAATTTCTTCTTTGAGTTTAGAAGAAGCAAATAAAATTTTAGATGAAGATTTTGTTTCTGGAGGAATGAAACCAAAAATTTTAACATGTATTGAAGCAATGAATAAAGGTGTTAAAAAATCGACTATTTTAGATGGGAGGATTCCACATTCACTAATTTTAGAACTTTTTACCGAACATGGTATAGGAACACAAATTTATAGTTAAATATGTCTAATTTAATAAATAAAATTAATACCTGGATTTTTGATTTAGATAATACACTTTATAAAGCTGATAGTGGTATATTTCAGCAAGTACACGAATTGATGGGAGAGTTTATAAAAAAACATCTAAATATGGATATTAAAGAAGCAAAAGAATTACAAAAAAGTTATTACAAAAAACATGGCACAACACTTAGAGGATTAATGGATAATCATGGGATAGATCCTGATGATTTTCTTAAGGAAGTCCACAATTTGGATTATTCAATTGTTGGTCCAGATGATCTACTAAATGAACAGCTTAAAAAATTGAAAGGTAAAAAAATTATTTATACAAATGCTAATATGCAGCATGCTATTAGTGTATTAGATCGTATTAATCTTTCTGGTTTTTTTGATGAAATCTATGATATTAAAATGGCTAATTATGTACCTAAACCAGAAATTAAACCTTATGAACAAATCATTAAAAAATATAATTTAAATCCTTCAAGTTCTGCAATGTTTGATGATATTGCTAAAAATCTTGTTCCTGCAAAAAAAGTAGGATTTACGTCTATATGGATAGACGCAGGGTATGAAAATTTTAGCGATGATATAAACTCATCAAAAAAATATTTAGATTTTGAAACAAATGATTTGAGTGTTTTTTTAGAAAAAGTAAATAGAGGTAATATATGAAAGAATTAGAAAATATTATTAATGACGCTTGGGAAAATAAAGAGGGTATTAATCAAGACTCCGATGAGTTAATAATTAATTCAATCAATCAAATTATTTCAGCTTTAGATGAAGGCAAAATTCGTGTAGCAGAAAAAATTAAAGGGGAGTGGGTTACTCATCAATATATTAAGAAAGCAATAATGCTAAGTTTTAGAATTAACGATATGGAAGCTCTGTCTGGACCTTATAGTTCTTGGTATGATAAAGCTCATCTTCTTAAAGGTAAGACTGCTGGGTGGAATAATGAGGATTTTGAAAGAGCTGGTTTTAGGATGGTTCCAAATTCGCCCGTTAGAAAAGGATCATTTGTTGGTAAAAATGTTGTTTTAATGCCATGTTTTATTAATATTGGTGCTTATGTTGGTTCAGGAACTATGATGGATACATTTTCTAGAGCAGGATCTTGTTGTCAAATTGGTGAGAACTGTCATATATCAGCAGGGAGTGGAGTTGGTGGAGTTTTAGAACCAGCTCAAGCTCTACCTACTATAATTGAAGATAATGTATTTTTAGGTGCAATGTCAGAAGTTGTCGAAGGAATTATTGTGGGTGAGGGATCAGTAATAAGTATGGGCATGTACATAGGTCAATCAACAAAAATTGTTGATAGAAAATCTGGTAATATAATATATGGAAAAGTGCCTCCTTATTCCGTTCTTGTTCCAGGTTCATTACCAGATAAAAATAATCCAAGTGGTCCTTCATTAAACTGTGCAGTAATAATCAAACAAGTTGATGAAAAAACAAGATCTAAAACATCTATTAATGATTTATTGCGTGATTAATGAATAGTTTAAATTTTGATCCAATTAATTTAACTCAAGAACTAGTTAAGTGCCCAAGTATTACTCCTAAGGATGAGGGTGCGCTTGATATTGTTGAAAAATATTTACAGAATCTTGGGTTTAAGTGTGAAAGACTTCTTTTTTCTGATGACAATTCATATGGTGTTGAGAACCTCTTTGCAACTATTGGTAATAAAGGCAAGCATTTAGCTTTTGCAGGTCATACTGATGTAGTTCCTCCAGGAAGCGAAAGTTCATGGAAATATCACCCATTTGAAGCAAAAATAGATGGAAACAAATTATACGGTCGTGGAGTTGAAGATATGAAAAGCAATATTGCTAGTTTTATATCTGCTACTCACGACTTTATAAAAAAAAATGGTGATAATTTTGATGGAAGAATTTCATTTATAATTACTGGAGATGAAGAAAAGCTTGCTATTAATGGAACAAAAAAAATTATGCAGTGGGCTGATCAAAATAATATTATTTTTGACCAATGTATTGTTGGTGAACCTACATCAAATAAAAGTGTTGGAGACAAGATTAAAATTGGCAGAAGAGGATCAATAAGTTTTTTTATAAAAGTCAAAGGTATCCAAGGTCACACAGCAAATTCTCATAGAGCTGAAAATTCAGCTCATTATTTAACCAAATTATTAAATAATATTATTTCAAATCCTTTAGACAATGGTAATGAAAATTTTTTACCTTCATCACTGCAAATAGCTACTATTGATATAGGTAATAGTGCACAAAATATTATTCCAGAAATAGCAAAAGCCACAATAAATATAAGATATAATGATGGTCACACAAAAGAAAGTTTAACTGATTGGATGCAAAATAAAATAGATACTTTTTTTAATGATTACCAAAATGTTAGTTGCTCATTTACTACAGAAGCTAATGCTGATTCATTTTTAACTAAAAAAGGGTATTTGACTAAATTAATGGCAAAATCAATATCTGAAGTTACAGGTCAAAATACAGAACCTGAATTTGCAACTGATGGTGGTACATCAGATGCAAGATTTATTAAAGATTACTGTGAAGTTGCTGAATTAGGCATTATTAACAAAACGCTTCACAAAATTGATGAATTTGTATTCTTAGAAGATATTAAGAAATTAAAAAAAATATATTTACAAATAATTGAGAATTATTTTAAAAAAAATTAATAACCATTTTTTAAATTTACATCACTTTTAATTTTTCCATTTTTTAAGTATTTTTTATAAGTTTTATGCATTTGCATAACTGCAGATTTAACAACAGTGATACTTGCTATATGAGGTGTAATAATTAAATTTGGATTACTCCATAATTTATTTTTTCTTGTTAGGGGCTCATTATTAAATACATCTAAAGATGCATAAAAGTTTTTATTAGAATTTAAATGTTTATTTAAATCACTTTCATTTAATGTAATTCCTCTTCCAACATTAATTAACAAAGATTTATTTTTCATTTTTAAAAGAAAATCTTTGTTGATAAAATTTACTGTTTCTTTTGTTGCAGGGAGTATTGATACAATAATATCACAGGATTTAATGAAAGTATTTAATTGTTTCCCTACATATAATGGAAAATTATTTTTTTTATTAATTTTTTTTCTTTTATAGCCTATAACATTGTAATTCATTTTTTTTAGAACTTTTGCGACATATGTTCCTAAATAACCCATTCCTAATATACCAATTGTAATATTATTATTTTCTTTAGGTGTTAATGATTCTAAATTATCATACCATACTTTCTTGCTTTGAAATTTGTAATAAATTGATAAATTTAATTGATAATATAACACTTGTGACAATACATGATTTGCCATTCTTTCTCCCATAATAGGATCTTTTAGTCGAATTATTGGTATTTGTTTATAGCTAGGCAGATTTAGAATATGATCTACTCCAGCACCTTGAGAAAAAATAATTTTTAAATTTGATAATTGTTTTAGTATATTGTCTGGTAAATCCCAAACGATAGCATATTTTACCTTTTTAAAAAGTTTTGTGTCATTTATTGATATAATTTTTTCATCTTTAAAAAGATTTTTTATTTCTTTTTTCCATAATTTTTTATCAGAAAAAGTTGTATAAAATAGAATTGTCATTTTTAATAATTTTAAAAACTTTTAATTAAAGACATATACTCATTAGTTATTTTATCCCACATGAATTCATTTAAGGCTCTTTTTTTCGCTTCTTTTCCAAAATTAAGTCTTTTATCTTTATTAGATAATAAATCTCTTAAAGCTTCCTCTAGCTGATCTATTTTATCTATAATAATTCCAGTTTTATCATGTAAAACAGCCTCTTTAGTACCTCCAACATTTGAAGCTATAGCAGGAATACCATGTAATGCTGATTCTATATATGATATTCCAAATCCCTCAATTGAATAATTTTCTTTCTCATCTACAGTTGGCATAACCATTAAGTCACTTATAGAAAAAATAAATTTTTTTTCAGAATCATCAACATTTCCTAAAAAAATTACGTGTTTATTTAGTTCATATTTTGCAACTAATTGTTTTAAATTTTTTAACTCAGGTCCATTACCTGCAATTATATATTTTAAATCATTATATTCATTCCTTAATTTATCAATGCATTTTAAAACATGAATATGTCCTTTTCTTTTTTCTAACCTAGCTAATGTAAATATAATTGGATAACCTTTGATAGACTGAATTTCCTTTATTTTAATATCTTCGAAACTTGAAGCGCCAGGATAAATTTTTTTTAAACTTGTTGTAACTACGCCCAATTCTTTAACCAAACTTAATGTATAATCAGAATTACTGATTATGGCTCTACATTTATTTAATATATTGACTATTTTGTTTTTATTATTTTTTCTTAATAAATCATTTCCATGAGTTAAGCAAATTGATGGTATTTGATTTTTGTTTAACAAATCAATACATAGTTCAAAACTTTTCCAACTATCCCCAATGACACAAGTAATATCTCCAGCTAAAATTAAAGATTTTAATTCTTTAATTTTATTTCTTCTTCTGAAAAATTTTAAACCACCTGTGCGTCTAACTGAGAAATTTTTCTCTATTTTTTTATCGTATTTTTCATCTTGAATTGAATTATAACTATCTGCCAAAACTATTACTTGGTTTTTTTTACTTAAGCCAAGAGCAAGGTTGCTCATTAGCGATTCTATACCTCCAACTTGACTTGGAAAACACTGGGTTAACATTACAATCATAATAATAATTTGAATATCTCTTAAAGAACTTATTTTGCAATATATTTTTTAATCTACAATATGCAATTTATGCATATCTTTTTTGATTTTATATTGCTTTAAACACATAATATAATGACTATTTAGCAAATGAAAGGAAAAAAATGATCAAAGAAATTTACGGTGCATTAAAAGCAACATACAATGAAATTAATAACTACGACAATATTGATCCAAATTTGATAAGATACTTTAAGACTGAATATGGAAAAAATTGGGAACAAGCTATGTCTGAGTATCTATATGAGAAGAAAATCAAAAATGATAAAAAAGCTGCTTAATTTTTATTTTAAAACATTTACTAGTAATAAAGTTGCTGAAAGAAAATTTATTGAAAAATACCTATCTAAATCATTAAATTCTTATGATTTAGAAAATAGAATTCATGAATTGGATAAGTTAGGCGTATATAACAAATTTTATCATTAATATTTTAGAGGATTAGTAACCAATTTTAACCACTTCCTCTCTCTTTTTGAAATATATTTGCTAACTTTTTGATATACCTGATTATGGTAATTATTTATCCACTCAATTTCATTTTGAGTTAATAAATCAATTTTTATTAAATCTATATCAATTGGAGCAAATGAAATAGTTTCAAACTGTAAATAATTAGAATATTTTTTTTTAACAATTAGCAAGTTCTCTATTCGTATACCGTATTTATTTTCAGAATAAAAACCCGGTTCATTTGATATTATCATGCCTTGTTTTAAAATAGCATCTCTAACTTTTAGTTTTTTAGATATTCTTTGTGGACCTTCATGAACACTTAAAAAACTTCCAATACCATGGCCAGTTCCATGATCATAATCACACCCAATTTCAATTAAACTCTTCCTGGCTAAATGATCTATATCTGAACCAGTTGTTCCTTTACGAAAAATTTTAGTTGATATAGCAATATGACCCTTTAAAACTCTTGTAAATCTATCTTTCATTTCTTCTGATGGATTGCCTAAAATTATAGTTCTTGTAATATCAGTTGTGCCATCTTTGTATTGTCCACCAGAGTCACATAAATAAATATTATTTTTCTTTAATTGATAATTTGAATTTTTTGAAACTCTATAATGTGGTAAAGCTGAATGTTTTCCAAATGCAGAGATTGTATCAAAAGATAATGAATAAAATAATTTATTTTTTTTTCTGAGAGCTAAAAGATAATCAGCAACTTTTATTTCTGAAATATTTTTAAGGTTTTTTTTACTTTTTAACCAATAAAGAAACTTTACAATACTAATACCATCTCTAATATTTGCTCTTTTTGCACCCTTTAATTCAGTTAAATTTTTTGATGCTTTTAATTCAATACATGGATTTTTAATGTGAAGTGTTTTCAAACTAATAGATTCACATAAATCTTTAAAATAAAATGGGGTGTTACTATAATCCATAGATACGAATTGAAATTTAGGAATAGAACTAAACTCTTTTTTAATATCTGTAAAATCTTTTAAATAACATAAACCTTTGAGTTTTCTTTTTAAATTTTCTTCAATTTTTTTAATGTTACAAAACAAGGTTAGTTTTCCCCTTTTTGGAATTAACAAATATGCAAAAGCTAATGGAGTTAAATCAATATCATTACCTCGAATATTAAGTAACCATGCAATTGAGTCTAAAGAAGATAAAATAAAGTAATCTATTTTGTTATTTTGAAGTTTAGACCTAAATAATTTTATTTTATATTCTCTTGTTTTCCCTGCATATTTTAACGGATGTTCGAAAATTTTGGAATTAGGATAAGTAGGTTGATTGTTCCAAAGATCATCAATTGGATTTTTTTTCAAAAAATGAACTTTTATTTTAGATTTTAAAAATAACTTTTGTATTTTAATTACTTCTTGAACCGAATGTAACCTAATATCTATTATTATTTTTATATTCTGATTTTTTAATTTTTTTAAATAGTCCCAGTAATGATTAAGATGATTTATTTTTATTAATTTCAAATTTATTTCTTTTTTTGCTTGAAAAGTATATCTTCCGTCAACAAATAATTCTGCTGAATTTTGAGTGATAATTGCCCTACCAGCGGACCCTGAGAATCCAGTTAACCAATTTAATCTTTCAGCATAATTAGCAATATACTCACCTAAAAATTCATCAGTTCTATTAATAAGAAAAATATTATATTTATTTTTTTTTAGAAATTTTTGAATCTTAATAATTTTATTCATTTTTAAACTAATTTAGAAAAAAGTTTAGAATCTATATTACCACCTGAAAGCATAACTATTACATTTTTATTTTTTAAACTAATCTTATTATTAAGAGCAGCAGCAGCAGCAACTGCCCCACCTGGCTCAATTACAACCTTTAAGTGTTCAGCTAGTGTTAGAATTGTTTTTTTAACTTCTTTTTCAGTAACACTGAGACCACTTGAAACAGTTGATAAATTAATTTTAAAAGTCAAGTCACCTGGTTTCTCTGCTAACAATGCATCGCAAATTGTTTTTGGTCCTGGGTTATTGCTAATAATTTTTTGATGTAATAAAGATTTTTTTGTATCATCAAAACCTTCGGGTTCAACACTATGGCATGAAATATCAGGAAATGCATATTTTAAATATGTAGAAGTTCCTGCAATTAGACCACCTCCTCCACAACAGCATAAATATAAATTTGGTATAATATCTATTTTTTTTAATTGTTCAGCAATTTCTAATCCTGCAGTACCCTGACCCGCAATTATATCATGATCATCGTAAGGTTTTATAAGTACTCTCTCTTCTTTCAATGCTAATTCATTACCAATTATTTCTCTTTTTTCTTTGGTGGGATCATATAATAAAATATCTGCTCCATATTTTTTTGTATTTTGAATTTTAATTTTTGGTGCATTAATTGGCATAATAATTTTTGCATTAATTTTTCTTAGCATCGAAGCATAAGCTACTGCTTGGGCATGATTACCTGATGAATATGCAATCACACCATTTTTTGTTAATGAGGATGAAATTTTAGTAATTTTATTTAAGGCACCTCTATATTTAAATGATCCAGTTATTTGAAAATTTTCAAATTTAAAGAATATGTTTGCACCTGTTAAACTATTTATGTAATCATTAGTTATAAGGGGAGTTCTAATAATTTTTGAATTAATTATTTTATAAGCTTCTTCAACATTCTTGTAGTTAAATTTAGTCATTTGAATATAATTTATTAATTCTTATTACATTTTATTGGATTTAATAGAAAAAAAATATATTTTAGATCAATGAATCAAAAAAATATAGTTTCTCCATGTATAAGCGTTTGTAAAACAGATCCAATAACCGGTTATTGTTATGGTTGTGGTAGAACAGATAGTGATAAAAAATTATGGAAAGATGAAAATACAAGGGATGAATGGAAGATAAATAATCTTAAAGAACTAAAAGGCAGATTATCAAATTGGCAACTTGAAGCTTTTGAAAAATCTTATCAATCAAAAATATCAAATGGATTATCTTTGATAAAACAAAAAATTTTAGAACAAAAAAATACTAAGTAAAGGTTTAATAAAATGAAATTTCCCTTTAAAGAAATAGTAATATTTTTAATATTAGCTTTAATTATATTTATAGGTTTTTCTATATTTTGGGAAATACTTACAATAAGAAATAGTTTATCAAGCTAATAATATATTTTTTTTAAGTACAAACCACACGCTGGAGCTGTAGTACCTGCTAAAGATCTTTTTTTTGCATTTAAAATTTCTACTAGTGATTTATCAATTACTCCTTTTCCAATATCAATTAATGTACCAACCATTATACGTACTTGTGAATGCAAAAAAGATTTTGCAGATATATTAAAAAATAAATTATCATTTTTATATTTTATATCAAAAGATTTAAGGTTTTTTATTGTTTTACTTGATTGACAATTTGATGATCTAAATGATTCAAAATCATGCTCTCCTAAAAATGATGATGCTTCATTTACTATTTTATCTACGTTAAGTTGTTTATACACACACCATGCTCTATTTAAATCTATTGTAAGTGGAGTTCTTCTATTAATTACTCTGTATTCATAAGATCTTAGTTTTGCAGAAAATCTTGCATGAAAATTATCATCAACTTTTTCAGCGTTAATTATTGCAATTGTGTTTGGTTTTAAATGCTGATTTAAACCATCTCTAATGTTTTCAGTTTTAATATCTTTGTTAATTTCAAAATGAGCAACTTGTTCTAAAGCATGAACTCCTGCATCAGTACGGCCAGCTCCATAAACTCTGACATTCTCGTTAGTAAGTTTTTTAATCGCAATTTCTATACATTCCTGAATTGAAATGCCATTATCTTGACTTTGCCAACCAACATAATTTGTACCGTCATATTCTAATTTAATTTTAAATTTATTCATTAAGAGTATCCCCTACTTTAAAAGAAAAACCTCTCAAAAATTCATCAATCTGCATTATTTTTTTTCCCTCTCTTTGTAAATATGTCGGAGCTATGGAACCATCCAAACAACAAAGTGAGAAATTTTTATCTAATATAGTTCCAGGATTACCACTATCATTTTTTAAAATTGCACTAATTATCTTTATTCTTTCATTTTTATATGTAAACCATGAGGCTGGATGTGGTGAAAAAGCTCGAATCTTATTTATGTTATAAAATGCTTTATGATCAAAGTTAATTCTTCTACTTTCAGAATTTAGTTTATGAGCATAAGTAGCATATTTTTCATTTTGAATTTGAAATTTAATATTATCTTTTAAAATCTTGGGTATAGTATCAATCAATAAATCACAACCCGTTGCATTAAGTATATTTATTAAATCTTTTTTATTATGATAATTTTCTATTGAAATTTTTTTTTGAATTAAAACTGGTCCTGCGTCTAGTTTATCGTTTAACTTTATTATAGAAATACCTGAGTTTTTATCTCCATATAATAAAGTGTGCTCAATAGGTGAGGCACCTCTCCACCTAGGTAAAAGAGATAAATGAATATTAATAAAGCCAAATAAGGGTACTTCGAGAAATTTAGAAGGAATTATTAATCCATATGCCATAACAATAACTAAATCAGGTTTGTATGATTTTATGAGATCTAATGATTCATTATCTAATTTATTAGGAGTATGAACTTTAATATTATTTTGAATAGCTAATTCTTCGACAGGTGTAGATAATGTTTTCATTCCTCTATTTTTCTTTCTATGAGGTTGGGTAAAAACAGATACAATATTGTATTTATTGTTAATTAAGACATCTAAGTAGTTTGCAGCAATTGAAGGAGTTCCCATAAATATAATATTTTTTTTATTCATTATATTTCCCCATTTTTAATTAATTTTTTAACTTTTTTTATTATAATATTTCTTTTTAAAGGTGATAAATAATCTATAAATAACTTGCCTGACAAGTGATCAATTTCATGTTGCAAAACTCTTGCCTCAACTCCAGTTACTCTTTTTTTTATTAATTTTTTTTTTATGTTAATATACTCTATAACTGCTTCTTTTGGCCTCTCGATGATAGCATATTGTCTTGGGATTGATAAACAGCCTTCATCCATAGATACAGTTTCTTTTGAATAAGAAATTATTTTTGGATTAAATAATATATATTTTGTTTCTTTTTTATTTTCTTTGTCTTCAAGATTTATTGTTACAATTTTCTTTAAAATTCCTATCTGATTTGCTGCAAGTCCAACTCCTGGAGCATTTTCCATTATTTCCATCATTTCTTCTGCAAGTAAAATTTCTTTTTTTTCTATATGATCTATTTCTTTAGATTTTTCTCTTAGTTTTGGATGAGGAATATAAAGAATTCTCTTCATCAAATATTAAATTATTTTTTTTCTTGATTGGAAAGCTGTATTTAATGTGTTCTCATCTAGATAATGCACTTCACCTCCAATTGGTATACCCTGGGCTAATTTTGTTACAATAATATCTTCAAAAGGTTCTAATTTATCAGCTATTACATGACTAGTTGTTTGTCCTTCCATTGTAGTGCTTAAAGCTAAAATTACTTCATTAATATTTTGATTTTTTACACGATTTAAAAGTTTATTAATTGTTAATTCCTGTGTTCCTATACCATTAATTGCCGATAGTGAGCCACCCAATACATGATACAAACCTTTATAAGAACCTATTCTTTCAAATATCCATAAATCTGATACATCTTCAATTATACAAATTGATGTGTTATCGCGATTATTGTTTGCACAAATACTGCATGGATCAATCATATCAATGTTTCCACAATTTGAGCATTCAATTATTTTATCTTTAGATTCGTTTAAAGTATTTATTAATGGTAATAATGATTTCTCTTTGTTTTTTAAAAGATATAACGCTATTCTTTGAGCTGAACGACGACCTAAGCCAGGTAATTTAGAAATATCATTAATTAATTTTTCTATTGCTGAACTATCCATATTAAAAAGGAAGCTTCATCCCAGGTGGAAGAGGTATTCCTCCAGTAACTGATTTCATTTCTTCTTGAGCTGCAAGTTCCCCTTTTTGTTTTGCATCATTAATTGCTGCTACAATTAAGTCTTCAGTCATTTCTTTATCCTCTGGTTTTAATAAACTTTCATCTAAAAAAATTCTCTTAATTTCTCCCTTTGCAGTTGCAGTTACTTTAACCATACCACCTCCTGAAACACCTTCTACTTCTATTGAATTAAGCTTTTCTTGTGCTTCAGACATTTTTTTTTGAAGTTCTTGGGCCTGTTTCATCATGTTTCCTATATTAACCATTATTTTTCCCTCTCTTGTTTATTAATATTAACTTCTTTTTCTTCATTATTAATATCATCAATACTATTTATAGATTGAATTATTATACCTGGAAAAGATTTAAATATGTTTTTCATTTCTGGGTTGTTTTTCATTTTATCTATTTCTTTTTGCTGATTAATTATATCATCTTCTTGCAATGAAGATCCAACCTTACTTGATGATGAATTAATTTGCCAAATCCTTCCAGTCCATTTGGATATACATTTTGCAACTTTTCTATTGAAATTATTATCATTAACAGCCTCTGAATTTAAAGTTACCTCGCCTTCTTTAAATGAAATTAACTTAACATCATTATAAAGATAAGAATGCAATACTCCTTCTCTGAAACTAAAAAATAAATCTACGAATTCTCTAAATGTTTTTACTGAAATTCCAGAAGTATTATTTTTAATAACTATAGTTGAATTATCATTAATATTTGTATCTTTCTTATTTGATATACTGTCAGGGTTATCGGATAATTTTGGTGAAGTTTTTTTAAATTCATCAGATTCATTGTTTTTATTTAATAAATCATCCGGAGAAGGCCCTTGATGGATATAAATTAATCTTAATATAATTATTTCACCAAGTTGATGTAAATGAAAACCATTTTGTAACTCTTGATAACCTTTAAATAATACTTGCCAAAATATTCCTAATGAAGCCATTGATAGTTTAGAAGAAATTTCCAAACCTTTTTCTCTTTCTAATTCAGGTATATAAATATTTTCACTAAGTTTAGGGGCAATTTTAATTTGAGTAATAAAATGTACAGCGGTCAACATTTCATCAAATATCATTGTAATATCTGCTCCAGATTTATACAAATTATTGTATAATTTTAGAGATTCTTCAGCATTACCAGCAAAGATATAATCTAATAAATCAAAAATTTTACCTCTATCTGCTAAGCCAAGCATTTTTACAATATGATCAGCTTTTATTATATCATTATTATTTGCAATTGCCTGATCAAGTAAACTTAAACTGTCTCTTACTGAACCATCAGATGCTCTAACAATTAAAGCAACAGCTTCTTTATCAATATTAATATTTTCTAATTTAGAAATTTTTAAAATATGTTCACTAAGAATTTCATTATCTATTCTATGTAAATCAAACCTTTGACATCTTGATAAAATAGTTATTGGAATTTTTTTTACTTCTGTTGTTGCAAATATAAATTTTATATGTTCGGGTGGTTCTTCAAGTGTTTTTAAAAGCGCATTAAAAGCATTTTTTGAAAGCATATGTACTTCATCAATTATAAATATTTTAAACAAACAATTTACAGGTTTATACTTAACATTATCAATTATCTCTCTAACATCATCTACCCCAGTTTTACTTGCTGCATCCATTTCAATTACATCCATATTTCTATCTTGCTTTATCGATATACATGAGTCACAATTACCACAGGGTTCTGGATCATTATCTTTTCTATTCATACAATTAAGACTCATTGAAATTATTCTTGCCGTTGTTGTCTTTCCTACACCTCTTACTCCAGTCAATACATATGAGTGAGCAGTACGTTTATTTGTAATTGAATTACTCAAAATACTTACCAAAGAATTTTGACCAATAAGATCAGAAAATTTTTGTGGCCTATATTTTCTTGCTAAGACTTTATATTCTTCAATATTTTCCATTTTTAAAAAGGAAGGTTTAAAACCCAAACAAGATTGTTACAGCTGCTTCTTTTCAGACCTGACTGGATTAGCAATTTATTTGCCCTCAAACCTTCCTTCTCCAATATAACATTAATGAAAAAAAAACCTAGCTTGAGATTCTTAAAATAACTATTTTTTTCTAAAAATTGATTTTTTGTAAACACCTAATATGTTGATATGTTTACAAAAAAATTTCATTTCTTCTAGGGCTAATTTAACTGATTTTTGTTCAGGATGTCCTTCAAAATCAATATAAAATTGAGCAACATCAAAGCCTTGAGGGTGGATATAACTTTCTAATTTTGTGATGTTTACTCCATTACTAGCAAAACCACCTAGGCATTTATAAAGAGCTGCAGGTAAGCTTCTAACTTGAAATATAAGGGTTGTTAAAATTTCAGTTGCATTAGGGTCAATCAAATTCATATCTTGAGACATAATTAAAAATCTAGTTACATTATTTGCTGAATCTTGAAAATTTTTTTCCAGAACTTCTAAATTATATATTTTAGAAGCTAGTTCAGATGCTATTGCAGCATCTTCCTTGTTGTTAAGTTCAGATATCTGTTTTGCTGCACCAGCAGTATCTAAATTAATAACCATTTGTTTATTTAATTTAATAATTTTTTTTCTACATTGAGCTATACCCTGTTCATGACTATGTATTCTTTTTATTTCAGATAATTTACTTCCTTTAACAGCCAATAAATTGTGATTGATTTCTAAAAAAAATTCTCCTACAATTTTTAATTCTGAATCTGGAATTAAACTTTGTGTATCAGCGACTCTTCCAGCTTGTGAGTTTTCAATAGGTACAATTGCAACATTAGCTTTCTTTTCTCTTACGCTCTGAAACATTTCTTCAAATGTACTACAAGGTATACTTTTAGCATCTGGAAAAATTTCTTTACCAGCTTGCTCACTGTATGCACCATTGATACCTTGAAAAGAAAAATTTTCTACATTAATCATTTTTTTCTTTTATATGAGTTTCGATATTAATTAAATCTTCTTTTGTATCTATACTTATAGGAATGTTTTCTACAAAAGTAGCTCCTATTTCAATGTTTGCATCTAATGCACGCCATTGTTCAAGCTTATAATTTAATTCATTTTTAGTAGGTTTCATTGAAATAAATTTAGCTAAAGCTTTAAATGTGTAACTATATATGCCTACGTGATGATAAACTTTTTTTAAATTTTTTTTATAAATTTTGTAGAAATCAAATGCATTTCCAATACTTTTTTCTTTAATCCAATTTACAGTCACTTTAGTAATATTTTGATTTAACTCCTCTTCATTAGTTAAGTCAGTAACAAGGGTTCCAATTTCAAAATCATTTTTTAAAGGTATATTTACTTTTTTAATATCATTAGGATTAATTAATGGCATATCTCCCTGTAAATTAATAATACTTTCAAATGATGAATAATTATTTATTTTTTTTAAAGCTGCGTAAACTCTATCTGTTCCTGATTGAAGCTCTGGATCAGTGATTATTGCATTTCCTCCTTGACTACTAATCAATTCAAAAACCTCTTTTTCACAACATGCTACATAGGTATCTCCTATGTTTGCTTTAATTGCTTGCTGCCAAACCCTTTGTATCATTGGTATGCCATCAATCAAAACCATAGGTTTGCCAGGAAATCTCTTTGAAGCCATTCGAGCGGGTATAATAATAACTGTTTTCATAATTTATGCGACAATAAAGCCTCGTAATCCTAATTACACTAAATTTTCACTTCTATTCATTTTACAAAATATATATATATGTATTTATACATGTCTGGACTTGAAGTTAATAAAATTTTAGCCTCAATTATTTTAGCTCTATTACTTATTGGTTTAATTAGCTTTCTGGGTGATTTAATAGTTAATAATAAAAATGAAGTAGCTGAAAATGCTTATCATATTGAAATTGAAGAGGATGGTCTTTCTAGTAATATTACTTCAACAAAATCAGAAATTATAGCTGAGCCAATTGAAATGCTTTTATCAAATGCATCACTTGAAAAAGGTGAGAAAATATTCAAAAAATGTAGCGCCTGTCATACCCATAAAAAAGATGGTGAAAACAAAGTTGGACCTAATTTATGGAATATAATAAATAAAACTAAAGGTAAATCCGCAGGGTTTAATTATTCAAAAGAACTTGCTGAATTTGGTGGTGTTTGGACTTACGAAGAAATGAATCAATTTTTATATAAACCAAAAGAATATATTAAAGGAACAAAGATGAATTTTTCAGGTTTAAAAAAAGTTGATGATAGGGCTAACTTAATTTTATATCTTAGAGAATTAGCAGATAGCCCTGCAAATCTTCCATAGTTTTAAACTCAATGGTAGATAATTATAACGAATTTGTTGAATTTGCAAATTACTTAGCTGATGAGTCGTCTAAAATTACAAATAAATATTTTAGAACAAAAATATCTATAGATAATAAAGAAGATGAAAGTCCAGTAACGATAGCTGATCAAGAAACTGAAATGAAAATCAGAGAGCTTATTATGTCTAAATATGCCTCACATGGTATTCTTGGTGAAGAATATGAAAATATTAATAATAATGCTGAGTTTGTGTGGGTAATAGATCCTATAGATGGAACAAGAAGTTTCATAGCTGGGCACAAAGATTACGGGACACTAATTTCACTTCTACATAATGAAAAACCAATTCTTGGAATTATTAATTGTCCAGCTCATGAAGAAAGATGGATAGGTGTAAAGGATAAAAAAACTACACTTAATAATAAAGAAATTTCTACATCTTCAATAAACAAAATTGAAGATAGTTATTTGTTTACTTCGGGTATTTATTTTGATGAACCTATTTTAAGAAAAGGTTATGAAAAAATAAAAAATAAAAGTAGATATTATCGCCTTGGTGGAGATTGTTATATGTATGGAATGTTAGCCTCTGGTTATATAGACATTGTAATTGAAGATACCTTAAAAGCCCATGATTATATGGCACTAATTAATGTAATTGAAGGAGCTGGTGGAAAAGTTACAGACAAATATGGAAAGGAAGTGAATGTTAATTCAGATGGAAGTCTTGTGGCTTCAAGTAACTTTCAGCTTCATCAGCAAATAATTTCAATTATAAATAATTAAATAAATTTATTTTTATAACAAAAGGAATTATAATAGATTTATGACTAAGTTTAAAATTTTTATAATACTTTTTATACTTACTTTTTTTTCATTTGCTAATGCAGATACAAATATTTCTCATGCTATTGCTATGCATGGCAAACCAAAATATGATGAAACATTTAATCATCTAGAATATGTTAATGTTAATGCTGTTAAAGGGGGGTCAATTGTCAGAAGTGCTACTGGAACTTACGACACTTTCAATCCTTTTATACTAAAAGGTACAAGTGCATCTGGAATTTTCAGCTTATTTGAAAGTTTAACAACTGGTTCAAGCGATGAAGCTTTTACTGAATATGGGTTACTTGCTAAAACAATTGAATGGCCAGACGATAGATCCTGGGTATCATATACATTAAGAGATGAAGCAAGTTGGCACGATGGTAACAAAATAACTGCAGATGACGTCATATGGACATTCAACACATTAATGGATAAAGGACATCCCTTCTACAAATATTATTATGCTGATGTAATAGAAGTGATTAAATTAGATGAAAATAAAGTAAGATTTAACTTTAAATCTAATAATAATAAAGAATTAGCTTTAATAGTAGGCCAACTACCTGTTCTTCCAAAACATTATTGGGAAGGAAGAAATTTTGAAGATACAACTCTTGAAGTTCCAATTGGTAGCGGTCCCTATAAGATTAAATCATTTGATGCAGGTCGGTCTATTACATATGAATTAGATAAAAATTATTGGGGTTTTAAAAATAAAAAAGTTCCTGTACAAATTGGGAAAAATAATTTTGGCTTAATTCGTTATGATTACTATAAAGATCGAGGAATTGAGAGAGAGGCGTTCAAATCTGGCGATATAGATATTTTTTTAGAAAATTCTTCTAAAGAATGGGCAACATCTTATGAAATTGATTCGGTAAAAAAAGGTATATTGAAAAAAGAGTTAATAGATCATGAAAATCCACAAGGAATGCAAGGTTTTGCATTTAATACACGTAGAGATATTTTTAAAGACAGAAAGGTAAGAAAGGCACTTTCCTATGCATTTGATTTTGAATGGTCAAATAAAAATCTGTTCTATGACGCTTACATAAGAACTAATAGTTATTTTGAAAATTCTGAGTTAGCTTCAAGTGGAACTCCAAGTGAAGAGGAATTAAAATACCTTAATCCATATATAGATATCTTGCCACAAGAAGTTTTTAGTTCAGAATTTATAAATCCAGTAACAGATGGATCGGGTTTTATTAGAAATCAACTTCAATCTGCAACTAAATTATTAAAAGAATCTGGTTGGATATTGAACAATGGTAAGCTGCAAAACTTAACTTCTAAAGAATATTTTAAATTTGAAATTTTACTTTACTCTCCAGCCTTTGAAAGAATTGTGTTTCCTTTTAAAGACAATCTAGAAAAACTTGGTATTGAAGTGACTGTTAGAACTATAGATAGTGCGCAATATCAAAAAAGATTAGAAAATTTTGATTTTGATATGGTTGTTCAAACTTTTTCTCAATCACTTTCACCTGGTAATGAACAAAGAAATTTTTGGGGATCAAATGCAGCTGATACTAATGGTTCGAGAAATATCATTGGGATAAAAAATTATGTAGTTGATAGTTTAATTGAAAAAATCATTCATGCTGAAAATAGGGAGGATTTAATAATAATTTCAAAAGCTTTAGACAGAGTGCTTCTTTGGCAACATTATGTAATTCCAAATTGGCATATATCTTCTTACAGAGTACTGTATTGGGATTTTTTTGATAAACCCAAAGTAAGACCAAAATATTCATTAGGCTTGGATACATGGTGGATTAATCAAAAAAAATATGAATTAATTCAAACAAAAAGATCTTCTAACTAATAGGTTAGAAGTTTTTGAATAAATAATATAATATTATTATATGGGTTCATATCTATTGAGACGATTGCTCTTAGTAATACCTACATTGTTTGGTATTATGTTAATTAATTTTGCCATTGTTCAAGTTGTACCTGGTGGACCTGTAGAACAAATGATTGCACAAATTACAGGAACAGCTGTTGAATCAACTGCAAGATTTTCAGGAAGTAATGAAGGAGAAATAAATCAAGATGTAAGCATTGATAATTTTTTAAGCAATGACTCAAAATATAGAGGAGCCCAAGGGTTAGACCCTGATATAATTAAAGAAATTGAACAAATGTATGGTATGGATAAACCTGCCCATCAACGTTTCATAAAAATGATTCGCGATTACATTACTTTTGATTTTGGTGAAAGTTTTTTTCGTGATCAAAAAGTTACATCACTTGTTTTGGATAAAATGCCAGTATCAATATCTTTAGGTTTGTGGACAACAATTATAGTATATTTAATATCAATTCCACTTGGTATTAGAAAAGCAATCAATGATGGGTCTCGATTTGATATTATGTCGAGCACTATAGTTACAATAGGTTATGCTATTCCAAATTTTTTATTTGCTGTAATTCTTATAGTATTTTTTGCAGGTGGACGTTTTTATGATATTTTTCCACTTAGAGGCTTGGTCTCAGAAAACTTTAATGAATTAAGTCTATTTGGGCAAATAAAGGATTATTTTTGGCATTTAACTCTTCCTCTAATTGCAATGATAGTTAGTGGATTTGCAGGTTTAACATTTCTAACTAAAAATTCATTTTTAGATCAAATTAATCAACAATATGTAATAACGGCAAAAGCTAAAGGATTAACAGAAAGAAAAGTCCTTTACGGACATGTATTTCGAAATGCAATGTTAATAGTAATAGCTGGATTTCCATCAGCTTTTATTGGCATTTTATTCTCTAGTTCCCTGTTTATTGAGGTTATATTCTCTTTAGATGGTTTGGGATTACTAGGATATGAAGCTGCATTAACTAGAGACTATCCAGTAATTTTTGCTACTCTATATTTCTTTTCACTGCTTGGTCTGATTATGGGAATAATTGGTGACTTCATGTATTCAATTATTGATCCAAGAATAGATTTTGAATCAAGACAATAATATGAAAATTTCAACATTAAATAAAAGACGTTTAAACAATTTCATTTCAAACAAAAGAGGGTTATATTCTTTTGTAATTTTTACATTTTTATTTATTGTTTCTATATTTGCTGATTTTATTGCTAACGATAAACCACTATTAGTAAAATATAATTCAGGATTTTATTTTCCAATATTTAAATCATATTCAGAAACAGTTTTTGGTGGTGATTTTGAAACAGAAGCTGATTATAGAGATCCTTTTGTTAAAGATTTAATTGATTCTAAAGGTTGGTTTATAATGCCAATTATACCTTATTCATATGATACAATAATAAGAGATATTAATGCTCCAGTTCCATCCCCACCTTCTCAATATAATTGGCTAGGTACGGACGACCAAGCAAGAGATGTCCTAGCAAGATTGATATATGGTTTTAGAATTTCAATACTGTTTGGATTTTCATTAACTTTTCTGTCGATGATTATAGGTGTTTCTGCAGGAGCAATTCAAGGTTATTTTGGTGGAAAAACAGATTTATTTTTTCAACGATTTATGGAAATGTGGTCAGCAATCCCAACTCTTTATGTTTTAATAATTCTGGCTAGTGTTATTCAGCCAAATTTTTGGTGGTTACTTTTTATCTTATTATTATTTAGTTGGATGGGTTATGTAGGTGTTGTAAGGGCTGAATTTTTAAGAGCAAGAAATTTTGACTACATAAGAGCAGCTAAAGCCTTAGGCGTATCAAATATTAAAATTATGTTTAGGCATATGTTGCCAAATGCAACTGTTGCAACAATAACTTTTCTTCCATTTAGTCTAAGTGCTTCAGTAACAATACTTTCTGGTCTTGATTTTCTTGGATTTGGATTACCTCCAGGATCAGCTTCATTAGGAGAAATGGTAAATCAAGGAAGGAATAACTTACAAGCGCCGTGGTTAGGTCTTACAAGTTTTTTCACACTTGGTCTAATGTTAGGTCTGCTTGTTTTTGTTGGAGAAGCAATTAGAGATGCATTAGATCCTAGGAAAACATTTTTATAAAATGAGTAATTTAATAACTGTTAAAAATTTAAGCATTGCTTTTAATAAAAAAAATAAAGTTGTAGATAATATATCTTTTTCAATTCCCAAAGGTAAAACAGTTGCAATAGTTGGAGAGTCTGGGTCGGGTAAAACTGTAACAGCAATGAGTATCTTAAAACTTTTACCTAATTCTGCTTCTTATCCATCAGGCGAAATATTATTTAAAAATAATAATATTTTAAAACTTTCATCAACTAAAATTGAAAAGATCAGAGGAAATAAAATCACAGCTATTTTCCAAGAACCAATGTTAAGCCTTAATCCATTGCATACTATTGATAAACAAATTTCAGAAATATTAATTACTCATTCAAATATTTCTTTAAAAGAAGCAAAATTAAAAACTAAAAATTTATTAAAAGAAGTTGGTTTAGAGGAAATAAGTTCTAGGCCCAAAACTTATTCATATGAACTTTCTGGAGGTCAAAGACAAAGAGTTATGATTGCTATGAGTATCGCAAATAACCCAGACCTTCTAATTGCAGATGAGCCTACCACAGCATTAGATGTATCTGTACAAATGCAAATTTTAGAACTGTTAAAAAATCTTCAAGAAAAAAGAAATATGTCAATATTATTTATTAGTCATGACCTTTCTGTGGTTAAAAAAATGGCAAACTATATATGTGTGATGAAAGATGGAAAAATTATTGAACAGGACAATGTAGAAGAAATTTTTTCTAAACCTAAAAATATATATACTAAACAACTTGTTAGCTTTCAAAATCAGTCTAGAGAAAGTTTTAAAAAATTAAAAAATATAATTTTAACTGTTAACAATGTTAAAGTTTGGTATCCAATTAAAAAAGGAATACTAAGAAAAACAGTTGATTATGTAAAGGCAATAGAAGAAATAAGTTTTGAACTTAATGAAAGTGAAACCATTGGCATTGTTGGCGAGTCAGGATCAGGAAAAACATCTTTAATTTTAGCTATTTTAAAATTAATAGATTTTAAAGGACAAATTAACATTGATAAACTGGAATTATCTACATTAAGTCGTAATCAATTAAAAAAATTGAGAAAAGATATTCAAATAGTATTTCAGGATCCATTTTCTTCTCTAAGTCCAAGAATGACAATTGAACAAATTGTATCTGAAGGTTTAGATATTCATTTTTCGAATATTCCAGTTGAAGAAAAAAGTAACAAAGTTAAAAAAATTCTTAAAGAAGTAGGTCTTAATTTTAACGAAATAAAAAACAGATTTCCACATGAATTTTCTGGAGGCCAAAGACAAAGGATAGCAATAGCTAGAGCATTAATTTTAAATCCAAAAATTTTAATCCTTGATGAGCCAACTTCAGCTCTAGATGTTACAATACAAAAACAAATAATTGATTTATTGAATGAACTTCAAAAAAAATATTCTATGAGCTATTTATTCATAAGCCATGATATGAAAGTAATAAGATCAGTAGCGGACAAAATTATAGTTTTACAAAAAGGAAAAATAGTTGAACAAAATACAGCAAAAAAATTATTTGAAAGTCCAAAAAATCCATATACAAAAAATCTCATTTCAGGAATAATCTAGATGGATTTTCTAAATATAATTTTTCTAGTATTTTTTTCAATTTTTAGTAGTTTTGTAATTATAGGTTATGGAAGTATATTAAATAGAATTTTTTTTAAAAAATTTGATGAAGTATATGAAATTGGTTTTGTTGGGCTATTAGGTTTTTTATTTTTATATTTTATTTCATTAATTATTCATTTTTTTATTAATATAAATGAAATTATTGTTTTTTTAGTATTATTTATAGGCTTTATATTATTTTCTTATTTTTATTTTAAAAATAAATTTTTAAGAAAAAAAATACATTATTTTGTTTTTTTATTAATTTTATTTCTGCCTCTTGGAATTATTGCTGATCCTAGTGAAGACTTTTTCTTCTATTATATTCCATATTTAGAATATTTATACAAATCTAAATTAATTGTTGGATTGGTAAATTTAAACGACATTTTAGCTTTTTCGACTAATTCATTATTTGATATTTTAGTTTTTTTCAAAATACCTTTTTATTTTGCTCAAGGATATTCTTTGATAATTTTGATTTTCTATTTGTTTTTTTTAAATTTGCTTATTGATTTGATTGTTAAAAATAAAAAAAATTTATTTTATATATTTATACTAATTTTTTCACTTATTTCTTTTGCAAAGCTTAGAGATTTTGGTACAACGTCTCCACCTCAATTTTTACTTATATTGTTGACATGTTTAATTTACCTATCCTATAAAAAAGGATTTACAGAAGAAATTTTTTTAAAAATTACATTTTTAATTTTTTTTGCAGTCATTTTGAGATTTAATAGTATAATTGCTCTTCCACTTATATTTATATTAGTAACAATTAATTTTAAAAAATCACTTAAATATTTTTTTAATAATAAATTATATTTATTTAGTTTGTCTTTAATTTTTACATTATTTTTATTAAAAAATGTACTTGTTAGTGGTTGTTTTATTTATCCTGCCCATAAAACCTGTTTCAATGAGTTATCATGGAGTCCAAATTTAGAAGTGACTAAAATGAAATATAGTAAACTTGTCGCCGATTCCAAAGGCTGGACTTTTTATGCAAAAAAAAATTTTGAAATAAATGAAAAATTTGTATGGGAAAATTTAGAAAAAAAAGATTTTAAGAATTATGAGAAGTACGCAGCCTCATATCCCTGGTTTTGGTTTAAATTTTGGTTGCTTGATAATAATTATAAAAAAATTATAAATGTATTTTTTCTAAGTATAATTATTATATTCTTTTTTGTGGTTTTTAGTAAAAATGATCATAATAAAATTAATGAATATGAATCTAATAATAAATTTTTTTTATTTTCTTTATTCTTATCATTTATTTTTTGGTTAATTTTAT
>CEUZ01010629.1_pt1 | contig 29785 bp, 31 predicted proteins | sample 361511 | NCBI WGS metagenome assembly CEUZ01 (sample SAMEA2622822, study PRJEB7988) | marine metagenome | biome: marine biome (ENVO:00000447); feature: surface water layer (ENVO:00002042); material: "saline water (ENVO:00002010), including plankton (ENVO:xxxxxxxx)" | depth 5 m | reverse complement strand
GTTGTAGGGTTTATAACTCTACCGAGGGTTCGAATCCCTCCTTCTCCATATTAATTAATAAGCTTATAATACTCATTAACCATTCTTTTTGCTTCAAATAGATCCTGAGCGCGTTTAACAGCATTAATGCTCATTTTATTATAAATATCTTTATTATTAATAAGATATAATATCTTTTTAGAAAAACAATCAATATCTTCCTTGTTGCAAATATATCCACAAACGCCATCTTCGCCTACAGCTTCAGGAAGACCGCCAACATTTGTTGTAATTACAGGAACTCCTTTCTGCATTGCTTCAACTGCTGTAAGTCCAAATGATTCATGTTCTTGACTTGGTACTAATAGAATATATGATGACTCAATTAATTTATCAGCATCACGAACAAAGCCAAGCAAGTGAATATTCTTCTCTGGAGTATATTGCTGTATATATGAATTAATTATTTGTTTTTCATTATTAGTACCAGTTCCGCAGATCAGAAGATGTATATCTGCTTTAGAATCAAACACTACCTTCATAGTCTTCAATAAAAACTCATGTCCTTTTCTTTTTTCGTACGTCCCTAACATTATAAGTATTTTTTGATCTTCACTAATGTTTAGCTTTTTTAAAATATGATGTCTTTCAGAATTAGGATTAGATATACAATCTAAACCATTGTAAATAGTAATAATATTCTTATTATTAAATTGATTCCTTAGTAAAAGTGAATCAGAACATGCCTGGGACACAGCAACAAAACATTTACATGATTTAATGAGCATTTTGTCAATAAATGCTTCATACCAACTAAATATAAATCTGGGTTTAATTGCAAAATTATGTATGTTATGAATTGACTGAGCCCGACCTAATGAATGCCATGCAATATTAGACAGTCTACATGTTTCGCCTCCGGGATAGGCGCCATTGATAGTTAATAATTGATCGCCCCCCAATTTTTTAAATATATGTTTTAGTCTGAGAAACTGATAGGGTGCTAGCAGTATTCTCATGCTTTGCCTTAATATTCTTTGAATAAAATTCGGCAATATACTAATAAATGTGGAACAAAAAGACCAATTTAATAGTATAGAATGTTTAATAATCAATACTTTATCTGATAACTCTCTCTCTAAATCTACCAATCCTGGATGATCTCGGTTACATATCAGGGTCAATTCATCTTTATTGTTTGGCCAGTTTTTTAGCAGAGTAACTAAAAATTTGTCCATACCACCAGCCCTATTATTCTCAGTAAAAAATATTATTTTCATTTAATTAACCATTTTATATCTTGGTGGTAATATAATATATGCATGATGCTAGAAATATCCATACTGTTAGTGATTATTGGGTTACTTATTGCCTATATATTACTACAAAATAAGAAATACTCAGATAAAGAACAAGAAAAGTTAGATCAAATTCTTCCTTTGAATGAACTTAAAAATAGTATTGAGGCATTTAAAAGCTCACAATCTGAAAAAACTAATGAATTATCAAAGAATGTTGTTGAATTATATACCTTATTAACAAAAGGAGGGTCAAAGAACCAAGGGCAATTTGGTGAAATTTCACTAAAGATGATATTAGAGCATGCAGGGTTCCAGGAAGGGCTTAGTTATTATAAACAAAAACAAATTGGAGATGAAAAGCCTGATATCATTATTAATCTACCAGAAAATCGAAAGGTGGTTATTGATTCTAAAGTATCGTTATCAGATTATAGTTCGTATTTAATCTCTGAGTCAGATATAGATAGAGAACAATTCAGAAGAAATCATTTCAATGCAGTCAAAAGGCATTTAAAATCATTATCATCTACAGATTATCGCAATACTTACGGTGCAGATTCACTTGACCTTGTTATTATGTTTATGAATGTAGAGGGTGCATATATTATGGCTTGCGAGGACGAACTAATTAAAGAAGCGTTGAGGTATAAAATAGCAATAGTTGGCCCAACAACATTGATAGCCATACTCCAAATAATCAATAGGACATGGAACAATAAAAAACAATCTGAAGATATTACAAAAGTTATTGAACAGGCAACATCTATTTATGATGCAGCTGTTCTGGTTTCTGAATCTTTCATAGAATTCAATGATTTATATGATAAATCTAAGAATAAAATTGAACAAGGTTTTAAACGATCGAAGAATCTTGTTAACAAAGTGGATAAAATGCGTACAATAGGTGGCTTAGAACCTAAAAAAGAAACACCTGTTAAACTTCGCAGTATTAGAGATAACGATAATTAATGCGCACGTAGCTCAGTTGGATAGAGCACGAGCCTTCTAAGCTTGGGGTCGGGGGTTCGAATCCTCCCGTGCGCGTGCAATAATTAGATTTAGTGTGATAGAGTTTAATATGAGTATTAATCTAATATTAATTTTAATAAGTATCTGGGTAGGTGTAATAATATTTTTCTCTGCAATCATAGCACCTACTGTTTTTAAATCTTTACCAGAAAAAGAAGCGGGTGCTTTTTTACGATCTTTTTTTCCAAAATATTATAATTTTGGTCTTGCTATAGGTATTATTTCCGTCATCTATTTATTATATGTGTCAATCTCAAATAATTTATTGTATATGGTGATAACAATGACTTTATTAACATTGATAAGCAAGATTTTAATTCCCCATATAAATTCCGCTAGAGATTGTGGTGAATCTGGAAAAAATAAGTTCAAACAGTTACACTTACTTAGTGTTATATTAAACGTCATGACACTAATATTAGGAGTAGCTTTACTAGTTATATACATATAAATGCCATATAAAACAATAATTAATACAGAAGACTTAAAAAATAATCTAGATAATCCAGATTTTGCAATATTTGATTGTAGGTGTGATATAAAAGATGCTAAATATGGTTTTGATTCATATAACGAAGGTCATATTAAAAACGCTACATTTATAGATATGGATCGTGATCTAGCCAGTGAAAGAACATCTACCTCAGGTAGACATCCACTCCCTGATCCTGAAATACTGTGCCAAAAACTATCACAATGGGGGTTTTCTAATTCTAAACAAGCAGTTGTCTATGATGACGCCGGAGGAGTATTTGCTGGTAGATTGTGGTGGATCTTAAAATGGCTAGGACATGAAAATGTCGCTCTATTGGATGGCGGAATAAATCATTGGATAAAAAATGGCAATAAATTAATTAAAGACATAACAAAACTTGAACGTGGCAGTTTTACTTCCTCAATAAATGACTCCATGCACGTGAATATTGATGATGTGGAGGATGCACAATATAAAATGTCTAAGATAATTATAGATGCAAGATCAAAAGAACGTTATCAGGGTATTAAGGATCCAGTTGATCCAATTTGCGGACATGTTCCTGGTGCTATTTCTCACCCATGTATGTCTAATTTGACAGCAGAGGGTTTATTTAAAAGCGAATCTGAACTAAAACACACTTTTAATAGAATCATTGGCGATATAAATGGTTCGGATATCATATCTATGTGCGGATCTGGAGTAACCGCATGTCATAACATACTTGCATTGAAAATAGCCGGAATAGAAGGCGCAAAACTATACGTCGGGTCATGGAGTGAATGGATTACTGACAGTAATAGACCTATAGCTAAAATAGAGAAATAGTATTAACTATAGTTTTCTTCTATAAATGTATGTAATATATCAATAAATTGACTCTCTATATTACTTCCATTTAATGTTTTAAACTTCTCACCCTTTATATATATAGGTATAGATGGATCTTCATTATTTCCAGGTAAGCTTATGCCAATATCGGCTTGTTTTGATTCACCTGGACCATTAACTATACATCCCATGACAGCTATTTTCATATTTTCTACCCCTGGATATTTAACTTTCCAATCTACCATATTTTTATTTATATGGGATTTTATAGATTGTGAGAGGTTAACAAAGTAGTCATTAGTAGTGCGTCCACATCCAGGGCAGGATACGATTTGTGGTTTAAAATTCTTTTTTCCTAGGCTAGATAAAATTTGTTGGCAGACAAGCACTTCTTCTGTTCTTTTGCTCGCTTGTTCGGGAGTTAAGGACACTCTTATTGTATCGCCTATACCAGTATGCAGTAATATAGCTAGGGCCGATGTAGACGAGATTATTGCATCTCTCCCCAAACCAGCCTCTGTTAGACCAACATGCAGAGGATACCTACACTTTTTGGAAATATCCGTATAAACATCAACTAACTCTGAGACATTGCTTGTCTTGCAGGAAAGTATAATTTTATCTTCCGGTAACCCTAATTTTACTGCAAGATTTGCCGAATCTATTACAGATGATATTAAAGCTTTTTTTATTAAATATGAATAACTTACAGAATCTTTATTATACTGTTTATCATTAATTAATTTATTTAAAACTGTTTTGTTTATACTACCCCAATTACCACCAATTCTTATAGGCTTATTATTTTTAATGGCAATTTTAATAATTTTTTCAAAATTTTTATCAAACTTTTCCTTTCCTCCTATATTACCAGGATTAATTCTGTATTTTGCTAGCGCATCAGACATCTCAGGAAATTTTTCAAGCAAAGCATGGCCATTGAAATGAAAATCTCCAATAATCGGTAATTTGTAATTATCCTGAATTAGTTTTGATATTATAGAAGGGACAGCATTAGCCGAATTTTCGTTATTTACGGTTATTCTAACTAATTCAGATCCAGCATCATGGAGTTCTTTAATTTGGATAATTGTATTTTTGATATCTGAAGTATCAGTATTAGTCATAGATTGGATCCTGATGGGATGATCAGAACCAATTTTGATGTTACCTACATCAACAGATATTGTTTTTCTACGTTCACTCATAATCTTGTATTATATTGTATATTTTCAAACAATCGTTAAAATAATGTAAGTGTTTGCAAAATATGGATAAAGATAAAAATAAAAACCACAAAGAAGAGAATAATGCTGATAACCTAGGCACGACACAATCAGCTACAAATGATAAAACCCAGAAAGCCCCAATCGAAAAGGGTGATTTACAACAAAAATACGAAGAGACTTATGATTTATTGTTAAGAACAAAAGCTGAAATAGAAAATATTAAAAAAAGAACAAAAAAAGAAGTGGAATCAATATATAAATACGCGAATGAATCTTTAATTCTAGAAATACTTCCTATTTATGATAGCTTAGAACTTAGTCTAAAAACATCAGATGAGTCAATAACTCAGGATAAAATAAAGGAAGGCAATAAATTACTCCTTTCTATGTTTCAAAAATTTCTTAAATCAAATAATGTTATAGAAATCAATCCTTTAAATGATAAATTTAATCCTAATTATCATCAAGCCATAAGCACCAAAGAAGATAAAAAGAAAAAAGATAATGAGATTATCGAGGTGGTGCAAAAAGGATATAAACTTAATGATAGAGTTATCAAACCGGCGATGGTTATTGTTGTAAAAAATTCATAATTCCCTTGAAATAGATAAAAATGGACATATGTTGTATACATATCTAATTAGGAGAGTATGAATGTCTAAAATTATTGGAATTGATCTTGGAACCACTAATTCTTGTGTTTCTATAATGGATGGTGATAAGCCAAAAGTGATTGAAAACAGTGAAGGTGATAGAACAACTCCGTCATATGTAGCTTATAACGATGACAATGAAATATTAGTAGGACAATCTGCTAAAAGACAAGCTGTTACAAACCCCACTAATACCTTATTTGCAATTAAGAGACTAATAGGTAGGAAATTTGACGAAAATGAAGTTCAAAAAGATATTAAGATAGTCCCCTATGGTATTGCTAAACATGAAAATGGAGACGCATGGGTTGAGGCGCAAGGTAAAAAAGTACCTCCTCAGGCCGTATCAGCTGAAGTGCTTAGGAAAATGAAACAGACCGCAGAAGATTATCTGGGAACAGAGGCTAAGGAAGCTGTAATCACTGTTCCAGCGTACTTCAATGATTCTCAAAGACAAGCCACAAAGGAAGCTGGAAGAATTGCAGGATTAGATGTAAAAAGAATTATAAATGAACCAACTGCGGCAGCTTTAGCTTACGGTCTTGACAAAGCGTCTGCGGAAAAGAAAGTTGCAGTATATGATTTAGGTGGTGGAACTTTTGATGTATCTATTATAGAAATGACAAAGATTGATGGTGAACAACAATTTGAGGTTTTATCAACCAGCGGTGATACATTTTTAGGTGGAGAGGATTTTGATTTAAGACTTATAGATTATTTGGCAGATGAATTTAAGAAAGACCAAGCAATAGATCTTAAAAAAGATCCTTTAGCAGTACAAAGATTAAAAGAGGCTGCAGAAAAAGCTAAAATAGAACTCTCTTCTAGCTCTCAAACTGATATAAATCTGCCTTATGTTACTGCTGACGCAAGTGGCCCTAAACATTTAAACATGAAATTAACTAGAGCAAAACTTGAATCACTTGTAGAAGATTTAATACAAAAGACAATAGAGCCATGCAAAACTGCATTGAAAGATGCAGAATTATCGGTTTCAGATATTCATGAGGTGATATTAGTTGGCGGGCAAACGAGAATGCCTAAAGTGCAAGAAGTAGTGAAAGATTTTTTTAATAAAGAACCTAAAAAAGAAGTTAATCCAGATGAAGCTGTAGCTATGGGAGCTGCAATACAAGCCGGAGTTTTAGGTGGAGATGTTAAAGATGTTTTGTTGTTAGATGTTACACCTCTAACGCTTGGTATTGAAACAATGGGAGGAGTAAGAACACCATTGATAGAAAAAAATACAACTATACCAACAAAAAAATCTCAAATTTTTTCTACCGCTGAAGATAATCAGCCAGCAGTGACCGTTCATGTTTTACAGGGAGAAAGAGAAGTTGCTTCTGGAAATAAATCACTCGGTAAATTTGATTTAGCAGACATACCTCCAGCTCCTAGAGGCACACCACAGATAGAAGTAACCTTCGATATAGATGCTAATGGAATTTTGAATGTATCTGCTAAAGACAATGCAACAGGTAAAGAACAATCAATAATTATAAAAGCTTCAAGCGGATTATCAGAAGATGAAATACAGAAAATGATTAAAGATGCTGAAACACATGCCGAAGAAGACAAAAAGGTAAAAGAATTAGTTGATGCTAAAAATCAAGCAGAGGCAATGATACATGGCTCAGAAAAAGCAATTAAAGACTTAGGTGATAAAGCTGATAAAAATGAAGTTGAGAAAGTAAATGTAGCGATATCTGATTTAAAAGATGAGATTAAAAAAGAAGATATCAATAAGATAAAAGAAAAAACCACAAAACTTACTGAGGCAGCTGGTAAAATTGCAGAACAAGCATACAAAGAACAAGCTGCCGCGCAACAACAAAAAGAAACTGTTAATGAAGACAAAAAAAATAATGAAGCCGTGGATGCAGATTTCAAAGAAGTAGATGACGAGCCTAAAGAACCTAAGGCTGATAAAAAATAATTTATTATGGCAAAAGCTGATTACTATTCAACTCTAGGTGTAAATAGAGATGCGTCTTCTGATGCAATTAAAAAAGCTTACAAAAAACTAGCCATGAAACACCATCCTGATAGAAATCAAGGAGACAAAAGTGCTGAAGCTAAATTTAAAGAATTATCTGAAGCTTATGAAGTGTTAAGTGATCCAGATAAAAGAACTACATACGATCAGTTTGGACATGAAGGTGTTAATTCTAGATTTGGTCAAGCAGGTGGATTTTCCGGAGGATCTTTCAATGATATTTTTGGAGATGTTTTTGGAGATATTTTTGGAAATTCATCTCGTTCATCTAATCAGCCTAGAAGAGGTAGTGATTTAGAATATCAAATTGAACTATCATTAGAAGATGCGATTGCTGGAAAGGAAGTAAAACTAAAAATACCTAAATCTGTAAATTGTAATGATTGTAGCGGAACAGGAGCTGATAAAGGAACAGCGTTTTCTATTTGCAATCAATGTAATGGAAGTGGTCACATCAGAGTTAGTCAAGGTTTTTTCTCTATGCAACAAACATGTCCGGCCTGCAGAGGAAGAGGGAAAAGTATAAGCAAGCCATGTAATACTTGTTCTGGAAATGGCAGAATCAAAAAAACAAAGAATCTATCTGTTAATATTCCTAAAGGGGTAGATACAGGCGATCAAATTAGATTGTCAGGCGAAGGTGAAGGAGGACCAAACAATGGAGTATCTGGAGACTTATATGTAAGTATAAAAATTACTCCTCATAAGTTTTTTCAACGAGATGGAGATGATCTATTATGCGAAATACCAATAAATTTTACATCTGCGGCATTAGGAGATAAGATAATTGTTCCAACACTTAATGGCAAAGTTGAATTAAAAATACCATCGGGAACACAAACTGGAAGAGCGTTTAGAGTTAGAAACAAAGGAGTTCAATCAATAAGATCGTCCAGTACAGGAGATTTATATTGTAGAGTTATAGTAGAAACACCAATAAATTTAACTAACAATCAAAAAGAGATACTTAAAAAACTTGACGAATCTTTTGGAAAAAATAAGTCAACTCACAAACCTAAGGAAAAAAGTTGGGTAGATAATATAAAAGAATTTTTTGAATAAATATGAAAGAATATAAAATTGCAATAAATGGTTTTTTTGGGAAGATGGGCCAATCTATCTACAATGAGTCTAAAAAATTTCCTGATTGCCAAATAACCGTTGGATGTGATTTGCAAGAAAAAATTAAATCTAATTCCATAGAAGAAGTTAGTCTGACATCTAACATTTCAGATAAAGCTGATTTATTTGATTCTGTAATAGATTTTTCATTACCACAATCAACAATTAAATTAATAGATGAATGTCAAAAATTAAAGAAACCTATTACCATAGGTACAACTGGTTTTACATCAAACCAATTAAATCAAATAAACAAAGCAAGTAATGATATACCAATTTTATTAGCACCAAATATGAGTTATGGTGTAAATGCAACTTTTTCTATCATTGCAGAATTAGCAAAAATTTTGAATGATTATAAAATTACAATTAACGAAACACACCATAAAAATAAAATAGACAAACCTTCTGGTACCGCAATTAAGTTGGCATCTATAATATCAGAGAATAGCCCTACAATTGACACCCAGGATCAAATAAAGATTAATTCTTCCAGAGTAGAGTCAGAAATAGGTACACATGAAGTTGTTTTTGAGAATGATACTAATAAAATTAATATAATTCACAGCGCGTTTGATAGATCTATATTTGCTATTGGAGCAATTAAAACTGCAATGTGGATTACAAATCAGGAACCAGGATTGTATAATTATCAGAATTTTTTAACTTCTAAATCATGAGACCATACGCTGCTATATTTCCCGGACAAGGTTCGCAACATAGGGAAATGTTGTTATCGTATCTTAATAATAATACATTCATAAATACACTTAATGAATCATCAGAAATACTAAAATTTGATATTGTAAAAACTGTAGAAGATGAATCTAAACTAAATAACACTATATATACCCAACCAATTATGCTGGCCACATCGATTGCAATATGGAGAACATGGAGGGAAAAGAACGAATCACTTCCATCATATGCGGCCGGTCATAGTCTAGGAGAATATAGCGCTTTAGTTGCAAGCCAAATTATTTCATTATCAGATGGGTTAAATCTTGTGTCTGAAAGGGCAAAAATGATGGTGGAGGCGATGGGTAATATAGAAGGGAGTATGGCAGCGATAATAGGCTTAAATAGCAATCAAGTTAACAATATATGCAAAGAACTATCTATTGGTGACAATGTTATAGAGGCAGTAAATTTTAATTCTGATTCACAAATAGTTGTTGCAGGAGATGTAGATACTATAAAAAAATCAGAGAATGTATTTAAATCTACTGGCGCTAAAATAGTAAAAGTATTGCCAGTAAGTGTAGCTGCGCATACATCAATTATGAAAAATTGTTCAGAAAAACTTAATAAGTTATTGTTAAATATAGAATTTAAAGAACCATTGTTTCCAGTTATTCATAATGAGGATGCCCAGTCAAAAATACACAAAGATGATATAATAGTTTCATTAACCAAACAAATTCATAGTTCAGTTATGTGGTCACAGTCAATAAAGAATATAGCAAAATTAGGTATAGATTCGTTTATTGAAATTGGTCCAGGCACTGTTTTAACCGGATTAAATAAAAGAATTAGTAAGGAATTATCAGTAATATCGATCTCCGATTCGAAACTGATAGACGATGCAAAGGAGTTGATAATAAATGGTAACTGAAAAAAAAATTGCCTTGGTAACTGGAGCAAATCGAGGAATAGGTGCAGAAATATTATCATCACTCTTATCTAATAATATTACAGTGATTGGGACGTCAAGATCAGAAGATGGGGTGAAGAAAATTAATGAAAAAATTACCGCATTAAATGGAGACGGAAAGGGTTTTATATTGGATGTTAAAGAATCAGAATCTATCGCAAATTTAAACAATACAATTAAAGAAAAGTTTGGTACGGTGTCTATACTTATAAATAACGCAGGAATCACTAGTGATAATTTATTAATAAGAATGTCTGATCAAGAATGGCAAGATGTGATAGATACAAACCTCACATCATTATTTAGAGTTACAAAGGAATTTTTAAAAGATATGATGAAAGTTAAATATGGAAGAATCATTAATATAGGGTCGGTTGTTGGGGTTATGGGCAATGCTGGACAAACCAATTATGCATCTACAAAAGCTGCGCTAATAGGTTTTACCAAATCTCTTGCTAAAGAAGTGGCATCAAGAAATATAACTGTTAATGCGGTATCCCCAGGTTTTATAGATACTGACATGACTAAAGATATACCGGAGAATATGAAGCTAAAACTGATTGAAGCTATACCTTTGTCTAGAATTGGTGATACAAAAGAACTTGCGTCCGTTGTAAAGTTTTTGGCTTCCGATGATTCATCGTATATAACTGGAGAAAATATTAATGTAAATGGTGGGTTATATATGTAAAATAGTCTAAAATGACTTTACAATAATAAATAGGTGTTCAAAATCAAATTAGAAAAGTTTAAGGAGTGAAAATAAATGAGTAGTGTAGAAGAAAAAGTAAAAAATATTATAGTCAAGCAATTAGGTGTAAAAGATGAAGAGGTAAAATCTGAATCTAAATTCATTGATGATTTGGGAGCAGATTCACTTGATACTGTTGAACTTGTTATGGCATTAGAAGAAGAATTTGATACTGAAATACCTGACGAAGAAGCAGAAAAGATTACAACTGTTCAACAAGCCATCGATTATATCAATAATCACCAAAAGTAAATTCAAATGAGTAAAAGACGAGTTGTTGTCACAGGAATGGGTTGTCTCACACCGATAGGTAATTCTGTAGAAGAATTTTGGAGTTCAGCTCTAAAAGGTATGTCTGGTGTAACTAATATTACAACATTTGATGTATCTGATATGTCAGTAAAATTTTCGGCGTCAGTCAAAAACTTTGATGTTGAAACTTATCTTGACAATAAAGAGCAGCGTAAAATGGATCTTTTTATGCAATACGGAATGGCAGCAGGTATACAAGCAATCACAGACTCTAAACTTGATTCTAAAAATATTAATTCCGATAAAGTGGGAATCTCAATTGGATCGGGTATTGGAGGGCTCCAATATATTGAAAATACACATACTACTTACACCTCATCAGGCGCAAGAAGAATTTCACCTTTTTTTGTTCCTGCATCTATTATTAACATGATATCAGGGAATTTATCTATTAAATTTGGGTTTAAAGGACCTAATTTATCTATAGTAACTGCATGCACAACAGGAACACATAATATAGGTGAAGGATTTAGACAAATACAATACTCTCATGCCGATGTTATGATTTGTGGTGGAGCTGAAATGGCAACATCACCTTTAGGTCTCGGTGGATTTGCAGCAGCTAGAGCTTTATCAACAAGAAATGAAGATCCAAAAACTGCAAGCCGTCCATGGGATATTAATAGAGATGGGTTTGTTCTAGGTGATGGCGCTGGAGTAATTGTTCTTGAAGAACTAAACCATGCATTAAAAAGAAATGCAAAAATTTATGCAGAAATTAGTGGTTATGGGATGAGTGCTGATGCATATCATATGACATTACCTCCAGAAACTGGTGATGGAGCTGCAAGATGTATGGAGAATGCTTTAATTGACGCGGGAATAAAAGCAAATCAAATTGAATATATTAATGCTCATGGTACATCTACACCAGCTGGAGATGTGGCAGAAGTTGCTGCTATAAAAAATATTTTCAAAGATCATTCAAAAAAATTAGTAGTTAATTCTACAAAATCTATGATTGGACATCTTTTAGGTGCGGCTGGCGGCGTCGAATCTATCGCAACTATACTTTCTATATATAATCAAAAAGCACACCCCACAATCAATATTTTCAATCAAGATCCAAAATGCGATTTAAATTTCAATTCATCTAAATCATCTAACGTTGAAATTAGCCATGCGTTATCGAATTCATTTGGTTTTGGCGGAACCAACGGTTCATTGATTTTTTCTAAATACGAATAATTCCTAAGATGCCAAAAACATCTATAAATACTTTTGTTAATAAAAAGAATATATCTTCCTTAGATAGAGGGTTTAATTTCGGTGATGGCTTATTTGAGACAATTTTAGTACAAAATAATAAACCATTATACCTAAAAGAGCATATAGAAAGATTACATAAAGGATGTTGTGTTCTAGGATTAATTAAACCTTCTAACAAACTGATCTATAAAAATATTAAACTAGCTATTGGTAATTCAAATAATTGTATTGTTAAAATTATTTTTACAAGAGGAAGTAGTAGTTATGGGTATAAAATTGATGACAATTTGACTCCTAATTTATATTTTTTTAAACATCAGATTCAAATTTCTGGTGAAAAATTCAATACTAATCAATTAGGTATATCTACATACATTTTAAAAGCAAATAATGATCTTTCTAAAATTAAACATTTAAATAGAATTGAACAGGTTATGATTTCAAAAAACTTACTTAAACAATCAAAATATAGAGATTTAATTGCTGTTGATGCTAATAATAATATTATTGAATGTATATCCTCAAATATATTTTTTGTTAACTTCAAAAAAAGTACTCCAATTTTTTATACGCCCATTATAAAAGATGTAGGTATTGAAGGTATTTTAAGAAGTAAAATAATTTCTTTTTTAAAAAATAAACAATATATCATAAAAATAATAAATATACCTTTGTCTAAAATAGATAAATTTGACGCATGTTTTACAACCAACTCTATAAGAGGCGTAACATTCATTAGTCAAATTAAAAAAACTAAATTTTTCTTTGATGATTTCCTATATAATGTACTAAAAAAGTATATTTATAATTAATGAAAAAAGGAAAATTCATAATATTTGAAGGAAACGAGGGAACAGGTAAAACAACCCACCTCAATTTTGTTTCATCATATTTGAATGACAAAAATATTAAAAATGAAATTACTAGGGAGCCTGGGGGTACTGAATTTGGTGAATCACTTAGAGATATTTTACTTGATAATAAGTCACAATTAGATCCATTGTCTGAAGCTCTTTTATTTCATTCCGCAAGAGTTGTAAATTATAATAATATCAAGAATGCGCTAGATAATGGTATATATGTAATATGCGATAGATTTCATTATTCAACTTTAGTGTATCAAGGAATTGTAGAATCAAACAAAAAAGTACAAGAAATGCATAAGTTATTAGATCCATTTTTTTCTGAAAAAATTTCATTAATTTTTTATTTATGTGCTAGCCCTAAAACATCTTCTGACAGAATAAATAATAGAGAAAATACAGATAAATTTGAATCTCAAGGAATAAATTATTTTGAAAAGATTCATCATGCATATGAAGATACTTTTAAAAATAATAATAAAGTTATAAAAATAGATACAAGTAAAAATAAAGAACTAGTACAAAAAGAAATAACTGAACATTTAGATAGAATAATTAATGAATAGTACACAAAATAATTTAGATAATTTTTTTAATTTGTATAAATTAGAAAAATCAAATTATAATATTATTATAACTGGAAATAATGGATGTGGTAAATATCAATTAATTGAAGCTATATTAAAGAAATATTATTCAAATTATTCTGAAGAAAATTATTCTAATCTAAATAATAATCCAGATGTTCATTATATTTCACTTCCAATATATGATTCACAAAATAAAATTATAAGAACTTTAACTAATGAAGAGAAAATATTATATAAATTTGGTTTGATAGAAAAAATTGAAGATAAAAGAATAGGAAAGGAAATATCAATTGATCAGATTAGATCTTTAATTAATTTTACACACCTAACATCATATATTAATCATAAATTTGTAATTATTAATGACTGCGACTATCTTAATAAAGAGGCCAGTTCAGCATTATTAAAAACATTGGAAGAAACTCAGAGTCAAACTATTTTTTTTCTTTTAACATCTTCTATAGAATATATTCCATTGACAATAAAAAGTAGATGTCATTTGTTTAACTATCAACCCGAAGTAAAAACACCAACTATTAATTCACTCTTTGAATATTTTTTATTCATGTATCCTCAATTAAATCAAATTTCACAAAATACTAATCTTCTTGATGATTATAAAAATATAGAGGAAGAATTATATCTAATAAAACATAAAGAACTTGATCCAATTTCACTTTCAGATAAATGGAATAAGCGAGGTATCATTATTTTGGATTATTTAATTGTTCTATTTACATTACTTGCCAAGGGAAATCTTCTACCATCAACTAATCCACTTAAACCTATATACTTGAAAATATCTGAAAAAATTAAAAGTACACCAAAAAAGAGTATATATCTAATAGATTATCTAATAAAAAGAAAAAAGGATTTATTTTATAATGTTAATAAAAAGCTATTCTTTGATGATTTATTAATTGTTTTAAGCAGTAAACTGTAATAGTATAATCACCGATATGAATTCAAATATAAATAAAAAAGTTGTTACGGTTTTTAAGAATACTAATTCTAGTTCAACAATAATGTCTGTTGCCAATAATTTTCAAATGAAAAGGGGAGGTGTGCTAGCGACTCTTGATGTTGCTTATGAAACGTGGGGAAAATTAAATGATACTAAGTCTAATGTTTGTGTAATTTTTACAGGTTTATCTGCAAACACACATATTACATCATCTGATAAAGATTCTACACCAGGTTGGTGGGATGGCATGGTTGGACCAAAAAAAGCTATTGATACTGGAAAATATTATGTAATATGTATAAATTCTTTAGGTAGCTGTTATGGATCAACTAGTCCTGTATCAATTAACCAAAAAACATCTAAACCATATAGGTTAACTTTTCCAGAATTGAGTATGGAAGATATGGCGAACGCCTCTAATTTGTTAATTCAAAAACTAGGAATTAAAAAAATAAATTTATTAATTGGACCTTCTATGGGTGGGATGAAAGCTCTTGCTTATTCTGTAATGTTTAAAGGAACTGTTGAAAATATTATTTTAATATCTACATCCACCCAAGCATTACCATTTGCAATTGCAATAAGATCATTGCAAAGAGAAATAATCAGAAAAGATCCATTGTGGAAAAGTGGTTACTATGATTATAACGAACCACCACTTGATGGTGTAAGAATGGCAAGAAAACTTGGAATGATATCATATAGATCGGCATTAGAATGGATACAGCGTTTTGGAAGGAAAAAAACTTCAGGATCAGTCATTAATCAAAATACTTTTGGGATAGACAATACAAGCTTTGAGTATGAAATAGAATCTTATCTAGAACATCATGCAATAAAATTTCAGAATGTTTTTGATGCTAATTGCTATTTATATCTATCAAGAGCAATGGACTGGTTTGATCTTTCTGAACATGCTCAATCTACTGTAGATGCCTTATCAAAAACAAAAATTAATAGGGCTTTAATATTGGGAGTTGGAACTGATATATTATTTCCAATTGAACAGCAAAAAGAAATCTATGAAGGATTAGCTCAAGGTAATACCAAAGCTGAATTTAAAACATTAAATTGTTCACAAGGGCATGATTCTTTTTTAGTAGACACAGAAACTTTTTCGAGAGAAATTAAATCATTTTTAACATCAATATAAAAATTTATTTTTTTCTTCTAATTATTATTTTTAGTCCAACACTATATGCGTACGAATATCAAGCTGAAGTAATTAAAGTTATTGATGGTGATACAATTTGGGTTAAAAAAGGTTATAACAAATATAAAGTTAGATTACTATATATAGACGCCCCTGAATTAGATCAAGAAAATGGTTATGAATCAAAAAAATTTCTAGAATCTATAGTTGCCAACAAAATAATTATTATAAATACAGAACAAAACGATAGATATAAAAGACAATTAGCTGAATTATATATTTATGAAAATCAAAGTCCTATATTTGTGAATGCAAAAATGATTAAAAGTGGTAATGCATGGGTATATAAGGAAAACCGTAACAATAATTATCTTCTTAATCTTGAAAACCATGCCAGAACTAACAAACTAGGTTTGTGGTCAGGGAGTTTACATATAGAACCTTGGATATTTAGAAAAAATAAATAACGGTATTATTTTTAGGGTGGGGTGGTAAAGATGAAAATTAAGGAATGGACGTATTATTGCTTTCTATTAGTTATAATATTTAATAAAATAATTAATAATAACTTTGCTGAAGACTAATGCTAAAAAAAATACAAATATATCTGACTATGCTGATATTTTTGGTATCATGCGCAACACCTAAAGCTATAGATATTAAGCAATTAGGTGATGAGGAGATGTCATGTAATGAGCTAATTTTAGCTTATGAAAAAGCATCCCTTGCATCAGATATGGCTCACGAAGAAAAAGGAGCAACAGAGGAAAATATATTATCTGGTTTGTTCTTTTTTCCTGCATATTTTGTTACATTTGGGACCACTGCCCATGCTGAATATAATGCAGCATCTAGAAAGGAATATTTACTAAGGCTTTATAATAACAAAAAATGTGCTGAAAAACGTAATATTTCTCATCAGCAAAAAGTATCAGAAACATTAGCAAACCTTGAAAAAATCAAAGAGCAATACATTAGGGGGGTTATAACAGAAGAAGATTACAATCTATCAAGAAAACAGTTATTAATCCTTTTAGATTAATTAGATTTATTACGTAACTGTTTGTAATTTATTAAAAATAGTAATGATGCTAATGCCTCGTATAGCATATATGAAAAGTGATAAATAATTGGCTTTGATAGTAATCTAGAAAGAAGTTTATATTGAGGAATTTTTCCCCAGAGTAAAATAAATGCATCTAAACCAGAGTATACTTTACCATCTTTAATTACATGTATTCTCCGAATTAGATCTCTATGTGACTTCCCACTTAGTTTAGTAGATACTTTTAAATTATTGATATCTAACCATTTTATTTCTTCTTTAATTAAATTTTTGTAGTGCTTTATTTCTCTAGAGCATACTGGACATTGTTCGTTATATAGTACTTTCATTATATATTTAAGAGAGGAGTTAGTTTGAATTATATTATTATATTCGTATAATATATATTATGTCTTATAATATAAACTTATTTATAATTCGGAATAAATAATTGCTCATTATTCAGTGTAAATTCAGCAATGTAATTCTGCCCATCTTTAGAAATAAGCCAATCATGAAGTGTTTTTGCGCCTTTATGGTTAATATTAGGACATCTTTGAGGATTTATGGTAATAATGCCGTATTGATTAATCAACAAAGGATCGTTTTGATATATTATTCTATGATTTTGTTTATTTTTGAATTTAAGCCATGTTGCTCTATCTGTATATGTATATGCATTTTTAGCAATAGCTATATTTAGCGTTTGCCCCATACCCTGTCCACTTTCTAAATACCATTCAATAGTAAATTTATCAGAGTGAAGTTTAGTCTTATTCCATATATTTTTTTCAGAAATATGTGTACCGCTATCATCAGCGCGTGAAATAAAAGTATTTTGAGATTTTGCTATTTTTATAAAAGCTTCGGTTACAGAATCTGATGATGATATCTTAGCTGGATTATTTTGTGGTCCTATTAAGACAAAATCATTATACATTAAGTTATTTCTCGTAACGCCAAAACCTTTGCTAATAAAATCATGTTCAAGAGTTATTGCGTGGGTAATCAAAATATCAGCATCACAATTCATTGCATTTTTTATTGCAAGCCCAGTACCAACAGCTACAACGTATGCATCAAGACTAAATTTGTTTTTAAAAATTGGTAATATATAATCATAAAATCCAGAATCTCTAGTTGAAGTAGTTGATTGTATGACGATGGTATCATTGGAACGTCCATAAACTTGGGGTACCACTAAAATCATAAAGATAACTATATATAAAATATTTTTCATTTAAATATCAGATAATATTTTGAATAAATTTTTTAAATTTAACACATGAATTACGATTATTAATACTGTAAAAATCAGATAAAAGCTTTTGTGATTTAGAATTGTATTTATTTACATATTTTTCATAATTACTGAAAATATATTCAAATTTTTCTATTAATGAAGAAAAATCATCTACTTCATCACCAGGTAGAGATTTTCTATAACTATCATATGAATCAGAATTGTCTGATTGTTTTATAAAAGTAATATCTTCATTCCCCCAATAGTTTTTGTAATCAGGCATGAAAAATAAGTGAGCTTTATTCAGGAGTGAATAATCTGTGCTTGTAGCAGAATAATCATTTAATAATAAATCAGTTTCCATCATTAATGTATTTATATCGAATAAGGGATGATTGTTTAAATTAATATAATAAATTCTTGAATAATCTTTAATATATTTAGAGGGTTTTACTCCTGAATGAACTGTATAAAAAAAACATGCATTATTATCTTCAAGCCACAAATTCATAGATTCAGCATTGAAGTCTGTCATATCAATAATAGGTAAATTATATTTATATGGTCTCCAAGTTGGAGTATATAAAATAATTTTAGTTTTATTGTTGATATTGGGATTAAGTAATTTTGATATTTTTTTTTGTTTATATGCTTCTTGTGTATAATTATAATTAAAAAATTGATCGCATCGTGGAAAGCCAAATGAAATTACTTTATTTTGTGGTAAATTAAACATATTTCTGTATGTAATAGAAGTATATTTAGATGGAAAATTAACAAAATTAAACTTATTTATTCTATCAATTTGTTCATCTACCGAAATTATCCCTTGATGAGTGTATAACGCGGCTTTAGCTGCGCTACCATGAAAAGTACAAATCTTTATCGTGCTGTTATTATCAAGAATCTTAAATGTATTAATATAAGCATCACCATCATTAATTACAATTTTTGTTCTTAATAAAGTCCATATATAGTGAATTGGTTTTGATATAGAAATATATTTAAAATTAAGATTATCTAGATATTGTTTAATACTCTCATTCTCAGTATGCCAAAATACTTTATACTCACAATTTTTTGATAAATATTCGTATAGATATCTTGTATTACCGCAATAAATATGCGGGCTACTTGTACTTACTGTAATCACTTTTCCTTTAGGTATAATGAATTTTAAAGGAAAAAAAATTATATTAAGTAGTGATTTTATTAAAAATCTCATTGATATAATTGTTTAATATTTTTATGATTGTTTTATTAAGGAAGTCTCGTCAGCATCAGAACCATATTTGTATTTAAATCTTTCTGGATCATTCTGCTTAAGAAGTAAGTTTGCCTTCTTATTTGTTTCTCTCACAAATTTTTCAAAGTCATATGGAGATGAAAACCCATCTACTTTAATTAATGATTCTCTTTGAAGAATAACATCATCTAATCCTCTCCCACTCCACCATAGATTTTGGTTTACAACTTGTCTGTATATTGGGGTGCCTGGTAATGGGCTGAGTATAGAAAATGTAAAACTATCTGCCCCACTGTTCATTGCAAAATCTATTGTAGTTTGCATTTCTTCAAATGTTTCACCTGGATATCCTAAGATCCAATACGTATGAACTAACATTCCAGCTTTTTTAGCTTGTTCTATGGAAGGATAAATAGTCTCAAGTGGTAATCGTTTATTAATTACATTATCTAATACACGTTGAACACCACTTTCGCAAGCTAATGTAAGTTGATAGCAACCAGAATCATGCATTTTCTTATACATTTCATCATGCTTTTTAAAATGATAGTTTACTTTTGTTCCATTAGGCGTACACCAAGGAAGCCCTACTTTTTCTAAAGCATCACATAATGCATATAGATTTTTTTTATCAGCAGTTAATGAATCATCTTGTATATGAAGTTCACCAATATTATATGCTTTTGAATCATTAATAACTTCATTCATTATATGTTCAGTGCTTCTCCACCTAACTTTTTGTCCCCACATTTGAGGAGTGGAACAGAAAGTACATTTTTCCGGACATCCTCTTGAACACATTATGCTTAAAACTCTATCCGATTGAGTTTTCGTTGATTGGAATGCGCCAATATCAAAATATCCTTCCATATTTACAAGATGTCTAGCTGGTTGGGGTAATAAATTCAAATCTTCTAACCTTGCAGGTTGATTTATCAAATATTTTCTATAACCAATTTTTTTTACTAACCCTGGAATATTTGAATAATCTTTTTTATTTATTAAAGCATTAACTAAATCTGCAAATGCAAATTCGCCTTCTCCCGTCATAGCCATATCAATATTATCGTCTTCTAAATCCTCTAAAACTGTTGATAATTTTGAAGTCAAATCATTCATAGAGTGTTGATAATCTATCACAGAACTAGAGATATGATTACCACCTAGAATCACAGGTGCTTTGCTATTAACTTGTTTTGATATTTTTGCAATATTATGAGCAGATTCAATTAAATTAGAAAATAAAACTGACACAGCCACTATATCTGGGGAAAAATCCGAGATGACTTTTGCTATTTCATCATCGGAATGACCTATCATTACAATGTTTTCATTAGCATCTAATACTTTTCTGGTATTCCACCCATCAAGAGCAGAATCATATATTTTTACAGTATGCCCTGCTTTTTCTAATATAGGAGCAATTAATAATAATCCCATAGTAGGTTGTATCCTTGTAATTCCATCAACGATACCTTTTAAATTAGGACTTACCAGTAGTACGCGTGCTTTTTTCATCTTGCTATAGTACCATTCATAACGTTTTAATTTAATAATTTTCCATTTTTTATTACTATTTTTTCCTCACCAAGCCTATTAGCTTGGTCTATATCTTGAGTAATCATGATAACTTTTATTTTATTTGACATATTAATAATAATATTTTCAACAATTTTTTTATAATTATCGTCCAAATTACTTGTAGGTTCATCACAAAATAGTATACATGGATTGATGATAATCGATCTTATCATTGAAACGATTTGTTGCTCTCCGATCGATAAATTTTTAGCTTTTTCATGTAATAAATGACACATATTAATTTGATCTAATTCTTTTTGTATTAATTTGATATAATTTTCTTTATTTTTGGCATTCATTGAGCAATATAATGCATGAAATAAGTTTTCTTCAACAGTTCTATCTAAAAAAATTGTTTTTTGAAAAACAAACCCTATTCTATTGTTTTGCTTGGTATACATATCTGATAAATTAATTGTTCCACTTGTTGGTATTAATATACCTGCCATAAGTTTTAAAATTGTTGTTTTCCCTGCGCCATTATTACCTAACAAAACCAACAAACCATCTTTTTTTATATTTAGATTAATATTGTCAATAATAACTTTATTATTGATTGTATAGGTAACATTTTTAAAATTAATTATTTTAGTCATAAGCTAATTAGATTTTTTTATTAAATATACTAAACTATTTATACCAATAGAGATAAATATTAATGTTACTCCTAAACTTAAAGCTAAAGATAAATCTCCTCTAGAAGTTTCTAATACAATGCTTGTCGTCATAACTCTAGTAAGATGAGCAATATTACCTCCAACAATCATAACTGCACCAACTTCAGCAAGTGCTCTCCCTAATCCAGCTAAAGTATTAATTGTTAAAATATATCTACTTTCCCATAATAATGTTGTAGCTGTATTATAATACGAAGCATTCAATGATCTTAGATAATCTTTATACTGCACATAATATATATCAATAGATTCTTTAGATAGAGATGTAATTATTGGTGTTACAATTATTATTTGTGCTATTAACATTGCAATAGGTGTATAGAGAAGTTCATAGATTGATAGTATTCCTTTAGCTGATAATAATATATATAAAAACAAACCGACTACAACTGGTGGTAATGCCATGAAAGCATTTAAAATTATTAATATAATAGACTTTCCTGAGAAGTTTTTTATACTCAATAATGCTGCTAATGGCATTGAAATTAAACAAGAAATAAAAACCGCAGATAAAGAAACTTGTAATGATAAAGCGATAATCTCAATATAATTACTATCTAATTGAAAAATTAATATTAATGCATTTGAAAATGATGTGTTGAGATCTTCCATATCAACAAATTTTTAAACTTGTAAGTCTTTTAATATATTTTTTATTATTTTTTTATCTATCTGAACAGGATTATTTCTTATTCGATTCGGATCGACGTTCTCTAAAATTTTATCAATATCTTCATTAGTTCTCACTCCTAATTTAGATATATTGGTTTCTAAATTAATTTGATGCATTAATTTATACCAAAAATCTTTACAGTCATCTCCATTTTTCTTTGAAAATAAATTAAACAGTTCATACATATTAGAAGATAAATATTCTTTTCCTCTTTTATCTATAATATCTACATTTTCAAGAGTGGAGTTAATTGTAAAAAAATATCCAAGTGTTAACGCAACGGCATGACCATGTGAAATATTAAAGTACATGCTCAGAGGATATGAAATTGCATGTGGCGCTGTAGTTTTAGAAATATTAATTGCTTTACCTGAATAATGAGCTGCTAGTGCCATTTCATTTTTAGCTTCTTCTGATCCACTTACAGCATTTATGATATTTTTAATAATTAATAATATTGATTCTCTCGCATATCTTTTACTTTCTTCCGTAGAATTCACAGACCAATATGATTCAACTGATTGTGTTAATGCATCCATTCCGCAAGATGCGGTTAATTTAGGAGGCATTGTATAAGATAATATTGGATCAACTATACAATAACTTGGAAGCATATATTTATGTGCTAAAGAATATTTTTTTTTATTAATATATGTGACAGCAAAATGAGTTGACTCACTACCCGTCCCTGTTGTTGTTGGGATAGCAACTAACGGAATACCAGGTTTTTGTATGAGATTCTGATTTTGAACTATATTTTCAATATCATCTAAATTTTGTGCTGACAGTATGTTAATTTGTTTAGCCATGTCTATTACACTTCCCCCGCCAATTGCTATAATAATATCCGGTTTTATTGATTCTAATAATTTTATACCTTTGACTGCATCTGTAATTTTTGGATTTACACTAAAATCATTAAATTTAGTAATGTTCATATTTAATAAAGTAGATGATAATTTTTGATCAATACTATGTGAATTGTATGAGTTCTTTCCAGTAATTAACAATGCAGTCTTTGCTTTTAAATTATCAAGTATGGTATCAATACTATCTATTGATCCTGGTCCTATAAATATTTTTTGTATCATTTAATATTATTCATTAAAATATTTTTATTTTGAATTGGTGTTGTTGTTGGTCGTCCTAGATTTTTTCTAGTTCCTTTTTTTACCATAATCTCAAGAAATGCGGGTTTATTATAATCTTTTAATTTTTTTAGACATTTTTTTAATTCGTTCTTGGTTTTAGCCTTTAAAACTAATGTGTATCCAGATCCTGATGCTATTTTTTGTAAATTTATATGAAAGCCAAGCGTTGGCTGCCCCCCTACTGATTCATGGCACCCATTATTAAAAACTATGTGTTTAAAATTTTTACATTGTGATTTTGAATTAATAGTTAAAGAACCCATATGCATTAGTACAGCACCATCACCATCTAAACAATAAACATTTTTATTCTTTTTATATAATGCCATTCCTAATGCAATTTGACTTGCATGACCCATACCTCCAACTACTAAAAAGTCATTTTTAATATTTTTTGATGATTTTTTCCTATATTCAAATAATTCTCTTGATGTATATCCAGTTGTAGAAACAACAATATCCTTATCATCTATACAAGACATTATGATATTGATCGATTCATCTCTTGTTAATGATAGTTTTTTAGATATAGTTTTTTTTGGTTTATAGTCTTTGAATGAATCTTGTTTTATAACAATTGCATGAGGTTTGTTGGTTTTTAAAATTTTATTTTTAATTTTTTTTATTATAGAGTCTGCGTCTGAATTATTATTTGTCTTACTTAAGATGTAATAAGGAACTTCCATTGTTTTGAGAAGTTTAAGTGTAATTCTGCCTTGTTTTTTATGCTGAGGTTCATCTTTGACTCCAGGCTCACCTCTCCATCCTATTAATAAAATCATTGGAATGGAGTAAACATCTTTATCTGCAAGAGATAAAAGTGGATTAATAATATTTCCTAATCCAGAATTTTGCATATAAATTAAAGGTATTTTTTTTGTTGATAGATAATATCCAATCCCTAATGATAGTGCATTACCTTCATTGGTTGCTATTATATGATTTTTATTGTTTTCTATATCTGATATATAAAAACATAAATTTTTTAATAGTGAATCAGGTACTCCAGTAAAAAAACTAATATCTTCTTTTATAAGGCTTTTATAAAAATTTTCTGGATTTATCATTAATTAGTTCCTGGTATTAAATCTAAAATTTCTTTTAATGTAATACACTGCTTTGATGATTCTAATGAACGCCCGTTTTCTAGAATAGATTTAGCTACTTGAAGCATGGCTGGGTATGCACTTCTTAACATATGATTTGCATAGCATACTATATTAACACCTCTTTTTTCCCATTCTTCTTCTAATACACTGTTAAAACTTGTAGGAACAACCATTAACGGAACTGTTTTTTCTAATTGATGAAATTTCTCACAAAATTTAAAAATTTCATCAGGTTTGTTGTCTTTGCTATGAATCATAATTGCATCTGAACCAACATCTATATATTCTTTTGCTCTTGTTAAGGCATCATTAATTCCTGATCCTACAATCAAACTTTCTATTCGCGATATAATCATAAAATCTTCAGTTACTTGAGATGACTTACCTGATTTAATTTTTTCTTGAAAATTTACAATTGAGTCTTGTGTCTGTTTAACATCATTTCCAAGTAATGAATTCTTTTTTAAGCCAATTTTATCTTCAATCACAACAGCTGACACACCTAGTCTTTCTAATGATTTTACAGTAAAACAAAAATGTTCTGCTTTACCACCAGTGTCTGCATCAAATATCATTGGTTTGGTTGTAACATCAAATATGTCATTTACAGTTTGCATTCTCGATGTCATATCTATTGCTTCAATATCAGGTTTACCTTTAGCGGTAGAGTCAGTTAAACTACTTGACCACATAGCATCAAATTGAATCTCTTTTCCTTTATAGAGTGCAGTAGTTTTTTCTGTTATCAATCCTGATAATCCGTTATGAACTTCGTTTAATCTTATAAGCGGTTTAGAACCTAAAAGTCTTTTTAACATAGACAATCTTATGTTAGGTGTTGTTCCAGCTTCTTTTAAAGCTGCATTGAGTTGTGTTGATGATATTCCTTTTGTGTAAGGTACTTCAATTAGTTTTCCACCCCATTTTTCTAATGTATCTATTACTATCTGACGAACATTTCTTTGGTAACCATCTTTCCAATCATCACCATGAACTACATAATCTGGTTTTATAAGTAATAAATTATCTTTATAGTCATGAGTGTGCTGTGGAATAACTTTTGAGACTATTGTCATTTGCTCCAATACACTTTTTCTATTTTCATATTCCATAAATGGCAGTCTTTTGAAACTAGCAATTGCTTTATCTGTTAATAATCCAACAGTAACTTCACCTAATTTATTAGCTTCTTTTAAAATATTAATGTGACCTTTATGAACTATATCTGCACTCATGGCTACATACACTTTTTTCATACTATGATTCTCCGCTAAGACTTTTGCTAGTAAGATTTTTACTTTGAGACTTATCAATAAAATACTCATGATAATAAGAACCTTTATCTAGTAATGTATATGTATAGTAAAGTGTTCTTCTATTAACTGAGGATTCGTTCTTTTTCGATCTATGTGGACAAGTATTACTAAATATTGTTAAATCTCCAGCTTTTAGTTCAATTGGTTCAAAATCAATACTTTGCTCAATATTATTTAGTATATCTGGAGTTCCATTTTGTTTTGTATTTAATAAAAGCTGATCAAAATCACCAGAATGAGCATTTGAGATTTCAATCGTTCCATTTTCTTTATTACAATCGTCTAATGCTATTAAAACATTAATAAAAAAATCAGTATATTTATACCAACCCTTCTCTTTTTTACCATTATTATTTTCAAACAAGAATATACCATCATAGTGAGCAAAAAAACCTTCGCCACCAGGTGGTTTTGAATTACATTTATCTTTAAAAATTGTAAAATCTTTATCAAAAATTTTTTTTAATATAGAAAGAACAGATGAATTAATTTTTTTTAGATAGATCCCTTTGTCATATAATCTCTCTATTCTTCTTAAATTTCCTTTTTTATCTGTATATTTTTGCACATCTTGTGCTACATCAATTTCAGATATAACTTTGTTGATAGTATTTTTATCAAAAACATCTTTTACGATAAAATAACCATTATTTTTATATTTATTTTTATAAGTTTCAATATTATTCATATTTAATTTATATTTTCTAAAAATTCATTAAATTGTTTAATTTTACCATGATTATTACAATTTAATCCAATCAGCGGTTTAATATATTTATTCATATAATTTTTAAAATAATTATTATCTGTTTGCAAGAGCCAATGATCAATTAATTTCTCTAATTGTTCATGAGTATATGCGTGTAGATATGGAACTTTTTTTAAAATAAAATCAAAATCTTTATACTTTGATGTACTATCATACGAAATTATTTTTTTATTACCACAGAATGCTTCAAATATTACAGATGACATTGGTGCAGAAACAATTAAATCTGCTACTCCACATATTTGATATGAACTGAGTTTATAGTCATTAGCATACCAACAATTATTGCGACTACGAATAACCTCAATCAAGTCAATAATATCATTATCAAAGTATTCTTTCATGGATGAAATAGATTTTTTACTCTTATATATATAATTTATATTTAAATTTTTTTTAGATAATTTTAGAAAGCTTTCTAGAAAATCTTTATAAGCTTTAAAATTCATTACACCATGGTGTCCTGCTGTATGATCAAGGAAAGTAATTATAGGATTATTATTCGTTATATTAATTTTCTTGAATATTATTTGTTTGTTTTTATAAGCCTCGTGTATTAAATCTGAAAATAATGGACCTATATCAACATATTTATCAATATTATTTTCAAGTTTTTTTAACCAATTATTCGAAACAACGTTGCTAACTGAGTATTTTGATATCATATGAGTATAATCATGATCATTACTCTTACCTTTTTTTATATCAGATTGTATTATTTTTTCTGTTGTTGATAAATAAAGAAAAAGCGTGTCCACGTTATTGTATTTATGTACGACTGATGCTGTTATATCTTCAGCTGTCATAATTCTTATAATACATTTTGTTTTGATTAATTCGTGAAATATATCCCATAAGATTTTTTGTTTTAAAATATTAAATATTGAAGATGATAGCCAAGGATATTTGATACCAAGCCAAAAAAGTTTAAATCTAAATTTAAATGATTTACAGTATATGTTAGAAAAATACATAGATTTAGATATATAATTATTGACTTTATTAATATCTAAAACATTATAGTTATTTTTTAAATAATGGGATATCCATTTTTGCTTTGTTTTAGATAAACTAACAAACAATATATCTTTTTTAGTAATATTTTTATTTATTACAAATAAATCATGTGGATGAATTGCCAGATCTTTCAATCCATCATCTATATGAATACAAAATTTATATTTGTTGATCCCTAACTTTGATCTTTGACGGGATTTTATTAGAAGAAACTCAGGATATAATAATGTTTTAAAATTAAAATATACTGACTTAAACACACTTCTTAAAGTCATATAAATTAATGACAGATATGGAAGTTTTATTTTTTTTGTTAATTTTTGTCTCAATATATTATATATAGAAATATCAAAATTATCAGGGTAAAGATATACATTATTCTTTAAAGTATATTTTTCACTAATTAATTCAGCATATCTAAATGATTTAAAAATCTTTTTAGCTTCAAATATTAAATGCTTACCAACAACATAATTAGTATATCTCTCACCCGCCCAATCAATTAAAAATTTAAAATTTTTATTATCTGTTAACTTATTAATTAAATAATCTTCACTGCATGAAGCTTCATGATCACAATTTCTGTAGTTTTTAGCCATAAATAAATCTTCTTGTACTACAGTATGATTTGATTTGTTTTTAAGATACGATTTTCTTCCAAATAATAAAAAATTTCTATATAACCATGGAAATACCAATCTTTTTGTAAGAATTAAAGATTTCATAATTTAGATATTTTTTAATTAAATTACCAAGTAGTTCTTCCGCCGTCCATGACTAGAACAGCGCCATTCATATAACTACTCGCGTCACTACACATAAAAACTATTGTTGATTTATATTCATCAATTCTAGCCATTCTTCCTATAGGAATTAAATTAGAGAGCTTATTTACAAAATTTTTATCATGCTCATTATAGACACCTCCAGGTGCTAAGGCATTGCATCTGACTCCGTTTTTTGCCCAATATGTAGACATGTACCTAGTTAGCCCTATCAGACCATGTTTAATTACAGAGTATGTAATAGGTTTCACGGATTGATTTTCATTTGATAACTGTTTATCTTCATACAAGAACTGACTAGGTGCAATTAGACCCAGGTCCGATGAAATGTTAAGGATAACTCCTCTACTTTTTTTAGACATTTCAATTCCAAAATGTTTACAACATAAAAAAGCTCCAGATAAGCCAACAGAAATTTCAATGTTCCATTGCTCAAGATCAAATTCTTCTAATCTAGTTTTATTAACTATGTTATCGGTTTCATATTTTGTATCTATTGCTGCATTATTAATTAATATTGTTGGATAAGAATTAAATTTCTTGTAAATTTTTTCTTTTGCTAAAATAATTTGTTTTTCTTTCGTAACGTCTACATCTAAAGCCAAAAACTGTCCATTATATTTATCTGTAAATATATCAGCTGCTTTAGCAAGGGCTTTTTTATCTAAATCCATTATAATTACCTTAGACTCAGCTTCAAGTAGCGCTTCACAATGTTTTAAACCAAGTAATCCTGCTCCACCGGTAACAACAGCAATATCATTAGATAAATTAAATTTAGATGATATATTCATTATTTATATTATAAACCATTAGAGATAAAATAGTATTCAAGTTAGATTTTCTACAAAAAAGTTAACTAATTGCATATTATATGCTGCAGTTTTCATTGGGTATTTACCACGAGTTGTCTCAAAAACATAAGACCCCTTGTATTTTATTTTTATAAGTGATTGAAAAACGTCATGGAAATTAACTAATCCAGTTCCTAATAATACATTATCATTTTTAATATTTTTATCTTTGATATGTATATGGTTAATGTTTTGTGATAACAAT
>CEUZ01259247.1_pt1 | contig 29814 bp, 28 predicted proteins | sample 361511 | NCBI WGS metagenome assembly CEUZ01 (sample SAMEA2622822, study PRJEB7988) | marine metagenome | biome: marine biome (ENVO:00000447); feature: surface water layer (ENVO:00002042); material: "saline water (ENVO:00002010), including plankton (ENVO:xxxxxxxx)" | depth 5 m | reverse complement strand
CGATCGAATTTAAATTTCTTAAAATTACTTTTTTATTATTAATAAAAAAGTATGGTTTATATTTTTTGGTAAATGTTGCTCTAATTTTATTTCTTAGTTCCTCTTTTGTTATATTTTTTTTTATTTCGTAAAACTTATTTAGATCATTTCTTTTTTTAATTTTATTTGTCCATTTTTCTTTTCTAGATTTAAATATTAAAATTTTTAAATTTTGATTATTTTTACTTAATATTTTTAAGATTTTTTTTGCTTGCTTGTATTGCGCTATATAGGTTCTTTTTAATAAAGATTCTACATTATCTCTTTTTAATATATTTAATCTTTCAACATTAATGATTCTTCCTTTATCAATTTTTTTTGAAATTAAATGTGCTGTGACACCATATTTTTTAGCGTTATCATAAAGAGCATAATTTACACAACCAATACCTCTATATTCTGGTGGCCCTGGATGAAAATTAATTGAAGCATATTTAGATTTTTTAATTTGTTTTTCACGTAGAATATGAAAATTTCTAAAACAAATAATATAATCATACCAAAAATTAGGTACATCAAATATTTTTTTATTTATATTTTCTTTTGGCTTTTCAGAGTAAAAAACTGTAACACTTCTTGATAAATTTTTTAAATAGGAAAAAATTAATTTTGAATAAATGTCTTTTTTCCTTCCCATAAAAAGAATTCTTTGGAACATTTTAAATAAAGTAAATTTTTATACTACGAAATTATTTGACTGATATTTTTTTAAATTTTCAGTTTTGGTAAACCAATTAATTGTTTCTTTTATTCCGATTTCCATCCCCTTTTTTCCTATATATTTTGGTTTCCAATTTAAAAGTTTAAGTGCATTTTTATTTGAACAACATAGTCGGGCTACTTCACTAGTATTTGGTCTTTTTCTTTCTTTTTCATTGGAAATTATTATTTTTTTATTCGCTACCTTTAGAATTAGTTCTGCTAATTTTTTTATAGAAATTTCATTTCCTGAACCAATATTAATTGTTTCTCCTACAGATTTTTTAGATTTTAATGCAGCAACAAACGCAGATACAGTATCCGATATATAAGTAAAATCTCTAGTTGGTTTTAAAGATCCCAAATTAATTTTTTTTGAATTATTTAAAATTTGACTAATAATTGTTGGAATGATTGCTCTTAAAGATTGTCTTGGACCATAAGTATTAAATGGTCTTAAAATGGTTAAGGGAACTCCATATGAAAGATGATAAGAATTTGCTAATTGATCGGCTGCAATTTTGCTTGCTGCGTAAGGTGATTGAGCATTTAGAGGGTGCCTTTCAGTAATTGGAATAAATCTAGCTGAACCATAAACTTCACTGGTTGAAGTGTGAATAAATTTCTCGACATTTAATTCCTTTACGGCCTCCAGGATGTTTAAAGTACCGCCAACATTAGTATCTATATAACTTTTTGGAGAAATATATGAATAAGGTATTCCTATTAAAGCTGCCAAATGAATTACTGCTTCACAATTTTTTACACTTTTTCTGACAAAAGTTAGATCTCGAAGATCTCCAAAACATATTTCAATTTCATTTAATAATCTTTTATCAATATGGTTCAACCATCCATAATCATTGAAAGAGTTGTACAAAACGAAACATCTGACTTTATGTCCTAATTGGACCAATCTCTCGGCCAAATGTGAACCAATAAAACCTTCAGATCCAGTAACTAATATTTTCATAAATAAATAATTGGTGATTGTTTAAACAGATGTATTTAACTTTATATTTCAATATTTTTTTTATGGTAAATATTCGCGTTTACCAATTATCAAGTCAGTTATAGCTAGCAACCAAATCTGGTGAATATTTTCTACAAAATTGTATGCTTTGCTATCAATCCAAAAATTAATGTCGCCGAGTTTTGAAAGAGGATTATCTTTATCATGTCCCGTAAAAGTAATGATTTTTGACATTTTTTTATTTCTTGCTGCCTTACACGCATTAATCATGTTAGGAGATTTTCCACTAGAAGAAATTAAAATCAAAATATCTTTATCATCAGCATAAAAATCGATAGCTTTTTCTATCCATTTTTCATATCCATAATCATTAGAAAAACATGTAATTAAATCAGCTTCATTGAAGTTAACAGAGCGGATTTTCGCATTTTTAGTTAAATCTACACTGACGTGACTTGCTATGGCTGCACTTCCTCCATTTCCAAAAATCATAATTTTAGAATTATTTTTTTTAGAACCAATCAGCACATCTCTTGTAATAATAATTTTTTTAATTGTTTCCTCATTTGGTTTAACTAATGAAGAAAAATCATCTAGATATTTTTTTATAAATTCTTTATCTGACATATTTTTTATAAAAATCTCATTTTTCTTTTTATATCTTGTTTAAATACTTTCTGCTACTTTTTTCACTTTTTAATAACATTTTAATACCCTTATTAAGAGTAACTTTAGGATACCATTTTAATTTTTTTATAATTTTTTCAATATTAGCTGAAGAATATTTTGCTTCTCCAGGACGTTTAGCAATATAAGTTTTCTTCTTACTGAACAATTTAGCAATTTCAATAATTTTATAAGATCTTTTGCTGCCTACATTAAAAATTTCATTTTTAACTTTTGATTTAGAAGCTTTAATTAAAGCGTCAACCACATCATACACATGAACAAAACTTCTAGTTTGTTGACCATTTCCTACTACAGTTAATGGTTTGTTTGCTTGAGTTTGCTTTAAAAAAATACTTATAACAGCACTATACGCGTTATTAGCTTTCGATCTTGGCCCATAAACGTTAAAAAATCTAAGTGATATAGCCGGCATATTTTTTTTGTTCGCTAGCAGCATAATAATTTGTTCAGCAAACCACTTCGTTTTTGCATAAGGTGAAAGGGTTTGGATTTTTGCATTTTCTGAAGTAGGTAATTCTTTTGAATTGCCATAACAACTGGCTGAAGCTGAATAGACGAATTTTTTAACTTTTAGTTCCTTACAAATTTCTAAGATATTAATAGTTCCATCAACATTAGTTTTATAATATTTTTTTGGATTTCTTGTGCTTTCTATTGTGTTAGATAATCCCGCCAGATGAAATACGTATTTAATGCCTTTTAGTTTTTTTAATATATTTTTTTTTTTTGATATATCGTATTTTAAAAACTTAATTTTTTTTTTTACCAGTTTTAGATTATTAAGATTTCCAGTGCTTAAATTATCTAAAACAACGACTTTATTTTTTTGACGAACTAATTCTTCAACTAAATGACTACCTATAAATCCTGCTCCACCAGTAACTAAACATTTCATATTTATTTTTTTTTCGCGAATATTATTAGAGTGTCGTTTCGATTAATTATAGACAAAAATTTTTCATAAAATTTTTCTAAAAAATTATTTCTTAAAGGTTTCCATATAATATGGCCTTTTGGCTTTTTTTTTATTATCCAATATAAATGATTTATCAAAGAATATCTTTGCACTCCAAATATTTTTTCAACTTCAAATCCAGATTTTTCTAAAAAAACAACAAGAGATTTTTTTACATGTAATATTAAATGTTCGCTCCAAAAGGTAAATTCTTTAAATTCTTGCAAATTTAAAGTTTTGATTAAAAAATCGTTTGCATGAGGCACCTCGATTATAATTTTTGAATCTTTTTTCATCAAAGACTTAATAACTTTTAATTCTTTTATTGGGTTTTTCATATGTTCAAATACATGAAATAATGTAACTACATCATAATATTTTTTTTTAGCAAATTTTGATGAGTTATAAATTTTATAGCCCAGTCTTTTAAGTTTTGTGCCCATAATCTTGTTTGGTTCAACTGCTGAACATTCAGATGAAAAATTTTTAAGTTTGTCTAAAATTGCCCCAGCTCCAGTTCCTATGTCCAGCCATTTTTTTTTATAAACAATTTTTTTAACCATTCTAAACCTTCTTTTAGTATCCTCTGAGGCAGCTCTAATAGCTTCTTTTCGATCGTTATTTCCAAAATACCTAAATTTTTTTTTATTTTTATAATTAGAAATATCAACATGACTTGTTTTTGATAAAAAAAATAATCCTGTTTTTCTACATTTTAAAACACCAATATCTTTAGAATCTCTAACGTGATCAAAATAGTGTGTAATTTTATCTTTTTCGCTAAGGCCAGTAGAAATTAATATTTTTTTTATCGAATTATTTTCCATATAAATCAATCTAATTTTTGTCTAAATGCGACTAAACTATCTGAGCTGTCTCCTTTTAATCGACCTCCTGTTGCTACTACAAAAATCCATCTCTCATTATCAGTTTCGTGTATTAAAGGAATTGAAGAACCTGATGCTGGTAGATCGTCGCTCCATACATAATTACCATTGTCATTATTAATCGCATATATTTTTTTATCATATGAGCCTGTAAAAAAACTTATACTTTGATTGTCTCTATCTTGAATGCTTGCTATTCCACCATAGCTAGGTGATCCAATTAAAACCTGATTTTCATTCACTTTGTATGTGCCAGCTGGAATTTGCCAAATTATTTTACCTGTATCTAAAGAGATTGCTGAAATTTTTCCCAAAACGCCACTATTTAAATAAATATCTTTATTTTTTTTGCTACTATGTCTGTAAAAATGAATCGGTCTAAAGTTTTTATCGTTTATCACTTTTTGATCGTAATTTTTAAAGATTGAATAGGCTTTTAACAAATCTTTATCTTCAAAATCTAATTCATTATGAAATCTACTTTCATCTAAATATTTTTTAAGTGACGAATATGTATGAATTTTGCTTGTTAAAAATAAACTAGGTACAATTTTTTTACCTTCAATTTTTACTTTCCCTTTCGAGTCATGACAAGATGTACATTTTTGTACTAATAAGTTTGAATTTAAAGACAATAGAGGATCAGGCTCAAAATCTGTATAAAGTTCTGTCGTATAATTATGATTGCTAGGTAAAATTAAATAATTGTTTTTTTTATCCAGAGCGCCGCCTGGCCATTGAAAAATTTCGGCATTTGCAACTCTATGCATTTTTAAAATTGAAGGAAAATAACCAAAAACAAAAGTATTTGACTTGTAATTTTCACTAAGGTTTTCAAAATATGTTTGATCAAAAAAAGGTCTCGGAACTGTCGATTGCTTGAAATTGTATTTAAATTTACCCAAATTAATTTTTTCTTCTTTTATAGGAAAAACAGGCAATCCTCTTTCTCTATCAATAAAATAAATACTTCCAGTTTTGGAAAGCGTAACAACTATCTCTTTTCCTTTAATTTTTTTAGGCAAAAGAATTGGCTGACCAACAAGATCAAGATTACTTGTATCTCCTAAAATCTCCTGGAATTGCCAAATAATTTTTCCATTTTTCAAACTAATAGCGATTAAAGAACCTGAATATTTATACTTTTCCGCACTACCTGCTTCGAACCTAGAAACTGGACTTCCTGTATTGACAAATAAAATTTGATTTTTTTTATCAATAATAAAATTACTCCAAGGGTTAGATCCTCCTTTAAGAAAAAACTTTCCAATTTCAAATTCTGTTCTCCATTTTAATTTTCCAGTTATAAAATCATAAGCTGCAATTCCAGAAGGTTTAATCGTAGCAACATAAACAGTATCATCAACAAGTTGGGGGCTAACTCTACTTTCATAACCACCTAGTCTCCCACCTTTGCATCTTGAAGTAATTAAAGATCCGTCTTTAGCATCAATACAAAAGACACCTGAACCGGTAGGATATAAAATCACATAAGTATCTAAATTTTTATTATATTCACAAAAAAAACCTTTTATACGAAGCGCTCTTACATTTTCAAATTTTTTGTGCCAAAATTTTTTGCCTGTACGAAAATCAACAGCTCCTATATTTCCATCTTGTCTTGCGTAAATAATTTTTTCTCCACATATTTTTGGTGTCGCTTGAGATATTAAAGGTAAAGATTTTGAAGAATCGTCTGAGTCAGTTTGATTAGACATGCCCACAATCCAAGCTTTTTCAATTGGCTTGTCATCCCAAAACCCGGAGAATTTTAAACTACTGGCGCTTACATCAATAATGTCCCTATTTTGAGTTTCAAAAACATCAAAAAAATAGTTGCCATTTTTAAATTTTAAATTTGTCTTTTCGTAATTTAAAAAACTTGATTTAATTTCTAGTGTATTATTTAGCACTCCTTCTAAATCAAGTTTTGGAGAAATATAAGCACGTAATCTTGAGTTCAGTGACTTAAATGGTGTTTCTAATAACAGAAAAGAATATCTTCTCGCTTTTTGATCATTGTAATCTAGAGCTGAAAAAATCTTTGAAGAAATTTCATATCTAAAAATATAAGAAAAGACCAATAGTAAAAAAAATACTCCAAATAAAAAAAATATATTTCTTATTTTCATTTTAAATATTTCAGGACTTCTTGTGGTGGTCCTTCCTTTTTAATTTTTCCCTTATCTATAAAAAAAACTTTGTCACAATTTTCTACACTAGATAAACGATGAGTCACTATTATTAATGTTTTTTCTCTTTTTAACAATTGGATTGAATCCATAATTTTTTTCTCTGTTATAAAATCTAGAGAACTGGTTGCTTCATCTAATACTAAAATTTCAGGATTTCTATAAAGAGCTCTTGCGATACCGACTCTTTGTAATTGACCTCCAGAAATTCTAATACCTTTTTCACCAACAAATGTTTCTATTCCATTTGGCAAGTTTTGTAGCAATTCATTTAAGTTTGCTTTTTCTACAGCTTGGTTAATTAAATTATGATCGATATCACTTTCCTTCAAACCAAAAGCTATATTTTTTTTTATAGTATCGTCAGTTAAATATATTGATTGAGGAACATAACCTATTTTTCTGTGCCAATCTGATAAACCTGAAAAAATATCACATTCATCTACTTCTATTTTGCCTGATTTTGGTTTTAATAGACCTGTAAACAAATTAATTAAAGTACTTTTCCCACTACCAGTTTGACCAACAATGCCTATAAAATCTCCTTTTTTAATTGTCATTGAAATATCAGATAGGGAAAACTCCTGTCTTGAAGGGTATGTAAAATTTAAGTTCGATAAATTAATTTTATTATTAAATTTTTTAGAAATTTTAGAATTTTTAGTTTTTGTATTTTCATATTCAAAAGAATCAGTATTTAAATTTAACTCTTCTGATAGAAGATTAACTGTTGGCTGCCTGTATTTGATTTGTTGCATTGCTGCAAAAATTCTAATTGCTGCTGGGACAATTCTAAATGAAGCAATTGCAAACACACCTAAATATTGAACTATCTCAATCATGTCTCTGTTTATAGAAATCATAAAAATTACAAGAGTCACAAATACAAAAACAATAAGTATTTCGAATAAAAATTTTGGTAGGCCAGCCAGGAACTGAAAGATTTGATTTACACGACTAAGTTTAGATACATTGTCATTTACTTGTTCAATTAAATCGTTTTCTCTATCTAAAATTTTTACATCTTTAGCTGAAAATAAACCTTGATATACATGTTTGTTAATTTGGCCGTCGAATATAATTCTATTTTGTCCCAAAATATTAATTTTTCTTTTTGAAAATAAGAAAATTACAAGCCCAAAACCAGATACTGAAGATAAAATAATTATTGTTCCAAGAAAATCTACATAGAATAGAACACAGATAATTCCAATTGAAATTAATGTTTCACTTACAAAAGTCATATACATGTTTATATATTGAGTAAATGAATTAATTTCACTTCTTACATTTCTAATTAGCTCTGCTGTATTCCTTTGCAGAAAGAAAATATAATTTTGTTTTAAATAGTGTTTAAAAAGAGTATTCGTTAATTCTTTAAATATTTTTTCTAAAAATTTTAATACACACCAATGATTAAATATTAAAAATAAATTTTTACTCAAAAATATTGCAAGAGTCGCTGATAAGCCTATGTATATCAATTCTTTTCCTTCTATGCCTGTCAGTTGAAAAAATGAGGAAAAATAATTATTATTAATGTCTCCATTTAAAAGAATAGAAAAAAGTGGAAGTATTATTCCAATGCTTAAAGATTCTAAAAGCATAGATATTAAAACCATAATAAAAATAAATAATAAATATTTTTTTTGGTTATGATTTAGAATAAGAAATGCTTTTCTTAAAGAAAACATATTAAAAAATTTAAATTTTTATAAACTCGATTTTTATTAATTATTGAAGCCAATTCTTATTTTCTCTTAAGAATTTCGTCCCATAAGAAGCTCTGATTTGACCATGAACTTTTTTTTTTTTCCAATAACTTTTTAGATTTTTTATTGGATTTGAAATTTCGTAATTTTTTGCAAATAAATTTTGAAATTTTTTTTGCAACTTTGTATCCTCTTCAGATAATTTTTTTTTAGATTCAAAAATTTCTACAATTTCTATAGCTAAATCTTTTATTTCTTCTGGTGTGTTTTCTGCTAGTTCTATACCTTTTTGTTTAAAAATTTCTGTGTCAAAAGCAAAGGCCACTCCGTAAGAGAAAATTTCTGAAAGTGTTAATTTTCTTTTTTCTTTTTTTAAAATATGATGTTTTGTAAGAAGTAGATATTTTTCATTGTGAGTATGAGATGCTGCAAATGGAACACTAATTTGGGCATTTGCTTTACCAAAAAGTGCAAATAAAGACAAAACTCCATATTGCGTGCCAATACTAAACGAGCATTTAGCTCCTAAATAAACATCCATAAAATCGCTACGTAGTTCTGAGTTTGCGTAATCTACTATTTTTGGATTTTTTGAGTTAAATGGCTTTGCTGCGGTACTGCCCATTCTAAACACATAATAACCTCTTTTCGTTAGTTCATCAGCGGCTAACAAATAATTATCAATGTTGTTGTTTCTAAAATCTTGGTAAGACCAATCTCTAAATCTACTAGACACTCTTTTTTTATCGTATGAATCGTCTCTAACAGCCAAACACATAAATTTATCATCATCATTTAATCCAAACTTATGCATAATTTTTTTTCCTAGTATCTCTTCATCGTTTGTAAACTCTATTACTGGCTGACATTTTTCTATTAAATTATCAATATCTCTCTCCGAATTATAAGTCAAAATTTCTATTGTATGAGTTTTATATCCTGGAAAAATTTTGTTAGCTTTATATATTGGTTCTAATAAAAAAAATGGAAGAACATATAACTTTCTTTTCCACATTTTTATTATTTGTTTGTTACTAATTTTTTCACTAAAAGGAATATAAATTAAATCCAAGCATTTTTTTTTTGGCTGATCTATATTTAATTTTTTTTTACAATAGTATAGTGCTGGATGTGCTAGTAAATCTCCAAAATTAGAGGCAGGCAATTTTTCTATGCGTATAATAAGCCAAGGACTAATTAAACGAATTATTATACATGGAATAATACCAACCCCAATCATTGGTAAAATAATCAAATACCTTGATAGTAAAATTAATAAATAAAATTTTCTTACTAATTCGGTAATTCCGTAAGTTTTTATATCAGAAATCTGCTTTAATATAAAAATTTTTAGATTTTCAACTGCTTTCATTAGAAAATAATAAATATCTAAATAGTGTTATTTGAATTTTTTTTCGCTAAAAAAATACTGTCTTTTACTTGGAGTTCTCCAATTTTTTCCATATTTTTTCTCTAAGTATATTTCTGGATTTGGTGGAGCAAGAAACGTCCCGTTATAAAATTTTATTAGTTTTAAATTTTCTAAGTCTGAAATGGGAAAAGTAATGCCGTTATAACTTTGATTATACGAAGTCTCAGTTTCTCCAATCCATACCTCATTTTTTTCTATGATTTTTTTTCTATACACTCCAACGTCTACATGATCTCTTGGGAAAAAAAACTGCAATCTCTCACATTGTTCATCAGGCCATTGTCTGATCCAATCTACGCCAGTATTTTTTAAAGTTGGTATCAAGCTTAATAGTTTAGGTAGTTCTTCTTCTTTTATTCCCAAATCCACATCAGTAACACTTCCTGCTATACATTGCTGTCTTACCGCTCCAAGTAGCGCGCCAGCTACAAGAAAACATTTTATACCATGCGGTCTAACTACTTTCATAAATTTATTTAATATATGAACTGCATGAAGATGATTGTAAGGCAAATATATATAATTAAGATATTTAATTCTTATATAAATATGTTCAAAAAACAAAAATAAATACCTATCAACTCCAATATTAGATCCTAATAATTTAATTCTAATTTTTAATAAAATAGATTTAATTTTATTTTCATAAAACTGATGTTTTCCAGGAAAAATAAGCTTTAAGATTTTTAAAAAAAAATTTTTTAATAAAATTTTTAAAGTTAATTTTCTTGGCTTGTGGTAAACTATTTTAAATTCTTCAATTGGCCTTAAACGGGAGACCTTTTTTTCTTTTCCAAAATTTTTCATATTTTTTCTTTTAAAGAAAATTAATTATTAGTATTTGCTATTGGCTTGGACATAAATGGATACATCTCTGACAGAGATTGGGGCTCAAAAAGGCCGCTACTTTTTTGAAGATAGCCTTGTTTAAATAAAGAATCTTGATTTTCATCAACAAATAATTCGCAAATTATGGGGCCTTTAGTTTTGTTTAAGTATTGGATGGATTGCATAATTTGTTTTGAATTTTTAATAGAAATATATTTAATTTTAAATGACTTGGCTAAATCTTTAAAACAAGGAAAAGTTAATTTTCCTTTTGGATGTGTTCCAAAATATCTTCCATTTAAGAATTCTTTTTGTGTATGTCTAATTGCTAAATAGCCATTATTGTTTACTAATAAAATCAATACATTAATCTTATCTTGAGCAATTGTTTGTAAATCTTGAATGTTCATAAGAAAACTTCCATCGCCAATTACACAGATTAATTTATTAAAATTTTTACTTTTCGAAACGCCTATTGTTTCGGCTAACCCAGTTCCCATCGCTGAAATAGCTGAAGAACATATTATTCTACTATTTTTTTTTATTATTGAACTTTGAAAGCCTGAATATAATGCCGTGCCACCGCCATCAACAATCAAACATGTTTTTGTTTTAATTTTCTTTGTAAGTTCGTGAATAAATAAATTTGAGTTTGGTTTTTTACCTTGATTAATTTTATACCAGTTCATTTCTTTAAATTTATTTAAATTTTTCCAATTAAATTTAAATTTTGCTGTTGTTTTATTGGTCCAGTTTAAAAAATTTAATAAATCTTCATTAACCTTAAGATCAAACTTAATGTTCAAATTTTCTAATTGATTTTTATCAATATTGACAATTATTTTTTTTGCTTTAGGTGCATAACTATCATAAAGAGTTGTGGTATGTGGAATACTAAGATGAGTGCCTAGACATAGTAATAGGTCCGAATTAAATATAGCTTTATTAGCCCCCCTTTGTCCGCTCATTCCAATAATTCCTAAATTGAAATTATTGGAAGTTTCAAAAATATCTCTGCCATTCCAAGTTGTTACAAATGGGATTTTATATTTTTCAATAAATTTACTTAGTAATCTATGCTTTTCTGGACCTCTGGCCCCATATCCTAAAATTAATAAAGGTTTTTTTGATTTTTTTATATATTTAAAAATTTTTTTAAAAATTTTTTTAGATTTATTGCTAATTCTTTTCCTAGAAACTTTTTTCTTTAAAATAAGTTTTATGTTAAATTTTATATCTGACCACTGAATTTCTAAAGGCACATCTAACCAAACTGGTCCTGGTCTTCCACTTTTAGCAATGAGTATGGCTTTATTAATTTCGTCTAAAAAATATTTTTTATTATTTATAAACTTAGTATATTTAGTCAGTGGTCTTACAACGTCACAAATATTAACTTCTTGCGTCCCGACCTGTCTTACTTTTTTTCCGTATGATACATGCTGGCTTCTTGCTTGACCGCTTATAAATAAACATGGCACCGAATCTTGCCAAGCAGCCATTAGGCCTGTTATTGCATTTGTCGATCCAGGACCTGTAGTAACAATTGCACAACCAATATTTTCAGTAGCTTTTGCATGCGCAGTAGCAGCCAATGCTGCTGACTCTTCATGATGCATATACGTAACGTTTACACCAAACTTCTCTAAAGAATCAAAAAAGTGAACTACTGCACCTCCTTGTAATCCAAAAACATTGTTAATACCAATTTTTTTTACAGTTTTTGCAAAAACATCGGTGAGTTTCATGTAAATATAAAATTAAAAAGTTAAAGTTGGAGTTAAAATAATTTCAGCTTTTTTTTGTTCAAGGACGCTTATTAATTTTCTTGTTATGATAGCAGAGGCCACCGGAGCAATTAAACAGATTGATTTACGCAAATCCGTGTTCTTTAAATTAATAATTTTTGTATTAATATTTGCGAAATATTTATTAATCTTATTTGGATCATCATCTAATATTGCATCAGCTTTACCTATTAATCCGTCAAGATGATAGTCTATTATTGGCAACATTAAACCTGCGCCAATAACATAAAATTTTTTATTTGAAGATAAATATTGATTAATTAAGTTTTTATAAGTTTTTAGATGGACTTTAAAATTTTGATATGATTGAACTAAATTATAATTAATAATTTTTTTTTTCAACTTTATTATTTTTTTTGTTTTTATTTTTGACGATTTTATTGTAAAAAAAACCATTAAAGCACCATAGTGTAACTCGTTATAATCATAATCAATAATTCGACCGCCGCATTTCTCTAAAATTTTCGAAAAAGATTTAATTGAAAAATAATTTAAATGTTGATTGTGTATTTGATCAAAACTGCAATTATTAATCAAAGATTCAGCTGAGGGAAATTGAAAAAAAATTTTTGTTTTATTGTTTGATAGAGAGAGTGTTTTTTTAATAAAAAGCTCAGGATTTTCAACATGTTCAAGGGTATGGCCACAAATGATGGAATCAATATCCAAACCAATTTTATTATTATCAATCTTAATAAAAAAGTCTTTATATGTTTTTAAATTATTTAACTTTTTATCTCTTTTTATTACAGGATCAATACCTATCAAATTTTTTGCTTTTTTTGAAAATTTTTTTAAAAGATATAAATCATTAGATCCAATTTCTAAAATTTTTGAATATTTCTTATTTTGTTTTAAATTTTTTAAAATAAAATTATAAAATTCATCATTGGCATGTTTTGCTGAAAAGCTATTTGAGGAAGAGGTTAAGTAATTTTTATTATAAATTTTTTTTGAATCGACAAATTTTGTTAACCTCATATGTTCACAACTTTTGCAAAAAACAACCCCCTGATCCAAAGAAAATGATTTCAATTTTTTAAATTTATTTGTAAATATTTCGGTCATTGGCAATTTTTTAAAAGATATATAATTTTTAGAATTATATATAATTTTCTTTTTACACAAACAATTTCTAAATTTTAAATTCATATTAAAATTTTATTTTATGTTACCTTAAATAAGTATCTGACATATAGTGCTTTGATTGCCCCCCATCAGCATGGAATATTGAACCATGAAAAAAAGAAGCATGATCTGAGCATAAAAAAACAATAATTCCAGTAGTTTCGTCCATTGTTCCAAATCTACCTAAGGGGGATCTATCTTTTAAATATTTTTTAGCATGTCTTGGGTTATTTTTTAATATCTTCTCCCAATGGCCGCCTTTTGTTAATACTATGCCTGGAGCTACTGCCGTCATAACTATATTTCTTTTTTCTAATGCCAAAGCTCTACCAACGCTTTTTGTATATGCTGTTAGCGCCGCTTTTGAAGCATTAAAGGTCGATGGGCCGCTAATTTCCATACCAGCTACGGAAGTTATATTAACTATTCTTCCCCAATTTTTCTTTTTCATATCGTTAATAAAATGATTGACCATCTCCACAGATGAAAAAAAATTTAATCTCATTACATCTTCCCAATCTTTTAACTTAGAAAATGGATTTTTTTTATTTAGTGTGTGGCCAATGTTATTTACCAAAATATCAATATTTCCAAAATCTTTTTTTACCTTTTTATATAATTTTTTTACATTTCCCTTTTTAAATAAATCTATTTGATAAGCTCTATGTTTGTTTTTATTTTTTAAAATTTTGAGTGTTTCACTTAATGAATTTTTTTTTCTAGAAGTAAATGCTACACTTGCTCCAGATTCTGCAAGCGCTTTTACAATACTTTGTCCTATACCAGTGCCACCGCCAGTAACTAAAGCTTTTTTATTTTTTAAACTAATGATCATTTTTTTAAGAATGTTTTAATTTTTTTTTCTATTGCTTCTGATGATATGTTTAATTTTTTTTGAGCTTCTTTTTGACTTCCAGATTTTAATATAAATTCTGTTCCTGTGTTTAATTTTAAAAATCTATTTCTTAAACCTGTTTCCATAAAATATTCAGAAACTGCACTAGATAAACCACCTATGCTTGTGTGCTCCTCTAAAATTACAATGTTTTTATATTTTTTAAAAATTTTATTTAACAAATTTCTATCTAGTGGTTTTATTGTGTGCATACTCACCAAACCACAGTAAATATTTTTCTTTCTTAAATTTATTGCTGCTGCATTCGCATTAACAATTACATTACCAGTGGCAATAATGCATACATTTTTCCCATCATAAATGACATTACCTTTTCCTAAAATTGTTTTTGGAACTGATTTATAAATATTTTTTTCCCCTTTTTTTCCTATTCTTAAGTATGTAGGTTTTTTTTTTTTTATTATGTTTCTTAAAAGTGATCTTAGTTCATTTGAATCCGCTGGTGACACTATTTTAATATTTGGAATGCTTCTTAACACACCAACATCTTCTACAGCATGATGTGTTGCTCCCAAGCCTGCATAACTTAGCCCCGATCCTACACCAACTATAATAACTCCAAGGTTAGGATAACAAATATCAATTTTTATCTGTTCAACTGTTTTATAAACATTAAAAGTAGCTATTGTATAAGTTATGGGTATAAAACCTTTTAATGCTAACCCAGCAGCAGTAGTTGTCATATTTGCTTCTGCTACACCGCAGTTATAAAATCTATTTGGATATTTTTTTTGAAAATTATCAAAAAGTTTATAACCAATATCACCTGCTAAAAGAACAATTTTTTTATTTTTTCCTGCAATCTTTGTTATTTCATCAACAAAAGCGTTTCTCATTTTATATCCAATTCCTTTTTTGCTCTTAAAAACTCACTTTTATCAGGAGATCTGTAATGCCATAAATTATTATCCTCCATAAATGAAACTCCGTGTCCTTTCACTGTTCTGCAAATCACAGCTGTTGCTGTAGGATTTTTATTAAATGCTCTAAAAACTTTATCAATACTTCTAAAATTATGCCCATCTATTTCATAAACTTTCCAACCAAAAGATCTCCACTTGTCTCTCATAGGTTCAATTTTTAAAATTTCATTTGTTCTCTGAGTTGCTTGCCACTTATTGCAATCTATAAAAACCATTATATTTTTAATTTTTTTTCCTGTTATAAACATTGCTGCTTCCCACACGCTTCCCTCGTTGCACTCGCCGTCACTCATTAACACAATATGTTTATTTGTTTTTTTACTAATTTTATCACCAAGAGCTATTCCAGCAGAATAAGCTAGGCCGTGGCCTAGTGAACCTGATGAGACCATAACCCCATTTACTTTTATATTAGGGTGTTCTTCTAAAAAACTTCCAGTTTTTGCGTACGTATTTAAGGTTTTTTTAGAAATATATTTTTTTTTTTGCAAAACAACATATAAAGCTGGAGCAGCGTGGCCCTTGCTTAGTATAAATGTTTGTTTAAGATTTTTTAAATTATTAATTTTATTTTTTAACCCTATTTTTGAAAAATATATAAAAACTAAAACATCAATACAAGACAACGAAGATCCCAGATGAGCAGTTTTTGTCTGGTGTACAAGTTTTATAGTTTCGTATCTTACTTGCTTTGCAATTTTAATTAGGTTCTGAAAATTTTTTTTCACAATTTAATTTTTAATTTTATATTTTTTTAAAAAATTTTTAACTTCTTTATTATTATTTTCATCTGGTGCCCAGCTGGGATAAGTAACATCAATTTCTTTTTTAAATGGGCCAGAATATGTTTCGTGATAAATGCACCACTTGGACCTTGGAAATGGCATATGGTAAAATCCTTTGCACATTCTGTAAAAAAAACTTTTTTTTGAATTAAATTCACCCATTTGTATTCTTTTTAATAACTTTCCTTTAGAATTAAAAATATAAACATCCATCTCTCCTTTTATTATATGATAAGACTCACTTTTATTGTCAGGATGAATGTGAGGAGAAATAAAACTTTTTTTATTTAGGGCAATGATCATTTCGCTAGTTTTATCTTTTATATTTTTATGCAAGCATATTCTTGCTCTTTTTCTTTTATTTGAAAGAGCTTTTCTTTTTATTTTATTAATAACTTGTCTACTTAAATAAACTAAATCTTTTTTATTTTGAATTACGTCGTTATTCATTTAAATTATCCAAAAATTTTACTTTTTCTAAAATTGTTTCGTATGGTGGTCTAAAATAAATTTCTTTGTTTACAAAATTTATTTTACTTCTTAAATGATTAAATCTGCTTCTGGGTTCAGAATATTTTATTTCTGAAAATGGCACTTTTTTATAAAACATTTTTTTTCCAATTTTGCTATTTTTAATTATAAAATCTGCTAATTCAGTTCTTTTAACTATCTGAGAAGATGATAAATGGTAAATGTTATTATTTTTTTTAAATATAATCTTATTTATAGCAGACGCTAAATCTTCTACATGAGTAATTGTAAAAGAATTATCAAAAGCCATTCTAGCATTTTTGGATAATAAAGTTTTATAAGTCAAGCTAACAACGCATCTGCTTTCCTTATTTATGCCCACATTCCAACCTGTTCTTAAAATTACTTGATTGTCGTAATTTTTTTTTAAAAATTCTTCCACAATAACCTTAGTTTTACCATAGTAATTTAAGGGATTAGACTTTGAATCTTCAAAATATTCATTTTCTTTTCCATCAAAAATTTCAACTGAAGACATAAAAAAGATTTTAGCGTTGCTCTCTATTAATTGTTTTATCAGATCTATCGTGGCTGAAACATTAATTTTATAAGCAAGCTCTTTGTTATCATATATCCAGCTAGGATTGCTGCATGCTGACATAATTAAAAAGATATCTGTGTTGTTAATATTGGGCACTATTTCGGAAATTTTTTGATCAAGTATATTAAATTTGGTCATATTCGGTTTTTTTTTGCTATGATAAGTTGCAATTACCTCATTACCGTTTTTTTTTAGCAAATTATACAAACTTCCACCTATTAAACCCGAGCCACCGATTATTATAATTCTCATAAAAAATTAACTATACACTTTCCAATTACTTTGTTTTTTTTCATATCTGAAAAAACATCATTTATATCTTTAAGTTCAACTTCATGAGTAATATGTTTTTTAATTTTGTACTGTTTCTTTTTTATAAAATTTAAGTATTTCGAAAGATCTTCTTGAGGCTTAAAATTCCCGCCTTTACAACCAATTAATTGCTTTCCAAGATGCAAATCTAGAGTATAAAAATTTGCTTTTTGCTTAAATTTTGGAACTCCAATTAATATTTCCTTACCCGTGTTACTTAAACATTCGTATGCATCAGAAATTACTTTTACATTTCCTGTGCATTCAAAAAAATGATCTACTGAATTTTGGAACTTATTGAATATTAATTTTTTAAAATTTACTTTAGTAGAATTAATAAGACAGCTTGCTCCAAATTTTTTTGCAAATTTTAATTTTTTTTCATTTATATCTATTGCTATTATATTTTTTGCTCCGAAAATTTGGCATGTTTTTATTATATTTAGTCCAACTGAACCGCAACCAGAAATAGCAACTGTTTGTCCTTTCTTTACATTAGCTAATTTATTTACAGCACCAATTGCTGTGCTAGCTGTACAACCTAAAAGTAACAATTCTTTTTTGTAAGATAAATTTTTTTTTAATTTACTTACTTTATTTTCTGAAACTATTGCATAAGAATTAAAAGTAGTTATCGTTCCGGCATTTACTTTTCTACCCCTCCAATTGTATTCTGGACTTTCTGATGCCATGCCATTTGATGGCATCCAGTGTAATAGCACACCATCTCCCTTTTTGACCTTGGAAACCGTGGTGTGAACATCAATTACCTCGCCTGTAGCTTCGTGCCCCATAAGATGAGGTAAATATTTATCTTTACCTTTTGTTCCAATAATTTCTCCTAATTGAGATCCACAAATTCCTGAATAAAAAATTTTTACTAACACTTGTCCTTTTGAAAGTTTTTTTGGCATAGAAACTTCATCAATCACTAAGGGAGAATTTAGTTTTACCAAAATTGCAGCTTTATTTTTTTTTGGATAAATTATCATTCAAAATATATAAAAGAGTAATCACCTTTATACCCAGAAGATTTAAACCACCACTTCCATTCTTTTGGTGTAAAAAAACATTCACAAGTAACTTGCCAATATAATAAATTTATTCTTTCATGTTCATTTCTGTAAGATTCCACACAAATATATTTATTTTTTTTTCCTACTCTTTGAATTTCAGAAAGAGCTTTTTTTAAATCATAACAGTATAAGTTATGCAGAGTATTCAGGGAAATAATCAGATCAAAATAATTATCTTTGAATGGTAGCTTTTTTGCGTGACCTAATACTAAATTTTTTTTCACTTCTTCTTTAGAGTTTTTTATAGCATAAGATGATACATCCAAACCTTTTACTTCACATTGTGGCAATAATTTTTTAAATTCATGCAGCAAAAATCCTTTTCCACAACCTACATCTAGAATTTTAGAATTTCTTTTAAGCTTATAGTGCTTTATCATTTTTTCTGCGATTGGTTTCCAGCGTCCATCATAATAATAGCCACCATAATTAATATCTCTTGAACCATCCCAATAATCATAACCCCATTTCTTTGCTTTAACTGCAGCTTCGGCTTTATTTATTTTATTAACCCTCTCTAAATAGTTTCTTTTAGTTTTTTTGTGATGATCGGTTATAAAATCAATTTCCATAATAGCTAAAATATTTATTTAATTTTTTTCTTTTTCATCCATTTTACGGTAAAGCATGAATCTAAAACTTTAAATTTTTTCTTCTCAAAGTTTTGTTTTATTTCACTTATTGCATCACTAACACTAAACTTTTTTACAAAACCAGTTGATAGAAGTTTTTGTGAATCTTGTCTATATGATCTTATATCGTTATTTTTTTTTATAATAATTTTTGATGGAATTACTTTGGCAACTTTTTTTGCAATATCAATAATTTTTAAGTTTTCAAACCCAGCATTATAGAAACCACCGGGCAAGTCAGGGTGTGATATAAAGTGTTTATATACATTTACTAAATCTTGAATGTGTATATTTGGTCTTATTTGATTGCCGCCAAAAATAGTCATTGATTTGTGTTTTAGAGCTTGAAAAACAAACATATTAACGCTCACATCTAGACGCATTCTTGGAGAATATCCGCATACAGTAGCTGGCCTTATACAGTGAAATTTAATTTGATTTTCATAACTTTTTAAAACTCTTTCGGTAATCATTTTAGTTTTGTTGTAAGTAGATATTGGTAATAAAGAAAGATCTTCTGTAACTTGCTTTTCTTTTTTAACACCGTATACACTTCCAGAACTTGCATACAAAAATTGTTTAACCTTATTATTAATTGCTCTCTCAATTAATTGTTGGGTAGCTAACACATTAACTTCCCAAGATAGTTTGGGATTTAGTTCAACGCTTGGATCATTTGCTATATTTGCTAAATGAATTACTGTATCAACTCCTTTAAGGGGAATTTTTTTATAATTTCTTATATCTAACTTAATTATTTTAAGATTTTTTTTTGGTAATAAATAGTTTCCAAACCATTGAGTGTCAATAACTGTAACTTTATTTCCAAGTTTAATTAAATCATTTGTTAACAATGTACCTGTATAACCACACCCACCTGTAATAAGAATATGCATTGCTATTTTGAATGTACGTAATTTAGTTTTTCCTTAGATAAATAAATTATATTTTTATCAATCCATTGCAGAGTTTTGTGAATTCCTGTTTCTAAATCTATTTTTGCTCGCCAATTTAATTCATTTTTAATTTTTTTTGAACTCAAGTTATAACTATGATCTTTCCCAATTCTTTCATTAGATACATTTACTAATTTTTCAAATTTAGTCTTTGAAATCCTACAAATTTTTCTAACTAAATTTTTTATAGAAATTATTTTATTTGTTGAAATATGATAAGTATTGCCAATTTTTCCCTTGATGGATATTAAATAGGTAGCTTCAGAAGCGTCATCAACAAAAATGAAAGATCTTTTTGAAAGTCCGCCTCCATGTAAATCTATTTTTTTGTTCATTCTTGCTGATAGTAATGATTTTGGAACAATTCTATAAAGTTGTTGATGTGGACCATAAACATTTGCTGTTCTTGTAAAAATTATAGGTAGTTTAAAATTTTCAAAATATTTATTTAAATGTATATCCATAGCAGCTCTGGAGATTGCATAAGGCGTGCTAGGATTAAAATTAAAATTTTCTTTTATTTTTCCTGAAGTTGAGCCGTATACTTCAGGTGTTGTTACATGGATAAATTTTTTAATAAATTTGAATTTAGATAATTCTTTATACAATTTAACCTGAGATACAATATTTGTACTGTACCAATCTTCAGGATTTAACCAGCTTTCAGAAACCATTCCTTGTGCTATATAATTTATTATATAATCTGGTTTAAATTTTTTTACTATAATTTTTAGTTTTTTCAAATTTTTATTAATATTTATTTTATAAAATTTAAAATTTTTAAAATTAGGAGAATTTTTGTATGGCAAATATATTTTTTTATATTCATTAGATCTACTTACGCCAATTACACTTTGATTTTTCTTAAGAAGAAAATTTATAAAATTAGATCCTGAAAATGAATTGCTTCCTAAAACTAGAAATTTTTTTCTCATTAAGATTGTAATATTTTATTAAATTTATTTTAGAATATTTTCTAAAGACTTTAAAATTTGTGTTTTGTTTACACTTTCTTTATTTCCCATGCTACTCACAGAATGTGCGCCAGCCAACGATCCTAATAGCAAAGATAAATCTTTATCAAAACCATATTTTAAACATAATGCAATAACTGTTAACATTGCATCTCCAGCACCGATTTTATCAACTGCAGTTTTTGCAAAGGCATCGCAAAAATTAAATTTTTTAGTACTTTTATTGAACAACATAGAACCTTGATCTCCTCGCGTTACAATTAAATTTTTTATATTTTGTTCATTTGATAATCTTTTCATCAAAACTTCATTTTTTCCATTTCTGTCTCTAAGTTCATGTTTCATTTCTGTTTCATTAATAATTACACAATCAACATTTTTATAATTTCGCATGCTGTGATATCCGCGATTTGCGGCATTAACTTGAGCGTTAACTGCTAAATATTTCGAACGTTTACAAATTAAATTTGATACTCTTTTTGATATAAGACCATGTCCGTAATCTGAAACAATTACTAAATCGTATTTGGATATTGTTTTTTTTAAAATTTTATAAAATATCTTATCTTGTCTATTTGTTAAAATGTCATCATTAATTCTGTAAACGCCTAAAACTTTACTTTTGCTAGCATTGTCTAAAAATCTTCTTTTTAAAATTGTTGGTGAATTTTCTTTCTTTATATACTTAAAATTAACATTTTTAGGTAATTTTCTTTTTATTTGTTCTAGGTAATCTCCTTTTTCACCAACCATAGATAGTAAGGATATTTTTTCACAAAATGTTGATATGTGCCTAGATAAAGCTGCTGCTCCACCAAGATATTCTTCTGTTCTTAAATCTCTTAAAACTAAAACAGGCTCTTTTCCGGATTTTCCTAGAGCTTCACAAAAAACATACTGATCAATTATTGTTTCTCCAATGATTAGTACTTTTATTTTTTTAAAATCATCAACAGATTTTTTAATTTTTTTAAATGAGTATTTCTTTTTTATTTTTTTTATTGATTGTTTTTGTAAATTTGAATGAATATTGTCATAATAATTAATAAGTTTACTTGAACTAAAAGTTAATCCTCCTGTATAAAATATTTTACCTCCAGTTTTTTTAACAGCGTTTATTTCATTTTTAATTTGACCAGAAACATCATCTTGGTGGTTTTTATAATCAGGTCCTTTACAATAAATATTTGGCTTAAATTTTTTAATTACATTTATTGCATTAGGTGCTGTATTTATAGCTACGAAATCAACATGTGATAGAGCTGCTATTGCTTCAGCTCTCAATCTTTCATTAAAGGCTGGGCGCTGAGGTCCCTTATTGACATATTTATCTTGGGTTAAAGTAACTACTAAAATATCGCCAAAGCTCTTAGCTTCTTTAAAATGTTTTATATGACCCACATGCAACAGATCAAACACTCCATGACAAAGTATAATTTTCTTTCTTTTTGTTCTTTCTTTATTTAAAATTTTACTTAATATTTCTAATGTAAATATTTTTTGTTTCATCTTATGTATTTAACCAATGCTCCGCACTTTGACTTTTTTAAAAAAGGAAGTCCTTAACAACATTTTGATTTTGCTAGATTGGACGATATAAATAATCTGCTTTGTTAGATATCGTAGTAACTAAATTTCCAACTAGAATTTTTAATTTATTTTTTTGTTTATCGAGAATTTCAAAAATCATATTCGTAAATGGTCCTGATATAAATTTAGCTTTATTGCTTATTATTGTTCTAAAAAAAGACTGAGTAAGATATCCGCTCTCATTTTCAAAAGATTTACAGTATTCAATGAACTTGGTTATCTGTTTTTGATTTTGGTTATACCCATCTAAAAAATATTGAAGACCTTTTGAAGAGCGAGCTTCATTTATATACCGTGATTCTTTAAATTTTTTATGAAAACAGAAAATATAATTTTCTAATACAAATTTTTCTAATCTTTTCACTTTGCTTCCAAAATTTTGATGATATTCAATTTTTGGTTGATAAAATTTAATCTCCTCGCCAAATTTTTTAGTTAACTCTCTTTTAAAAATATTTAAATTGCTTATTTTAATTTTAGCAACAATCCACATATTAACCCTTTATTTCTTTCTTTAATTCGTCATATTCTTTCATTTTTCTCTTCATAAAATTGATTGTGAGATTAGTTTTTTCTGTTATACCTCTTGGGGTAAGAACATAAATATAGTTGATTTTGTTAGGATTTTTTCCAAAATTTTTCATCTTTATTAAACCTTTAGACTTTAATGCATTTAGACAATAATTAAGCTTTCCTAAACTAAAGCCTAAGTCATTAGCTAATTTTCTCTGCGATGACTTTGGATTATTATTTACACTTCTTAAAATTTTGAGTTTTTCATCTTCTATCATGGTGTTCAATAATTGAACTACTAATTACCATATAGTTCAATATTTGAACAGATAGATATGTTTAAAAAATGAACATTATACTACAAAACAACTATATGTTGTATTTAGATGTAATTTAAACACTAGTTATTTATTTTAGATCATTTTTCTGTTTTAGAATAAAACGAATATCTCTTTTATCTAATTTTACTGGATTATTTAGTAGCCTCTGGGCATTAATACCATCCATTATATTATTCAAACCACTTTTTAAATTTATCCCTAATTTATTAAAATTATTTTCTAAATTTGCTTTTTGTTTTAAATTTAAAAGATAAGTGTCTAAATCAGCAAAAGTTTTTCCACCGATCAAAGAGAACAAAATATTATATCTTTTTTTTAAATCAAAATTACATTTAGCATGTTTAATATTTTTATAGTTAAAAAAAAGAAATTCATTTAATGTTAAAGATACTGCGTGGCCATGGCTTACATTGTAAATTGCAGTAAATGGATAAGATACTGCGTGTGGGGCAGTAGTTTTAGATATGCTTATTGCTTTACCTGCAAGATTAGCGGCTACGCACATTGCAGAAGTATTAGATAAATTTGGTTTTTTTAAAAAATTTAAATAGTATCTCAATGATATTTCTAAAGACTTTTTTGCAAAAAAAACACTTTGAAAATCTGATTTTTTTGAAATTAACGATTCAATAGCTTGTGAAATTGCATCAAATCCTGACGAAGCTTTTATCTTTTTTGAAGCTCCGCTGATTAATTCTGGAATTAAAAAAAAATAATCAGGCTTTAATATTTCGTCTTCTACAGAATATTTAATCTTATTAATATATATTACTGCATTAGATGTAACTTCAGCGCCTGATCCAGCCGTTGTAGGTATAGCAAGTAGTTTAGTAAATTTTTTATTAATAGAATAACTTGAATTAATTATTTGTTTATCTAAATTTTTTGATATTTGTAAAACATTTGCAACTTTTGCATAGTCTAATACAGATCCTCCTCCAACAGCAATAATCAAATCTGGTGAAAATTCTCTTAATGAAAAAATAATTTTTTTTAACTCTGAATATTCTGGAAATGGTGATTTTTTAAAATAAATTTTAGCTATCTTATCTTTTAAAATTTTATCAAAAATATTTTTTATACCACTCAGTTTATAAGATTTATTTCCAGTTAGAATAAATATTTTTTTAAATTTTTTATTTTTTATAAATGTTCTTAAATCATTTGTTGTTGAGGTGTTAAAATTTCTTATCATAAGAATTCAATCTATTTTTTAAATATTTTTTTAGCTATTTTTAAATCATTCATCGTGTCTATTTCCATAAATTTACCATTAACAAAACAAGCTTTAATTTTAATAGATCTTTTTATCATATATTTAAAAAAATCATGAATTTGCATCTTATCTTTTTTTGACTTTTTAATTCTTAGATAATTTTTTAGAAAAGTTTTGCAGCCGTTTTTAGTTAACTTAAAAATACCAAGAAATTCACCATTAGATTTTTTTGGATCAATTTTTTTTCCAATATTTATTATATTAAATTTGTTATCTACTTTTACTTTGTCAGCTTGAGAAAAAGGATGATCATACCGATTTTTATATCTTTTTTTCCAATTTTTATCAGTAGCTAAAATAATATCTCCTACTTTAGAACTTATTAATTTTTTAACTAAAGATAATTCGTAAATTATATCTCCGAAGGTTACTAAAACATCTTCGTTTAGCTTCTTTTTGGCAGAAAAAAAAGATTCTAACTGTTCGCTGGTTTTGTATTTTTTGTTATAAACATAGTCAACTGACTTAAATTTTATTTTTTCAGCCATAAAACCTTTAACAATAGTGATTTTTTTTAATTTTAAATGATTCAATAATTTAATTTGTCTTTCTAATAAAGTTTCTTTGTTAATTTTAATCAAACATTTTGGTTTATTTTTAGTTACTTGATCTATCCTTTTACCTTGTCCAGCAGCTAAAATAATACACTTCATTTAACTGATAAAATTTTTCTTAATTTCTATAAGGTCTTTGGGTCGAGGTAAATTTTCAGTTATATTCGTTCTTGCTATAACTTCTAATAAAGAAGATTTTTTGCTCTTTAAAAATTTTTTAAGTGTAGATTTAATTTCTTTTTTTTTTGAAATACGAAAATAACTTTTATATCCTAGACTTTTAGAAAGTGTATTAAAATTTATTTTATTAGCTCCTGTAATTTGCCCTCCAACAGACTCGTGTGAATTATTATTTATTAAAATATGTTTAATATTTAAATTTTTGTTAAAGCCACAACTAAACATTGGACCAAGATGCATTAACAAAGATCCATCACCATCTAAACAAATAATTTTTTTTTTGGATTGTAGATGCATTCCTAATGCAACAGACAATGAATGTCCCATTCCACCGACCATGTAAAAATCTTTTCCTTTTTTAATTTTTTTTTCAATTCTTAGTTTCATTAGTTCCCTTGATGTATGTCCAGTTGTTGAAATTATTTTTGTATCTTTTGTAATTGAATTTAATAATTCATTGATAAAACTACTTCTGCTAACATTAAAATTATTATATTTTTTTAAATTTTTTTTTTTTTTATTTTTTAAAATTTTATTTTCTATGAGACAAGCAACTACTTTTTTATCTTTGTATGATTTTTTTATTAAATTACCTAAATTTTTAAGATCTTCTTTTTTTTTAATTTTACAATAATTTATGTTTAAAAGTTTGAGTAATTTTGGAGTAATTTTTCCCTTAAGCATATGTTGTGGTTCATCTTTCAAAGAAGGAGAACCTCGCCAACCAATTAGCAACAACATTGGTATAGAATAAACTTTTTTATGAGCTATTGAGATAATAGGATTAATTGCATTGCCAAGTCCTGAATTTTGTAGGTAAACACAAGCTAATTTTTTTGTTGCTAAATAATGTCCAATTCCAATTCCAACTGCGCTACCTTCATTAACTGCCATTTTATGATATTTGCTACTGTAAGTATCTAGATGGATTGACAAATTCTTTAAAACACTATCGGGTACACCAGTAAAAAAAGAGATCTTATTTTTTTTTAGTGTATTAATTAAATCTTCAGAATAAATCATATTTAAATTAAATTAATAACTTCTTTTATAGAGCTAATTTTCTTTTCAACATCATATGATCTTTGGTTTGCTAAAATAGTTCTAGCGGCATTTAACATTGCTGGATAAGCTGCTCTTAAAAGATGATTAGCATAAATTACTATTTTAAAACCATTTTTTATTAAATCTTTTTCATAAGTTTTTGAGTACGTTGAAGGTACAGCCACAAGAGGTTTATAATATTTGCTTTTAATGAATGTTTTTGCAAAATTAAAAATTTCGCTTGGTTGTTTAAGTTTACTGTGTATTAAAATTGCATCTGCGCCAGCACGTGAATAAGCTTCTGCTCTTGCAATAGCATCCGCTTTACTTTTACCCAGTATTAGACTTTCAATTCTTGCTATTATTAGCAAATCTTTTGATGTTTTTGACTCGTTGGCTTTTTTAATTTTTTTTGAAAAATTAATTATACTATCCTGCTTAACTCCTATTTGGTTTTTAAAAAGAGAATTTTTTTTTAATCCAATTTTATCTTCTAAAACTACAGCTGAAACTCCTGCTCTTTCTAAACCTCTGATCAGGTAAGGTAAGTGCTCTAACCTTCCTCCGTTATCTGCATCAAAAACTAGAGGTTTATTTGTTACATCTAATATTTCATTTAAACCGCTTATTCTTGTTGAATAATCAACTGATTGATTATCAGGTTTTCCTCTAATTGCAGAATCAGTTAAGCTTGATGACCACATACCATCAAATTCAAGAAATTTTCCACTCTTTATCATTTTCAAATTTTCAATAATTAAACCTGTCAAAGAATTATGAGACTCCAAAATTCTTACAATTGGTTTTGAATCAATTAATCTTTTCAGACGAGAAACTCTGGACTCTGTATTAAAATACATATTTTTTACCTGCTCATGTATTTTAGAATTTTGAGGTTTTTTGGAGTATGGTATCTCTATCAATCTACCATTCCATTTCCTTAATGTATTAATTACCTTTTTTCGCATATTTTTTTGTATTCCTTTTTTCCAATCATCCCCATGAATAACGTAATGCGGTTTTAATTTTTTTAAATTTTCCGTAAAGTCCCAAGTTTCTTGTTTTATGATTTGTGATATTCCCTTTATATTTTTTATAATTTCTAATCTTTGCTCGTAGTTTATAAGAGGTAAACTTTTATACTCTGCAACAGCACTATCTGTGAAAAGTCCAATAACAATTTTTCCGTATTTTTTGGCTTTTCTGATAATATTTAAATGTCCGCTGTTAATAATATCAGCTGCCATAGGAACATAAATAATTTTCATTTTTCCTTTATAATTTTAATTCTTGTATTATGTTTTTTGCTATATTTTCTGGATTATCTTTATCTGTCTCAACAGTCATTTCGCAATTGATAGGCTTTTCAAAAGGTATATCTACATCCACAACATTTTTTTTCTCTCCTTTAATTGCGGGTATATATAATTTCTTCTTATCTCTTTTAATCCTTTCATCTAGACTGCACTTTAAAAATACCTCTTTGTAATTTTTAATTTCTTTCCTGCAGAAAATTCTATCTTTTTCAAATGCATTAATTGCTGCTACTATTGTTGAAACTCCAAAAGAATTAAGCCAACTTATTACGCTTACATACTTATGAATATTTTTACTTCTTGATATTGGGTCGTACCCAGACTCATTTACAAAAATTTTTCTCGCATGATCTCCGTCGAGTAATATTAAACTTTTATAATTGCTTGAAAGTATTTCGTATATTTTTTTAGAAATGGTGGTTTTTCCTGAAGCGGAAGGGCCTATAAGCCATAAGCTAAATACTTTTTGTATATTATTAGTTGTCATAACCCCAATTCATCATGTCATCCTTAGCTCTTTTTAAAACATTATTTGTGTTGTAAGTATTTATTAAATCCTCTTTTTCAAGGTAATTTATATTTTGGCCATCAGATATTTTTAATAAAGATCCATCGCCTGTAAAACCATGATAAGTAAATGCCGATAACCATAAACAGTCTCCTTCTTTTATTTCTTGGCTTAAATTTTTATTATTATCTTTGATATGCACTTTCATTTTACCACCAGTTACAAAATAGTGACAACACTTAGAATCAAATAAATCGCTTAAAAAATTTTTCTTTAAATTTAAAACTTTTAAAAAAAATCCTGACAAATCTGGGAACCTTTTTGAATTAGCTATAGAAGCAACTTTATAAGATCTAAATTTTCTTATGGTTTTTATGGAATCTTTATAATCTAAATATAATTTACCAACCGAATCCTCCTCATGAATTCTATCGATAAATAAATTTGGATCAGAATTAATAATTGAACAAATTTTAATGATATATTTTTTTTCTAAAAATTTTTTTTTACCGTCTAAAAAATCTTTAATTTTTTTATATGGTTTCTTTATTTTTTTAGAAATTTCTTTAATTGAGTATCCTTTATTATATATTTCTAATTTGAGTAATGTTCTATTAATTTTATTGTTTTTGGAAATTTTAATTAAATTATTATAAGAATTATCATTAAGCTTACCCTCGAATAAATTTTCAATGTTTGATCTTGTTGTGTATGAAATTATTCTACCTAAACCTTCGCCAGTTTGAGAATAAGAATGTCTGCAAAATGATGGTTCATAATAACTCGATCCAACTACCCATTTATTTTTTGGATTCTTATTAACCTTAAACTTCACCCAAGTATCTTTATTTAATTTTTTTGCAAATCTAGCGTAAATATCGTTTGGCCCCATACTTATTGTAATTGCAGGTTCCAAATGACCATTATTTAACTTTGGAAGTTTTTCTTTTGGACAAAGTATATCTAGAAGGACAGGAGAAACATACCCTTTTGGTGTTGGTAGAGTGTAATAATTATAAAAGTGTATTCCATCTTTGTTTATTGGTCGTTTTGTTTTTTCAATTTCTAATTTTGATTTAAATAAATATGTTGGAAATTTATAATTTTTTTTTAATTTTGATGAAGAAATATCTAAAAATTTAGCGATAACATCAATTGCATAAGTATCTAAGGACTCGCAGTTTTCTAATGTAACTTTAAAATTAAGTTCACCTCTTAGATTTTTGTTTAAGACTTCAAGAGTAGTCTTGCGAATGTTTAGCCATCGATTTAATTTTATTTTATCTAGATAGTGACCTTTGCTCATAAACACTCCAATTAATATTATGTGTTACAATCAGAATTGCTTGTGGCGTCACTTAGCCATTTTGAGACTATAATAAAGTTCTCAAAAAAGTCATGGTCTAAAGTATCATAAGATTAATAATTCAGCAACCACACTTTATAATATCGTAATCTATATTTAAAAAATTCTTTTCAGTGCATAAATCAAGCCAATTGAGC
>CEUZ01264631.1_pt1 | contig 29865 bp, 33 predicted proteins | sample 361511 | NCBI WGS metagenome assembly CEUZ01 (sample SAMEA2622822, study PRJEB7988) | marine metagenome | biome: marine biome (ENVO:00000447); feature: surface water layer (ENVO:00002042); material: "saline water (ENVO:00002010), including plankton (ENVO:xxxxxxxx)" | depth 5 m | reverse complement strand
AACAATTTATCTACTTCACCACTCAAAAAAGCAATTACATCAATATTAGAAAATCAAACCAATAAAAAGACCTAAGCGAAAGTAATAAACCCTCATACTTTAATTTTTACCTTTACTTAGGTCTTAATTAAATGAATTCAAATTCAAATTTCATACCCTAAAAATAGTAAAATAATTTTTTTAATAACCATTAAATAATTATCATTTATTTTCATCAAGACTTATATCTAAACCAAAGCTACTTACAATATAAAATATTTACAATAAAAAAGATAACTAACTGCAGTGCATCCTAGTATTCCAATGAATTTTGCACTGTGCTAAAATATATATTCTCAAATAGGCAAACACCTCCTCCGGTTAGCTATAAAAAATAAATACTTACAAAATTATGATGTATGTACATCACAATTCCCTGCAAGGGGCCAAGTAGCTCAGTTGGTAGAGCAGAGGACTGAAAATCCTTGTGTCGGGGGTTCAATTCCCTCCTTGGCCACCATTTAAAATAGGCATAATTACTTACATTTAAGACAGATAATTAAATGTTAAATTAATGCCCATCTATGCATACCTGAATTTTAAATTTGCAAATCTTTTCACTTTGATAGTATTCAAGCTATTGAAATACTATAATTAGAAGTTTTCCATATTCTTTACCAGTTATTTACATTATTAACTATGGAATTATTAGCCTTAGGTATTAATCATCAAACTGCGCCCATTGATGTTCGTGAACAGGTCGTGTTCTCGGATGATTCAGTGGAGAATGCGCTTCATGATCTGGCTAGTCATTACGCTGTAAAGGAAGCAGCAATTGTTTCTACATGTAATCGTACAGAAGTCTATTGCAGCACAGATAAACCAGAGGAAGTAACACATTGGTTAGCAAATTTTCATCAGCTACAAGTGCGAGAATTGGAGCCTTACCTTTATACCCTTCCCCGTGAAGATGCAGTAAAACATGCTTTTAGAGTTGCAAGTGGTCTAGATTCAATGGTACTAGGCGAGCCACAAATACTTGGCCAGCTAAAAAATGCCGTAAAATCAGCAGAACTTGCTGGTACACTTGGGCTATTATTGCACAAACTTTTTCAGCGAACATTCTTTGTCGCAAAGGAAGTACGAACATCTACTGAAATTGGAGCCAATTCTGTTTCTATGGCTGCTGCTGCTACACAGCTAGCAGAAAGAATTTTTGGGGATATTAGTGCACAACGTGTACTTCTTATTGGGGCGGGAGAAATGATTGAGCTATGTGCTGGTAGCATCTCAGCACGCAATCCTAAAAGTATCACTGTCGCCAACCGTACTACCGAGCATGCTCAAGCTTTGACTAATCAATTTAATGCTCAATCAATCACTCTAAATGAACTTCCTGAACAACTTCCTCTTCATGATATTGTCGTAACTTGTACAGCAAGCCCGCTTCCAATACTTGGAAAAGGAATGATGGAACGTGCAATTAAAAAACGCAAACATCGCCCAATTTTTATGGTAGATCTAGCTTTACCGCGAGATGTTGAGCCAGAAGTATTAGAGCTTGATGATGTGTTCCTTTATACTGTAGATGATCTATCAGATATTGTTCAAGAGGGACTAGATTCAAGACAAGGCGCGGTAGCTCAAGCTGAAGCCATCATTGATTCAAATGTTATTAATTTTATGCACTGGCTCAAGTCTCGTGAATTAGTCCCTACTATTCGAGCGTTACGTAACCAAGCAGAGAACTATCGCCAATATGAACTTGAGCGTGCAATTAAGCTTTTAACAAAAGGAGGAGACCCAAAGAAAGTCATGGAGTCATTAAGTAAGAGCCTAACTAACAAGCTCTTACATACTCCTTCTGATGTGCTAAACCATGCTTCAGCAGACGAACGAGACAAACTCGTAGATATGATAAATCGGCTCTACCAACTTGATCGCCTAGAATGAACAAGGGTATCACGACTAAGCTTATACAATTGAGCTCACGCCTTGAAGAATTAAACTCCCTACTAAGTAATGAGGATATAACCTCTAATCTTGATAACTATCGTAAGCTTACACGCGAACATGCAGAGATTATTCCGATAGTTGAACTTTATCATTCTTATCAACTCAATGAACGTGATATACAAGCTGCACAGGAGATGATTGCTGATGCTGAGATGCGTGAATTTGCTGATGCTGAAATTCGTAGTGGAAAAGAGAAACTTACAAAAATCGAACTGGAACTACAAAAATTATTACTTCCCAAAGACCCAAATGATGAACACAATATTTACCTAGAAATTCGCGCTGGTACAGGAGGAGATGAATCTGCACTATTTGCTGGAGATTTATTTCGTATGTATACACGTTTTGCTGAGCGACAACACTGGCAAATAGAAATTATTTCACAAAGCCTGTCTGAAATAGGGGGATATAAAGAAATTATTGCTAAAATATCAGGAGAAGGAGCCTACTCTAAACTTAAATTTGAATCAGGTGGGCATAGGGTACAGCGCGTACCCTCTACAGAAACTCAAGGCCGTATCCATACATCTGCCTGTACAGTTGCAGTTCTTCCTGAGACAAACGAGATATCAGATATAGTATTAGATCCTTCTGAACTAAGAATTGATACCTATCGAGCATCTGGAGCAGGAGGCCAGCACATAAATAAAACTGATTCTGCTGTACGAATTACACATATTCCTACAGGTATTGTAGTTGAGTGTCAGGATGGACGCTCACAACATAAGAATAAAGCACAAGCAATGAGCGTTCTAATTGCCAGAATACGAGATAAACATATAAGTGAGCAACAAGCTAAGCAGGCTGCTACCCGTAAATTATTAATTGGTAGCGGTGATCGCTCAGAAAGAATCCGTACTTATAATTTTCCCCAGGGCCGTATATCTGATCACCGTATAAACCTTACACTTTATAAGATAGATCAAATCATGGATGGCGATTTAAGCGAACTATGCTCTAAGCTAGCATTAGAGCATCAAGCAGAACAACTTGCAGCTATGGGAAAATAAAATTAGCCTTCCAAGATTTAAACTATAGTCCCTAATTCTAATTTTAGAGCTGTATGCTGAATCTGATACTATAAAATGAATTTTGAAATACAGCAAAAAATTACAATTAAAGATGTATTGAGCCAGACGCGCGCTCTTATTTCTTATAATGAAGCACGAATACTATTACAGAGCGTTCTTAAAATAAACCATGCCCACCTAATTGCCCATTCTGACCAGTACATAACTCTGGTTCAAATACATACGTTCTTATCATTAGTTAAGCGACGTGCCAATGGTGAGCCAATTGCATATATTCTAGGTGAGTGTGAATTTTACAGCATAAGGTTTATAGTTAATTCTTCTGTATTGATTCCTAGGCCAGAAACTGAATTATTAGTAGATCTAGCATTAGAGAAAATTTCATTAAATTTACCCTGTAAAATAATGGATCTTGGTACTGGTAGCGGAGCAATTGCAATATCTATTGCAAAACATCGACCTATATCTCGCATCACCGCAACAGATAATTCAACAGACGCAATATCTGTAGCCAAAACTAATGCAAGACATCTCGGTACAAACAATGTCAATATCTTACAAAGTAATTGGTTTGATAAACTAGAGAAAGAGAAATTTGATCTGATTGTTTCAAATCCTCCCTATATTGCTCTAAATGACCCCCATCTAAACCAGAAGGCTTTAAATTTTGAACCAAAAATAGCTCTTATTGCTGGGGAAGATGGAATGGAATGTATCCGAACAATCATTACCACATCAACTTCTCATATAAATGCAGGGGGATGGCTACTAGTAGAGCACGGCTACAACCAAGCTAATATATGCAATTGGTTACTCAAAAATGCTGGATTCAGCAACATCTTTTCATGCTCGGATTTAGCAGGGATATTGAGAGTCAGCGGTGGAAGATATATGCCCAACTTTTAAAAAAACTGATAAAATATTGCAATTAGTTATTTTGATCTACTTAAAGCAATTTTTTAATATTAGCTTTATCTATGTCATAGCACATAGATTAATAATATTTGATTTAATGAGAGGCTCAATATGAATACTCAAGAAATTATAAATGAACAAGTAACCACTAACCATATTGTTCTGTACATGAAAGGCACACCTGAAAGTCCACAATGTGGATTCTCAGCACATGCAGTTAAGATACTTAATGCTTGTGGGGAAAATAATATTTTTGCTATTGATGTGCTTAGCAACCCAGAGATCAGACAAGGTATTAAAGAATATTCAAATTGGCCAACTATCCCTCAACTCTATATCAATGGTAGCTTTATTGGGGGCTCTGATATCGTTGATGAAATGTATAAAAATGGAGAATTACAAAAATTAATTAAACAATAAATTACGCTACCTTAAGTAATCTTCATTATAAAAAGCCAAATAATTTGGCTGGCTATTAGTTGCTTAATGCTTCCGCTATTACCCAATAACGTGTAAATTTACCAATTACCATAAATAATAAGACCCATAACCAATTAATCCTGAGCCATCCTGCTGCAACACATAATACATCTCCTATTAATGGTACCCATGAAAATAATATTATTGGGCTCCCATAACAACGGACCCATTTAAGTCCACGTCTATTACCATTATATTTTTTAAGAAATGCTTTCTCATCTGGTAGAAATCTACCAATAAGATACGAGCTTAAACCTCCCAACGTGTTGCCTAATGAAGCAACACACAAAGCTGTCCAATATAGCTGCGGATGAATCTTTAATACTCCAAATAATATTGCCTCTGAGCCACCTGGAAGTAAGGTTGCAGCAAAGAAACTACTGGCAAACAGAGTTAATAAGCTTGATTGCTCATCCATATATATATCCAATAAATATAAACTAGCTTCAGTTTAACGTTAAATCCCACCATAATAAATAAGCAACCTGAAAGATCTAAGTTATGGATTCTATTTTAGGTTTTTACTATTAATTATATTCGCTATCATTCTTATCTTTCTTTTTTTCAAGATATATCCTACAAAATTTTACTTGGTTATGTTATTAGGTAATGATATGCTTATTAATATTCCATTCCTGTTAAAAAAAGGAAAATTATGAAAGAAAAATTAATTTTCAAGCAAGATGTTGATTTAATTATTGAATCTAAGAGCCTCTTAAAACACCCATTTTATGTGGCTTGGACTGAAGGAAAACTTTCTAAAGAACAACTACTTAAATATGCTGAACAATATTTTCATAATGTTTTAGCTGAGCCAACTTATTTAAGTGCGGTCCATTTCAATACACCTCATTTTCATACCGATACAAATAGTGGCGATATTAGTGTACGTCAAGAAGTATTAGGAAATCTAATTAGCGAAGAATATGGTGAAAAAAATCACCCAGGACTATGGAAAAAATTTGCCATATCTTTAGGTTCAAGTGAAAAAGAGTTAGCTAATGCAGCTCCTTTACCTAGCACTGAAAACCTTGTTACAACTTTCCGAGATATTTGTCTAAACCAACCTTTCTATGCTGGACTTGCTGCCATGCATGCATTTGAATCACAAGTTCCAGAAATTGCTGCAGTTAAAATTGAAGGTTTAGCTAAATTTTATGGAATGGATGACCCTGACAGCTACGAATTCTTTACAGTACATCAAGAAGCTGACATATACCATTCACAGGCAGAGTGGGCGTTAATTGAAAAATTTGCTGATACCCCTGAGAAAAGAAATGAGGTTTTAGCTTCCACTACTAAAGCATGTAATGCTCTCTGGGCATTTCTTGATGGGGTTTATAAAAATTATTGCTCAAACCTAGATATTAAATGTAAAGAAACTATAACAATACATTAGAGTTAAGATAAAAAATCAAAAGACCTACACCTTATATGAGGTATAGGTCTTATCCACACCATACCTAAAAAATCTTATATTATGTATGCAATATTTTTAAAATATTTGATTCTAGGCTAATTAATGTATTTGTTTTATTTAAAATAGCGCCTGTAATTAAAAAAATATCTTCAGCACGTTCCCCCATTGTATTTACCTTGGCACTATGTATTTTGACATCAAAATCTGCCAACACTGTAGCTATACGTGATAATAAATCTGGCTGATCTCCAGCAACAAGCGATAATATATGATAAGTGCCATTTTCATCAGGCTCTATATTAACTTCAGGTGTAATAGGAAAATGCTTAAGCTGGCGACTCATCTTCACCTGCAAAGATGATTTAAAGGGTGGCTGTTGACCTAGTTGCTGCTTTAATCCATTTTCTAGGATACAAATCATATCACTATATTTCTCCATAGAATTAAATGGATTAAATACTAAAAAACTATCAAGAGCATAACCATTGTTTGTAGTATAAACTTTAGCTTCAACAATACTATAATTAATACTCTCAAAAAAACTACAAATACGAGCAAACAAATCTTTCTGGTCTCTAGTATAAATCATTACTTGGATACCATCTCCAGCTGAAATTATACGCACCTTTACTACTGGCAAGTTAGAATAGGACTTGTTACAAATTTGGCGAGTATGCCAAACAATTTCTTGTAAGCTGTTCTGTAAAAAATAAGCAGTACCAAGTTCTGACCAAAGTTGTTTATATTTATCTGCTGGGATAGGGTCACATTGTAATAATTCTAGTGCTTTAATCTTACGATTCTCAAGAGTACCTCCAGCTTTTGCTGGTTCGCCACATAAATACCGCCATGTTTCCCAAAATAAATGTTCTAATAATTTACCTTTCCAAGTATTCCATACCTTAGGGCTAGTAGCACATATATCAGAAACTGTAAGAAGGTAGATTGCAATTAGTCTACGCTCATTCTTTACATGTGTAGCAAAGTCAGATATTACCTCTGGGTCTGATAAATCTTTTTTTTGTGCTATAGCTGACATTGTTAAATGATTTCCTACCAACCAAGACACTAACTCTGTATCCTCTGAAGATAACCCGTGTTCTGTACAAAAACGTCTAGATCTTCTCATTCCAAACAACGAGTGATCTCCATGATTCCCTTTTGCAATATCGTGAAATAAGCCTGCCAGATAAAGTATTTCCGGCTTATCAAACTTACTAATAAGCTGACTACATAATGGATGCTCATGAGAAAATTCTGAGACCATAAAGCGGCGTAGATTTCTTACTACCATTAAAATATGCTCATCCACAGTATAAACATGAAATAGATCATGTTGCATTTGACCGATAATTTTTCCAAATGCTGGAATATAACGCCCTAATATTCCATATCTACTCATAAAACGTAATTCTTTGGTTAAGCCACGTGGCTGACGTAAAATTTTTATAAACAAGTTGCGATTATGTGGATTCATCCGAAAAGATGAATTAATTTTAGATTTAGAGCGCCAGATCGCTCTTATCGTATTAACACTACGAGCTTCTAATTCAGGGTGCTGCTGTAACATTAAAACACTTTCTAAAATAACACTCGGATCCTTCTTAAAAATATTCTCATCTCTCACCTCAAGTAGTTGACCACGAGACTGAAAATTTTTATTTAATATTACAGGTGCTAAATGCTTCTCTGAAAAAATCTTTTCCCGTAAAGTAAGCAAAAGAATAGTATTAATCTGAGCTACTGATTTCGCAACGCGATAATAACGCTGCATTAATAATTCACCTGCTCGACGCGGTGGCTTATCAGAAATTTTGTACTCTGAAGCTAGTAATGTTTGATAATCAAACAACAATCTATCCTCACGACGCCCAGCAAGATAATGCAGCCTAATTCGAAGACCCTGTAATCTTTTTTCGTTACTTTTTGTGATTCTAGCTTCCTCTCTTGTGATCAATCCAGCTCTAATAAGATCAGTCCAAGATTTCCCATACCCTGAAGCACGACTAATCCATAAGATATTTTGCAAATCTCGCAAACCACCAGGGCTTTCCTTTAAATTTGGCTCAAGATTGTAGGTTACTTCATGATATCGACTATGGCGCTGTTGTTGTTCAAGCTGCTTTGCGATAAAAAAATCTCTAGAGTTTAGTAGTGCTTTCATTTTTAGTGAAAACATACCAAATAGTTTTCTATTTCCTACAAGTCTACGTGCCTCAAGCAAGCTTGTCTGAACTGTAATATCTTTTTCTGATTCTTCCTCACATTCAGCTAAGGTACGTACACTATGACCCACCTCTAATCCCATATCCCACAAAAAATGCACCCACCTCTCTAGCTTAAATTTTGTTATATTATCAATAGTACTCTGCTTTTTTCCCTTGGGAGGCAATAAAACCAATAGATCTATATCTGAATTAGGAAAAAGATGTCCACGACCATATCCACCCACAGCCAGCAAAGTAATTGAACTTGGAAGCGCCATTTCTTTCCATGCTTGGCACAACAAAGCATCAACTAACCTACAATAATCTCGAAGTAATAAGGTACTATTTTCATTCTTACGAAACTCTTCACGTAGTACCTTTCGGCCTTCTATCAGTAATTTTTTTCCGTTTATAGAATTTAACGGGATTGATAAAGCTCTTACCTCAATAGCCATTAATGTAAATTAAACATGAAATACAGGCTTTGGTGGGCTACCTGCAGATAATGTCAAAACTTCATATCCTGTACTAGTAACCAACACTGTATGCTCCCATTGAGCAGACAAACTATGATCTTTAGTAACTATAGTCCAGCCATCTGCCATTTGACGAATTGATGCCTTACCTGCATTTATCATGGGTTCTATTGTAAAAATCATACCTTCTTTTAATTCCAATCCAGTTCCAGGAGAGCCATAATGCAGAACCTGTGGCTCGTCATGAAATTTAGTTCCTATGCCATGACCACAAAATTCTTTTACTACACTACAACCCAAATTCTCAGCAAAGCTCTGAATAGCATATCCTATGTCACCTAAATGTTTATTTGGTTTAATTTCTTCTATTCCACGCCACATAGATTCGTAAGTAATTTCACACAATCTCTTAGCTTGAATGGACGCCTCACCTACATAAAACATACGACTTGTATCACCATGGTAACCATCTTTAATCACAGTTACATCAATATTAATAATATCCCCTATTCTCAGCTTTTTCTCTCCTGGTACACCGTGGCATACTTGATGATTAACTGAAGTACAAATTGACTTTGGGTAAGGTTTATGGCCTGGTGGCGCATAATTCAGTGGTGCAGGAACTGTATTCTGCTCAGTTAACATATAATTATGGCATAACCTATCAAGCTCACCTGTTGTTATCCCAGGCTTAACAAAAGGCGTAACAAAGTCTAGAACTTCTGAACCAAGCCTCCCTGCAACCCGCATTTTTTCAACCTCCTGCGGAGAATTAAGATGTACAGTCATAATATTTTCCAATTAAATAAATATTATTTATAATTAAAACAGTAGCTTGAACTTACTGCCTTATTTTAGTCCTACCTTCGTATTACTCATTAATTCTTCTTTTTGACCAAAACAGGATTGATCTCCAGATTCAAGGCAGTCTGTCGCTTTTGATAGCAGTCTAATTTTCTCTGGCTTGAATTCTGGTCGCAATCTTTTTTCTTCATCAGAACTAGTACCAAGTTGTATATAAGATACCAGGGCAAGATTAACTATTATTAGCAGAAAAAATAATAATTTCATTATAAATAGACTCTCATGATTGATTGTTTCTTGTTGTTAACAGACTCTAGCCTTGTTAAAATGCCCTGCTTAATATAAGCCATTCTTTTGGGGCCCTAGAAATGCAAGGTATGAGATTAGTATCACACCTAGTAATGTTAACTGCACTACTTTTGTCTAATCAGATTTTTGCTGAAAATTTAGCAAGAAAAAATTCTTCAGACAATATTATTACTAATGATAAAGTCAGTAAAGGACAAAAAATTGCAAATAGAATTTGTGCTGGGTGCCATAATCCTGATGGTAATAGTATTATTCCATCTAATCCCATCTTAGCTGGACAACATGCAGAGTATATCACTAAGCAATTGATCAATTTTAAATCACAGGACAATAATCCTGCTCAAAGAAAAAGTTCTGTTATGGAAGCGATGGTCTCTCCTCTTTCTAATGAAGACATGCATAATCTTGGCTCATATTACGCCCAGCAGAAACCTAATCCTACAGCAGCAAAAGACATGACACTTGCTAAAATTGGAGAAAAAATTTATCGTGGTGGAAATTTAGATTCTAACTTACCTGCATGTTCTGGCTGCCATTCTCCAAATGGATCTGGTATCCCACCTCATTATCCACGCCTCGCTGGACAACATACTGAATATACTATTACACAACTTAGGGCTTTTCGAACTGAGCAAAGAGCTAATGATATAAACAGTGTAATGAGGGGAATTGTTTCCCGTATGAGTGAAAAAGAAATACAAGCTGTAGCTGAATTTATTTCAGGCCTCAATTAATAACATAAGTTTTAAATTATTTTTCCCAAGTACTAAATATTTTCTCTGCTATTTGTAGTGTTTTACTAATTTCTATATCACTATGTGCAGCAGAAACAAAACCTGCCTCAAATGAAGAAGGAGCAAAATAAATACCCCCTTCTAACATAGCATGAAAAAATCGATTAAAAGACTCTGTATCACACTCAGTTACTTCAGTATAACTTGATGGTATTTTTCTATGAAAATATAGGCCAAACATTCCCCCTATTGCCTGTGCGCTGAAAGGAACCTTATATTTATTTGCTATATTAGATAGGCCATCAATAAGTTTCTGAGTACTATCAATAAGTTTTTTATAGAACCCAGGTGTTTGTATCATCTGTAAAGTAGCTAGCCCCGCACATACGGCTATAGGATTACCAGATAAGGTTCCCGCTTGATATACTGGACCTACAGGAGCAAGGAATTGCATAATTTCTCTCTGACCACCAAAAGCCGCCATAGGCATACCCCCACCTATTACTTTACCTAATGTAGTAAGATCTGGTTTAATATTATAAAGCCCTTGAGCACAATCCAACCCAACACGAAACCCAGTCATAACCTCATCAAAAATTAAAACACTACCATATTTTGTACATAATTCACGTAGTGCTGACAAAAATTTGGGCCGGGGTGCTACTAAATTCATATTTCCCGCAATTGGTTCTACAATAACCGCAGCAATTTCTCTACCAACTTTACTGAATATTTTCTCTGCCTCTTCAATATCATTGTAATTCAATACAACAGTCCCATTTGAAACTTCCTCAGATACTCCTGCAGAGCTTGGGTGGCCTAGAGTAAGTGCCCCCGAACCAGCTTTTACTAGTAAAGCATCTTCATGACCATGATAACAACCCTCAAACTTTATTATACGATTTCTACCTGTATAACCTCGTGCAAGACGGATTGCGCTCATAGTAGCCTCGGTCCCTGAACTTACAAGCCTCACTTGTTCAATGGATGGGACCAATTTACATAATAATTCAGCCATCTCAAACTCAGCTTCAGTTGGAGCGCCAAATGTTAGCCCATCCTTAATCTTATTCTGTACATTCTTAATTACTGCTGGATGAGCATGTCCGAGAATAAGTGGGCCCCAAGAACCTACGTAATCTATGTAAGATTTATTATCCACATCCCATACATATGCACCTTCTCCTCTCTTAAAAAATATAGGTGTACCACCAACTGATTTAAAAGCACGCACTGGCGAATTAACACCACCCGGTATAAGCTCTAAAGAGCGTTGGAATAATTTATAATTAAGCGAAGTCATTTAATCTCTCATTTAATTATTAATAGACAATTTAGTTTTCTTAAAAATACAGGCTATTTTTCTAGCCTCAATCTTCATATTGCTAGATTTAAAAAGGGAACTACTAATTGCAATTGCATCAGCGCCCTTATGTACTAACTCTTCAATATTTCCTGAATTAATGCCTCCAATTGCAACAATCGGAATTTGTAGATACTGCTTTGCTTGGCACAATAAATCTATAGATGTAATAACTGCATCAGGCTTTGTAGTAGAAGTAAAAAAAGCTCCAAATGCTACATAATTCGCACCCTGACTCTCAGCTTCTATTGCATATCTCACCTGATTGTAACAAGAAGCTCCAATAATCTTTTCTGGTCCTAGCTTATTCCGCGCCTCAGATACTGCTACATCTTCTACTCCCAAATGTACACCATCTGCACCAACTTTAATCGCAAGATCTATATCATCATTAATAATAAGCGGAGTATTAAATTTATGACAAAGATAAGAAAGTAAAGTTGCTTGCTCCAGTTTTAGGGCATTACTAGCTATTTTGTTACGGTATTGAACCAATGAAACACCACCAACAAGTGCCTGCTGAATTAATATAGCTAAATTAGCTGTATCAACAAGATCTGGTGTTATTGCATATATACCACTTACTCGTCCATCTAACATTCAGCGTATCCTATTCTGTAGAGTTACATTTATTACGAACCCAAAATAAGCGGTCCGGGAGGTATTGGCCTACCCCTGGATGAAAACCATTTTTTAATGTTTGCCAAGTATATTCTTGTGCTTCATACACCCCCTCAGAAACGGGCATACCATTGGCAAGATTTGCGGCAATAGCGGAAGCCAGAGTACACCCAGACCCATGATATGAGCCAATTAGACGTTTCCATATATCAGATCTCACTATACCTGAATCTGCATATAAAATATTTTCTACCTGATGAGTATTTTCATGGGTTCCTGTTACTAAAACATACTTACAGCCCATGTTTAGAATTTCCTTACTACATTTACCTAAATCCTGTTCATCTGAATCTTCCTCCCTATTCCGTACCAAGCGGCGTGCTTCTATACTATTTGGAGTAATAATTGTAGTCTGTGGGACTAATGAATTACATATTGCCGTAATCATATCCTCATTTACCAACTCATCACCTCGGCCCGAACTAAGTATTGGGTCCAGAACTACAGGAATATCAGGATATTCAGATACTATTTTAGCAATAGCTACGATATTCTCGACACTACCTAACATTCCAATTTTAAAAGCATGTACTGACATATCATCAAGCACTGCACGTGCTTGCTCTTCTACCCACCGCGAATCTAAAGCCATTACATCATCCACTCCAACAGTATTTTGTACTGTAACAGCAGTAATCACTGGCAAAGAATGACAGCCCTTACTTGCGAGGGTAAGTGTATCAGCCTGAATTCCAGCACCACCGCTAGAATCATTAGCAGAAAAAGAAAGTACTATTGGGGGTGGCTGAAGCATATGTTAATACCGTAAAATGACATTTTAACCTAAAATACAAATATTATGCCTACTAATGAAACTCCTGCATTTCGTAGCTACATGTGTCTTATTTGTGGTTACGTATATGACGAAAAAGAAGGATCACCAGAAGAAGGGATCCCCGCTGGTACACTTTGGGATGATGTTCCAATGAATTGGGTATGCCCTGAATGTGGGGCTCGTAAAGAAGATTTCGAGATGATTGAAATTTAAATGCGAATCCTTCATACCATGCTCCGGGTTGGAAATCTGGAAAAATCTATCGATTTTTATTCTAAGATTCTTGGAATGAAGGTGCTACGTCGCAAAGACTACCCTAAAGGAAGATTTACTTTAGCATTTGTAGGCTATCAAGATGAAAACAATGCTACGGTACTTGAATTAACTCATAACTGGGATATAGGGAAATATGATTTAGGGTCAGGATATGGCCATATTGCTATTGAAGTAGATGATGCATATATTGCTTGTGAAATGATTAAACAGCGTGGTGGAAAAGTTGTCCGCGAAGCAGGGCCTATGAAGCATGGCATTACAGTAATTGCTTTTGTGGAGGACCCTGACAGTTATAAAATTGAACTTATTCAGAGAAAAGATCCTAAAAGAGCTTAGTTAAAAATAATTTGCGAGACAAGGCACAATACTATACCGCTATTTATTTTTAGCAAGCATTAACACAGCAGCAAAAAAACTATCTGTATTATGCTTTCCTGGATAGAGCTCCAAAAACTTACCAGTATCAAGTGGAATTTTCTGCTGCAGCAATAATTCTGCACAATTTAGTAATTTAAATTGAGTATGAACAGAAAGAAAATTCTTAATAACTTCCTGATTCTCCTCTGATAAAAAACTACAAGTAGCATAAACTAACCGTCCACCTGGCTTTAATAACCTTGCTGATGATGTAAGAATTGCTTCTTGACAATTTTTCTTTTCCTCAATATTTTTTGACGCCTGGCATAATTTTAAGCCTGGATTTCGACGTAATGTTCCAAGCCCACTGCATGGTGCGTCTACAAGAACTCGGTCAACCTTTCCAATTAATCTCTTTACTCTGACATCATTCTCGCTGCTTATCCATCTTGGAAATAAATTAGAAAGACCTGATCGTTTTAAGCGTGGCTTCAATTTATTTAATCTTTTCTCAGACACATCAAATCCATATATACGTCCTTTTGAGCTCATTAATGAACCCATCATTAATGCCTTCCCCCCGGAACCAGTACAAAAATCTACTACTATTTCCCCTCTTTTTGGCTGTACCAAATAACCCAAAAGTTGGCTCCCTTCATCCTGTATTTCAATCTTGCCAGTAACAAATAATTCGTGATTCTGGATCGTTAATTTTTTAATAAGCCGAATACCAATAGGCGAAAAAGGGGTTTTCTCTGCATCAATGCCATCCTTATGTAACCTCATAAGCACATCATCACGACTAGCTACTAAAGTATTTACTCTTAAATCTAATGTTGATGGTTTCTGAAATGAAAGCCCCAAAGAAAAAATATCTGCATCTGACATTTTTTTTTGCATCTTTTGGATTAACCATTCAGGAAGCTCTGACCGAACAAATGGTGGCAACGAATCTAATCTTACCGATTTTATTCCTGCTAAATTTTTTAATTCAATTTCAGTTATAAATGGCGCTAATTCTCGCAAATTTATACCCTTAAATTTTACAAGATATGCAAGAATTAGTAATCGAGGAGTTGTTGCATTAGTTATATACTTTAAAGAGAAAAAATGCCGAAGCACACCAAATATAGTATCAGCTATAAATATACGATCTTTCGCACCAATCTTACGATTATCACGAAAAAAAATTCTTAATATACCATCAGTAGAGCCCTCTAACTTCTGCACTACACGTAGTGCAGCTATAGCCATTTCTACTTGATACAAAACAAGACGCATTTTTATAACCTTTTGCAATAAAATTAAATTTCATTTATATACTTCTAATTTAGATAGAACTGAGTTGTCAGAAATGTTATCGCAAATTTCAACATTATTTCCTGTAATTTTTAACCTCCCTTCCATAAATAAATTTACAGCTTCTGGGAGTATTCTGTGCTCCTGTAATAAGACTCGTTCTGCTAATATTTCAGCTGTATCATCAGGTAGAACTGGAACTGCTGCCTGAATTATAATTGGTCCATGATCTACTTTTCGTGTGACAAAATGTACTGTACATCCATGCAGCTTGACACCTTTCTCTAATGCTTGTTTGTGAGTCCCCAATCCAGGAAATGCAGGTAATAATGAAGGATGAATATTTATTAGTCTGCCATTATATTTATTAATAAAACTATCACCTAACACTCGCATAAACCCAGCCAATACGACAAGATATGGCTGATAAGAATCAATTTTATTTGCTAATAAAAGATCAAATTCTGCACGATCTTGATACATTCTATGATCCACAATACATGTTTCAATATTATGTTTTTTTGCTATCTCAAGTCCAGCCGCATGAGGGTTGTTACTAATAACAGCAGCTACCCTAGCTGATAATTCACTCTCAAGCAGGGCCTGCATATTACTACCACGTCCAGAAATAAGAATAACAAGTGATTTCATTAGATAAATTGTGACATTGGTATCACTTAATACTGATTACTCAACAAAAATCTTTGCTTCTCCTTCATCACGCCGCCTGGTTGTCCCAATATGCCACACAACCTCACCTGCATTACGCAATATTTTCAGTACGGCCCCAACATGTTCATTAGAAATTATTAACACCATTCCTATCCCACAATTAAATACACGATACATTTCCCGGTCATCTATTTTCCCTTGCTGCTGCAGCCAACTAAATAAATTGGGTTTATCCCAGGATGATTTTTTCAATACAGCAGTAATTCCTTCAGGCAAGATACGTGGGATATTTTCTACTAGACCACCTCCAGTAATATGTGCCATACCTTTTACTGGGAAATGCTTCAATAGGTTAAGCACTGGTTTTACATAAATACGAGTTGGCTCCATGATTATATCCATTAACGATTTATCATTTAAATTAATAGCTATATCTATATGGTTCTCTTCCAGAACCTTACGAATCAGAGAATATCCATTGGAATGTGCGCCACTAGAAGCAAGGCCAAGGATAGCATCACCTTCTGTAATAGATTGACCGTTTATAATACGATCTTTCTCAACTATACCCACAGCGAAACCTGCGAGATCATATTCATTCTTTGAATACATACCTGGCATTTCAGCCGTTTCACCGCCAACTAGAGCACATCCAGCTTGTTCGCACCCTAAAGCAATACCTTTAACGACCCTGGTGGTGATATCAATATTCAATCTACCACAGGCAAAATAATCAAGAAAAAATAACGGTTCTGCACCATGTACTAGAATGTCATTAACACTCATTGCTACTAAATCTATACCAATAGAATCATGCCTACCCAATCTAAATGCAAGTTTCAGCTTAGTACCCACCCCATCTGCACCTGATACCAATACTGGATTCTTGTAATTCTTTGAAATTTCAAATAAAGCACCAAATCCACCTAGCCCATTGAGCACCTCAGAGCGCATAGTGCGTTTGACATGTGGCTTAATGTTCTTAACCAAAAGATTACCTGCATCTATATCAACGCCTGCATCATAATAAGACATTTTATTTGTACCTGAATTTCCCTGATTAGATGAAGTCAAGTTGAGTTCTCACGTTGTAGCAGTTAGAGTACAGTTTATAGGAATAACAATTTTACCGTAAATGGACAATAAACACTCTTCTGATTTGCATTATTTATGGTGGCTAGCTCTAGCATCCATAGTAAGTTTGTTGATTTATCTTTTAAGCTCAGTGCTTACCCCATTCTTTCTAGCAGGAATCATTGCCTATATATTTAATCCACTAGTAACAAAATTACAACTATGGAAAATTCACAGATCCCTTGGTACGTTATTAGTCATGACTATGCTTCTATGCATACTTGCAGCATTGACTATTATTATTACCCCCCTATTTGAAAGAGAAATTGTCTTATTAATTGAGAGAATACCAACCTACCTTGAAACCATTAGAAGCGGATTAGTTCCTTGGCTAGAAGCACAACTAGGCATTAATTTACAACTAGATGCTACCCAATTCAAATTAGTATTAAAACAACACTGGCAAGATACTGGTGGAATGCTGGCTAAGCTAGTACATTCAATCAGAGGAAGTGGCCTAGCCACTATGGAATTTATTCTTAATATATTACTTATGCCAGTTGTGTTATTTTATTTATTACGAGACTGGGTATATTTAATTAAACTTATTGATGAGACTATTCCACGTCATTGGCACAAACAAGTTACAACTCTCACGAATGAATCAGATAAAATATTAGCAGAATTTCTAAGAGGGCAACTTTCTGTAATGTTGATAATGAGCTTTTGCTATGTAATAGGATTATGGCTTACGGGTCTTGAATTTGCACTACCAATTGGCATAATAGCGGGAATACTAGTATTTGTTCCTTATCTTGGTCTTGGCATTGGTCTCATTCTTGCAACCTTAGCAGCATTTATACAGTTTCAAGGATGGGATGGCGTCTTACCAATTTGGATTGTTTTTGGTATCGCTCAATTACTGGAAAGCATGGTAATAACACCTTGGCTAATTGGAAACCGTATTGGGCTACATCCAGTAGTAGTAATTTTTTCCCTGCTTGCATTTGGTCAACTATTTGGCTTTGTAGGTTTATTACTAGCATTACCAACCAGTGCCGTATTGCTAGTCTGGCTAAGACATGTCCGCAAACAATATTTAAAAAGTAATCTTTACAATTCGTAAATGAAGCAACTCCTTTTGGATATCTCACCTCCCGCTTTACCCACATTAGAGAATTTTGTACCCGGGAGAAATGTTGAGCTATTTCAAACCCTAAAAAATATTATTGCTGGGTCTGAGCAAGAGCGCTTTATCTATTTATGGGGTGAAAATGGGTCTGGGAAAAGCCATATATTACAAGCAATAGCTGAGGCCTTCACACGAAACAAACTGAATGCAATCTATATTGATTGTAATATATTGCAAAATAAGAATAGAAAGTTTCCTGTAATCAATAATATTGACTGCTTAACAATAGATAATGTTGACCACCTAAATTCATCAACACAAATCAATTTATTTAATATATATAACTATATACGAGATGAATGCCATTCACTTATGTTAGTAAGCGGATCAGTCGCCCCATCACAATTAAATTTACGCAAGGATTTAGTTACTCGCCTAGGATGGGGATTAGTATATCAAATTCATGTACTATCAGATGATGAAAAAATACAAGCTATGAAAGAACATGCAAGAAGAAAAGGGTTTGAGCTGCCTCAGGATGTATGTAATTACTTACTTCGACATATAAAACGTGACCTACCATCATTAATTGCTACACTTGATGCCCTTGACCTTTTTTCACTCAGAGAAAAACGCCCAATTACTATTCCTATGTTACGCAAATTACTATTTCCTACATCATGAATCTGGCCTTATTCGATCTTGATAATACACTTTTAATTGGTGATAGTGACTATAAATGGGCTCAATTTCTGATTGAAAAAGAACTTCTTGATCGCACAGAATATGAATCACGTAATATAGAATTTTATGAGCAATATAAAGCTGGCACACTTGATATACATAAATTCCTAGATTTCCAATTACAACCACTATCTCGTTATTCCCGCATACAACTAGATAACTGGCATAATGAGTTTATGATAAAAAAAATTATGCCGCAAATTGCCCCAGGTGCACACAAATTGATTAACAAGCATATGCTAGAAGGTGATCTATGTGTCATTATCACCGCTACAAATCGATTTGTTACCGAACCAATTGCTAAAATACTTGGGATAAGTAATTTAATTGCAACAGAACCAGATCAAGATAATGGCGAGTTTAATGGGAAAGTTTTAGGTATTCCATGTTTCAGAGAAGGTAAAATTAAGAGATTAGAGAAATGGATGAATGAACGCAACCTTACTTGGTTATCGTTTCTTAAGAGTTGGTTTTATAGCGACTCTCTTAATGATATTCCATTACTAAATAAAGTATCTAATCCTATTGCAGTTGACCCTGATCCAACTCTTAGAAAATATGCAACAAAAAATAATTGGCCGATTATTAGCTTAAGATAGAGCCATTATTAAAATTAAGAATCGTATTTTATTTAGCCTCAATAAACCATGCACCATAATTTTTCTTTTTTATTCTCTAAGTAATGAATTCTGCTCGATTTCCAGGGTGGTATCCCGCACCTATAAATGCATCTTCTCAAACCCGCAAATGGCTACAAAATAGTGGCTCTCTTACACTTCAAATTCAAGAACGTTGCAATAATTTTCGTGTAGAGCCAGTATTCCAGTCTTACGCCGTAGCATGTAATGATGAACTTACTGTACTGAAATTACGTCCCGGAGAACTAGCACATGTCCGTGAAATATATTTATACTGCGATAAAACACCTGTGCTATTTGCTCACTCTGTTTTAGCAAAAAAAAATTTACTAGGGCCATGGTGCGGGATAAGCAAGCTTGGTAATAAATCTCTAGGTACCATGCTATTTACTAATCCAGTTATTAAACGTACACCATTTAAATTCCGAGAATTAAATTCAGCTCACCCACTCTTTTATAAAGCTTGTAAAAATATGCAAATTGTACCGAATACATTATGGGCAAGGCGTTCCTTATTTTCTCTGTATGGAAAACCTATATTAGTGACTGAGGTGTTTCTTCCCTCAATTCTGGAATTAATTTAATGATCAACTCCAAGCGCCTTGAACATTATAAGAAGCTTATGCGCCTTGATAAGCCTATTGGTATTATGCTGCTCCTATGGCCCACTCTATGGGGCTTATGGCTAGCAGCGCAAGGTATGCCTGATTTAATTATTTTATCGATATTTATACTTGGTACAATTCTTATGCGCTCGGCTGGCTGTGTAATAAATGACTACGCAGATCGACATATTGATCTACATGTGAACCGCACTAAATATCGCCCGATTACAACAGGAGTAGTGAGCCCTAAAGAAGCCCTATCTTTATGCGCGGGGCTAAGTTTTTGTGCATTCCTTCTGGTTCTTAATCTAAATTTCTTAACTATTACATTATCTTTCTGCGCATTGTTTCTTGCTACAAGCTATCCATACACAAAACGATTCTTTTCAATGCCACAAGCGTATTTAGGTATAGCCTTTAGTTTTGGCATCCCTATGGCATTTGCCGCACAAACAAACGATATACCACTTATTGCCTGGCTGTTAGTAATAGCAAATTTACTTTGGGTAATTGCTTACGATACAGAATATGCGATGGTAGATAAAGCTGATGATCTAAAAATTGGCATTAAGACCTCAGCTATTACTTTTGGCCGCTTTGATGTTGCTGGAGTCATACTTTGTCATATTATTTTTATAACTCTTATGTTCTATATAGGTCAAATACAGAATCTTGGTGTAGCATATTACTTAAGTCTTGTTAGTGCACTAGGCCTTATAATATACCAATATCACTTGATTCATAACCGAGACCCAAATAACTGTTTCAAAGCTTTCCTCCACAATAATTGGGTAGGTGCAATAATATTTTTCGGTATCGCTCTTGATTATTTTATAAAACTAACATCTTAAAAACGCACATAATGAAATATAAAGACCTAAGAGAGTTTCTTATTCAATTAGAAAATAATGGTGAACTAAAACGTATTAAAACTGAAATCAGTCCATGCTTAGAAATGACTGAAATCTGTGATCGTTTATTAAAATCTGAGGGTCCTGCCGTTATATTTGAGAACCCAAAAGCTCACAACATTCCTGTACTAGGAAATCTGTTTGGCACACCTAAGCGGGTAGCAATGGGAATGGGACAAGAATCAGTTGGAGCGCTACGCGAAATAGGCAAACTTCTAGCCTATCTAAAAGAACCCGACCCACCCAAGGGGCTAAAAGATATATGGGAAAAACTACCAGTACTTAAGAAAGCTCTAGATATGGCGCCAAAAATTCTTACAAGTGCACCCTGTCAAGATACTGTATGGGAAGGAAAGGATGTTGATCTTTATAAGTTGCCTATTCAAACGTGCTGGCCTGATGATATCGCTCCACTTATTACCTGGGGATTAACTGTTACTAAAGGTCCAAAAAAGGCCCGACAAAATCTAGGTATTTACCGTCAACAATTACTTTCCTCAAACAAATTAATTATTCGTTGGCTTGCTCATCGTGGAGGAGCTTTAGATTTTCAAGATTTTTCCCTTGCAAGCCCAGGACAACCTTATCCACTAGCTATTGCACTAGGAGCAGATCCTGCAACAATGCTTGGCGCAGTTTCACCAATTCCGGACAATTTAAGTGAATACCAATTTGCTGGATTATTACGCGGTACTAAAACAGAAATAGTAAAATGTCTAAGCCATGACCTACATGTTCCTGCTCGTGCAGAAATTATACTAGAGGGGTTTATATATCCTAATGAAACAGCTATTGAAGGACCATTTGGCGATCATACTGGATATTATAATGAGCAAGAAACGTTTCCAGTATTCACAGTTCAACGTATCACCATGAGACATGACCCAATTTACCACTCCACATACACGGGTAAACCACCGGATGAGCCAGCAGTCCTAGGCCTAGCCTTAAATGAGGTATTCGTACCACTACTACAAAAACAGTTCCCTGAAATTATTGATTTTTATTTACCACCTGAAGGCTGCTCCTACCGTATGGCGGTAATAAGCATGAAAAAACAATATGCAGGCCATGCAAAGCGCATAATATTTGGTGTCTGGAGTTTTTTACGTCAATTTATGTATACAAAATTCATTATTGTTACTGACGATGATATTAATATCCGTAACTGGAAAGAGGTCATCTGGGCAATAACAACCCGCGTCGATCCAGCACGTGACACCCTAATAGTTGAGAACACACCTATAGATTATTTAGATTTTGCCAGTCCCATAGCTGGATTAGGTGGAAAAATGGGACTAGATGCAACCAATAAGTGGCCTGAAGAGACCACACGTATTTGGGGGAAGCCAATTCAAATGGATCCGGCAATAAAAACTCGTATAGATGAGCTCTGGAAAGAAATTGGACTATAATTTTTAATATAACTTACTTACAGCCCTCCATCTTATAAATAAAATACCCATCCCTATTAATTGCATCTACAACATTTTCTGGTGCGCCCTGGCTATGACAAAACCTGCATTCCTCGCTAGATATTACTGCATCACCCTCTCCTACTGATGTTAACCATTGTTTTGCATATTCTATAGCCTTTTGATCATCCTTAACTGAAGTAAACACATCAAAATGCATAGTATGCCCATCTTTTGATTTGACATAAGTATCATAAACATGAATTTCCATTCTTTCTCCTCAAAAATTTAGAATCAGTATTTTACTTATTAATACTAGAAAATACTGGAACTAATTATAGTTAGTCAAATTTATTCTATTATTATATGATTATTCTCTATATATTTATTGAATAATTACACCTATGAAACGATCAATTATTCGATTTGGCCATGATGATATTGGAGATTGGGTTGCTACTTTAAGCTGTGGTCATCTACAACATGTACGACATAGTCCACCATTTATCAACCGACCATGGGTAACAACAAAGGAAGGTCGTAAAAATAAAATTGGGGAGGTTCTTAACTGCATTCGATGCGATAAATCTGAATTCCCAGAAAATTTTGTATTTTACAAAAAAACACCTATTTTTACAGAAAAATCCCTACCATCCGGACTAAAGAATGATCATTCTACAAAAGCTGGAGTCTGGGGGAAAATTATTATTATAGAAGGAAAACTACAATATCGTGTTAATAGTTTAGGAACAGATACTGAATTATCTCCTAACATACCGGGAATTATTCTACCAGAGGTGCTTCATAGTGTAGCTATTCTAGATACAGTAGAATTTTATATAGAATTTTACAAAGAACCAGATTGCCTTACTAAGCAACCCTATCCAGAATAGTAAAATTTCTCCTAACTCAAAATATATAACTTTATGATAATCAGATATATTTTACTCTAAAGTCACAAAACCCTACTGCCCTAATAAAAAAACAAATAATACTTAATCAGTTATTTATCGCAGCCCTAGAACATCTTGCATATCAAATAAACCTTTATCCTTAGCCCCTAAAAAATGCACTGCACGTAAAGCACCATTGGTAAATGTTGCGCGACTACCAGCTTTATGAGAAATTTCAACCCTCTCTCCTGTTCCTACAAACATTGCTGTATGATCACCAACTATGTCACCACCTCGTATAGTAGAAAACCCAATAGCTCTAGACGAACGCTTACCTGTAATTCCTTCTCGTCCATGCACAGCAACTTCTGAAAGATTATCCCCATTTGCTTTGGCCGCTATCTCACCCATATGTAATGCTGTACCTGATGGTGCATCTACTTTATGACGATGATGAGCTTCAATAATTTCAATGTCATAATTTTCACCTAATACTTTAGCTGCAATGTCTAAAAGTTTAAAAGTAACATTTACCCCTACACTCATGTTGGGTGCAACTACAAGCGCAATATCTTTTGATGCCTCTTTAAGCATATTTTTTTGTTCTAAAGAGAAACCCGTCGTACCAATCACCATTTTAACTCCATTAGCGCGACAAACAGTAAGATGTTTAATCGTTGCTTCTGGCTGTGTAAAATCAATCAGAACATCAGATCCTGGGAGTGCAGTAGAAAAATTATCAGTAATAATGACATTGCTGGGTATACTAATTAATGCGCTTATATCTTTTTTAAGATAAGGACTCCCATCCTTTTCTAACGCAACCTGTAGATGTAAAGCCGAATCTTTCATAACAGCAGCTAATAGTGATCGCCCCATTCGGCCAGAACTACCGGCCACAGCAATATTTAATTTTGACATTTATATACTCACAAAGTTGTTTATAATCTTCCTAAAAAATTATTTATCATTCTATTAATCTGCCTCTATACCATCCGAGATCCCAGGCGGAGGTGGAGGTAATTCTAGCTCATCATCAGTTACGACCTTACCATGTGATGGTATTTTATCGTCATCTATAGCAAGAATAACAGGGCCTTCACTCTGTTTTTCAGAAATGGGTGATTTTGACGAAAGTTCGCTTTCTGGCTCTACACCAGAAGGTGCCATATTTGGTATCAATTCCACACTCTTCTCTTCATTAATGCGGCTCTTAGCTGAATCTATATGTTTTGGCGAAACGGAGGCAAGAGGGCTTATAAAATCACCGGTTGTTCTAATCAACTTGTCATTTTCAAAGAACACTGTTAATTTATATTCATCAATTAGATTGCCATGTTGCTCAAGACGATAAACATAGTCCCATCTATTATCATGGAATATATCATCAATTAATGCTGAACCAAGCACAAAACGAACTTGAGATCTTGTCATACCAGGCTTTAATTTATCAACCATTTCCTGGGTTATAACATTTCCTTGCTGTATATCAATCTTGTAGAGTACAGACGGCACTGATGGAAAAAATGAGCACCCAGTTATAAGCAATAAAACAAGCAGTATAAGTTTTTTTACATGCATTACGGTATCATATGTTTTCAAAGCAGATGTACCATTATATGATACAGTAATTATTTTGCTGGACGGATATAACTATGAGTAATCAAAACGATCTTAAAACTATGGGCCTGAAGGCTACCTTACCAAGATTAAGAATACTTAGTTTATTTGAGAAAAGTGAGGTTCAGCACCTATCAGCCGAAGATGTATATCGTGCTTTGATAAATGAAGGTGAAGATATCGGCCTTGCTACTGTTTATCGAGTTTTAACCCAATTTGAACAAGCCGGAGTTTTAAAGCGTCACCACTTTGAGAGTGGGAAGGCTGTTTTTGAACTTAATCGGAGCGATCATCATGATCATCTTGTATGCATAAAATGTGGCCATGTTGGTGAATTTTATGATGAGGAAATTGAAAAGCGTCAAATTAAAATTGCTAAAGAAAGAGGCTTTATCATTCGGGATCATGCACTAACCCTTTATGTAGAATGTGTAGATCCTCCATGTAAAGACCGTAAACAATAAAAATTTAGTAATAATTCTTTTATTAACCCAATACTTTGTTAACTATAAACAAAATATCTGAAATTTTAAATTCATTTCTTATACTTAGGTGTATTATCTGTGCCTTCTTCCTATGAATTATTTATTGGCCTCCGCTATACTCGTGCTGAACGACGCAATCACTATATTTCGTTTATATCATTAATCTCTCTTCTAGGAATCACACTTGGCATGACAGCCTTGATCACAGTGATGTCAGTTATGAATGGGTTTCAAGAGGAAATAAGAACACGTATCTTAGGCGTTGCATCACATATTGAAATTAGTGGGATGAATGAGAAGCTAGCTAACTGGCAAGAAATAGCAAATACAGCCGCTAAGCACCCACAAGTAGAGGCCACAGCCCCATATGTTAACGCACAAGGCATGGTTTCTTTCAATCAGATTGTACGTGGTGTGTTAATTCGAGGTATCCAACCAAAGATGGAAGATAAAGTTGCTAATTTCTCCCAAATGATGATTAGTGGAGATTTAAATAATCTTAAACCTAAAGAGTTTGGTATTGTTATTGGTGCAGAATTGGCGCAATCCTTAGGTGCGTCTAAAGGAGACAAAATCGTTTTAATATCCCCACAAGGACAAATTACACCAGTAGGAATATTGCCGCGCCTTAAGCAATTCACTATCACAGGAATTTTTAAAGTAGGCCACTTTGAATATGACTCAACATTAGCATTAGTCCATATAGAAGATGCACAAAAGCTATATCAAATGGATAGTGCCGAGGTATCAGGCATCAGACTTAAATTACAAGATCTGTTTCAATCAAAACTTATAGCTCAAGATCTAGTGCCAATGATGCCTGCTATCACATTTATTAATGATTGGACAGAACAACATGCAAACTATTTCCGCGCACTTCAAATTGAAAAAAGAATGCTTTCACTAATTCTTGCACTACTAATTTTAGTAGCTGCCTTTAACATTGTGTCAACTCTAGTAATGGCGGTAACTGATAAACAGCCTGATATTGCAATTCTACGCACTCTTGGTGCCAACCCAAAAAATATTATGTATATTTTTATGATTCAGGGAACATTAATTGGGGCCATTGGTACGGCACTGGGTATATTAGGGGGGGTTTTGCTAGCATATAATATAGACTCGGTTATAGCGTTCATTGAACATTTATTTACTGTCCAATTCTTATCCCGTGAAGTTTATTATATAAATGAAGTTCCTTCAGACCCCCATTTTATAGATATCGCAACGGTTGCTATTTTATCATTTGGATTAACCATTTTAGCAACTATCTATCCTAGCTATCGCGCATCTAAAGTTAATCCTGCAGAAGCACTAAGATATGAATAAAGAAATTATTTCCTGCAAAAATTTATATAAGAGTTATTTTCAAGCAGAATTAGAGGTTCCTGTATTAATGGGCATTAATTTACATGTTGGGGAAGGCGAGTCACTCTCCATTATTGGCATATCCGGCTCTGGGAAAAGTACATTATTACATCTTCTTGGTGGCTTAGATACACCTACTAGCGGAGATATTAAGATTATTGGCCAGAATATTACTGCTATAAACGAAGAAGAAAAATGCCAAATTAGAAATAAAGAACTTGGCTTTATTTATCAATTTCACCATTTATTACCTGAATTTAGCGCACTTGAAAATGTTGCTATGCCATTATTAATTAGAAAAATAAACAAAAAAGAATCCTATGATCAAGCAAAAGATATGCTAAACAGAGTTGGCCTAGGCCACCGCATCTCACATACGCCAGGAGAATTGTCAGGTGGAGAACGTCAACGTGCAGCAATTGCTCGCGCATTAGTTACTAAACCTTCATGCATACTTGCTGATGAGCCCACTGGCAATCTTGATCGACATACTGCTGAAGAGGTTTTCCAATTAATGCTAGACCTTAACCATAATGCCGGTGCAAGCCTTATTATTGTTACTCATGATTCACTACTATCTAAACAAACTGGACGTATATTAAAATTAGTTGATGGCGTACTCTTAGAGTAAAAAAAACTTCTAAATAAAATAACCATACTATAGTTAGTTTATTCTAATCATGAATTTATACTCTGCCACAAATACCATGTTGCTACAGAACGCCATGGCCTCCATTTATCAGAAATTTTATATATATCATTTCTATTTACGAGCTTATTCTCATTATAATGCATACTTAATGCTCGCTTTAAACCGTAGTCATTTTCTGGCAAAACATTTGGTCTGAGCATATAAAAAATCAAAAACATTTCGGCAGTCCAGCGCCCAATCCCCTTTACTTTTGTTAATTCTAAGATAATAGCCTCATCATTCATTTTAGACCAAGCTGCTTCATTAAAATTATTTTCCATAAAATATAATGAAAGATCTTGTAGATAACCTATTTTTCTCTGCGAAATACCACAATTTCTTAATATACTATTCTCTAAACTAAAAATATGATCTGGCATCATTATTGGTACATTAATGATTAATTTATTCCAGATATTTTCTGCCGCCTTTACAGAGATCTGTTGACTAACAATAGAACGAACTAATGTGGTGAATGCATCATCATTAGAACTCAGTATAAGCCCCTTAGATCCTGATATGAGATTACTCATTATTCGGTCTTTTTTAGCAAGCTCTTCAGTAGCCTGCCTCCAATAATTAGGAATCACGATGTTGATAATATTTCAAGTAAAAAATCACTAGTAAATTTATTACGAAAAGAAACATCTTTAAGTCTATATTTAATATTAAACTAAAAATTAATTAATATAATAATTAATGAAAAATAACTACAGAATAGTCACATATAAAATATACTAAACCAATAAAATGAAACAAATATAAATTGCTATTAATTATTCCTACATTAAATACTCTGATAGTATTTAGCTCTTATCTAGGCTACGTAAGTATTACATCATACTGTTCCTGACCATAAGTCGTTTCAACTTGTAAGCTAATAGGCTTCTCAATAAAATTCCCTAATTGTGCTAGCCTTTCAGACTCTTCATCAAGAAATAAATCAATTACCTGCTGCGATGCAAGAATACGAAATTCCTGGGCATCAAATTGACGAGACTCTATTAATAATTCACGTAAAATCTCATAACATATTGTTTGTGCTGTTCTCACTTCTCCGCGTCCCTGACAAGTTGAGCAGGGCTCACATAGAATATGTGCAAGACTTTCTCTGGTTCTTTTTCGTGTCATCTCTAAAAGACCCAAAGCTGTAAAACCATCAACAGTGATTCTAGTCCGGTCCTTTAATAGTGCTTTCTTAAATTCTACAAGAACAGAGTTTCTATGCACTTCATTTCCCATATCAATAAAATCTATAATAATGATCCCACCTAGGTTTCGTAGGCGTAACTGACGTGCTATTATTTTTGCTGCCTCTAGATTAGCCTTAAAAATAGTATCATCAAAATTTCTTATCCCAACAAACCCACCTGTATTTACATCAATAGTAGTTAATGCTTCAGTCTGATCAAATATGAGATATCCTCCAGACTTTAGATTCACTCTTCTTGCCAAAGATCTCTGAATTTCATCTTCTACTCCATGCAAATCAAATAATGGCCTCTCGCCAGCATAATATTCCAATCTTCCTTTTACATTCACCATATATTCATCAGAAAATATATCCATTTTCTGAAATGTTTCACGGGAATCTACTAAAATACGAGCTGTATCATCAGTGACAAAATCACGTAACGCTCTAAAGCTTAAATTCAAATCCTGATAAAGAAGCGTTGCTGAGGTAGCAATAAGAAATTTCTCATGTATATTTAGCCATTGCTTACCAAGATATTGTATATCTGCCCGTAAGTCTTGCTCGCTTGCTGTCTCTGCCATTGTGCGCAATATATATCCACCTGTTTCATCAGATGAAAGTATTTGTTGCAATTTCTCCTTAAGCAATTTACGCTCAGATTCATCTTCAATACGCTGGGAAATACTAATATTTGATTCTTGTGGAAGATATACCAACATGCTTCCAGCAATACTAATCTGAGTAGATAATCTAGCGCCTTTAGTACTAATTGGGTCCTTAATAACTTGGACTAAAACACTTTCACCCTCATGTAAAAATTTCTCGATAGGCTTATCGATAGGCACTCCATTCTGTCGTTCCCTCCAAATATCGGCAACATGCAAAAAAGCTGCACGTTCAAGACCTATATCAATAAAAGCAGACTGCATCCCAGGTAACAAACGAATGACACGCCCTTTATAGATATTTCCAACTTTTCCAAGACTACTAGTACGCTCAATATGTAATTCTTGAACTAACCCCTGCTCTATCACAGCAACACGAGTCTCTTGTGGGGTTATACTTACAAGAATCTCTTTATTCATGAGAATGAAATACTAAAAGCTAGTATTCTTTAGATATTGGACCATTAAGATCAAGCTTACTATTATTTACGATGATATGGGTGCTGCTTAATAAGTGATATTGCACGATATAACTGTTCTGAAAGCATTACACGTACTAAACCATGTGGCAAAGTCAATGTAGATAATGCTAGAGCTTCATCTGCAGAATCTTTGATTCTAGAGTCTAACCCATC
>CEUZ01041752.1_pt1 | contig 29867 bp, 26 predicted proteins | sample 361511 | NCBI WGS metagenome assembly CEUZ01 (sample SAMEA2622822, study PRJEB7988) | marine metagenome | biome: marine biome (ENVO:00000447); feature: surface water layer (ENVO:00002042); material: "saline water (ENVO:00002010), including plankton (ENVO:xxxxxxxx)" | depth 5 m | reverse complement strand
CCAACAGCAACACCTACTCTTGCCCCGAATAATTTTGTAAATGAATTAGCTAATCCTGCTAAAGCAGTCATTAAAGACCACAAAAAGATCCCTGTACCTAAAACCTTAGTCCTGTTATATCTATCAACTGCATAACCTATTGGAAGCGCCATAACTGCATAGAATATTGAAAAAGCAGCCCCACCAAGCAGAGCTATTTGTGAGTCAGAAAGACTGAAGTCCTGTTTTATGGGCTCAACCAACATTGAAGGTATTTGTCGATCAATGAATGCAAATACCTGAGCTAAGGTCATTATTACTACTGCAGAATAACCATATTTTTTGTGGGGGTACTCTTTTGAATTCATAAACCAAATAATTTAGGTGGCTAGTTTAGATTAATTAAATAGAATAATAAGAATTATGTGAATTTTAGATATTCTCTATAAAACGTATTAAAATCCGTGATTATGCTTAGAGAGGAGCAAATTAGATTACTTAAAGGACTTATTTCTTACCAAGAATCTGGTACCAATGTCGATGCAGGAGGGATAATACAAAACCCTTCAACTACTTACACTTGCGAAGATAGATTTAAAAAGGAATGGGACATTTTCTTTAAAGATTACCCACAAGTTGTAGGGATGACAGGAGACTTACCTGAACCCGGAACTTTTTTTACAAGAGAAGATTTCGGTATACCCATTCTTGTTACTAGAGATAAAGATGGGAAGTTAAGAGCCTTTGCCAATGTATGTGCTCACAGAGGAGTAATTGTTGAAACTGAAGCTAAAGGAAAAAAAGAAAAATTTTCTTGTCCTTTCCATGGCTGGACTTACAGCAACTCAGGGCAATTAATTGGATTCCCTAAACCTGACCACTTCGGAGAAATTGATAAATCTTGTTATGGATTAACTGAATTACCAAGTTTAGAAAAGTATGGTTTTTTATGGGTTCACCCAAGCCCAAAGGGAACCATAGATATAGATACATTATTTGATAAGAGATTGAAGGACGATCTAGAAGCTTGGGGCTTTCAGAATTTAATATTAACTCACGAAGAAGAATATATTACTGAAATGAATTGGAAACTTGCGATCGATACTTTCGGAGAAACTTATCATTTTTCAGTTCTTCATAAGAATTCACTCTTTAATGACTTCCATGGCAATGTTCAGATGTTTGATACATTTAAACGTAATGCTCGTTTAACTCTATGTACTAGAAATATTGATGTTATGAAACTGGAACCAGAAGAAGATTGGCATATATGTAAGGGTGCTTTTCCTGTATATTATCTTTTCCCTAATATTATTCTAAATGTTTCAGGAGAAGGGATTATTTTAGTTCGCGAGTATCCTTTAGATAATTCACCTCATAGGAGTGTTTCTAAAATCTCTTTTTATTTCTGGCCTCATGTAATTGAGAATCTAAAAGAATTAGGTATTGATCCTTCTAATATTGAAGAGGACTATAAAGCACAAGCAAATGATATTAATCCTTATTCTGGATTTGGAGCAATTATTAGAGATGAAGATTATGTTGCCGCTGCCGCTTCACACAAAGGCCTTAGAGCTGGAACCTTAGATTTTACGACATTCGGTAAAAACGAACCTGCCCTCCACCATTATCACAATACTTATCGAGAAGCTTTAGGTTTAAACCCTTTACCTTTAATTAAGATTTAAATTCTAGCCTTCTTTTATGAAGAATCGGCTCAGTATAACCGCTTGGTTGATTCCTTCCTTTCAAAACTAGATCGCAAGCAGCCTTAAAAGCTATGCCATTGAAACTAGGTGCCATATTAATATAATCAGAGTCTCCCTCATTTTGCTTGTCAACTATAGCAGCCATTTTCTTCATAGTTTCCAATACTTGATCTTCGCTACATAATTTATGATGAAGCCAATTTGTCATATGTTGACTAGATATTCTGCAGGTAGCCCTGTCTTCCATAAGACCCACATCATTGATATCCGGGACTTTTGAACAACCCACGCCTTGATCTATCCATCTAACTACATAACCTAAAATACCTTGAGCATTGTTATCAAGCTCATCTTGAATCTCCTTTTCTGATAAAGAACTAGGATCTTTTAGTAATGGTATGGTCAATATGTCATCTATATTTGCTTTCTTTCTTTCTATAAGTTTTTCTTGCGTTTCCGAAACAAAAACTTTGTGATAATGAAGAGCATGCAAAGAGGCTGCAGTGGGTGAAGGTACCCAGGCACAATTAGCACCGGCTTCAGGATGTATTGCTTTAGTTTTGTACATTTCTAACATTTCATCGGGCATTGGCCACATACCTTTTCCAATTTGGGCTTTTCCTCTGAAGCCTGTTTCAAGTCCTTTATCAACATTCCAGTCTTCGTAAGCATTAATCCAAGGTTCTTGCTTCATTAGTGCTTTAGGAATCATTGGCCCTGCCTCCATGCTTGTATGAATTTCATCACCTGTTCGATCCAAAAATCCTGTATTTATAAAAATAACTCGGTTCTTAGCAACACTTATGCACTCCTTTAAATTTATAGTGGTACGTCTTTCTTCATCCATGATTCCAATTTTTACAGACAAAGGTTGAATTTTTAATTCTGCTTCAATAGCTGCAAAAAGATCACAAGTAAATTGAACCTCACTTGAACCATGCATCTTAGGTTTTACAATATAGACACTCCCTGTTCTTGAATTAGACATAAGATTATTTTTAGAAAGATCATGTTTTGCAATACAAATTGTAAACATTGCGTCCATAATTCCTTCTGGAATTTCCTCTCCGGATTTAAGTAAGATAGCAGGATTAGTCATTAGATGGCCCACATTTCTAACTAGCATCAAACTTCTACCAGGTAGAGAAAACTCTCTGCCTTCTTTATCAAAATATTCTCTGTCAGAGTTAAGTTTCCTTGTTAGCTCAAAATCACCTTTCTTAAAAGTTTCCTTTAAATCTCCTTTCATAAGGCCAAGCCAATTTTTATAAACTATGACTTTATCCTCAGCATCAACAGCTGCTACTGAATCTTCACAATCTTGAATAGTGGTAACTGCTGATTCTAATAATATGTCTTTAATTCCTGCAGGATCATCTTTTCCTACTGAATCTTCTCTATTAACTTGAATTTCAATATGTAAGTTGTTGTTTTTAAATAATATTCCTGATGGATTATCAGGCTCACCTTTGAACCCTACGAACTTACTGTCATCTTTAATACCAACCTTAGACTGGTCAGTAAGAGTTAGTTCCAGCTTCCCCTTATTGACCTCAAATGAAGTTACATCTCTGAAGTTACCAGTTTCTAATGGGATAATTTGATCAAGAAAGGTCTTTGAAAACTCTATAACCTTATTACCTCTTTCCGGATTATATGCTCCAGCTCTTTCCGCATCACCTTCTTCTGAAATCATGTCAGTTCCATACAAAGCATCGTATAAACTTCCCCATCTAGCGTTTGCTGCATTTAAGGAAAATCTAGCGTTCATTACTGGCACTACCAACTGAGGTCCAGCTATATGGCTAATTTCTGGATCTACATTAGTTGTTGTTATCTCAAAATCCTCAACAGACTCTTCCCAATAGCCTATCTCTTTTAAAAAAGATTTATATTCTTCGTGATTGTGGCCCCGTCCTTTTCGATCTAAATGCCATTGATCAATCTTTTTTTGTAAATCTTTTCTTTCTTGTAGAAGAGAATTATTTAATGGTACAAATTTATCAGCTATCTTATTAAAGGAGGACCAAAATTCTTCTTTAGATATATCAAGACCTGGAAGAATTTCTTTTTTTAGTAAATCATCTAGTTCTTTGGCTACCTTTATATTTCCATATTGGATTCGTTCCATTGTTCTTTCCTTGTATTTAGTGTTACGAAATCTCTTTACATATTTTTTTATAGTTTAAAAGAGTATATCCTAGTGTTTCAAGATTCAATCATGTCAGAACAAAAAAACAAAAAAGTTGGGATTACAGAAGTTGTTTTAAGAGATGGTCATCAATCTCTTCTAGCTACAAGATTTACTCTGGCCGATATGTTACCTATTGCTAGGAAGATTGATGAAGTTGGTTACTGGTCTGCAGAGACTTGGGGTGGGGCCACTTTTGATGCATGCATTAGATATCTGAATGAAGATCCCTGGGAAAGACTTCGTGCTCTTAAGAAAGCAATGCCTAATACAAAACAACAGATGCTATTAAGGGGACAAAATCTAGTTGGATATAAACATTATTCTGATGAAACTGTGTCTTTATTTATACAAAAGGCATCAGATAATGGTGTAGATGTTTTTAGAATTTTTGATGCCCTCAATGATTTTAATAACATCGAGCTAGCCCTAAAAGAGGTAAAGGCTAATGGTAAACATGCCCAAGGTGCAATGGCTTATACAACAAGCCCGGTTCATAATCTAGATACTTGGCTTGATTATGCTAAAAAGATAGAAGACTCAGGCGCTGATTCCGTTGCCATCAAAGATATGGCTGGTATTTTAAAACCTTATGATGCTTACGAGTTAGTAACTCTCTTAAAAAAGAATCTTTCAATCCCTGTCCATATGCAGTGCCATGCTACAACAGGAATGTCTACAGCCTCTAACTTAAAAGCTATTGAAGCTGGAATTGATAATATAGACACTTCTATTTCTTCGATGAGTATGACTTATGGTCATTCTCCAACTGAGACATTAGTATCAATGTTTTCTGGTAGAGACCAAGACTTTGATTTAGATATTAATTTATTAGGAGATATCTCAGATTATTTTAGATCAATAAGAGAAAAATACTCTGAATTTGAAGGTACTCTAAAAGGGGTAGATTCATCTATGCTCACGAAACAAGTTCCAGGAGGCATGCTCTCTAACCTAGAATCACAACTAAAAGCTATTAATCAAGAAGATAAGCTAGAAGATGTAAAGAAAGAAATTCCCTTGGTAAGAGCTGACCTTGGTTACCCTCCTCTTGTTACTCCTGTCTCTCAAATTATAGGAGCTCAATCTTTATTAAATGTTACCGAAACAGTTAGATATGGAAAGCTTACCTCAGAAACAAAAAGATTAGCTTTAGGTTCTTATGGAGAGTTACCAGGAAAAGTAAAGAAAGAGATCTTAGAAATGGCTTCTAGTGATAGGCCTGAAGAAGAAGAGGAAAAAGACGTAGATGAACTTAAGAATGAATTTCAGAGCATCTGTAATGACAATAATCTTCCTGACTTATCAGATAACTTGGAAAGCCTATTAACTTATATTTTATTTTCTAATATTGCTGTTACCTTTTTTAAAGGAAGAAGTTTTTAATAATTAATTTTCTTCTGTCTACTTATCTTGAACCCTGTCCGTCATCTATTTTTATAAAAGTTCCTGTTACACACTCAGATGAAGGGGAAACTAAAAATAATAAAGTCGAATCCATTTGAGCTGGATCACATATTCTTTGTCTAGGAAATCCCTTACTTATATCTCCAATTCTTTCTAGCATTCCATCAAGCATCTCAGATGAAAAGCAGCCTGGAGCAATACAATTTACATTAATGTTGTATCTAGCCCATTCAGTAGCCAAAGCTTCTGTTAATCTGACCACACTTGCCTTGGTAATAGAATAAAGAGAAGCAGCTGATTGAGGGGTAGTATTGAAAGCAGCCATTGAGGAAATATTTACCATTCTTCCAGGCAAGTTCTTTTCAATCAATCTTCTAGCTACTTCATTAGAAAGCAGATAGGGTCCTACTAAATTTGTATCCACCACACTGTCAACTAACTCATCAGATTGTTTAATAGCCCATTGGGCATCAGGTATTCCAGCATTATTAATTAGTGTGTCTACAACACCCAAAGAATCTTCGGCCATTTGAACAGCACTTCTTATGCTTTCTCTATTTGTCATATCAACAGGAATTGCTTCACAGATTCCTCCGTCATTTCTAATTTCATTAGCAAGATCTTCTAATTTTTCTTTTCTTCTAGCTGAGATGGCAACTTTAGCTCCACATTTAGCTAAAACTTTAGCAAACCTATAACCTAAACCTGAAGAGGCTCCTGTTACCAAAGCCACTTGATCACTTAAATCTAATGAAAAATTTGGATTTGAGAATTCTGACATTTTTTTCTCCTATTTACGAAAAGTTAATGAAAAGGTAACCGGCACTGATTTACTTATACTAGGCAGGCCTGCTATTGCCCTCAAAGACTCTATTCCATTAGATAGACCTAACCTATCTGCATTAAGAAGCACTGGTTTAAAAGATGAAACTAAAAAAGATGACTTATTCAGCCTTGTTACTGAAAGATGAATAGGAATAGAAAATTTTTTCCCTTTAAAGTCCAATTCTCCCCTGAAAATAAGATCAGAAGATTCACCATCTTTAATTAATAGAGTATTTTCTATATCTATATCAAATTTAAAAATAGCTTTAGGAAAAATTTCTGTTTCGAACAAAAGGTTGTTCATCCTTTCATTGCGAATAGGTATTAAAGTTTCTAAGCTTGCAATATTAATAATAATCTCAGCTTCTCCATTTTCTTTTACACTTCCACTCAATTCTCTAAAAGTATGAATTTCTGCAATATCAGAAGCTTTTATAGAAAGAAAATGAAATTTTGAATCCTCATTAACAAGTTTCCATTCTGAAAATATAGCTGGCGAAAATATTAATAGAGTCCAAAAAAATAATTGGGTTCTTGTGGCTAATATAAACATATTCTAATTTGTAAAATTATCATATCTTAAACAGCAAAATTAATGATAGATAAATATTAAATAAAAATAAGATAAGATGTTATCCAATGTTCTTTAAAAAGATACATAGTGCTTTCCTTAATTCTTTCCAAGGAATCCTTAATGCTTTAAAAGAAGAGTTTGCTTTCAAAGTAGAATTCTCTTTTTCTATTTTTTTAATTCCAGCTGCATTCTTTATAGGGAGCAATAGTTTAGAAATAATTCTATTAATAACAAGTACATTATTAATTCTATTAATAGAACTACTTAATACTTCCTTAGAGACAACCTTAAATAGGATAGGGTTAGAAAAAAACAATCTAACAAAATATGCAAAAGATTTAGGTTCCGGTGCAGTTCTTATTTCACTATTAATTTGGTTAACTACTTGGGGTTTAATAGTTTTTTCTAGTTAACAAAGTCGGAAGAATATAAGAATTCAAGGATAATTAAAGATCTAGAGAACTACTGAAAAACTCTTCAAATCAACCTGAATCTGTATAATGCGCTCTAAATAACTAATTCATATCTAAAAATGAAAAAAGCTTCACAAAAAAAAATTAGCACTATTAGAAATAAACCCTCTAGAAAAGAGGCCGAAGAAGCAGTAAAAGTACTAATAAAGTGGGCCGGCGATAACCCCGAAAGAGAGGGTTTATTAGAAACTCCCAAGCGGGTTGTTAACTCTTATAGAGAATTTTTTAGCGGTTATGAGAGTAAACCAGAACAGATCTTGTCTAAAACATTCGATGAAGTGGAAGGTTATGATGAAATGGTTATTGTTAGAGACATAGCTATTGAGTCTCATTGCGAACACCACATGGTTCCTTTTATTGGCACTGCACACATAGGATATATTCCTGATAAACGTATAGTGGGAATAAGTAAACTAGCTAGAATTGCTGATGTTTTTGCAAAACGCCTCCAAACTCAAGAAACAATGACAGCTCAAATTGCTGATACTATAAACGAGGTTCTGAAACCAAAAGGCGTTGCTGTAGTTATTGATGCCCAACATCAATGCATGACGACTCGGGGAACGCACAAAACAGAAAGCAGTACTATTACTAGTAGAATGCTTGGTTTATTTCGAACTAATTCAAATACAAGAAATGAGTTTATGAATCTCATAAATTCTGCCAACAAATAAAAGCTTTAAAACTTGCCTTCTCAAGAAGCGATTAATTCAGAATATTTTATTCTTGCTTCGGGTTCTGAAATAAGAAAGAAGATTCTTTCTTCTCAAGGATTTAACTTTATGGTTAAAAGTCCTGAGGTTGATGAAGAAAATCTCAAGAAGAAACTCACAAACCTTCCTTTTGAAAGTAGAGCAGAAGCTCTAGCTGAAGCTAAAGCAAAAGAAGTCAGCCATAAAAACATGGGTACATACGTAGTTGGGGCTGACCAGATGTGCGTTTGCGATAATAAGATTTTTAATAAACCTGGAAATAAAGAGATAGCCTTACAGAATTTAAGTGTTTTGTCAGGAAAAGTTCACTATCAATACAGCGGTATTAGCATCTGTCTTGGAGGTAAGGTGGTTTGGTCTTTTTGTGATATTTCCAGTTTAACAATGAAAAAGCTATCTAAAGAGGAGTTAATATCTTACATTGAAAAAGATAAACCTTATTCTTGTGCGGGTTCCTATAAATATGAATCTTACGGAGCTGACCTTTTCTCAGAAGTTAAAGGATCTAAGTTTTCTATTTTAGGTCTAGCACTTAAACCTCTAATGTGTGCTTTTGATGAACTTAAAGTTTCTTTTAAAAAATAATACTTATCTATAAGTTTGAATTGACCTTTCAGAGCCTTCTATAGAAAACAATATCTGCCATAGTTGAAGACTTCTAGATCGAAAATTTGCAGCACTAGATAACAACCAATAAGTCCACATTCTATAAAATTCATTGTCATACTTAGATTTAAGATGCTCATAATTATTCACAAAGTTTTCATACCAACACATCAAGGTTTTGTCGTAGTGAGGTCCAATATTATGCCAATCATCAAATATAAAAAGACCTTCACTTGCTCTAGAAATCTGCTCCGCTGAAGGCATCATTCCATTGGGGAATATATATTTTTCTATCCAAGGGTCAGTTGTAGTAGTTGATTCATTCCCCCCGATGGTGTGTAAAAGAAAAGCACCATCATCTTTTAAGCAATTTCTAGCTACTTCAAAATACTCTCTATAATTTTTATATCCCACTGCTTCAAACATTCCAATTGAATAAATGGCATCGAATTTTTCATTTAAATCACGATAATCAACTAACCTAAAATCTACATCCATGTTGTCAGAATTTTGTTTTGCATAGTCTATCTGTTCTTTAGAAATAGTTATACCAACAACACTTACACCATAATTATTAGCAAAATGCTTAGCTGCACCACCCCAACCACAACCTATATCTAACACCTTCATTCCTGGTTTAAGGTTTAATTTCTTTGCTACAAGATCTAGCTTAGCTAATTGAGATTCCTCTAAAGTTGAAACTCCTTTACTCCAATAACCGCATGTATACATCATGGTTTTATCGAGCATAAGAGAAAAAAGATCATTCCCAATATCATAATGATGCTCGCCGACCTGAAAAGCTCTTGAGATAGATTGTAAATTTCTTATCTTACTTTTTACTCTCCCTATAAATAGAGGAATACCCCTTACTTCATTAGCAATTCCTCTTCTGAGGATTCTTTCAAAAAAAAGGTCTAATCGATCACAATCGAACCAGCCCTTCATATAGCTTTCTCCAAAGCCTAAAGTTCCATTAAATAAAACACTTTTATATAAATCAGGGTTATGCACCCTAATGTCCCAAGGTCTGTCCCCATTTACCTCAATATCCACTGAATTCAGGAACTCTGTATACTTATCTAGTAGTATTTTATTAAGCATCTAAAATCCATTCTAAATTGATTTAAGTTATAAAATAAACTAAATTTTACTTTGGATTCTTGCTTAAGTACTTTAAAGGGGAGTTAGAGGGAGATATGAGTGAACCTAATATAGATAGAAAGCATAATCAGGCCGAAGAATTAAACTTTGATCCTGAATTTTTAGCTGAGAAATATTTACTTGAAAGAGACAAGCGTCTTAGAGAAGACGGTAATGACCAATATCTTGAAGTAAAGGGAGAGTTCTCCTACTTTGTTGAAGATCCATACATAGCTCAAGAAATATCTAGAGAGCCTCTTGAAGATGAAGTGGAAGTTATAATTATTGGCGGTGGATTTGGCGGCATGTTAGCAGCTGCTAGATTAAGAGAAGCTGGAATAGAAGACTTTAGGATTATTGAAAAAGGGGGAGACTTTGGGGGAACTTGGTATTGGAATAGATACCCTGGAGCGTCTTGTGATATTGAATCATATGTTTATTTTCCTTTACTTGAAGAAACAGGCTTTATCCCCAAAAAGAAATATACCGATGCTCCAGAAACTCTTGAATATTGTCGAATACTCTCAAAAAAATATAAACTTTATGAGAATGCATGTTTTCAAACTGAAGTAACTTCTTCAAAGTGGGATGAAGAAACCCAAAGATGGATTATTGAAACAAATAAAAAAGACAGAATGAAAGCCAAGTATGTCGTTCACTCTAATGGCCCCTTAAACAGACCAAAACTTCCTGCGATAAAAGGTATAAACGACTATAAAGGCCACACTTTTCATACTAGTAGGTGGGATTATAAATATACCGGTGGCTCTTCCCATGGAAACTTATCAAACTTAAAGGATAAAAGAATTGCTGTTATAGGTACAGGTGCCACTGCAGTGCAATGCGTACCACACTTAGGTGAGGCAGCAGAAAAACTCTATGTCTTTCAAAGAACCCCCTCTTCTATTGATGTAAGAAATAACAAACAAACAGATGCAAATTGGTTAACTAGTCAAAAACCTGGCTGGCATAACGAAAGAAGAAACAACTTCGAGTCTCTTTTAACAGGTGCTCCTATAAAAGAAGATTTAGTTTCTGATGGTTGGACTGAAGCTTTTAGGCTTCTTTTTGGAAGCGTGAGGGCCAAAGCACCTTCTAAATTGAAGATGTTATCCTGGGCTCTAACTTCAATTGCCTCTCCGGAAATGTATAAAATTGGTCTGAAACAACACATGACAAATAGAGCCATGGCTCATATGGATATAAGGAATGCCATGCAAATGGCTGATTATCAAAAAATGGAGATGGTTAGATCTAGAGCTGATGAAGTGGTTCAAGACAAAGAAACAGCTGAATCATTAAAGCCTTACTATAATCAATTTTGTAAAAGACCTTGTTTCCATGATGAGTACCTTCAAACTTTCAACCTTCCTAATGTTGAACTTATAGATACCGATGGTAGGGGTTTGAGTAAAATTTCTGAAAAAGGAATTGTATTTGAAGGAAAAGAATACGAAGTAGACTGTATTATTTTTGCTACCGGGTTTGAAGTTGGGACTGATTACAGCAGAAGAGCTGGTTATCAAATATATGGAGTAGACGGAGTCTCTATTTCAGAAAAATGGCAAGCTGGTCTATCTACATTTCACGGAATGCATTCAAAAGGATTCCCAAACTGTTTCTTTTTTGGTCCAGCTCAATCCGGCTTTACTGCTACTTATACTTATTCATTAGACGAACAAAGTATTCATTTAGCATACATCCTTAAATCAGCAAAAGAAAAGGGATTTTCCAGAATAGAAGCTTCCCAAGAAGCTGAAGATAAGTGGGTACAAACAATTATAGAAAAAGCACGACTTACTGCTGATTTTCAAGAAAAATGTACTCCTGGTTACTATAATAATGAAGGTAAGGTTAACCAAAATCCACAAAATAATACTTATGGAGCTGGTCCAATTGAGTTCTTTGCTCTAATGAAGAAATGGAGATCGAAGGGGGCCCTGGAAGGCCTAGAGTTAACTAACCCGTAAATAAAAGTTTATCTTGTGGACATTCTTAATCTCACTCAACCGGTTAGTGAGAAAGAAGTTAGAGAAATGCACATTATTAATCAGGAAAATATTCCTGAAGTTGGTGGCCTACCGGAAATAAAGGATTTTGGTGACCGTGTTTCTTGGTCTGCAAATATCTTTGTTTATAAATATGAAGATGTTATAAAGGCTTTTGTGTTATGTATGCGTGAAGGAATGCCTTATAAGTCACCAAATTACGAATATATTTCAAATGAATACAAAAAGTTCTTATATGTTGATCGAATAGCAGTTCAAGAGAAATTTCGAAGACAAGGAATAGCTGAAGAGATTTACTTAACTGTTATAAATGAAGGGAAAAGAAATAATCTAGATATTCTTTGTGAGGTTAATACTAAGCCTTCCAATGAGCCTTCCCTGACCTTCCATCAAAAAATGGGTTTTGAAGAAATAGGAACTAATGACTTTGAAAAAAATAGTGTCGTTTATCTAAGAAGGCCTTTCTCTAAGAAATGAGTACCGAATTCCACAAAATATTCACAGTGGATCCCTTTAAGGGAATGAAAAAAAATGATCTTGGAGAAGTTTGTAACCTGAATAATGGAAGATGGATAAGAGGCAAATCATTTAGAACAGATATACCTGATCCGCTGAATGGAGAAGATTTCTTAAGTATCCCCGATACGTTTGAATATTTAGATTATATAAATAACTTAGATATTTGCCCCAAGAGCGGTCTACATAATCCTTTAAAGAATGTAGAAAGGTATTTAATGTTGGGAAAGGTTTGTACCAAAGCTGCTGAGATATTAAGAAATGTTGAAGTAGAAAATTACTTTACTAAACTAATTCAAAGGGTAATGCCAAAAAGCAACACTCAATGTCTAGGTGAGGTTACTGTAACAAGAATTTTTTTAGAGAATTTCTCAGGTGATAATGTAAGGTTTCTGGCAAGAAGTTTTTCTAATCCTGGTGACCATTTTGGGCAAGAATCTTCTGGTTATAGATGGCCATTTGGTTCAGTTTGCATAATTGCACCATTTAATTTCCCTCTTGAAATTCCTGCACTTCAAGTTATGGGCGCTTTATTTATGGGTAATAGACCTTTAGTAAAGGTTGATTCAAAAGTTAGTGTTGTTTTTGAACAATTCTTAAGGTTGTTAATTTACTGTGGATTGCCTCCTGAAGACGTTGATTTAATTCATTGTAAAGGTGAGGTTATGGGCGAGCTTATAGAAAAAGGTAAGCACAAAATCAGACTATTACAATTCACTGGTTCAAAAGAAGTGGCAGATAAATTAGCAATTACTTGTAGAGGTAAAATTAAAATAGAAGATGCTGGTTTTGATTGGAAAATTATTGGGCCTGATTACAACCCAGAATGGTCAGAATATGTAGCTTGGCAAGCTGATGAAGATGCTTATAACGCTTCAGGACAAAAATGTTCAGCGCAAAGTATTTTGTTTGTTCATGAGAACTGGGAAAAAGATCTTATTCCAAAATTAGTTACCTTAGCCTCCAAGCGAAAATTAGAAAATCTAGATATTGGACCTGTGCTAACTTGGTCGAATTCACAAATAAAAGACCACCTTGATTCCTTGCTTAAAATAAAGGGGTCTAAGTTATTATTTGGTGGAAAGGAATTAAATGATCATTCAATACCTACTAACTATGGGTCTATTCAACCAACTGCAGTTCAAGTTCCCATTAAAGAGCTTTTAACAACTAACTTTGAACTAATAACAAAAGAAGTCTTTGGACCTTTTCAGGTAATAGTATCCTTTTCAGATAAAGAAATTAATCAGATGAAGAAGGTTCTTGAAAAAATAACTCAAAACTTAACTGCCGCTATAGTTAGTGATGATACTTTTTTTCAACAAGATATATTAGCTAACACTGTTAACGGAACTACCTATACTGGAATGAAGGCGAGAACAACAGGAGCACCCCAAAATCATTGGTTTGGGCCCTCAGGTGATCCAAGATCAGCTGGAATTGGAACTCCAGAGGCTATTATTAATACTTGGAGTGCACACAGAGAAATAATTAAAGATACTGGTCCTCAATAGGAGTTATCTGCTCAAGATTTCTCTTCTAAGCTTGCATCCCTTTCTCCAAAATCCCAACCTACTCCATTATTATCATAATTTTTTAGAATTCTTCTTGCTACAGATTGAACATGCACCTCATCAGGTCCATCATAGATTCTGGCCTCTCTAGCATGACGATACATTAAGCTTAAAGGAGTGTCATCAGTCAGTCCTTTAGCTCCATGAACTTGTATAGCTCTATCTATAACATTGTGAACCATTTCAGCACCAACAACTTTAATCATTCCTATCTCAATCCTTGCATCATCTCCCTGATCAATTCTTTTTGCAGCATCTAATGTAAGCTGTCTGCTTGCTTGTATCTCACACGCGCTATCAAAAACAAATTTTTGCATTAATTGTTTATCAGCTAACGAAGATCCAAAAGTTTTTCTCTCATGTAACCTACTACACATTAAATCAAAAGCTCTTTGAGCCTGCCCTAACCACCTCATACAATGAAATATTCTCCCTGGACCAAGTCTTCTTTGTGCAATAATAAATCCATGCCCTCTTGGACCCAGAAGGTTTTCTTCCGGCACTCTTACATTGTCATATTCTACTTCGTAGTGACCTCCGTTAATTCCTAAGACTGGTGTTTCTCTCACTATTTTATAACCTGGATTATCTGTAGGAACTATAATCATACTGAAGGCACCATGCCCAGGAGTATCGAGTTCTGTTCTTACCATAACAGTGGTATAAGCCGCTCTTGCTGCTCCACTAGTAAACCACTTCCTTCCATTTATTACCCATTCTCCATCTTCTAAAATTGCAGAAGTTTGAAGTTGAGTGGGGTCCGAGCTGGCAGTATCTGGTTCTGTCATACCAAAACTAGGAAATATTTCTCCTGCTACTAAAGGTTCTAAATAAGCATCTCTCCACCTATCAGATGCAAACTCTCTTAACATGATTGAATCTTGTAAGGAGTGAGTTCCTAAAGCTACCATTGCAGGAGAAGATCTTCCTACAACTTCATTCACATAGACATACTCCATAAAAGGCATGCCCTGACCTCCTATATCAACAGGATGTCCTAAAGCCCAAAGATTCCTTTCTTTAGCTTTATTCATAAGCTCTTTTAGCTTTTTATTAGATTCTTCACTTCTCTGATTGAGTATAGGTTCTGCTGGATAAACTTCATTCTCAACAAAATTCTTAACTTCAGACCTGACTTTCCTCCAATCTTTACTTTCACTCACGTTATTCTCCAATCAATTGAAGATTTAATGTATCTAATATCTTGGGGATTTACAATTTATCTTCTTTTAATTCTGGTCCAAAGAAATTAGTTAAAGCTACTCCAAGTAGAATAAGGAAACAACCAGCAAGCATAGAAATTGTTATAGATTCATCTAAAAATATATTTGCCCAAATCATTCCTGCTACCGGAACTATAAAAAGGACAGAAGAAGCACCTACAGGTCCCATCCTTCTTATTAAGATAACAAAAGCTACATAAGCCAAACCAGTACAAAGGAATCCTAACAATAGAATACTGATCAACACTTCTCTTGATAAGTTAAAACTGATTCCACCCTCGTAAACACTAAATGGAATAAACATAATGGTTCCAACTATTAAAGTCATAGTAGCTAGGTAAGCTGGATCTATATGACTAAGTTTAAAAAGATAATTAGAGCAGGCACCATACATAAAAGCACCTAATAAACAGCAAGCAATGGGAATCCAAGAAAATTGAAGAGCCTCAAAGCCTATAAAAACAATTAGTCCTGTAAATCCAATTATTAAACCCATTAGTTGTGCCCAGCTGAAAGCAAATTTCAACCAAAGTATTGAAATTACAAAAGCAAACAATGGCGAAGTAGCATTCATTACTGAAAGTGTTCCTGCATTTATAGCCAAAGCAGCGTAAGAAAATAGGAAAAACGGCAAAGTGGCGTTAAATATTCCAAAAATAATTAGCGGTTTTATGTGATCTTTAAATTGTTTGAAATGATGTTTTCTTAAAAAAATTGGAGCTAAGAAGGCTGCAGCTATTATTAACCTCGAAATAACTAGATCTACTGGCCCTATGACTGGAGACGCGATCTTAGTAAACATAAAAGAGGCACCCCATGTTAAACCAATGGCTAGAATCAAGAGAATATTTATAAGAAAGCTACTCACTTTGGTAAAAATATTTTAAACAACTTTGTAGATAAACTTAGGTTTAGTTATATTGGTCGATCACCTTTGATTGTTACTCTTTCAACCCTCCTAACTTGAGGCCAGTAATCTGATGCTGCGTAATGTTGTACAGATCTATTATCCCAAAAAGCAATAGAGTTTTTTTTCCATATAAATCGGCATTGGTATTCTGGAACTGAAGCTCTTGAATATAAGAATTCCAACATTTTTTTTGACTCTTCTTGCTCCCAGTCTTTTATGTACTGAGTGAAAGCAGCATTTACATATATTAACTTTTTCTTAGTATCTGGATGAGTTCTTATAACAGGATGTTCAGGCATAGGGTATTTCTTATTAAAAGCCTCTATTTCTTCTTTACTCGCACCTTTCTTTTCAAGTCTAGTCCTAAAACCTGAAAAATCATGCACTGCTATTGCTCCTTCCAGTTTTTCTTTGGTATTTTCATTTAAATCTTCATACGCAGAATACATGTCAGAAAATAAGGTATCACCTCCAAATTGAGGAGATTCTTTCATTCTTAAAATAGAACCTAAAGAAGGCTCTAGCCTCCAAGTAACATCAGAATGCCAAGTATTTTCTCTACCTTTGCTCTTTTCATTATGAGTAATCTTAAGAACTTCTGGATAGGTCTCATCATTTACAGCAAAAGGATGAATCTCTAGTTCCCCAAAATTTCTAGCGAAATCTAGGTGCTCTTCAATAGTTAAGTCCTGATCCCTAAAGAAAATAACCTTGTAAACTAAAAGAGCTTTATAAATTTCATCCTTTAAATCATTAGTTAAGGTCTGTTTTAAATCAATTTCTAAAAGTTCAGCACCAATAGAGGGGCTTAACCTCTTAATTACATAAGGATGAGACTCTTTCTCAAATGAATCTGGGTCAAATTTCTGCATTATTTTAATTTCCGGAGACTTTTCTATCTTTGCCTTCCCAAAAAGGGTCTCTTATTTCCCTTCTAAGTATCTTACCTGAGGGGTTTCTTGGAAGTTCATTAACATAATTTATAGATTTTGGACATTTGTAGCCAGCAACCTGGGTTCTTACGTAAGAGATAATATCTTCCTCTTTTAATTCCACTCCTTCTTTCACTACAACAAACCCCTTTACTGCTTCCCCCCATTTATCATCAGGTATCCCAACTACTGCTGCATCAAGAATATCATCATGACTCATCAGAGCATTTTCAACTTCAGCTGGATAAATATTCTCACCACCAGAAACAATCATGTCTTTTACTCGGTCGTGTATGTATAAGAATCCTTCCTCATCAAAGTAGCCTACATCTCCGGAGTAAAACCAGCCATCTTTTATAGCTTCAGCTGTTGCTTCCGGTCTATTCCAATAACCCTTCATGTTTAGATCTGACTTGATAATTACCTCACCAACTTCTCCTGTTGGTACATCATTATCTTCTGAGTCTACAACCCTTAGTCCTACTCCTAAAGCAGCTTTTCCGCACGACCTTAGCTTACCTCTAGAAATATCATGATCTTCTGGGTAAAGAAAAGTAATGGCTCCATTGGTTTCCGTAAGTCCATAAACTTGCCAGAAATTACAGTCCATTAATTCCATTGCTTTTAACAAAGTATCGTCAGTTATAGGAGAGGCACCATAAATAACAGTTTCTAATGAAGAGAAATCAGTATTAGCTGAATCAGGATGTTGTATTAAGAAAAGGATAACTGCTGGTACAAAAATCGTGTGTTGAATTTTTTCTTGTTCAATTAACTTAAGAATAAGACTAGGGTCAACTTCAGGAATAATAATACTTTTAGCCCCAGTAACCATTCCGGCTATTCCCATATTTGTGCCAGCAACATGGAAGATTGGCATGCATACAAGATTCACCCCCCCTTCGTCCATGTCTCTATACATCGCTTCTTCATTCACTATAAAACAAGCACTAAAGTTATCATTTGTTAACTGAACTCCTTTTGGGTGACCTGTTGTTCCGGAGGTATAAAGCTGAATAACATCATCATCACCATTACTTTCAAGCATAGGATCTTCATCAGGCTGAGAATCTCTCCAATGACTATAGTCTTGCCATTCTTCATGATTACCCCCTACTGTGATTATCTTTCTTACCGAAGGAATTTGATCTTTAATTTCTTCAATGAGACCAAAAAATTCTGGGCCAACAAAAAGAACTTCACTACTAGAATCATTTAAGATGAAAGCAACCTCAGGTGGGGCTAACCTCCAGTTAACTCCAACTGTTACTGTTCTTGATTTAAATGTTCCGTACATAAATTCAAAGAAAATATCTGAATTCTTACCTAAATAAGCAACTCTAGAATCAGGTTTGCAGCCTTCTTTAATAAGGCCTTGGGCTACTTTATTAGAAAAGGAATCTAATTCTTTAAAGGTAGTCTCTTTTTCTTCAAACTTATGTGCTATCTCATCACCAGATTTATCGACCCTCCATCGAAAAATCTCTACCATAGTTTTTTCATAAGGTATTTCCATAATATTCTCCTTAGTTATTCCAACCCAGAGGTTCTAATTCTTTTTCAACAAAATCTTTTGGTACATCTTCTAAGACACTTCCTAAAGTGTCATTCCATCTATTAAGAAAGCCAAAAAGAGCAATTACACCCACAATATCAATAATAGCTTCATCAGTATAAAACTTTTGCAGTTCAATGAAATGTTCTTTTGTTGAGGCATTGGGTACCGAGCCTGAAGCAAAAGCAAGATCTAGTGCTGCTTTTTCTGATTCGCTGAATTGACTACTTTCTTTAAATCTTAAAATATCAGAAATCTTTTCTGGGCTTACTCCTGCTCTATTTGCTCCGTGCGAAGTGTGCGCTTGGCAATACTTACAACCTGAAGATAAGCTTGAAGCTAACGCAATTAAATTTATCAAGTCCATAGGAACCTTCTCACTTCCAAAAATTGATAGCACTAAAGCTGAAAAAGAATCATGTAGTTTTGGGTTTCTTGCCATTGATAAATGAGAATTAGGTAAGTATCCCATAAAGCTTTCTATCGATTTAAATTTATCCTCTAAATTTTTAAAAGACTCTCTCGGCTCTCCTCCTAAATATGAATAAGTCATTACTATATATTCCTCTCTTAATTTAAATTAAATCACATGCTTCAGCAGGCATCCAATGGGCTGGCTTTCCTTCCCACTTAATATTACATCCAATGGGATTAGTTATTGGAACAGAGATCTTTTTTCCTTCAGTTGCCTCTTCTAATGCGTTATGAAGATCGTCAGTTTTTTTTAAATTAATATCTTTGGGATTGTCAGTATTTCTACCTGTATATAGAAGAGTCCAATCTTGATTAAAGATAAAAAAATGAGGTGTCTTTAAAGCACCAAAAGATAAAGCTATTCTTTGATCTTCATCGTAAAGGTATGTCCAAGGAAAATTAAATTCCTCCATTCTTGATACCATATTTTTAAAGGAGTCTTCTTCGTAAGTATTCTTACTATTTGAGTTTATTCCAATAAAGTGAGCATCTTTAGAAAATTCTTCAGCTACCCTTCTAGTTAATTCATCTGACCCAGTGACATATGGACAATGGTTGCAGGTAAAAAAGATAACCTTAAAGGGCTTTTCTACGAAGTCTTCATGATTGTAGTAATTGCCATCAGTAGCTAATAGCTTTTCAAATCTAGGTGCCCTATCTCCTGGCAATATTGTATAACTCACAAAAAAATGTAATAAATTAAAATATTAGAAATTATATTATCAATAGGTACAATAAAAGACACTTGGAATTAAAGTTTAACTACATAAATTATGAATGAGATTTCTAGCCTATACGACAAATTAAAGAAAAGTTCTTTATTTAAGGCGATAGCTGCTTATGCAGTCTTTGCTTTTGTTGTTGTTCAGGTTGCTAGTCTGATTAGCGATACTTTTGATCTAAATCAGCAATTTATGAAAAACTTGATATGGGTTTTTATTATAGGTTTTCCCTTTTTAGGAATAATTGCTTGGGCTGCTTCTTCTAAATTCAGTACATTTAAAATTCTAGGTATCTTCTTGTTTGTTCTTACAACTGGTTATGGCTCAGGAAGTTACTTATGGGTCAATATTTTTATGATGCCACAAATCAAAAATTTAATTGCTGAAGATGACTATGTTTCTGCATGGGTAGCTACAAATACAATTGATTCCTTCGCACCCTTTTTCTCTTCAACGAAAAGGCTAAATGATGAAATAAGTACAATTGCAAATATAAAAATTGAACAGGACGGAGTTAAGATTTATTGGAAACCTTATTTAGAGAAAGAATCTTTGCAATGGGAGTATTTAGGAACTTCACCAGAGAAAGAATTTAGATTGCCTAATGGCCTAGTAGAGCTGAAACTTGAAAAGGAAGGATATGAAACCTTTTTTCTAGTTTCTGCTAATCCCAGTATTAGATTCGATAACTTTTCAGCTTCTATGGGCTGGTCTTTAGATCCATTAAAACTTCAAGATAAGGACTCTACTCCAAAAGGTATGGTTTATATTCCTGGAGGACCTTTTATTCCAGCTATAACTGGTCAAGGTGTTAACGAGATTTACCTATCTCCCTACTACATAGACAAAAACGAAATTACTAACAAGCAATTTAAAGAATTTATTGACGCTGGAGGGTATAACAACTCTCAATATTGGGTTGATATGGAAATTGTAAAGGAAGGAATAACCTTATCTTTAAGTGAAGCTAAAGAATTAATGATAGATTCTACTGGAGTAAATGGACCAGCGGGCTGGGAAGTAGGTATGTATCTTGAAGGACAAGAAGATTATCCAGTCACTGGAATAACTTGGTACGAAGCCCTTGCTTACGCTCGATTTAGAGGAAATATTCTTCCTCCAATGCATCATTGGGCTAAAGCTGCTTACCCTCCTGATGAAGGTTTAGCGCCCATTGCTCCTAAGCTACTACCTAATAGTAATTTCGATAATAAAGGATTAAACAAAGTAGGTATTCAAGGCAGAGGTCCATATGGAACATATGACATGGCTGGCAATGCCAGAGAATGGGTATGGAATATTTTTGGAGGAGTTGGATTAAGTTTGGGGGGTGCTTTTAGTGATCCCATTTATACCTCTTCAATGCAAAATCCTCTTCCTCGATTTGATAGATCTCTTATAAATGGTTTTAGGACAGTTAAGTTACTAAACCCTAGAGACATGAGTCCTTATGGGGATCCTTTAATTAGAGTACAGCCAAAACCATTAAGTTTCTACAAACCCATGAATGATGAGGTATTCAAGATTTATTCTAGAAATTTTGAAGTTGGCCCAATGGACATGAAGGCTAAAACTATTTATGAAGATACTTCAAACCCTCTATGGGATAAAGAGAGAGTAACCGTAGAACTAGGTTACAACTCCTTAAAAATGGATATTCTAATTTTTAAGCCTAAAGAAAATTATAGAAAACTAGAATCAGTAGTATTTTTCCCTGGTGCTAACTATTACATGACACCACCAGATATTGATGAAGCAAGTATCGGTGAGTTTGGTTTAGACTTTATTATAAAAAGCGGGAGAGCAGTTGTATGGCCTGCTATCAAAGGTTCTATGAACAGATTAAGTCAAACAATCCCTTCATCTCCTGAAGAAAGAGCAAGACTTTATCGTGAAGGACTTTCACACTGGAATGTAGATACCTTCAGAACTCTTGACTATATACAAAGTAGACAAGATTTTGATGATGAAAGCATTTTTTACATGGGAATGAGTCATGGTGCTCTATTTCCTACACATACACTATTATTCGAAAAAAGGTTTAAAGCTGCTATTCTTTACGTAGGAGGAGTTTTTACAACAACCCCTCCTTTATCTGACGGTCTCAATCATATCCCTAGAATAACTACTCCAGTTTTAATGTTGAATGGAGAGCAGGACTATTTAGTACCGAAAATTTCTGCTCAAACATTCTATAATTTTCTAGGCACTGCCTCTGAAGATAAGAAAATAATTTTTTATGACTCTGGCCACTGGCCTTTACCCAGAAATCAAATGATAAAAGAAACTTTGGCCTGGATAGACAAATACTAAAAATAAGTTTTACTTCTTATAAAGATACCAGTAAGAAACAACCATAGAGGCAAAAGCTAAAAGAATTAAAAGTATTCTATGATCCAATAAGTTATTGGAATCTTCATCTCCTGAAACCCCAAAGATATCCATAAAAAAGAAAATTAGGAAAAGAATAAAAGCACAAGCAATAACACTGACTAGTGCTATAAAAAAGAATTTCAAGAACCTTTTGGCTAGTTGCAACTTATCTTCTCTTAGCCTTTCGCCACTCCCATGGAGGGGCAGGATGTCGTTTAGACCAAATGCCTTTTTTTAGTTTTTGAGCATCTTCTTGGTTTAGATAAAAGGTCTTATCAATTACATAATAATCATACACCCATGCCATGCCCTCGGAGACCATCTTTCTATTAACGTCTACTCCATTGCTATAAAGTTTAGCAATGTATCTGCCATATTGGTCTTCACTAGAGATATGAGCATTAAACTCACCACCTACTAAGAGTTTCCTTAAGAAAACTTTGGACTGTCTTCCAAACGGTTGGTCTCTTTCTGGAGCATCGATCTCGGCTAACCTGATTTTGTAAGTCTTCTCGCCTAATAAACCGTAAACAGTATCTCCGTCTACAACTTTCTCAACTTGCAATCCTTTAATTACTAGAGGTTGTTGAAATTGGTCAGGGCTAGAACTAGAAGTGTAAGATTCATCATTAAAGACAGGAAACATCTCACCCATCATTAAAGCCCCACCATAACCTTGACTCCAATGCTCAACTGTTGGCCTATAAGCAGAGCTTGCATCAAAACTTATTATTAGAATTAATAGTGGTAACAAACTCTTCATATCATTCTGATTTCTCTTAATGCAATAGACTAACAGATTAATTTCTTTTTTTCTTTGGCGTTTAATTTTTTAATTTCCATTTCTCTAATCGTCGCTTCACTTCTAGATTTAAACTTTTTTTTATAAACAATCTTGAATGGACCTCTTCCTTTAGTGTATTTAGCACCTTTTCCTTCTTCATGAGCAAGAAGTCTTTTATCAATATTATTAGTAATTCCCGTGTATAAAGAATCGTCAGAACACTTTAGGATATAAACAAACCAATTCAATGGAATTACCCTGAATTGGCTGCAAGATAAGCTTCTCTTGTTTTAAAATCTAGAACTGTTGCGTTAATACAGTATCTAGGTTTTCCGTTCGGACCATCAGGAAAAACATGACCTAAATGGATTCCTGAACTCTTTGATCTTATTTCTGTCCTAATCATTCCGTAGCTTCTATCTATATGTTCAGTTACGGTTCCCTTTACTGGTCTTGTAAAAGATAGCCAACCAGTACCAGAATTGAACCTATCCTTAGTGTCAAAAAGAGCCACGCCGCTTAACTTGTCTGTAAAAACACCGTCAGGGGTATTTTTAAAAATTTGATATTCTTTGCAATACCTAGCGTCTGTTCCTTGATTAAAAGCAACATTGAATGCTTCTGAGTTTCCCAATTTAAATATGCCCAACAATTTATAGAAATTCTCTGGCTCCAAATAACCTCTTTTTCCATATATTTCACTTCCATCTTCAAGGAATAAAATTGTAGGAGTAGCCCAAGTTTCTGTTTTTATATTCAGTCCATTTAGCTGAGAGGAAGAACGATAAGTTAAGGGTATAGTGCCTTGGTAATCAGAAAGTACGTCAAGTTTAAATTTTTCACAGTAAGCACATGATTCAGATTCAATGACTACAATCTGTTTTCCTTTTAGGAGAAGAGAATTATCAATTTTGTTCTTAATTTCACCACGGTTAAAAACCACTCCTGTTGAATGATCTGGACAATATCCATTTGGGTTTTTTGCTAAATAATCTTGGTGGTATTCTTCTGCATAATGAAACTCTACTAAAGGTTTTATTCTCGTTTGAATCTTACCGTAACCTTTATCGTTCATAAGGAGTTGAAATTCTTTTAACAGCCTTTTAGCTATTTCTCTTTGCTCATCATTAATAGTCAGAATTACTGAACGGTATTGGGTGCCAATATCATTACCTTGACGATTGAATTGTGTTGGGTCATGCCCTTCAAAGTAATCCATTATGATTTCTTCCACAGATACAATATTTCTATCGAAGACTACCAAGACTACTTCCGCGTGGTTATTCGGGTTAAATCTATTTTTAGGTTTTGTTATTTCTCTATAAGTCGGTTTAACACCCCTGCCATCAGCATAGCCTGATATAGCGCTAACCACTCCAGGTATAGACTCATAACGTTTTTCTTCTCCCCAAAAGCAACCTGATCCAAGGACGATACTTTCTAGTTGGCTGGTAGCCTGAATCTTCTCTTCATCTTCTGTAGATAATCCATAACTTAGAAATAAAGAAAAAATTAAGATTAAGCCTTTCATATTTAGTTTTTGGAAACTAGGTTTCTGTAATAAGGAACTTCCTCTGCCTTTAGAACCCTCATCATGTAAGCTCCAAATAACATCTCTTCAAAAGATTGATCACCCCAAGTTACTTCTATAGTAGGATCAGGATTGGCTTTATTTTGAGGTGAATTATCCCACCACTGATGTTGAATTAATGTTGTTCCTGCTGGTATAAATTTTGGTTCTTGAAAATCGTAAGAAGTTTGCCAATTAAAATCATAATTGGGGACTGAAAGCAGAATTTCTGTTCTTCCATCAGGATAATAAGCGGTCACTACCATTTTTTTTCCCCGATAGTGAGCGTGGGGTAAAACACTGTAGAGAAGAGAATCATTTGAAACCACCCTGGAAACAGATTCTTTATGTTCTTTTGCACCTGCTGGAATACGAATCTGAGGGTTTAACATAATCATTGAAAAAATTTCATGTTTTGGCTTTTCATCTGCTACCCATATGCCCATCTTTGTAGCATCCACTGTAGCTCTACCAACGGGTGTGTAGTGCATCTGAAATTCAAAAGTAGTATTTGCAGGAAGAAATGTACCTGAGTTATCTGGGAAAGGATTACTATTTATTCCAGGTGCATATCCTCTCAAACCCCTACGTTCCCTAAATTTAAGCTTCCCTTTTCTTGGTCCACGTGTCTCTGTGGGACCAAAGCTGGTAATTACATGATGTAGAACCTGCCTGTCACCAGGAACAATCTCAGTTGCCTTAACCCATATATCCTTAGCTATGCTATTTTTAACATATTGATATTTATAATCTACAACACCAGTTGCTGGAACATCAGTAGACGGAATTTCAATAACATAATCAGGCGGTCCTAATTTTTCTTCATTGGCCCAAACAGACTTTGATAGCTTGACTTGTTTTAAAGGGTCTGGTCCATCTCCCCTGTTGGCACCCGCCTCAATCCAATGAACTACTGTTTTTACTTCCTCGGCATTGAGTGATCTATCATTACTATATTCTCCTATGAGTGGATCAGCATGCCAGGGTGGCATCCTTTTGGTTCTAATAACCTCTCTCATCATCAAAGAAAAACCTTTAACCATTTTGTGATCTGACATTACCCAAGGTCCTACACCGCCTTCTCTATGACAAACCGTACAATTCTCTACTAGTATGGGCGCAACATCATCGGCATAAGAAATTAATTGTTTATTTGCTTTATTCGGAAAATTAATTAGACATCCCAGTGATTCCGTTCTAGGTACAGATACAGATTTATTTTCCAGTAGATCGTTAATTGCATCTTTAAGAAAATGCTTTGAAGCTTTCTCTTTCTGATTTTCATAAGTCAATCTGTCATCAATGGCACCTATATAAGCCACTGACCAATTCTTTGGATTTACTACGAAGACTTCACCTGTACGACTTAACCCTAAGGACTCCCCTATTATTTGAGAGTCATCGACAAGTATTCTCAAGTCATAATTATATTCCTTGGCTTCTTCCCTTATTGTTAAGCGATCATCTTGAAGGTTTGAATTGATCATGAAAAATTCAACTTCCTGGTCTTTGTAAATATCCCTAAGTTCTTGAAAACGAGTAGCAGCATGCCTGACTATGGGACAGCCATTTCCTTGAACTAAAAAAATTAAAGCTTTTTGATCGTTGTAGTAAAAAAGTTCGTGAGAACCTCCTCTTTGATCTAGTAATCTAAAATTCTCTACCTTGTCACCAGGCTCCATGGAAAAAACAACAATAGAAAGACTTAACAGAATTGTAGTTATAGTTATTTTTTTCATCTCTATCTTCCTCGCCTTATGAACATTAATCTCTATTCGGAACTATATCATCTATGAAAGGGTATTTTTTTCTTAAGTCCGAGACCTGTTTCTTCTCTAAATCTATCTGTTTATTCTGTTTCTCAATTGCTTTTTTAAGGTTGTCTTGATTCTTTTGTGATCTCTCTATCCTCTCTCTTATCCTTTCTACTTGATTTTCATTATCTATTATTATTTGTTCTGAAATTTCTATGTGGTTATTTAGTCCTTCTATTGCTTTGGTCCACTTGTTATGGACTTCTCTTTCTCTCTTTTCTTTTTGCTTTTCTACATCTTCTTTTTGCTTCTCTAAAGCTGTTTCTTTTTCTAAAACATCTACCCTTTTTTTGTGTTCATTATCTCTATAAGAAAAATAAGCATAAAGACCTAATAAAACTAAAAATAAAGCAATTACCCATCTTATTATCTTTTTTTCAAATGCGGCTTGTGCTGCAGATTCTGCACGAGCTACTAATCGTTCTTCTTCAAGCTTAGCTTTATAGTCATCTCTTACTTTCTTTGGTGGATCTATCCACTCTGATTTGATTGCTTCTCTCTTAGCTTGAACTCTTTCTTTATCTTTATTGGCACTTTCTTCTGGGGCATCAGAAGACTCTTCAAAACTTATCTCATTTTTGCTCTCATTTAAAGAAACTGAATCTTCTTCTGAAGAACTATCAGAGCACGAAATGACAGTAAAATTTAAGCCTATAAATAATAACGCTAAACAAAAATAATTTAAAAGACCCCTTATCATCTCTATGAAGTTCCTCTTTTGTCTTCAGAAAGCGGTCCTTGCAATTGTAAATCAGAGATCTGTTTTTTAGCCCTCTCAATATCTCTTTCGGTCTTGGGAATATTTCTCTCTAAATCAGATAATTGTTGTTTTAATTTTTTTTCTGACTTCTCTTCTTTTAAAAGATCTCTTGTTTTTTGCTCAATTATGTATTCTTCTGTAACTTCTAGTATTTGATAAATCTGTTGAATATCTTGAACTTCTTGATTAGATAATTCAGAAGCCACTTCTTCTACTGAATCCTCTATTTTTTTGAAAGCAGAATCGATGTACTCTTTGTCTTCAAAAGAATCTGAAATACCAGTGGAAACAAGATTATCTTTTAATAAAATATTAAGGGAGGAAATTAGAAAAAATTTTTCGACAGGGTGTTTATTGGATTCTAAAAAATCTTTACTTTTCTTTTTTGATTGAAAAAGAATATCTCTCATGTGACTGGTTCTTTCTTTTACTAACCTTTTTATTTCTCTCTTTTCCCTGGCCAAACTGTCATTTGCCATATTCCTTCGGTACTCAGCTTCCTTCCATAAATTTGCCTGTCTCTCTTCTTTGAGTTGATCGTACTGAACTCCTAAAGATTCTCTCGATAGATCTACAAGCTCCATTTGTGCTTGTGCAGAAGCCCTAGAAGAATCAGCTATATCTACGCTTATGCGATTAGCTTCCTCATGATGTCTTTCAATTTTTTCTTGAATCTTATTTTGCTTTCCAATGCCTTCAGCTATTTTTTTTGATTGTTTAGCCGCATAAGCACCAGCTGCTGCTTGTGCCATTTGACCTCCCCTTGTAGGAGGGTTACTACTTGCCATCTTGATTATTACTGCTTGTACCTTTTTAAAGTCTATTAGAAGCTTTTCTTCAGGTCTACTCCCAACTTAAAGAAATTACTTCTCCTGGTTTAGGGGTTTTAAAAAATTCATTTGCTAAACCTAGTTTCTTCAATTCATTAGTGATAAGTCTAGGCGGCTCGAGAATATCCTCATCCGTAAGAATAAAGGTTCCCCAATGCATTCCAACTGATCTTTTAGCTTCTAGATCAAGTGAGATTTGTATAGATTCAGAAGGCTTTACATGGTGATAGCTCATAAACCATCTAGGCTCATAGCCTCCAATGGGTATCATGGCAAAATCTGGAGATCCAAGTCTATTCTTGGTTTCTTTAAAGTCAGATGAATAACCTGTATCCCCAGCATGATAAATTGAGAGATCTGATTTAATAAACCATCCTCCCCACAAGCTTTTATTCCTATCTCTCAAACCTCTAGCGGACCAATGTTGAACTGGTGTAAAGGTAAAGGAAGTTTTCTTGATTTTAATATTTTCCCACCAAAGAAATTCTTCAACATTTTGTATGCCAGATCTTGATAAAAGCTTTTTATCTCCCTTAGGTATTAGAAAAATTGCTTTAGGGTTTTGTTTAGATAAGGCCTTTAAACTCTTTATGTCTAAATGATCATAATGGTTATGACTTACAGTAACCACATCTATTGGTGGTAACTCTTTTAAAGAGATGGCTGGGGAGATTAAACGCTTCGGTCCAGCAATTCGAACTGGTGAAGCTCTCTTAGAAAAAACTGGATCAGTTAGTATCGTTAAATCACCATTATTTATTAGATAAGTTGAATGACCAACCCAAACCGCATAGTCTTTAGAATCCTCAGATAGTTTATTCCACTGATCCGAGGTTTTAATCTGAGTTCTTTCTGGATTTTTTCTGCTGAATCTCCAGTTTAAAAACTCTCCGAATGACCTTTCACTAGTTGTGGCTTTATTTGTGTTCTCAAAAGTTTCTTCAGGCATAACAAAATTAGAAGCTAGCAAAAAAAATAAAATTAATTTCACTTAAATAATTTAAATTATCATTAATTTTTAATACTACCTATTAAAGACTGATAGGTTAAAACTTGAAAGTCTCTTCTGATATTAATATGAGTGTAGGGCCTAACTTGGGTCATCATTAAACCAACTAAATCATGCTTAGGATCAATCCAAGAAATGGTGCAGTAAGCTCCACCCCAATAAGCGGAACCTTCAGATAGAGGACTTGCAGATTTACCTCGATCTACAATCACTCCATATCCTAGACCAAATCCTGTACCTGGACCAGATAACCATATAGGTAAATCTCCAGTATGGTTTTCTAAGATTAAAGAAACAGTATTGGGTGCCAAAATTCTTACGCCGTGCAGTTCACCCCCATTCAGTATCATTTGTTGGAATCTTAAATAATCTCTTGCTGTGGAAACTAAACCACCAGATCCACTAAATAAATCCCTTGAAGAAGTTATCCATCTACTCTTCTCTGTTCCCGGATCCTGTAAAACAATTTTTTTATCTTTTCCTGGTGTGTATTGAGCTGTCAGCCTGCCTTCCTTAGTATCATCTAAGTAGAAGTGCGTGTCTTTCATATCTAACGGATCAAACAACCTCTCTTTCAGAAATACATCTAGTGACTTACCTGAAATGATTTCAACAAGATGTCCTACAACATTAGTTGCATTAGAATATTGCCATTCTTCTCCAGGATGATAATTAAGAGGTAATTGTGCCAATCTATCAATTTGTTCAGAGTTGCTCTTAGGCCTTGGTTCATACATGGCCTTTCTGTAGGCCTCCCTATTACCTATATAACTATTTGCTAACCCAGCAGTGTGAGTAAGCATATCTCTTATTGTGATTGCTCTTTTAGGCTCAACTAATTCACCAGTCTTACCACTGACATCTGATGTCGTACTAACTTTCACTTTTGAAAAAGATGGGATAAATCTTGATACAGGATCATTTAGTTGAAAGCGACCTTCCTCCCAAAGGATCATTAGTGCTATTGAAGCTATAGGTTTTGTCATGGAAGCAATTCTAAAGATAGCATCCTTTTCTAAAACCTTTTCTTTTTCAACATCCATAAATCCTTGAGTATTAAAATAAACTATTTTTCCTTCGTGCATAATTGCAGTTAAAACCCCCGGTGTAAGTTTTGCATCAATGTATTTTTGCATAACTGGTGCAATTCTTTCCAAGCGCTCTTTTGAAAAGCCAGCTCTTTCAGGATCTG